>Ga0209087_1000089_pt1 | contig 55194 bp, 41 predicted proteins | sample S_130805_EF_Meta_FD_187321 | JGI IMG/M metagenome (GOLD analysis project Ga0209087, IMG submission 187321) | Freshwater microbial communities from Lake Simoncouche, Canada to study carbon cycling - S_130805_EF_MetaG (SPAdes) (version 2) | ecosystem: Environmental > Aquatic > Freshwater > Lake ... | reverse complement strand
AATTGGTTGGTTATTAGTAGTCCCAGTTAAAACCTCGCTTACTGTTCTATACACACCAACTTCTTTACCATTATAATCAACATATTTGATTATTTGCGAAAAAGACTCTGGGGTTATTTTTATTTTATATAACATTATATTGAAACATATTCATACCATTTTATTGGGTTATTAACTAACCCCGCAACTAAATTTTCAACCTTCATATCAAAATATTCATATTTCTTAACATCATAATCTAATTCTAATTTGTAATAAAAATCAAAAATAGAATTTAAATTATATTTATCTGCATCTAAACCCCCTTGGCAAACATTTGCCATTCTGGTGAAATTACCATCAGAACTATTAAAATAAGTCGCTGAAACATAAAAAGTATCAATATTTAAATAATTCTTATCTTTTAACCAATAGATAAAATAATTCTCACTATTAGATGTATAATCTAATGTATAGATTGGTGTCTTAACACTATTATTATTTTTATTACCATTCTCAAATGGAAAAATGGTTGACAAATATATTTTTTGCCCCTTCGCTATTGGTGAGTCATAAAAATCTAATTTAAAAAAAGAGTTTTTAAACTTGTTAGTATTAAAAATAATATCCTTCTCGAAAAAATCCCCATTTAAAAAACTAGGAATCCACTGCGAATTATCAGCAATTGTTGTTCCTGTGAAAAAATAAAACTCAAAATTTAATTGGTTACATTTTTCAATAGGTACACCAGAACCTTCCCTACATTTTTTGGGGGAAAATCTAGTCAATTCATAATCAATTTTATCTTTTGTAATAGTATCAATAATTGTTTCTTCGTATGAATCTATGCTATCTTGATGCCCAAGATAATCCCAATTAATCTCTATTGGTAGATTTATTAACAAGTCATTAACATTTGGTTTAATTAATTTATATTTATTCACACTCATCTATTATTGGTTTTTCATTTTCAGTTGATCCGCTAATTTTATTAGCGTAAGAATACCCCTCTTGGACTAATCTAAATATAAAATAATTAAAAGGATAATGTGTATTATTTATAAATGGGTAATTAATACCTTTTGTATTTTCATCAAAATACCCAATATCATATAAATCTCTCCATACAAATTCATTTGTTTGTTTTGAGAAAAAAGCATAACTTGGAATGTTATCTACCTCATCGACCGAACCCCTTTCTATATAGTCAGAAAAAACCTTTACAACAATTTTATTATGGGGTTTATAATAATACCCATTTTTTTGATTGCCTATTTTAAATATACTAGGATTATGTGTTATTTTATGATGATATTCTGAAATAACTCTTTCAGTTTGTTCAAAACTATTCCATTCACAAAAATCACCATTCAATAAATCCCCATTTTTATAATTATTATTATAATAGAAATCAAGATTTTCTTTTGTATATGTTGACGTTGGTATATTGGTATTTGCCCCAGCGCCATCCCACCATCTATTAGGTGTCTTTGTTATGTTAAATTCCCAGCCTTCTTTTAACCCCGTATTATTATTTGGATTATTAAAGAATCCACTAGTACCTTTATTAACAATTGTAAAAAATAATTCAGTTATTGGCCTATTTTTATTATCAACCAAATTACCTAACTCAATGTCATCATCAATAGTAAAATTATATGATGTATTTGAATTTCTCCTACCCAACTTTGTTTCTTCATCATAGAAAACCAAACTATAAGGCGAATCATAAATATTTTTTTCATACCCAGATTTAACAGCATTTATTTGGTCAACATTTTTTATTACTTTATGTCTCCTAATATAATATTTTGATTTGGTTTCTTCTAAATTATTTGGATTAATAACTCTTTTAAATGTACCAATGTAATCCTCTGGTATAATTGGGTTCAAAACATCAACAACCTCAATATTCAATATGTAAAATTCTGATTGAAACTTTTCATCACCTAATGAAGATATTTTTATAATATTCTCCTCCCCATTTATTGTTAAACTTATATATTCAAATGCCGATAAGCCATGTTTAACTCCACACTTTAAGCGTATAAAATCCTTACCATTAGCCCTTATATATTTTGAAACAAAAGGTATTCCATCCGAAGAACTCCATGTCAAACTCTTATCATACAAATCTATTGATAATTCTTTATCTACCTCATCAAATGGATATGTATAGTAATATGACCAATTATACTTGTAAGCTATCGAAGTATCATATATATCATACTTAACATTAGTAGGGGGTCTAAAGAAGTCAAAATCATAACTATTTAAATAGCCATATTTATTACTTATATCTAAATTACTAGTATATTCATAAAATAATGTATACCCTGAATAAGATGTTGTCCCAGTATATGAATTGTTATATATGAAATTTATTTTAACTGTTGGTCTATATCTGAAAGATTCATTCTTTTCCTTATTCCCCAAGTCAGCTAAATCAATATTTGTGTTCTTATCAAATTCAATAAGTTCTTTTCTATCAGTAGATAAATCTATATTAATAAAACTATCTAATTCCTCTGCGGTCTTAAATTTAAATGAATTTGGAACTATTTTATACTTACTCATGATGGATATCTATTTTTAAATAAATTCATAGCCGAACCCCCCTTTACTAAACCAAAATAAAAATAATATGGTGCACCAACTAAAAACTTCAAGCTAGAATTATTGTCAATTAATGAAATTACCCCTTGTGAATCTACAGCATATATATAACCACGACTATAAATATCGTCAGATAAATTACCTGCCAAGGTTCTTGAATTAGCAAAATAGTTATTCTCTGCTTTATTTGGTTCAAGCCTATCTAATTCTTGGTAATATCTACTTGTTAATGTTAATTTATTATTATCTACTTTCCAATTATTTTTATCATTACCAAAAATATTAGTATTATCGGCTTTACTCCAAATTAACATTGGAACTTTTTGTGATTTTATTTTTATTGGTATTTTTCTACTTAATAAATCGTCAGCATCTCTTACATTTATTCTGCCTGGGGTCAGATAATCCCTTATTTGCAAGTCTTCAACTGATGAATTAAAAAATACAGCAATATAAACTTTACTATTAATTTTATAAATTTGAACTGGGTTTGGCGTATCTTCATAGTTCTCAGAAGAAAATTCTAATACCCCCAACTGTGAATTTATACTAAATAATTGAGCTAAATCCCCATCTATCATTTTCATAGTACCAAGTCTTCTTGTGAAGAATTTATCAATAACATTTGACCCAACCAAACTTTTTAAGAATGTTGAATTTATTAACCTTGATATTACATAAAAATTAATTAACGAATCGTTTTCTTGGTATGAAGTATTAGATAGTTTATTCATAATATATCTGAAATCTTGTATATCAGTTATATGTTTTATATATGTAAATGTTTTTTTCCCCAAATCCATAATTGTTGTAGGTCTAGGAATTATACCATAATTTGCAAAAGATATAAAACTACCATTATAATATGGGGATGACCTATAATATAAATTATTTGTTTTGTCATCAAAATAAGCACTTTGTTTACAATATTTGGCAGTTACTATTTTATTCCTCTTACCTATTTTGAAATTAGTTTTTAATGCTGGGGCAAATAAAGTACCATTAACCCAATTATTTAAAAATGATTCTGATATTATGCCAGAACATAATGAACGAATAACAGAGTTTCTAAGATTCCATTCTAAAACATTCTCTATATCAACAAAAATATCAATAATTTTATTCTTCAACAATACATAACATCCATTATCAACTCTACCTTTGTCCTTGCACTTATCATCTATCCCAAAATCCTCACCTTCACCTTTATAACAATCCAAATCAACCATATCTGAACAAGTGTCAAAACTAGATATTAAATCACTACCTGGCAATCCTTCATTATCAATATCACCAAATGAATCATCCGTACCAACACTATCTATAACCAAATCACCCCCACTTAACAATGTGAATATGTAAGCCCCAAATACCAAGTTTTGCTGCAATAATGGTACATCAAAATTCCAATTATCATCTGGTCTATCTAACTGATCCGATGATGGCAATCTATCTGTACGCATAATATTATTCTGCTTATTATTTAATCTAACAAATGGCGAAACATGAAATGGACCATATAAAGATGGTGACAAATAATCCATCCTATTTGTCACATTATTGTTATTAGTGTTATTAAAGAAAAAACTACCCCCAGATAAATCATCAAAAGATAAATAAGAACCATTTTGAACAAAAATATTATTAATATATTTTGGTGTTATAGTTGTGGTGACATCTAATTCACTTAAAATTTGATTTGAATTAATATTATTATTTATATATTTTTTATCAAATGCCGAATAATAACCTCCATTCTGGAATGTTATGGAAACGAAATCACTACCTGGGGTGAAAAAATAAGATGGATGAAAAATCTCATTTTGATTATAATGACTCTGTATTGATTCCCCATTAGTTATTTTCTGAATAGGGATGTTTAATCTACATTTTGTATTCACTTTAATTGCTAATTCATCTTGGAATCCAAAAATTCTACCTAAACTATATTCATTTGTAAATAAGGGGGAATACGGATCAACCCCCCTTTGCATTATCACAACATATTGTTCTTCAATATTTTCATAATAATCCAAAGTTTTCTTGTTTGTCTGACCTTCAATATTAATATTATTTTTAATACTATACCTAGTGTCTCCTGAACCTGCTAATATTGTTGGAAATGACCTAGGGAAACTACTTGTATTAGATATTTTTATAAATTGACTATAAGTCATAGCAGTAATTACTTGATAATACTCAATATCCATAGGGAAAATTTGGGTTTTAACCAAACTAGGTGACTTAGGAATTGTATATACTACTGATTTATCAGATTTACCAGGGTCAATATAATTAACTGTAATGCTAAAATTAACATCCCCAACTGTTGTACCAGTAATATTGTTTTTATTATTTTCATCAAAAGTTATTTTGGGATCAACAAAACTCAATAATGTACCTGAATCATAAAACTTTGGCGTTAAAACAGTTAATGTATTATCGTAATGCGATTTTCCAAGATTGTTATCAACTGAAAAGGTAACTTTAATTAAATTTGTATAAGAAAAATATTGCCCTCTGGTATTAAATAAATTAATTCTTTCTGGGATATTCAAAGTTAATTGATACGTGAAGAATTTGTTTGAATTTAAGAATTCAAATTCATCAGATATTGTTTCTTTATAATCATTTATATTCTCAAATATGGTTAATTTGCCCCCTAGCGCTTGACTGACTGCCTCCGCAAAGTATTGTCTATCTTCTTTACCTTCGTTTGTCTGGGGGTCGTATCTTTGACTGAAGATGGTTATACCGTATTGATTAAAAAATTTATTAAATTGACCATCTAACAACAATAATGAATCCAAATATTTCTTATAATAATTAGCTGGGTTACTAACTGGCGTTAAAAACCCAGAATCCAAAAGTGAAACTGGTTCATCACTAATGACCGTAGCATCGCACTCACAAGTAGTGCAAGATGGATATGATATTATAGGCAGTTTTATAGTTTTTATTTTTAAGTTAGTTAAATCAATAAATTTAACCGACTTAAATCCAAATAATCTTACTAAAAAATTCATAATTTTACCGACAATAGTAACGATGTCGAGAATTAAATTAATGATTCCTGATACTATATGTAAAATGAAAACTAACGGAACAATTAAGTTTACCGTAATAATTGAAATTAGAGAATTAAAGAAATTAATAATACTACCCAAGAACGTGGGGTGTTTAATACCATCATTCGTTGGAAACTTATTGACCCTAGCATCGCATAAATCATCTGATATTCCTTTTATCGGGTCATTATATATTAAATTACTTACAGTATAAACCCTATTATAATTAAATTCATAGAATGTGTCCTCACAAGATATAGCATCAACTGAATTAGTGTAGCCAGACCAAGCAAGGCCAAAATAATAAGAACCCCTAAGTTGCTCTTTAACATTTGCGACATTTGAGTTTATTGGGTCAACTGTTGGATTCAAACTATCCCACCCATATTCTTTAATATTAGGAAGCAAATATGTGGCTCTTTTTGTTGATTTATTTAACTCATCCGATTGCTCCCACTTAACCTTAAATCTATATTTACCCTTTGTTGGGATGCCCCTTGTCTTATCTGTTGTTATTATTTTCTCCCCATTCTCGTCTGTAATAACATAATCCAAATTCATCGGAACATCTACAATCCAAGCACCATTATCATCAATAACATACCCCCCACCTTCTATCTCGTATTGTTCTAAAATTGGCTTATCTAAATTATCTACATCAATTGTTTGCCTGATTGCTAATATTTGCCCAGTATTTGCAATTAAATTACATAATTCACCTTGTTTGTTTGGTTTGTTGCAACTTATTTTTGTTGCTAACTTATCTGTTGTTGATATTATTGAACCAATAAAAACAGATGTTGGTTGTATGTCAATATTCGCGTCATCCCTTAAATCAAAATCAACCCTATTAATTGCTGGCTGGCATATTTCATCATCCCCCCATAATGGTGACACATCAACTGGTTTTGTTAATGACACAATTTGCGGCAATATTTGCAAGTCAGTTGAAGCCTTAAACTTTCCATCCTTTAATTGGTCTCTGGTCGCCAACCCCATTCTAATTATATCTTCTGGGGTTAATGAAAACTCACCCATGTCAGATAAATCAAGATCCATAAAAACAACTTGACCGCCAACGGGGACACCAAATATCATATAATCGCCACTTGAATTTGTCTTGACCGTATATTTGTAATACTTGTCAAATACTTCAATGGCAACGGTATTTAATAAAACATCATCTAGTGAGGGGAATGTACCTGTTGGAACATGTCCAAAATAAGATTCTTCATAAGGTAATAGATTATATCTATACCCATCTTCATTTGTATCTTTTATATTTCTATAAGGATAAATTGCATTAATAACTTCATTATTAACATCCTCATCGCTTATTGGTATGAAAATTGAAACTTTTGCATTTGGTAGTCCAAAGCCTGTATTTGCTGTAACCCTTCCTGTTACAACACCATAATTAGCACAATTTAATGAGAAAACATCTGATTGTCTAACTTTAAAGGATAGTATTTCTAAAAATTCAAAGTCCTGATTTAACTCAAAATTTACTACTTTGTCTTTACCTATTTCTGTTCTTATTCTAAAAGAGTTGTCCATTTAAACCGTTTGATTATATAAATATTTTAGTTATTGATTATTTATTATATAATAACTTTGTTTGGCTTAAAATAAACAAATTACCCAATAGTCATTCCAGTTGCTAGTTTTGCTTTTACTCTAATATCTTTTTCAGGATAACGAATATGGTAAATTTCTGATGGTTGAGAATAAATTGTATCATCTACTGGTTGAATTATTTTATTCTCCTTATCCGAATATGACATTGAGGTTTCCCCACCAGAATAATCCCCCCCAACTTCATTCTTAATTACCATTTCACTTATTGTAACAACACCAATTAATGTTTGTATGCTACTCTTCAATTCAGATAAATTAACATTTGTCCCCAATTGCATAGATTGTGGTGAAAAATAAGTATTAATAACAGTTATGATATTATTAATAACATCTTTTGACGCAAATCCAGCTGATAACACCACACTAATATCAATGCTTATATCAATCACTTTTGCTGATGTTACAACAACATAATCATTTAACATCCTATAATTGGATAAATAATTGGCAATATTATCCGCCAAATACTTAGAATTATCACTTACTAATTTACCGTTAATATCATAAGAAAGTAGCAAAACTTCTACTTTGTTATCTTTCTCTTGAATGGATACCTTGGCAGGTGCTCCAAACTCCGGGGGCATATTCCTAATGATTGACTCGTAATCCCTAATCGTAACAGCCCTCTTTTGTGCTGCAAAATTATATGAAACAAAATTTCTAACTTCTTCAACACTAGGTAATCCAGCACCCCCTATCGCTGGGAATAAGTTATTAACCCTAAGTGAATTAATAACCGCAGACTCTTGTGCAGAATTTCCAGCATTAATAATAAAATTATTAACACCTAATTGCGTTAATGTGTTCGGTCCTAAATTTGTATTAACCCCACCGCCAACTCTATATTGTATAAACAATGTAGTATTTGGGCGTAATGTTCTACCTAATGAAAAGTTATTTAATATGTTTTCTAACGTTGGGGATTGCCCATTTAATGTGAAATTATTTAATTGTTCCATAGCAGTATTAACACCACTACCGAAAGTAATCTTCTTAAATCCTTCTGGCGTATACTCACTAATAAATCTATTTTCTGTTTGAATGTATTTACCAACTTTTATACCAGCATTACTTGTATCTTTTGTTGTATCAATAATAAAAACACGATCCTCAGCCAAAGAATCAACCTCATACCATCTATCATTTTCACTTAAAAAATCAGCGTTTGGAGGTATGGTTCCAATTTGTCCATTCTTTAATAACACACTTGTTATGCCCAAAACATTCTTTTCAGGTAAGAATAATTCAAAAAATGGTCTAATGTCAGAAGGGGTAATTACTCTCTTGAAAACCTTTGTTGTACCATTAATTACTGGTTCTCTTTTTGTTAATGTATAGTTAATGATTATATTATTTAACCTATTTGGTACAACTGTTCTATTTTTATTTCCTTGGGTATCATAATCAGATGAGAAATCAATATCATTTAATGATTCAAATAATATCCCGTTGCCAGTAACTTGCGCACCTCTTTGTAATAAACCAGCGTATCTAACATCTGGTTTGTCACCAAATACAGGAACCGTTATTGAAAAATCACATAATGTTACAGATGGTCTTTGTCCTGGTATTTTTAAACCGTATGTTTTTGCAATATTATATATTGATGATTTTTGCTGCGCATATTGTAAAACTGTTTCTTGCAAACTTCTATCAATATGATAGTGTAAATTATCAGCAACAGCAGCATTTAAATCTAAAAATACTGAGAATATTGACGCATCATTAAAATCGTTTATTAAATCAGGATAATATGTTTTAACGTAATTTATTAATTCGCTCCTTATCCCTTGGAAATCCCTTACACCATAAGATATTTTCTTGTCTGTCATATTATATGTTTATAATTACAAAATCGCTACCACTAAAAGTGTTATTTGTTGTTGTATATTCTATTTTTATTTTCGCTGTATTCTCATAAGTTCCCTTTCCTGGCGACCTATAAATCTTATCAACAGAACTTGACCCCATTTCATCTAAATTTAATTTGGTTGTTTTAACCTCTTCACTTTCTAAAATAGGTTCAATTGTTATTTTATTCAAAACTAAATTAGGTATATATTTATTAACAGCACTTCTAATGTCATCTTCAATAATATCAAAAGATACAACATCCAAAGGATCAAATAAAAATTCATAAAGTCTAGTGCCGAAATCAGGTAGATAATACCTACTACCTTTTCTGGTTAAAAGTAAATGCAACAAAGACGCTCTTACCTCCTCTGACACATATTCAGTCATCTTTAACGAATCCCCTTTTGGAGAAGTATCAAAAGGAAAATCAACCCCATATGTAAAACCTTCAGCCATTATACTTTGTTTGTATATAAATATGTCTTTTTTTATAAATTTGTAAACGAATTTAATTTATTGTATATTTATATAAAAAAAATTATGAGAACAGTAAGATTAACAGAAGCTGGTTTAAATAAACTAGTTAAAAGAATTGTTGAAGATAAAGGAAGTGAAGGCCTTTTTATGGACTACCATAAAGAAGGTAAAGCAAAAACTGGGAAAAAAGCAATATCTATGGTTAACAAAATTATGGATAAACTTTCAAAAATGAAAGATAAATTTGAGAATACTAATTTTGCATTTAGTGAAGCTGATGTAAAAAAACTTGAACGTATTTATGACACATTGAGTGGAAAATAAAAAAGATAAAAACCCCCAAATCTAAATTAATAGACTGGGGGTTTTTTATTTAACAAATTGTACCAAATCTAAGATTCACAACTCACACACTCATTAATATTTCTTGCGAATGATTGTGCTGAACTCTGGCTAAACTGATAGTAAAGCGTCTTAACCCCCTCTTCATGTGCATATAGATATAATTGATTTATATCCTTTGCTGGAACTGATGGGTGTATCATCAAATTTAATGACTGTGATTGGTCAATAAATTTTTGCCTCTGTGCTGCTTGTAATATCAATTCTTTTGGTGATATTTCAATAAATGATTTAAACACCTCTTTTGTGGGGAAATCCAAATGCTGAACCGATCCATCTTTCTTCAAAATACTTTCCCAGGTTTCTGGTGTATTTAAGCCATACTTTTCCAATTCAATATCCAAAAATGGATTCTTATAAATTGTTTTTGATTTTGCCAAATCTTTAATAAAATAATTTGATTTGATTGGCTCAATACCCATACTTACTTGTCCCAGAATAAAAGAACTTGACTTGGTTGGGGCAATAGCAATTAATGTTGTGTTGGCATAACCCTCTCTTAAACATTTATATCCCTTCTCTTCATATAAATATTTTGAAGCTAATTCAGATTTTTCTTTAATTGTTTTAAATATTTGATGATTTAATTGCTTTGCCATCAAAGATTCAAATTGAATTAATTTTGATTGGAATAATGAATGATAACCCAAAACCCCCAAGCCAATGGCTCTATGTTGTGACGCAAATCTATTAGCTCTTTTCATACCAGCCATTTTACCTGACTTCAATATAAATTCATCCATAACTGCATTTAAGAACATAGTATAAACCTCAATTGCATCAGTCTCAATTATCTCATCCCAATGAAGTAAATTCAATGAACCCAAACAACAAACAAACGAGTTTAATGAATCTGTTGGTAATTGAATTTCTGAACAATTAAAAGTCTTTAGTCCATTTGATACAAAAATATGTTCATCATTATGTACTGTTGGGCAATAAACTGGTTCATTATCTACTTGTTCAATTGAAACGACTTTTGCTCTTTTCTTAGTATTATCTCTATACTCCCTATCTTCAATAATAACATTCTTTCTTGTTAAGAACCCAGTTTTTTCTTCAATAATTAAAGCATCATTTTTACTTCCAAAAATTAATCTCCAACAATCTTTAGATGTATAATATTTATGCCCACCCTTACCATCAGGTAATAAACTTTGACCTTCTTTTCTTAAAAGACGAATAGAACAACTAAGACCTAAATTAGTACATAAAATTTGTAACTCACTTAAAAATTCTTTATTGATATCAGCATAGGAAATTTGTATTGGCTCACCTTTGTTATCACTCTTAAACACAGTCCCATCAGCATACAATAAACCTCTTAAATACGCCCAAATAGTATCCTCATTTGATTCCCAAATCCAAGATGGAACATAACCTTTTTCAAAATTTAATGCTTTTTTAAGTGTTCTTGATGTTAATCTTTTTTTCTTAACAAGAGATTGACTAACTTTTGAATCAAAGAAAGTTGCTGGTTTTCTATTTCTTGATTCAACTTTTTCTCTACCAAAAGCATTTTTAACATCATATGTATCACAACCATACTTATAATGTATTTTATTAAATTTTTCTTGGATATCATCAATCAAATCAAAATCATTCTCCCAAATATCAATCATCAAATTATCCTTATCTTGAGTTCCATCTGATTGATATAAACCCAACAAGTAAGCCTCATCCTGCATATCTAATTCACCGAACAAACCTTTATTTGTTTGTAATGCAACATAATCACCAATTTTCAAATCCTTTGCTTCAACTCTTACGATATCTTTTGTAGTATCATTAAAAACTGGAATTCCATGATTAAATGTTACCTTTTGGGTCATTCCATTTGAATATGTTATTTTTAGAATTTCAGCATCCTCATTCCTCAATAACATAGGAGTTGATTTAACTTCCTCTTCACCATTAAACAACACCAATTCATCACCAATCTCATATAACTCTTTTACAGTTAAATATCCTTTTGATGTGACAACTCTTTGGTCTTCTGTTAGACATAAATTTGAAGCAGTTATCTCCATACCCAACTCTTTGTAGGGGGAATTGTTATTTGAGTTATCCTTAAACATAATATATGGAAAACCAAACTCATTACGTCTTTGAATAATCTTTGCCCAGATTTTTCTCTTGCTTGGGTCACCCCCCTTCATATCATTAATCCAATTATCTGTAACAGTAACACCATATTGTAAATTCTGGATTGGATTACCCTCTGTTCCAATATCAAGAAACTCCATAATATCATTATGTTCAATTGGTAACCAGACTGCACACGCACCCCTTCTTGCCTCTGATTGTTTGCAAACATCAACTACTGTGTCATACACCCTTGCATAATGAACTGGTCCATCTGCTGTACCACCTGTTGATATTTTAGTTCCCCTTGCTCTAATATTACCTAAATAAGCACTAGTTCCACCACCATATTTTGACATCATACCAATCTCTCTTCCAGCATTTAAAATGCTATCTAATGTGTCATCAATATTGGATCCATAGCAGGATATGGGCAATCCCTTTTCTTTACCAAAATTAATCCATACAGGTGTAGAAAGGCTATAAAAACCTTTTGCCATATATTCCTCAAACTTAACAGCAAAACCATCAATTTTTAAATACCCCTCTGCTTTATTTGCAATATCTTTAATTCTTTGCTCGGGGGTCTCATTTATATACCCCCTTGATAAGAAAGTTCTACTCTCCTTATTTAACCAATAATATTTTTCTTTATTCATTTTTTTTGTCTTTTAGTTGATTTATGTTTTTTATGCTCTTTTTGCACCCTTCCAGTAGTTGGGCATGGTAATTTAAAATAATTAAACGTCCATCCATTCCATTTACCTGCGTTTTTCTTTGGTGTTGTATAACACACTCCTTTGTTTCTATTTCTAATTAAAAAAGATTGGGATAACCTTAATTGCTTTATAATTTCTTCTTGATTTTCATATTTTGTAATATTACCATCAGGATCAATTACTTCATAATACCCTTTAATCCAACCATAATTTCCATTATTTTCACCTGCATTATTATATTTTAGTGTAAATTCTTCTGGTGTTAAAGTTGCATTAATTTCTTTAATGGTTTTAGACCTTTTTTCTTGTATATTAGGGTCTTTTGACATTTCTTGTAGATGATTTTTAACTGAATTGTACCATTGTTTCATTGCATCATTAGATATTATATGCCCATCGTATTTTTCCCTTTTTGTTTCAATCATTTTCTGAACTTTTTTTGAATCTCTCATTGGGTGTTTATCTCCAACCCAATTTTGAAAACCTTTACCTGTATTTCTATTTGCTTCAACTGCTAATTTAACTCTTAATCTTTGCGACTCTTCTGTTTGATTACTTCTAATAGAATACATTAATTTATCACCTTCACGTCCATAAATCCTCCACAATATGTAGTGTGCCAATATATGTTCTCTAAATGTTAGGAGTACTAAATTATTTTCTGAATTATCCCCACCCATATGTTTTGGTATAATATGATGATTTTCATAATATATTTCAGTACTCCTACTTCTTTTTTCTAGGATTGCTTTATCTATTAAGTTTTTATATATGATTTCCCAATTCATATAAATTTTATAATTTTATAGTTTATATGCACCAATAACATAAATTTTTACACCCAAAAAAGATACCATTTAAAACAAATCATCTTCTGTTATGCTCTTACTTTTTTTATTGTAATCCGTACTTTTTTTATAGAAGAAATCCCCCTCCTTTGTTGATAAAATCTCCACATCAAACCATAACGTCTTCTCAATCTCTGTAAAATCAACCTCAAATACTGGCTTCATTCCAATTCTATTTAATGAATTATTAAATCTATTTTGAATGAAATGTTTAATTGTATCTTTTGATAAGAAACTTAATTCACCATGCTCAAATATCCAATCTAGTATTCCACATTCAGCAGCATATGCTTTATGGCAAGCAGAAACAATCAGTTGCTCAAATTCATCATCAAACCATTCTGGATTTTCTTCCTTAATAATATTGATAAGTTCTGATCCAAAATTACCGTGAATTTCTTCTTCCTTTGATGTGGCTTCAACCACATTTGAAATACCCTTGAATAGATTTTTCTCCTTATTAAAGGACATCATAATCAAGAACTGGCTAAATAAACTCACATGCTCAATAAACAATGAAAATAATAATACAGACTTTGTGTACATTTTATTCTCCTTACTCCTTGTTCCATCCAAATATTTTGATAGATAACCAATTCTATTCTTTATGGCAGGAATTTCAATAACTGTCTGAAACTCATTTTCCAACCCAAGAATTCTTAATAATTGCGCATAAGCATCCTTATGTCTTACTTCCGAGTTTCCTGATATTAAAACTTTATCATTATATCTGGTTACAATACATCCAGTTGGAACTGTGACACAATAAATATTACCATCATAATCCTCAATAGTTGGTCTGTATGTTATTGAGGAATAAGGTTCTACATTTACAAAATTAATAGCATAAACATCTTTATAAGAATCTTTCCTATTATCTACTGAAGTCCCCATATTAGCCCTATATCCTGCTAGAAATCCTATTGCCTGAACCTTATCAGCACATGATTTATTAGTGGTTGAATATCTAATAAGACAATTCTTGGCATTACCCTTACCTTCTAATCTAGTCCCATCCCATTCAATCAATTCTTCAATAAAGGAATTACACCACTTTTCAGACTTATCAGATAAATCAACCCAATCAAATTGTTTAAGATCATAATCAATAGGAAAGTCTATCTCATATTTAACATATTCAGGTCTTGATGTATTATACTCTCTATAAGTTAATCCAGACTCTAAAATAAGGTTTTTAAGCCTAGTTTTTTTCCTTTCTTTTTTAACCCCAATTTCATATGTATTAGTATTTGAATCTGAACCCCTTCTTACTTTCTCACCATTTTTATCCCAGAATCTAGCAGATCCATCAGCTTGAATGGCAATTCTCAATCTTTCAATGGTTGTTAACTCATCAACCCCCTCATTAACAAATTTACCAGAAAAAGGTAGTTTCATATCACTACTAAAAGCATTAATATCTTTAATAGCCCTTTTTATAATATTACCACTCCTAGTTTTGTAGTAAATGTTATGGTTGGGGGTAAGCAATGCACTATAAGTTTGGTTCTCAATCCTGTGCATTTTTCCCTTGTAAGGTTCATTGATAACATTACTTGGTAAAACAGATGTCATTGTATTGGTTTCTAAATCATATTGAATAACTTCTGTGTTAATATCAATATCTTTAAAGTTAACCCAGCCTTTTGGTGTTAGTATTTCAGTTCCCTCACCATGGCATTCTGCAAATGTCATACCAACGTCACCAATTTCAGTTATGGGCATTCTTTTATAAAGGTCAGCCCAGAATGTTTTCACATTAACCTCGATTTGAGCAATAGCCAACATTGACCTCTTAATAACTTCCCTCTCTTCATTTGATATTTTTGTCTTATAATCATCAATATCAGTTGTAAAGTTAAACTCCGAATGTATCCAGTACGAGTGCCTTATCGCATCCTTATAAGCCAATAAGGATGGATATTCATAAGGCAAAATATTCACTCTTTTTTCAAAAATATTCTTTTTCATTTTTCTATTATTAGGTTAAGATAAATATAAAAACAAAAAATAAAAGTATCACTTTTTGAGTATAAAATATCTTTATCATAAAAAATTATCTGTTTTCTTTGCTAATAATTCTTTAATCCTTTCTTTCTTTTTCTCAACTTGCTGTTCTTCAAAACCTAAGAATGTTGCCGTGGTATCCGTATCAATTTCAAGCATTTCATTGTCAAATTTGCAATTCTCAAATACAATGCCATCTTTACCAATTCTTGATTTAGTTATCGCAACAGTTGCTAGGTTCATCTCTTTTTGTTGTAAACTCTTTGCTATACTAATGATAACATGACCTACTTGCGCTTTCTTTATCGAACCCCCCATCTGGTCATTTGTTACCACTTGTGAGGAAATAGATGAGTTGTGTGTGTAAATGTCATTAGCGTAAAACATATGAGTATCATCAACAGTAATATCAATTGTATCCTCTTTACCTACCAATTCAATTGATTCAATTTCATCTAAAATAATATTAGTGTTTTTAACAAAAAGTGTATCACCAACAGACAAACCACTATCAATTGATAGTAAACCCCCACCTAATGTTGGAAATTTGTGTTTTGCTGACACTTTTATTTCCTTTCCACTTTTTGTCTTAATTTTATAAACAGGTTGTTTCTCAATAGGGAATACATAACTAATAGTTTTATACCCCTTATGTGTTAGAATATTATCTCCAATCACCACATCCTTTATATAAATCAAACCCTTATTTTTAATATCCACAATAGTATCTAACGAAACACACCTATTACCTTGTGTACCAAGCCATCCAGCAATATTTAACTCGTGGCACATAGCCTCAAAATGACGTATAACAGATCCCTCGTTTTTCCACTCATCATTACCTTGTCTATCAGGTACAACACAATCAATATAATCCAAGACAACCAAGTCAAGTTTTATCCCATCAGCAATTACCTTTCTAATTTGATTCTTAATCTGATTCATAGTTAAAGTATCAGATGGCAATTTCTTTAGAATTAACTTATTAGTATGATTTTCTTTTATTTTATTAACCGTATCATAAACTATATCCTTATGATTTGGTAACTCATCTGGGGATATCTTAGTCCAAAGAGTTAAATGCTTTCTTTGTATAATCTTGGGATTATCCTCAAAGAATATATGCAAAACATTATAGTTGTTATTGAAAGCAGTGTTTGCAACTAAGGTCAATAGAGTCGATTTGCCGATGCCTGGACCTGCGAATATAATACCAACCTCCCCCTTGGCTAAACCCCCCTTTAAGAGGACGTCTATGCCCTTAACACCCATTGGTATGGGGTGTCTATAATCCTCATCAAGAACATCAACCAAATCATTAAATACCTCAAACCCATTGGATTCTTTAACCCCCACTTGGAGGGCGTATCTTAATAATTCTTCTAGTTGGTCATAAGATTCAAAATCACCTTCATTAATAACCTTTTGAGCTTTCTCCAGAACAATCTTAACCTCTTCTTGTTTGCAGAATTTTAAAGCCTTGTCTTGAACTATCTCAACACCATCAAGAGGCGCATTTCTTACTTTTGTAATAGTATCAATTACAATCTTTAATGCTAACTCTTGACTAATTTCAGATTTCGCAACAACTTCCAAAGTATCGAAGTTGGGGGAAGTTTCGTATTTTGAATAGTATTCTTTAATCATTTGTATGATTAACTTGAAATATTTATTATCAAAATAGGTAACTTTTATAAAATCAATTATTGCTCTGGCAAATTCTTTATCCAAAATAATTTGGTTAATTAATTGCAACTGGAACGTTTGTCCCAAGTAATCAAAATTTTTGGACATTTAAAATGATTTATTAGTTAGATAATAAATTTTTCTCTAAATACTCGTGGGTTAGATTAGGACTAACTAACACCGATGTTAATTCTTTTAAATAATCTTTAATGAAAGGTCTAACATCAACTGTGTATCTAACTTTTGGTGGATACAATTTACCATCAATAATTCTATGGGAAACTAGTTGGTCTGCTATCTTAATATAAATATTAAAATGTTCGACACCATCTGTTGAAGATGTATTCATAACATCTGGATCCATTGTAATAGTTGTTTGGTTTTCAGTCAAATACTGAACTGCTTTAGTTTTCAAAAACCAAGATAATTCTTCAGCAAAATACCTTACAGATTCGTATAACTCATAGGATTTCTTAACATTAGGATTAATGTTTTTTACATTCAAAAATCTTTGCACAATAATGTTCTCATTAAGCGTAAGTAAGAATTCAACTTTTGTTACATCAGTTTGTTTCATCGTTTTTTTGTTTTAATTATTAATTTTTTTTCTCTTTTCTACTCAATTTCATAAATGGTCTAATAAAATCGACCCAAGCATCATCCTTCTTTGGAAGGAATTTAAAGAACCCATCTTCATTCATTAACTTCAATAAGTTCTTATAACTTCTATCAGTTGGGTCTAACTTATCGTTGCAAACCTCATTAACCATTTCTTTGCCATTATCCGTTAATAACGGATTTTTTAAATCAATTATTCTGCCAATTTTATCAAAAAATTCCTCCCCAACAAAACCAGATTTGCTAATACCTGATACCAAATTATCCAGAGATTTATTCTTTTTTTCTTCAAGCAAAACTTTCGCTTCACTTAATATTTCATCCAACTGGTAATCTCTCTTCTCAAAGTTTGGGAAAAATGCTTTTAACTTCTTCTCACCAAAATTTGATATCCCATCAATATTATCAGAAGTATCCCCCACAATTACTTTATAAATATAGACATTATTATGTGGTATGTCAATATCCTTAAAATGAATCAAATCCCCATTCTTACTATACGTCTTTGAACTTGGTGAATATACTGTTACATTTTCTCCAATTAATTGGGTTAAATCTTTGTCCGCTGAAAATATAATCATCTTTTCACCTTCGGCTATCTGTGTATAATAAGCAATTAAATCATCTGCCTCGTTCTGATTCGCCTGGCATTGCCTAACAAAAACTTCTTCAAGATAACTTTTAACTCTTTCTCTCTGGTATAAATAAGATTCATACTTGTGGTCATCCATAGAAATTTTACGGTTCTCTTTGTACTTGGGGTATATCTGTTTTCTTATTAATGAGTTTTCATTGCCATCCCAAAATACAACAACTTTATCGTGATTATGTTTTTCAAGAAATAATCTAATTGTATTTAAAAAATGGAAAACCCCACCAATGTGCTTACCATCAGCGTAATATTCTCTTACTCCGTGGAAACCTATTGTAAATAAGTTGTTGCCATCAATTAGCAGGGTTTTCTTCATGTTATTCAAAGATTATAGCGTCTTCATCGTCTTTTTCTGAAAAGGTAATATCGCCATCTCCAGACAAAATACCATTCCAATATTGTGAATATTCTTTTTTATATTTTTCAATGGCCTCTTTTGTATCTGGCAAATATCCTTGGGGTACAGCTAGTATCTTACCATCTTTATACGCAATACCTGTAACGTGGTTTTTCAATATTGAAACCTTTGTTCTAATAGCATAAGAAACAGTTCTTCCATTCTTTGTTGCCGTTATATGGTTAATACCAGAGTTCTTTTGATTTCCAAATAAGAATATTAAAGAAGATGCCAACCAAAGTGCCTCACCACCTTTTGCCTTAATTGTCGGCTGGCCAAATGGTGAATCTGGTAATTCAACCCAAGGTTGATTGATTGCAATTAATGTATTGTGATAAGGATAATCTTCCTTCTTTGATTTTGATATCCTAGAATGTATTCCCATACCAACCTTATCAGCTAAAACCGCTGCATTGTGCATCTTACCGCCTTTACCCTCGTATGTCATCTTACAAGGTATTGAACCAATACTATCAATTAGAAAGAGAATAGAGTATGGTAAATCGCCTTTTTCTTGCGTATCTAAAATTTCATTTATAAATTCAGTCATTTGTTCAATATAATCAAATGAATCATTAAAAATAAAATCCCCATCCCATTCACCATCCTCATTTATTTGCGCACTCAAGCCCAATTCAACAGCATGTGCCCAATTCCATTTTTTCTCTGTGATAATAAAAACTGGTAAATGTCCTTTCTTTTGTGCGTCAGCAGCAGCCATTATCATAGCAGTTGTTTTACTAGTATTGGAATGCCCCAAGAACATACTTATCCCCCCCATAACAGGACCAGGCACACCACAAGCGTTATAAAAAGGCTCACCACAAGAATAATAATCTTCTGGTTTATACTTTGTCTTTGTAGAAAACTTATCCTTAATAGCATCAATAGTACTTACCGATGCTTTTTTCTTTATTCCTGCCATATATTTTTTTGATTTAAGAAGAGATATTTTTTGCACAAAGTACCATAAAACAATACTTTGCGCAAAAAATCTATTTTAGTTTAATTAAAATGGTAAATCATCATCAGCATAGTCCGCATCATCAACAATAACACTTGATTTTTGAACTGTTGCATTTTTTGCAACGGTTGCCCCACCACCAAAAGAATTGTCATCACTTGTTGTGTTTAAATACACAAATTTACCTAGATTATTATCCCATTGTGGGGTCTCCCCTCTGCCAATAGCTTCTAAATATTCTTTTGGTTTTTTTGTATAAACATCTTTCCAAGTCGATTCATCGTTTGACCATTTTTTAACTAACTCCGCATCAGTCGATAATGGCGTTGGGTCATCAAACATAATTGTTGAAACTGTTGTATATTCTTTACCTTTTGGGGTTTTAGTTTTAACTAAATCAATAATTAAATCTCTACCATTATCTATATCGGTAATATCCCCCTTTGTTCTGATAATTGGAATAATCTTATCTAAGATACCATCTTTCTTGTAGTTATGCTTAAATCTCCAATACTTCGGACCATCTTCCTCGTGGTCTCTATCAATCACCTTTAACACATAGAATAATCTTGGCTTATATTCTTTAGCCATTTCTTCATCTTCCTTTTTACCAGTTGCTCTTAGAGTGTTGTAAATGTCAGTTAATGGTGAAGCTTCATTGTCATTCAAACCTGGGTCATAAAATTTTTGAGTGTAACCTTTAACTCTAACTTCGTGGAAATGAGCCTCTTTAAAAGGAGTGCTACCATCAATTGTCGGTAAAATTCTAATTCGTCTCTGTCCAGTAGTTTCTTTCTCGCTTAGTAATAATGTAAAATACCTCTTCATCCTCTCCTCTTCCGTTAATTGGGTCTTCCCCTTTTGATTTTTGTCATACTGCGCCATAATGGCATCTAAACTTCCCATACTTATGTTTTTTGATTTATTATTTAATACTACAAGTATAGGAAACTTTATACCAAAAAAAAAGGGGTTATTCACCCCTTTTTTTTAAAATTTCATACCAAATGAATCGTCATCCTCATAATCTTGATTAAAGCTATTTTTAACCTCGTCAGGATTTATATCTATGACATCATCAGATGTTAGAATATATTCATTCTTACCGCTTTTTTCCATGTCTTGTTTTTTGTCATCAAAGAAATCAGACAACTTTTGATTAAATGGATATGAATCATAAGTCCTTAACTCTAATTTCTCTTCTGGTGTTTTTTCTCTATACTTCTCAATCTTAGTTTCCATTGCTGTTAACTTATCAAAAATCTTATCCATTTCACTCAACTTTGTTTCTAACTTATTTAATTGTCCAAATAAATTATCAAAGTATTCGCTTTGCTTAGTTTCCATTGTTTTTTGTGAAGTAACCAAGTCTGTGATATCTAACTCTTCAGAACCACCACCTTCATCAACACTTTCTTCATTGCCGCCTTCATCGTCAATTGCGGTAACATCATCATCCATATTAACATCAATAACCTCTGGCTCTGCTGTACTTAATGGATCCACGCCCCCTGGTTCTGTTGGGGGGATAGGTGAAACCTCACCAGGAGGTGTAACTGATGCATTTGGCAAACCACCTGCTGCTGGGTCTAGTTCATCACCTGGAGGTGGAGGTGGGGGTGGGGGTGCAGCTTGCTCAATAATATAATTATTTATCTTGTGATAACGATTAATTTCATTTAATATTTTCTGATCTATCTTCATTTTTTTTTATTTTAAAACTTAGTCATTTAATAGTTCTTTTAAACCGCCATTGGTTTTAACTTTAACATTTCTATTTGCAACTCTGTTAATATCATTACGCTCAATCAATCCATCTTTTTCTTTAACAACAAAACACTCTCCAGTTATTAAATCACAAACTTCATGTGAACCATCATCTAGTAATGAATTTTTTTTGTTTTTTGTATCATCTAAGTAATTATTTAGATTTTCAATAATGCTCATAATTATTATTTTTATTATAAATATCTTAAATGTTAAAATAATCTATTCAAGTTCAGGATATAACTTTAATTTTGTATATTTAGCATAATAATAATTTATACTAAACTGTGAAATAGGGATAATCTCTACTATAATCTTATCATCTTTATCATAATTTTGTGAAGATTTAATCTTATTTTCTAAATCAACCACCGTTGTTTGATTTGGTGTTTTACCCCCCAATATTTTTATACCAGTATATGGTAACCCAGTTGATTCTTTAATGTCAGCAATAAATGTTATATCATAACCAGTTGAACCTGATTTAACAATGACATCAAATTTAACAATTTCTGGATTAATATTTGAAGCATATATCTTAATTAAAGCATTTTCAATTTCTTTTACAACATTTTCAGTATAAAATAATTCCTCAATTTTCTTGGCGCTATATTTAATTGTAATATTATATGGAACTATTATCACACCTATCGGCATACTTGTCACAACATTTGGTGCTTTATATGAAAAAATACAACCTTCTTCAACTGTTGTTATCTTCTTCTCCTTATTTAAGGAATTTTCCACTTTAACATAATTTTCTACTTCTTTCTCAAATGCTTTTGGATTTATTGCTTTTATACTATCCCCAGCGGCTTTTGTTTTTAACTTTAATTTATCATAATATCCGCTAGCATTCAATTTAGCATAAGTATTTGAAGCATTAACTTCACCAATTGAATCCTCCCCATATAACCAAGATATTATATAAGCATCAACAATAGGCGCTCTGGTAGCATCAACCTCATTAACTTGCTCATAATAATCTAATTTCCCATAAACTCTGTCAATAACCCTAGCCATATAATCAATATATGAATCTAATGATGGGAAAATTGCATACGGTTGCTCGCTTGATGTAATCAAATTTTTTGAGCAAAAGAATTGTTCAATATTTTGATTATAATTAGTTATAGTACCTCGATTATAGGTTAACCAAACATTACCAAAATTATAATGATTAGCCTTGAAATTATTATTATCAAATGATGCCAAATATGAAATAATATAAATTAAATTAGAATAATTTGTATTTGGAACTTTTGCTGTTATTGCAGCATATAATTCTTTTGAAGATAATGTTTTAATATTAATTTCATTATTTTGTGTAAATCCAGTATATGTTGAATATAATAGAATACCACAACCACTACTGCTTGTTGGTACGCTCTTTCCACTTTGGTTGTTATTTGTTGGGGTATCCGTACCTATTATATCAGTCTTTATTGTTTTTGAAAACTGACTTTGTATTTTTGTTAATAAATTTTCATTAATACTCGCCAGATAAGTATCTATCGTTGGGGGTGCATATATGCTTTGCCTAACCCCTTTAAATACCGTTTCAAAAGCACCGGGGCTTATTGTGTGACTAACCTCGGTAATGAAATAAGGTCCTTCAAACATAGGTAAATGTTGCAATTTAAAATACATAGTTGGTTGAATTAACGCATTACCCATACTTCTTATGGTTGCGGTATAACTCAAATTTTTATATAAATTAAACATAGAAACATTTTGTGTCGCCACGCCTCTGTTCGATACGGAATTTCTTATATTCTCAATCATTTGTAGTGATTCTGCTGTTGCCGCCCCATTGTTTTGGTCAACATCAACACCATGAAATATTGCTTGATTTTGAACCCCAACATCAACAAGAAAGCTAACACATTTATTTGATTGCGACCAATCTGTTTTGTTTGTCTGATCCTCCAAAAAAGGAATTTCTTGTGACCTATCCCAATCAAAAGAATCATCGTGAAATCTAAAATCTCTATTTCCTTTTAATGTTGTAGAATCCCTACCAGAATAAACGCAAACCAATTTAGGTCCTGACTTTCTGTAATCAACGTCAGTAAATGTTCCCCAAGTATCATTAGCCACCTCTGTTGCACTTTGCACAACATCATTTATAGAATCCCCTGGTGATAACGCACCATAAAAATTAACATAGGATGGCATTGGGAAAATATTAAAATTATTCTTCCTTAGAATACCCCCAATAAAATTAAAGATGGGCATATTAAGATTTATATTTCTATCGTTAAAAATCTTTTTTAAATCAAAAATATCAGCATAATATAAATCCCCTATATTCCTTGAACCCCTATCCAAGAATAACACATCCTCAAACAAAGTTCTGTTCTTATAATCCGATCCTGAAATCCATTTATCATTTATTGCCTTAAATGTTTCATATAAATCATACTTGGATAATTTACTATCAACAGCCGTATCCACAACATTAATTTGAGCAATCTCAACATTACTAACATGTTTCTTAACTTCTATTAAAGTTTGTGTTAAAGTATCTGACACCAAACCCAGCAAAACATCTTGGTTTGTTTTTAAAATTGTATAAAAATTATTTGATGTTAATTGGGGTGATTTTAATTTTTGTGTTGCATACATTTTTATAAAATGCGAAAACTTAATTACATTAGATTCAGTAAACTCAATACTATTATCAATAAAGAAATCTGTAATATAAGAACCCGTATCATCATACTTTAATTCATCTATTGTTGAAAACCCAACATGTAATTTAATCGCCTTCCAAGCTGCTGGATTTATTGCTTCTGAGGTTAATAAAGAAACATCTTTAGGTAAACTATTCTTAACATATGGTCTGAAAGTTAGGGGGTTTGATATATTAGACTTGTTGCTAATATGTTTCATTAACGAATTATATGTTATATTATTGTATTGCGTTGGATTACCAAACTTAAATAACACATCATAATCTAACAACCCAGATATAATCCTTTTAACATTGGTATCTTGATATGTCGCTGATTGAGTAATAAAATCAATATTAGTATTAAAGTTAGGGGGAACTTCCATTAGTTGCCTAAATAATAATTGGAAATTCCTATATTGTGTATTTTCATCTTGATAATCTAAACCAAGTAAACTTATTTGTGCATCATCTTCAACATAATTAATATCATATATTGACTTGCTAAATTCCAAAAACTCCTTCTCAAATAAGTTTAACGTATCATAGTCAAATACCGAAAAAATATCTTCAATACTACTATATGTGGTAGCCAAATCCATACCCAAAGTATAAGCATTATTTGTATCCTTTTGCGTATTTAGATATTCATTATAATTTGGTTTTTTTAAGTCGGTGAAATCAAAACTATTTACCTCGTCATTATACAATAATTTAATAGATCCATTATGCGCTACTTTTATTAAATCATCTTCTGTTAATGGTTGTGTTGTGCCTGATATTGTTTGTTTCCCAGAATTGAATGATGGTAATGTATAATAATTTGTATCGACCCCATACTGGTTATCAAAACAATATCCAGAAAAAAATAACCCATCATAAATATTTTTTGGAACAAGTACGCTCCAATTGTTGAAGGTCAATCCACTATAATTGTAATTATAATTATTTATAATTTTAAGCCCCCTATTCTGCAAATCAATTATTTCTTCCTTAGAATAATCCTTAAATAAATCAAAGCCATTTACAAATACATTAAAATCATTCATTAACTTTGGATAAAATCCTGTATTAATGTTTTTATTATCTTTTAATGAGATTTTTTTATCCCCATTCACAAAATAATCAAAATCTGGATTTGTATTATAATTTTGTTTATAATCAAAATCTTTCCAAACCTCATCCAGAATGTCAGTATTTGTGTTTACATAGTTTTTATACCTGTGCCATATTGAACCGTATTTCAAAATCCAAGCATAAGGTAATTTATGAATAGCAGAATATTTTATAAACGATGCAAATAAAAATCCGTTTTTCTTATTTGTATTTTTATTAATTAAAAAATCACTAAGATTAGATAATGGTAGCGAGTTTAAGAAAATATATGATGCTGCAATAAATGGATAATCAATATTAGACCTCCACTTCTGAATACCAGAAATTATTGCATTTGTAAAAATAGGGGTGTTTAATAGAGATATCGTCTTACTAGATTCGTAGTTTTCTTGATATACATTCCCATACATTAAGTTATTATCAATAGGATCAGCAAAATACTTAAATGGTCTATTATTGATAATATCGTTTACATCCTTAAAATTAGTTATAACATTTCTACTAGAATTAAAAAATACAGTATCCTTAGTATCATAAGAATCTGTTATATTGCTTATTTTAAAATTTAAATTTGTTTCAGTCCAAGCAGAATATGAGTAAGGGTAAAACCAATTAATATTATCAATTATTGGTGCTTGTTTAATTTTATTCGATATTTCATCTATCTGGGACTTAGTTAATGTATTTATAAATTTATCACTTAATTTAGTAAATGTATCAATATTATATATTTGGCTGGGGTATGTTGCTAAATTATTTATGTAATTTGTGTTATAATAACCATCTAAATACCTCTGGTAGTTTTCTGAAACACCATTAGATATTTGTAATAATAAATCATTATAATTATCCCCATTAAGTCCCCCATCTGAATTAAGATATTTTTGTAATTTTTGTAAAAACAAAATAGAATTTGATTCCAAACTTGTTTTAATATTGTTTGATTCGTTTTTTGAAATAAAATTAATAATAGTTGTATCGCTTGTTTGGGGGATTAAGGCTAATCCAGATGTATGTATTGAATAAAAATGCCTATCCCATATCTCATATAAAAATTGCGAATTTGATATTGAGAAATACGGTATATTACTAAATGGATATTCATTAGTGTTTAAAGTAAATCTAGTATTAATATATTCATCGCTATTCAGCACATCATTAATTGAAGGTGCATCAAAACTTTTAATCATACCCTTTAAATATTCTTCAACAAATTCTACTTCGGGCCACTTATCATAGTAATATGCCTTTGTCGTTTGTATGATACTTGGATCCCCTGGATATATTAATTCATATTTATTAGCCTTTTCCTTATTTGTTTCATAGAAAACTAGAGGCCAAGGAAATACAACTTTTTCTGCTTCTGGAATCTCTTGACTATCATCATTAATAACACTATTAAATCTATCTTTATCATCCTTAACTGACCAAGCATTCTCATGTACATCTTCAAGTAATCGCAAAAACGCCTCCGTTGATGCCATAATAACAGCAATAATATTTTTAATCGTTGGACTAAAACCTATACCCGTTTCTTTGTTTTCAATTTTCTTGGCTAATTCAAGACTTAATGTTCTTTCAATATTATTGTATTCTCTAATGAATGTTGATTCAATATTATTTATTTCTTTTATAAATTTGTTCATTACAAAAAAAGGTGCAGTCTTCTTAACCCCATCTAATGTATAGTCAATAAAAATCTTATTTCTAATATTTTTACAATACTCATTAGTGTTAACTGTTGGACTAATAAACCCACCCCTAGATTCAAAACTTTTAGCACAGTCAATTTGGTCTTCTATTATTGTCGTAACAAGTAAATCGTATTTAATATTATTGTTTATTGAATGCGTTTTGTTTTCACCAAAAGTTTCATTCTCTAACAAAATTCTATTAAAATCATCAATAATCTTTTTTAATTCAGTTATTGCTAATTCTATTTTATTCTCCGCTGGATTTTTTGTTATATCATCTTTGAATGTGTAAATTAAATTTTCCTCGGTTGATATAGATGTATTTTTCACATCAGTCTTTAATATAATAGGTCTTGAGTCAATATACTTAGTAAACCAAGACTTGGTATTACCCCTTATTGATTTATAGTAAAGTTCAATATTTGATTTATATTTTTTACCATCAGTTAATTTTTGAACCTGGATTTTATTTAAAGAATTTAAAATGTTCTGCTCAAACATTTCTAATTTAAAAATTAATTGAGATAAAGTTAATTCTGGAAATGAGGGGTCTAGTAAATTTTTTGATTTATAATCTTTATATACTTCTATTACTTTTTGATATCCTAATTCAGTATTTATTTCAAATTTTTCAATACTTTTGTTTGATGCTTTTTCAGTAGATACTTCGTACTTCTTAGTATACATATGGGGACAAGCCAATAAATGCCCAATACTAATATCAGTTAAAACATTATACTTATAACCAAGGAATTCCAAATCAACCGAATAATCCCCAGATGAAGAATTAAACCTAGAATTAAACTTAATTAAAACTAATTCATATCTGACCGCCTTACCATAGTATCCCTTAATTGTTAAATAAAATGGAGGATATGGCAAATTAAAAAATGCTGAATATGGTGATTTATTACCTAAACTAAATAACGCCCTGCCTTGACTATCTTCCATAGTTATACTAACCGTTGGAATAAATGATGATGTCGTTTTTATTGATATATTCTTTATACCAAACAAACTATTATCTTGCACATTAATAGCATCATTCTTAAAATAAGACCTATTCTCATCCACAACAACTTTAGATTCTTTTTGATTAACCCCATTGTTACTCATTGAGTTCCTACCCGTAAACTCATCATAATAACTAGCGGTGAAAAAATCATCCCCAGTATTAGGTTTCAAAAAATTAATACTAGCTAAAGATATTGTTCTAATATCATCATTAACATTCGTACCAACTAATAATTTAGTTCTAGGTATTAGTTTAGTTTCGAGATTTGCATACATAACAAAATCTTCATGTCTAACACCCCTATCATTAACCGTACCATCACTACTAACAATTTTATTTGGGTCAATATATATCACATTTTGGTAATCATATATAACCTTAATATCCCCTTGCTCATTTACCATAATAAAAAAAATGTGTTTCTACTTCTGTTTTATAATCCAATAATGATGTTTCTAAGGGGTACGGTACCTTCAACATTGCCCCATCATATATATTGGTTTCCAATCCTCCAAACTGGGGGTTAGCGATTAATATTAACCACCCAAAGAAGGGGGTTTGATAATATTGTTGTGATATCTTATCTAGCCTACTTATATTCTTTTTATAAAAATAAACATTATCACTACTTTTACTTGGTAAAGTAACATAAGGAACAGTTTTATGTTCCCCATTCACAGAGAATTGTGAATATCTATTATAATATTTTAAATTCATTTATTTTGATAATTTATTTTTAACTAAAATAAAATTGTTTTTATTCATATTCCAAGTTTTATGATTTGTAGAATCATAATCTAACTTACTATTTAGATTAAACAAAGCATCTTTTATATTATTATCTGGGTTTTGTATAAATAAGTAAGAATATTTAAATTTATCTTCTGTAATTTCTATTCCTTTAATTATATTAACACTTTTTGTTTTTTCTGAAACTAATGTTGTTTTATATGTAGATTCACCTTCAGATTTTAATGTATCATAATTACTAATCAAACTATTCCAATAATCATCAAATATTTTTTTGATAGTATTATTATAAATAACATTATCATTAGATAGTGATTTTAATAAAATTTTAGTTTTAAAATCATTTAAATTTTCTTTATTCTTTAATATACCATAAAATAAAAAATATATTAAACTTTCTTGTTTGCTGTCTGATTTTATTGTATCTGGATTAACTTTTCCATTATTAATATAATTAATAATATTTTTAATTTCATTTTTGGCGCTACCTAATAAATCTTTAATAGGTTTTGGATCCATAGTCAATTTATAACTCTTACTATTACCATCTTTATCCAAATACCCATCATAACCTTCAGCACCTTGATATGTAGATGTAACAAACAATAATTTTGATACTACTCTTTGATAGTTTTCTTGTGCTTTTATTAACGAATTAACAAATGAATTAACATCTTCTTTTAATTTACCAAATTCATCGTCAAGATATTTGATATAATTTGCACTTACCTCGGATTCTATTTCTTTTTTATTTTTAAATTCTATCTTTATTTTACTAATAAATAAATCACTACCATTTTGAATGGCTTTTTTAATCTCGTTTAATATACTCTCTAAACTTGGTTGGTAACTAGTTGGAATACCTAATAACGAAAACGCATCACTAGAATTAGTTAAATACACACCAATACTATTATTAACAGTAGTTAGTATATATTTTATAAAATCAGAATTATACCTTTTTAAGTTTTCTTCCACAATTGAACTTATTGTCGATATATAGGCAATAGTTTCATCTTTCATTAATTTAGCAATAGTAGAATAATTAAGCATTCCAGATGTTTCATCTATCACACCAAAGCTAACCGACTCCTCTATTAACCCAATAGTTGTATAGGAATTTGTTGTTTGGTCTGGATTATTATTTTCTTCTGCAACTTTTTCTTTTTCTTTAATATAATCTAATATTTTTTTATCAGTATCATTTAAACTTTCATCAGTAACATCAGCTTTTGGATCATATACTTCGGTATTAGCATAATAATTAAAGTTCAAAGCATTTTGTAATTTATCTATTGCATTTCCTAACCCATGTCCACCAACAAATGTAAATCCTAAATTAACCTTTGCTATCATAGGTTGAACCCCAATTCCTTCTGGGTTTAAATCCAGTTTTTCATAAGTAAGACCTAATGTGTTTGGTATTATTTTCGTATGAAAGAAGTCACCTACCCTTAATACTAATATTGGTGGAATACCAAAAGATGTATTTTTCGCATCTTTAAAATCTTTTACCCCATCCTTCTTTATTGTCGGTATAGTGTTTCCTGGTCTAACACATTGTTGTAAAAATGTTAATCTACCGTTTAACCCCTCTGGAGTTGTTGAATGGAATGCTGGATTAAAATACTTTAATTTTTCTTTTAAATTACTATATAAGAAAGGATCAGTTTCTTCAATTGTTTGAAAATAATCACATTCTGATAATAATTTTTGTAAAACTTTCTTAGATACATTCCTATATAATTTAGTTTCTACCGTTGATATTTTTTTCTCCTTAGTTTGTTTTTTTATTGCAACATCTGATGATGTTGTAGTAGTAGTTGGTTCTTTTTTAGTTGGTTTTGTTGATATTCTTGCTGTTATATTTGAAATTGATGTCCTCCTACAAGCCATAGCTTGTTGACTAAATATTTTATCTTCTGCAAATGTGGAACAATTTCCAACAGAAAAAGTTGTTCCAGAAGTTTCTCCTCGGATATATGTTTTTGCCGTAACCTGTGTATTTTCACCTAAAGATAAAACTTTAAATTTTAATCTGTCATTGTAGTTTATTTTAGATTTAATGTATGTTTGAGCATTAGCTATACGCCTATCACTTAAAGAAATATTATACTCAGGTGTTTGTGGCTTTGATGCTGAACCAACTAAATCAATAATTATCTCAGCATTCTTATCTTCCAAAAACATATTGGCTCTTTTAATAAACTCATCTATTCCAAGAAAATTGTTTTTAACATACAATTCCATAAATTTTTTCAAACTCCCCTCTGTATACGCACTTTTATTAATGTAATCATTATACATATCCTGATATTTTTTTGTATTACCTATAGAAGGTATATCATTGTCAAAATAAAAAGCTAAAGATTTAAATTCATCAAATTGTCTTGATTTGTCTTCAACAACAGGCTCACCAGTTTCAGCCGTAGTTGAGGGGTCTTTACTTGTAATAAATGTTCTATTTATTAATTCAACCTCATCCTTTATCTCATAACTCTCTTGCACTTGTTTCTGTATCTCCTCTAACTCAGAAAGAGTCATCGTATTATATATTTTAGCTAACTCATACAAATCATATTTTAGACATCCAGAAAAGAATGATTCTAATATACCATTAATTTGTTCAGCGTCACTTTGATTATCTAATATTCTGTTAGTTAATACATTTAAAACTGATGGGTGATCCACAACAATACTAAAATCTAATGTTCCCGTTCGACTAGTTGATTTATATGTATACACAGGTTCTGGTCTTCCTAAAAATTCATTTGGGCTAAAACTTGCTGTTGATGAATCTGAAAATTTCAAATCGTAAGGGGGAAACCACATTATTCTACCACCATTTGGTCCTTTCTCGCATTCAGGTAAATCCAAATATAGGCTAGATGTTCTCCAAGCCAAGTTCTCAATAGACAACATAAATTTTTTACTATCATTACCCTTTTTAGGATATATGCTCAAATCGTATGTTTTATTTAAAACTGAATTTTTCATTTGTCTTCCCTCGCTAACTATACCATCTTTCTTCTGTAATCTGCTATATGTTAGAAAAGGAGTATCTTTTGTAAATAATCTACAATATTCTTCAAATGTACCCCCATTAACGTTTGGTGAGTATTTTCTAACCCTAGAACCTTTTGTTATTTCTTTATAACCATCATTAAAAACTTTACTAACTTGGTCTATTGCATTACCTACATGCTTTAACTTATTGCCATTATTTGGTTGTGATTCAACTAACTTCTGGGTATCATACATTATTGACCCAGGCTTCATATCATATTCAGTTGTTTCGGTAGTCTCAAATGTTGTTTGTTTGGTATTTGAATCCCCAAACACTTGACCATTTAATCCAACGTTCTTTCCTGCATTGTTTTTATATTTAGGTGACACCCAAGTCAACCCCCCCTCTATACTACCGCCATCTGTAAACGATTTACCATTTGCACCTATCTTTGGGTTAAACGATTCACCTTCATATAACTTTGATATCTCTGATGGTCCATAAACAGGAGTTTGTACTTTTCTACCAAATTGGTCTTCTGGTAAATCTTTCTGTGGACTTAAAACATCTGTCGGATCCAAATCATAACTCCCAACATAATAACCATTTTTATTCTTTGTGAACAAATCAGTAAACCCACCTAATACACTATTTTTCTTATAGTTTGGTCTATATAAATTATATTCTATATTTGAAAATAATATTGATTTTTGTCCCTTACCTGTGTTATCAAAAAATAATTGGCTTCCTGTTTTTTTCTGCTGGAATATTCCCCCTAGAAAACCTTTAGTTCCTTTACCAGTTAAACTAATCGTGGGGTCAAAGTAACTTCCAACTATTGTAGGGAAAGGTAATTCTGCTCCAGCTAATTCTAAGGCTAATTGTGCTGCTCCAAATATAAAATTATTTGTCCTAGTTATAGTCCATATAGGTTCAATAATTGGTTTTGTCCCAGTTATTAAATTATAAACATCTAAGGGGTCATTAATATCAGATATTGCATTTTCAAATCTTGTTAAGATATTGTACTTGTCAATAAATCTACCAATCCTATCTTCAAAATAACCACTTAATTTTTCTGCACCTAATCTAACAATATAAGAATCTTCTTTTAATTTTGATACCGTATTTGCATTCTCCGTAAAAATATCAAATGCTGTATATTCTGATGGCTTAAATGATGAACTACCATTTAACCAATAATATAATATATCTTTCTTTTTTAAATTTGTATCAAACCAATAATCATCGCTGTTTATAAAAACACCAGCATCTGCATATATATCTTGACTAGTATTAACACCTGAATAAAAGTTATTTACAATGTTATCGTTTAGTTTAGGTAAAGCTATTTATTAGTAAATTAGTTTACTAAAGTTATATTCACCATAATTGGTCTTATCATTTTTTAATGTACCAACATCAGTAACCAATTGATAACCACCATCTCGACCATACTGATTTAGCACATAAGCCTTATCTGCTAACACTTTTGTATCAATTAAGTAGTCTGGTGAATCTATAACAGAATAATCATTTAGAGGCGATACTTCATATGTAAATGGTGGAGTTTTACCATAGGGGGATTTGCTATAAGGAACTAAATTCCTTAACATTAATTTTTTTCTAAATTCTTCACTATTTCCAAAATCTAAAAGACTACGCATTCCAATTGTTTAATATATAAATATCAAATTTATTTTTTATTTAAGCATTGCCCTTCATGTCTAGGCTGTATTTTATATTTTTTGTATAGTTATTTAAATCATTTATATCTATTGCTTTATCAATCATCTTTTGGTTACTTGAAAGCAAACCATCTTGGTTTTTTTGATTAACATCAATAGTTATTGATAATGTACCTTTACTCTCTGATTTACCCAGACCGACATTTAATTTGTTTAAATCATTTATTCTATCATTCATTGCATTGTATGACATCGCACCATCTTTTGGTGGCGGTGGGGGTAAATTGAATCCTTTACCTATAATATCAGTTAAGTCACCAAAAAGAGTATTAAGTTGAATCATATATTTTTCAAGGTTAAGTTCACTGCCAATCCTAGATTCTTTCACCCCCCTAGAAATATTATTTGGAATCTCTTGTATATAACCCCCAACCGCTTGAAATATTTTTACCATTTCTGCACCAAAATCTCCACCTTTATACATTTGACCAACTGGGTTAGCAACACCTCTTATTGTTTTTCTAGCCGAATCAGCATTCGGAATACCTTTATAAACTATATCACCTAAATCACCAGCAACTGTTCTTGCACCCTCTTGGAATTTACCAACAACTGATTGCTCACCAACAAAACCAAATAGTAATTTATTTTTAATTGCACTAACATCATTTCTAATAAGTTGTTCAATACTCATAGAGTCCCTAGCTAAGTCCTCTAATGTTTTTGGTTCTTCTTTTGATAATTCATTTAACTTATTAATTTGTTTATCTGTCAAATCTTTTACTGCTGTAGCAATACTCTCACCTGTTTTCTCATCAGTAACTTTTATTTTATATTCATTATCAGTATCTAAATAAGCTAGATTGGCAATAAACATTTTTTGGTCATCACTCAAATTAAACTTAATATCAATTTCACTAGCCCTAGCATTAAATTCAGCCAAATTTAATGACATTTTTTTAAATTCACCAACACCTACACCAGCCGCTTCAGCCAAAGCCTTCATTTGACCCATAGCACTTGGATTTATTTCAAATCTGCCAGCCTCTTCATTAAATTGTGTAAATTTTTCGCCTGCCGAAGCTAAATTCATTATTAACCCTTCTGGGTCGTTTAATGACTTATTCATTAAAGTAAAAGGGTCTGCTAAATCGCCCACAAATACCCCCAGACGTTGGAACGCTGCTGCGGTCTCTATTGCACCCTCTGGCTCAAAAACTTTGTCTGCAAACGAAGCTATGTCCCTCATACTAACTTTAATGATGCTTGCTTGCGCTGCCATTTTTGTAAAACCCTCAACACCATCTTTAAATGAAAATCTATTCAATAACTCTGTATTATCAACAACATCACCTATAACAGTTCTAGCATCAACACCAACAGTTCTAACATATTGTAATGATTTCTCTAAATTTTCACCAATTTTAGAAGCCATAATACCAGCCTCGGAAAAACTACGAATAAGTCCTCCAGCATCCTTACCTAATAATTGTTGTGCCGCAAATAATTTTTCATAAACTTCTGGGTCAAATATAACATTTCTCCCCATAGCAGAAGTAGAGTCATTAATAATGTCAACAACATTTTGTAAATTTCCACCTAATTTGGCAACCAAAGGTGCTGTATCAGCAATTGTTAATTTAAACTCACTTATTCTTGATCTTGAAAGTAATAATTGATAATTGACTGCTGACGCTCCTTTCTCTAATTCATTAAAAGCGTTTTTAAAATCAAAAAAATCTTTTGTTAACTCAGATACTTTAACCCCAAAAAACCCAATTATTTCATCTAGTGCATTTAAAACACCTTTACCTTTTTCTTTATCTTTATTGTCTACCATTATTACATTTTATATATAAATAGAATAAGGAATGATTTTTAATCATTCCTTATTATCTTCAATCCATTTATTTATTAAAAATTTTCTTATAAAGATTGGCATTGCTAAGAAGTCAGAATAGGATACATGTAATAACTTAGTTAAATAATAATATTCAGTTAGTTGACCTAATCTATATTCCGAAGAAAGGGCGAAAAAACTCCACCCCAAACCCAGCATACACTGTGGTCATATCTCCTGATGGGGTCATTATATCTCTTGTTAAATCAAGTTTAGGCTCGTTATTACTCAAAAATTTCTTAATGAATTTTGAATCAGCAATTGGCATTCCTTCAACATATTTTGCAATATATGCCTTATCCTCACTACCATTAATACTAATAATCTCTTTGGATAATCTTAATGTTACTCTTGGTGCAGTTCTACCTTGGGGGTAGCTTTCAATAATATCATTTATTTGTAAAATTTCTCCGTAAGTTAAAGGCTTTAATTTTATTACATCCCCAGACTTAGGTAAAGCTAGTTCATATAAACCCTCAGAATTTGGAGGCGAACCAGTAATTATGGTTAACTCTTCCAAGCTAACATTAACTTTAAATCTATTATTTGTTTTGGGGTCAACTGCCATAATTTCCATATCAGAACCAAATGAAGTATTTCTTAAAAAGATTAATATTGCTTCAATATCACCTTCTATCATTTCTTCAGGTCTTAAATCTGGTTCGTATATTTTATTCTTTAACAATTGTAATGTGAAATTTTTTGATGCACCTAGCAAAAGGTTTTCATCGGATGCTGTTAAATAACCAACTTTCACTGACTTTTTTTTATTTTTATAAAAAATACCTCTTGATGGTAACTCTACTACATCGTGAGGTAAGTCAAAATTGGCTTGAGCATATTCGTATGTCTTATCTTCCATTTTTTTATAATAAAAATATAATTAAAAATAGTAAAATAAATAGAAAAATCCATATATTAAATTAATATATGGATTTTAAATTGAATAGAATATTAAATTAATAAACAAGAATACATCTATCTGGTTGCATTGTTGCATCAATATCTACTAAATTATTATTAGAATAACCCAAAGCACCAAAATTAACATTTGTCAATAGACAACCTTGTAATATCCATCTTTCAATAACAACACCCGTTGGGTCTAAAAGTTCCAAGTCAACATCTTTCTTATATCCAGCAGCGTAACCAGACCTACCAGTAACAGATTCAGAATGAAGTCTAACCCACTCCATTAATGCTTGTGTTGCAGATGGACCAATAGGGTCTCTAAACTTTACATTAATAGTGTTCCATGTAAATCTACCAGAAACAAATGTTGATGTATTTAAGAATTGTATTTCAACTGGATCCATTTTAATACTAGGTCTCGAAGTTGATTCTACAAACCACTCATTTATTCCCATACTAGAAGGAAACCTTAAAATGAACCTATTTTGCCTTTTTGGTTCATATGGTAAAGGCATTTTCATAAGTAAATCCGCCATAATATATTTTTTTAATTTTTTTTTAAACTATTTATTATTATATTTAATAAATATCTACTAATTAGAAAAAATGTTTATTTATTGTTTTTTTATATTATTTAAAAAAAATGTATTTACTTTCTCTTTTTTAAAATTTAGTATTATACTATATTATTAATATAATAATTATATATAATATAATATTATACTTTCTCTTTATTACCTTTATTTGTTGAATATATTGTTAATGCTGGTTTATTAACTTTATTTTTAATAGTTTCTATATTCTTTGGATCATCATCTGAAAAACCAATTGAAAATTTTAAATTCTTTAAAGCCTCTCCTTTAATATCATTTTTAAAAGAAAATGCTTTTTTTATTTTTTTAGCCATTGATTTACAATAATCATAAAATTCATTTAATGCTTTAACCTTTTCATCTTCAGGATTAGCAGCGCTGCCTGACCCAAATGATACAGGATAAAATTTACATAAATCTAAATAATCATCAATAATATTACCCTCACTTTCAAGGTCAGTTAAATCTCTATACTTTTTAAGGTTATGCATAACTCTTTTGTTACTTATCCCATTAAAATCATTATCAATATAAATTCTAACTGCTTTTTTTAATGTTTCTGGGTTGTGTCCCCTTGCTGTTATAATTGAAAATATTGAACCATTATTAATTGCTTCTTTGAAATCTGAAAACGCTGGTCCTGTTTTTGCTATCATAATGTCTTTCAAAAACTGCTCATCGCCTGCAACTTTAAATTGTCTAAATGGTAAATTGGCATAATTAACTATTGTTGTTCCTCTATATTTAAAATCTTTCTTACCAATATCCCCCCTATATTTAGCAAAATCATGGGTTGACATACCAACTTCTTCATCATTATTATCTAATAAAATTATTTCAGTAGGCATAAAAACAATATTATCATCCCAATCAAATGCATAATATTTCATATCAGGAGTGTTATTAATATCAAAACTTTCAACTATCATAATTATTTTTTTATAATAAATATTCATTTTTACTGAATTATTAAATATAAAATAGATTTACTGCAATATCTTTACTTATAAAGTATAAATTTTTATTTTTATATTAAATTTTTTAATGAAAAGAAATATACAAAAACCAGAAAAAAAAGGATTTGGTCTGTCTATGGTTATGGGATTCTGGGGGTTAATATTTATAGGTTTCTTATTCTCCCCAAAGAAACAATCCCCAGCGTTAATAGAAATGACTCCAATTATTAAAGTTGATACATTATATCTTGAATCTAAAATACAACCAAAAAAAGAAGAAAAAGTTTTAGTTGATAATAAATCTAAAATAGATAAATATGCTTATGCTGGTAGGTCTTATGGTTATGATATACGTAATTTAAATAGAGTTCAATTAAAAGCATACCTTGAAAAGTATGGATTTAGAAATTTGAAAAATGCTAATCTATTTAAAATGAGAAGAATATGGATGGCGTTTAACTACGATGATATGCTTATGAATGTTCATCACTTAACTGACTTTCCAATATCAATGATATACTCATTCTTTATAATTGAAGCGACAAACAAAGGTATTGAAACAAATCTATGGCGTATTCATGCTAATGCAGGTGGGGGTAAAGCAATAAAAGGTTTTGGTACGGTTACTTACAGAACACGTGAAGTAATCAAAGGTAAAAATAAAATGATTAAAGATAAATTTTATAGTGCTAGTTCAACGGAATTAGGTATAGAGGCTTGGGCTAGAATATTAAATTCTGGTAGGTATTATGATTGTAAAAAGGCAAATTATAAGTTACCAAAAAAAGATTTATATGAAAGCATATGTAAATGCATTTATGAATCAGGTTATCATACTGACCCCAAGTATAAGTTCAGAGCAGAGTTTATGGCTGAATACTGGGAAATAAAAACAAAGAATTTCCCAATAGAAGAGTTCTAAAACAAAACCCCCACCTCAAAGCTGAAGTGGGGGTTTGTTGTAAAATTCCATCATTATACCCTATTATAAGGCTCAATGTTGGATATATCCATCATTATATATCTTCAAACGAAGCACCCGTAGGTGTTATCACAAATTCCAACGAGATAAATTCAAGACTGCGAGTCGGCTTAATATATATTTTACCGCTCATTGTATTTCTATCAATATCTTCTGGGTCAGATGAAACTGTAACACGGAAATCAGTTAAGCCACGATCCCTTCTGATAGCGTCTAGGATTGGATTTACGGTGTCCAAAAACTGTTGGCGGACTATCTGGTCATTTTGTTCAAAAAGTAATCTCACGGCAACCGCAGAGATTAATTTACGTGCTTGCAATAGTAACCTTCTAACGTTAAGTCTATTTAATGCAGACTCCCTAACTTGTAATGTTTTATTACCCCAAATTACGGTATTCACATCAGAGAACGTTGCAATTGGATTTATTCTACCTTGGTATAATATATCTCTTTCGTCTTGTGTAAGTTTAAGTCTTGCTTTTACTGAATTAACCAAACCTCTACTATAACCAGCGGATGCAAACCAAGGGAATGCCACGTTATCAGTTAATGCTAAGTTTCTACAAACTTCTCCTGTTGGTGGAATATAAACTTGTGTGTTGTTTGTTGTATCTCTAACCAAAATCCAAGGGTAATATGTTGCGGTATAATTTGAATCAATATTTGTTTCCTCCAAAGAAACAATTGATTCTTGTGGATATATATATGCTTTTGTATTTGTATCTAATAAATCAGCATCTGGCGTTGTTGTTATATAAATTGAATCTGCTCTATCGTTTTCAACCATATCAATAGCTGCCTCAACCAAATTACTATTATTAACATAATCAATACCTGGGGTAACGAATACATTAATATTAACTGATTCTGGGTTTTTATATGTTAAAACACCTTTTAAGTAAGCATAATAATCTGTTGTTGCAAAATCAATAGTACCATCACCTTCAACAATCTGCTTAAATGTACCTTGACCAGTTGCCGCAGCATATCTACCAGTAACGCTTTTGGCTCCCCTCATATAACCAGTTCCACCAATTATATATTCATCACCATTTGTTCTTTTCTCATTATAGATATCCCAGCCATCAAATCCACCTTCTAACATTAATGTGAATTTTCTTGAATATAAATAATAGTATACATTTGTATTATCTTCTGGTTCAGAGTTAAAACTAGATGCCCCAACCTCAAAGGCTGTTTCACCACTTGTTGTATATGAATTTGCTATTGTAACAGTTGTAGCACCAGAATCCATGTGGAATCCTTTTGTAATTACGTTCCAATCAACACTATCAGATATAATACTTGTTGGATTAACTTTTCCTTTGTATGATAAGAATGCGTTATCATATCCGAATGATGTTGAAAAACCTAAATAAGTTCTCTTAACATTATCGGAAGTAACAACGTTACTAGTTGCAAAAGGTTGGTTATAAACAGTTTGATTATTGTAATAATATTGTGTTTTATACAATGGTCCAGGAGTTTTACTTGAACCATATTTTCTATGCTGATAACCCATAAACCCACAAGGTAATGCGTCATTAGGATATTCCTCAGACATCTCCAACATAACATACTTAGATACTAAATTGTATTCCCCATCGCTAGTACCTATTTTTTTACCAATAAAACTATTCGTAGTTTCATCTAATGTACAATTTGTATATTTTTCAAGAACAACTGGCGCAGAGTCAGAATCGTAAAAACTTCTAACCAAAACATCAAATGTTTTATTCTTAAATGACATATTAACAATTGACACTTTAACTTCAGTATTCGCACTCGAACCATCAGATATAGAAATGAATCTAAATAAATTATATACTTTATTACCCCTCAATTCTGAAACAACATAAGGTGATTTTGGTGATTGATATTGTTCTAAATACCAACCAATTGAGTTAGCATTACCACTTCTAGCAGTGCCTAAATAAGTTAAATTAAATCTTAATCCCCTAATGTATCCCATTTTATACATTTGATTTAACAAATTAGGATAGTGTTCTTCAACAAAAATAGGGGTTTCATTTTTAGGTTTTCCGAAATTATCTACACCTATAACATTAGTAATGTAATTAGCGTTAGTATCTTTCATAGATACATCAAATGTAAATGTTTTATTTTCTTTAGTTTTACCACTTAAAACAAAATCGCCATAAGGATTTGATGTTATTACAGAACTATTTGCAGAATCAATTTTTAAATTATTACCTTCTACTTCGTAAATAGGTCCATGTTCAGTTGATGAGTAACTTGTTAAACCTCTTGACCTTAATGTGGCAACAACAACATTATCATAATTAGGAAAAGTTTTACCGCTAAATTCAAATATTTGACCAATAGCTGTTCCTATAAATTTATGGGTTGGGGTGTTAGCTGAATAACTAGTAACATAGTAATAGAAAGAATAGCCAGAATATCCGCCATCTAATGTATTTGTAAATGTAGCGTAATACCAAGGGAAATTTTCTGATTTTGGTGTACCATCACTATTTAATGGAACTATTGTATCAAAATAATTATATGTTATACCTGATGTAAATGTTGAAGCTGTTAATGTGTTATAAGTTGATGCTGGTATTGAACCATAATATTGTGTTTGTGCGGATAATGTTCTATTCAGATATAACTCATTAGTGAAATTTTTCAAATCATCATAGAACGTTGAAAATGAACCATCGCTACCTTGGTAAGTGCTTCCAGAAAATTTAGCTAATGTAATATAACTATTACTTGATAAATTTATTAAAAGTGCACCTGCTGTTGTTCCTGAAAAATTTATTACAAAGTTTTCACTTTCAGTTGTATAGTCAACTGTTGTTGTATCACAATTACCAATAGTAGTTATTGACCATGATTGACCAGCATCATATCCTGATAATCCTAATATTCTAGTTACATATAATTGATTTGATTGTTGCAAATATGACTTAGCAATATATGCTGATTCATATTTAGGTATTTGTGTGTTAACATATTTTTCTGGTGACGTACCTCCAAAATATGTTTGATATTCATCATAACTTGATATAAATATAGGTTCAAAAGCTGGGCCTTTTAATGTTTCACCAACCATTCCTAATGTTGTAACACCAACACTTTGCGAAACAAATGTTAAATCTGTTTCTGAAGTATATACACCTGGTGATACAAATACTTTTTGATTTGCCATAATTTTATTTATTTTATTTATATAAATATCTAAGAAAAAATGAAAAAAAGCATTTTATTTTTTTTTGTTTGGAATATACATATAAATTGTTTTAAAATTATTATTTAAGGTGTATATATTTGATTCCTCTTTTTGTATAGTTAAATTGTTTTTTGTTAAAGGTTTATAAAGATGGTTTATGTTTTTTTGTGGCGTACTATTTAATTTTGATTCCATTTTTTTACATATAAATATATTAATTTAACATTAAAAACTTAATTTTAATATTTATTTTATTTCCTAATAAACCAAAAAAGAATAATAGAATTTCTATTGAATATAGTTATTGGAATCTAGTTGAATAACTAGCGTGTAGTGATTGAATAGTTGCTAAACTTAATACTCCATTATATACCTTAATGAATGCAATATCCCCCGTTTGAACTTCAGTTGCAGCAAAACGGCTAAATAATCTTAGTTGATTAAATCCACCCCCACTACCACTAGTTGCGGTATATGTATGAGTGGTAGGTGCTGCTGATGATGGTGTTGCGGTATATAATCTACCCACACTTGACACAGTATCCCAAGTAGCCCAATCCATATGCCATATAGTATCAATTGGTCCGCTACTTAGATTAACAGTAAAGTTAGGATAAAAAGCATTTGCACGACCATTATATGCCCCCATCATCCAATCTTTAACCCCCTCATTTTGTGTGTTTAATAATCTACCTGATGAGGTTGCTGATAGTTTATATACCATAAATACACTATAACTCTGGCTAGAAACATAATTTGGTCCACCATAAATAAAATCAGTACCCACATTGTTAGATTTTCTAAATAACCCACTATTAGTTGATTGCCAACTAATGCTATTACCATTGTTTGATACGCTTAATGGATATCCATCAACCGTAGTTCCATTAGTTGGTACTGATGAGTAATTTATAGCATCTAAGTCATATACTAAAGTAGGTACAAACATTGATGTTGATGGAGTTATACTAGGTGTTATTGTTTTTGTTGGTGTAATACTAGGTGTTATACTTATTGTTGGTGTTATTGATAAGGTAGGTGTTATAGTGTTGGTCGGAGTTACTGATATTGTTGGCGTTATTGATATTGTTGGTGTTATTGTAGGTGTTATAGTATTGGTTGGAGTTACTGATATGGTTGGCGTTACACTTATTGTTGGTGTTATTGATATGGGTGGGGTTACGCTTATTGTCGGTGTTATTGTAGGTGTTATAGTATTGGTTGGAGTTATTGATATAGTTGGTGTTACTGATATGGTTGGCGTTACACTTATTGTTGGTGTTATTGATATTGGTGGTGTTACGCTTATTGTCGGTGTTATTGTTGGGGTTACTGATGGTTCTATTGGACAATTTAATTTAAATGTCCATATATTTAAAGGAGCACAAGAATAAACTTCAACTTTAGCAATTTGACTTGTAGATGTTTTTACAAAACTAAACAATCCTTCGTTTGTTGAATTAACAAATGGATAGCCATCTGGAGCAGAATTTGTAACATTTATATTTGGGTATTCTAAACTAGTTAAAGGATCAATTTTGCCCATTAAATGTTCTGTAAAGTTTTCTCTATACATTTGCCCATAATCATAAACAAATGAACCTATATATCCAGTATCAAGTAATAAATTATTAGCATAATATAGAATAAACCTATCAGCAATTGTATATGCACTATACTCAAATGATGCTATTGTGTTAATAGTATATCCAATATTTATATATGATATGTACGGATAAACTTCAGATCCGTTATAATCAATTAATGTATTACATAATAATGGACTTGTTGGTGTTATTGTTACAGTTGGTGTCATTGTTTTTGTTGGTGTTATAGATATAGTTGGAGTGATAGTTGGTGTCATAGATATAGTTGAAGTGATAGTTGGTGTTAAAGTTGGGGTTAAAGTTGGGGTTATAGTTCGTGTTGGGGTTATAGTTGGGGTTGGGGACACACAAGGTACAATGTTGAATAAATTTGGTACAATTATTTCATAATTTTTTTTATAAGTAGGTGAGTATACATTATATGTACCACTAATGGCGTTAGTGCCTTCAATAGCATATATATTGAAAGGGATTATCTTTTCCCCCAAGTTAAATACATTACCACCTTGGTTAACTGAAACGAAAACAGTCTCATTCAATAGATTATTACTTAATATTTTTATACCACAACTCATTATAATATTTCATAATTTAAATCATTTATTGGAATTGTTTCAGTTATTTGCACATTTGGTACTGAATTATTCAATTCTGTTTCAAAAACTTGACTAATTCTATTTATTGCTGGTTTTACCTCAAATTCTTCTTCATCAATTAAAAATCCAAGCATAGTAAAATCGTAAGATTGGATATAAAATTTTCTACTATCAGTGTTAATTTGTGATTCATCTGATATATTGGTTGATATGATTGGTATATAATGTCCGTTTACTATGGTGTATGCTTGTAATGATGAAAATTTTTGTAATACTTTTTTGTTTAATAAATTTAAATCTCTTATTCTATTTGTTATTAGTTTAAAACTATAATTTATATCAATTGGAACGGGTTGTGGTATCGAGTATATATCGTAACCATTTCTTTGTCCATCCCATGTTGGAACGCTTGCAAAATAAAATGGTTTTCTATTTGGAATAGTATATTGTGTTGCTGGATTAGTTCCGTATTTTTGGTCATTAGTTCTAATTAATGTACAAAAAGGTGGTAATGCATTATTATCATCATCAATAAATGTCCAAGTTTCTGTATATTGTGACCAATTTTGTGTACTAATAATTTTATCTAATGTAGGAATTAATTTGCCATCAGATATTATTTGTAAATCATTCTTTACAAAATTAAGCATACCTTTATCTAAATCCTCATGTAATAAAGATTTTGGTAAAAATGTACCATCATCAGTAATATTCTCTAATAACTCTTGTCTTCTTTCTAGTAGAGTTTTGTCATAGACAATATCCAGAGTATTTTTTATTTTTTTTGGTAATGGCATATTATTTTTCTTCGTTATCGTGACCACATTTATGGCAAATAAAAGGGTCATCACCCCCATCTGCCAAATCCCAAGACCATCCACAATTATCACAAATTACTTCATCTTCTGTTACAATTTCTTTTAACTTCTTTAATTGTGTTTCTGTAATTATTATTTTCATTAAAATCCTTTAAATTCGTCTTTATTAACAAATGTTGCCATAACTGTCCTATAAAATGGTTTATAGCCCCCATATGTATGTTTGTTATCCATATTAACAATACCATCATCAATTACTGAATAATACCTAACCTTATTTTCGTTAATATAATAACCTAAATAATCACCTTTTAATAATTCAACTTTTAAGTCTATTAATTGTTTTTCATAAAATGAAAATTTCATATTACCAGGCTCTTTTTGTTCAACTTTTGAAGTGCCTAATTGTTTTAACGATGACTCACTAATCTGGACAAATCCCTTTAATTCAACTGGCGGCATAAATACGATTCCATCTTTTGGGGCTTCACCATAAACATCATCTTTTTTTGTTTTCTTTCTATCAATTCTATATAGAACAACACTCATATTCAAATCCCCATCCAAATATTCCATCCCCAACTCAACATCTAAATTAAAGTCATCATCGCCAAAAAATTTACCAATTCTTGTTATGGGAACTAACTTTGCCATTTGTATTATTTTATTATATAAATATGCTTTATGTTGATAAATTAAAAAATAAAAACTATTATTATACTTAATATAAGTAAAATGAGTAAAAAAAAACTATCAGTAGATGACGCATTAGATTTGTTAAAAAATTATAAAGGCAAGAATGATTATTTACTCAATATACAGAGTTTGTCATATAACAAACCAAATTTTTACCTAACAGAATCCCAAGTTGAATATATATCCTTATTCCATAATACCCCTCCAAAAGTTGCAAAGAAATGGGTTAATCTTGACATTTATTTTGCAAATATGATTGCTGACGATAAATTATTAACAACTGTTCCAAAAGAAATATGGATTGAAAAATTATTGGCTGAGAAGGAAAAGTCTTATCATGTTGTTGGTAAATTTTTTGATTCGGATAAATTAAATCTATATTGGATACCAAAAGACGCAATTATTGTAGATAAAACAAATAGAAATATTGTTGTTGATTATGATAAGTATTCACATAGAATGCCATTTGAACATCAAAAGGAGGCAATTCAAAAGTTGCTTGAAAATGATAAATTCATTTTGGCTGATGATATGGGTTTGGGAAAAACTAGTTCAGCAATTATTGCATCTATCGAAGCTAACCCAAGTAAGTCTTTAATTATTTGCCCAGCCAGTTTAAAACAAAATTGGAAAAGAGAAATTGAAAATTATTCTAAAAAAGAAATTTATATTTGTGAGGGGAAAAAATATGATGATTCTGCTGATTTTGTAATCATTAACTATGATATTATTAAAAACTTTCATTCATTAAAATCAAAAGAAGAAACAATAATCCAAAAGTCAAAATTTGATTTGGTTATAATTGATGAATGTCATTATATCAAATCACCCCAAGCATCGAGAACAAAATTGATAAATGATATTTGCAAAGATATTAATAAAATATGGTTATTGACTGGAACACCATTAACATCAAGACCAATTGATTATTTTAATTTATTATCCTTGGTTGATAGCCCCGTATCAAAAAACTGGATGGCCTATGTTAAAAGATACTGCGCTGGATATCAGTTTAATGTTGGGATGAATAAGGTATGGAATGTGAACGGTGCGTCAAATTTGGATGAGTTAAGGGAAAGAACATCACCATTATTATTAAGAAGATTAAAAGAGAATGTATTAGATTTACCAGAAAAAATAATAACACCAATTTATTTGAGATTAAAATCAAAAGAATACGAGGATGTTATGGGGGAGTATTTTGAATGGGTTAAAAATAACCCAAAAGAATCAAAATCTTTGAGCGTTCAATTTTCAAAACTAATGAAAGTTAGACAAATAATTGCAGATGAAAAAATTAAGAGTACTATAGAATTTATTGAGAATACATTGGAGCAAGAGAAAAAGATTATTGTTTTCTCAAATTTTACAAACTCATTAAATAAAATATATGAACATTTTAATAAAATTGCGGTTAAATTAGATGGTAGTTCAACAGCAAAACAAAGGCAAGAGAGTGTTGATGAATTTCAAACAAATGATAAGATAAAGGTTTTTGTTGGTAACATAAAAGCAGCTGGCGTTGGTATTACATTGACAAGCGCAAATGTTGTTATCTTTAATGATTTATCCTTTGTTCCAGCGGATCATAGTCAAGCAGAAGACAGGGCATATAGAATTGGACAAAAGAATTCAGTTTCTGTATTATATCCCATATTTGAAAACACCATTGAGGGAATTATATATGATATGTTGGATAGAAAGAAAAAGATAATATCAACTGTTCTTGGGGATAACTTATTTGAAACTGATACCACAGAAGATATTTTAACCCAGATATTAAATATGAAAATAAAAACAAAATAATATTTGTTTTTTGGTTAAATACTTTTACCTTTGCACAATATTTATTAGTTGAAACAAAAAAAAACAAATAAAATGAAATTACACGTAATTAAAACCTCGGATTTGCAAAATTTTATCATTGAAAAGCACAGAGAAATTCTGAATGATATGGGTTCATTTGAAAAAAATGGTGCAATACTTGCACAGAAAATGGAAGTATTAAATTCTAAAATAGAATTGCTTGAAGACTTTACCAAGTTTCTTGGTGAGAATGATGGAAGTTTTGTATTTGATAATGAGTTCTTTGAAAATGAGTGCCATTAGCACTCATTAAACCATTATGTTTTTATGAACTTTGCAATTTCTTTCCTCTAATTGTGCTTTTATTTCTTTTACTGTATAACGACCTAATGGTGAGCCTTTCAACCAAATACTATTTTTAACTTCCATTCCAATAGGAAATTCTTTTATCCCAGTTCTTTGTATAGATAAGGCACCCCCAACATATAGGTTATCTGGTAAAGATTTTAAATCCCTACAATCATACAAAAGTAAATCATCACCAACTATAAGTTTTTCTGGTAATTCTTTTATTGTTGAAAAACTTAAATCTAATTGTTCAGTGACTTCTAAATTTTTTGGCAATTTAGTTATCAATTCACCATACAACTCTAATGCTCCCTTGTGAAAATACTTTTCAGGTATTGACTCAATGTCATGCAATAATATCCATTTTAATGATAATTTATCTTCCTCTGATTTTAGGAAATCCATTATTCTTTTTAGTGTTGTATTATCCATTATCTTCTCTTATTATATCTCCTGTTATATAACCATCTGGTTCTATCATACTTAATATGGTTTCATCTGAAAGTTTTGCTAATGGGCTATTTGTAATAGATAAATCACCATCAACTTGTAAGCCTTTTGGTAATGTGTTTATCATTGTGTAATCTAAATACAAAACCCAACCAACTTCCAATCCTTCTGGTAATGAGGTTATTTTTGTATTGTATAGACTTAAATAGCCACCAACTTTCAAATTGTTAGGTAGTGAAGTCAAGTCTGTACAATAACCCAAATCCAAACCACCATCAACATTTAAGTCTTTTGGTAATGATTTTATTTTTAAAGCGACTAATTTAAAATCACCACCAACATATAAACCTTTTGGGATTTGTTTTATACTTGTACCTTCCAAATTCAACTCACCGCCAACATATAAATTATCTGGTAAAGATTTTAATCTTTTACAACTTTCTAAATTCAAATCACCCTCTACTTTTAATCCTTCTGGTATGTAAGTTATATTTTCTTCAAATAAATCCAAATCACCTTTAATGTTTAATTCATCATCTGTAAATGTTTCATTATTCATTAATTTCCAAACAAATGGTTTATTTTTATTCTCTTTTTCTTCAAGAAAATCTAATATGTTTTTTAGTGTACTATTATCCATTATACAAATATTTATTATAAATATAATAATTTATGAAAATACTTGAAACAATCAAAGAAGAAATAATATCAAGGATATATAAAGATAATGTTAATTTTTTAATTAATGAAATGAAAAAGGTTGGAATTGAAAAACTGCCTTATTCATATGCCTCATTAAAACCTTTTATTGATGAGAAAACAATGGATATTCATTACAACAAACATTATAAAGGTTATGTTGATAAGTTGAATAAAGCATTAAAAAATAATAAATCAAATTATGATTTAAAGCAGATAATAACAAATATAAGCAAATTCAATAAAACAATTAGAAATAATGCAGGTGGGGCATTTAATCACGCTTTATTCTGGAATATGCTATCACCCACCAAAAAGAATATCCCAAAAGAATTAAAAGATAAGATAATAAAAAGTTTTGGCTCAATTAATTCATTTAAAACAAAATTTGAAGAAAAGGCAAAAAGCCATTTTGGATCTGGATGGGTCTGGCTTGTTGCAACAAAGAATAATACATTAAAAATTATCACCACCCCAAACCAAGATAATCCCCTTATGAATGTCATTAAAGGTGGTGGATTTCCAATATTGGGATTGGATTTATGGGAACATTCCTATTATCTCAAATACCAAAACAAAAGAGATGAGTATATACATAACTTCTGGAATTATATAAATTGGGATTTTGTTCTTGAATTATATGATAATGCAAATAATAATGAGCCAAAAGAATAATTTCTTATATTTATATATAAAAGAAATATGTCAGTAATAGCCGAGCCAGAAAGAACGCAAATTTATACAAGAATTCGTCATTTACTTGGTGCACCATTAAGGGGTGTTGAGATAACTGATGAAATGATGGATTCCTTAATGGAATTATCCGTTCAAGATTATGAACAATATATGCTTGATTGGTTAACAGAATCTCAATGGGTTAATTTGGTTAACCTTAATATGAGCGAAAAATCTGTTGCAAATGCTTTAATTACAAGAACAATGGATTTTGAAAAGCAATATGAATATGCTTATTCAAAAATTGTTGGATTGCAAACTGGGGGACCTTGGGTTTTGCAAAAAGATTACATCACATTGGAAGCCAATCAACAAATGTATGAAATTCCTGCTGGCCGAGAGGTGAATGAATTATTATGGTATAGCAACCAAGCGTTTAGTGCATTTGGTTTAGGTGGGGTTGGTGGATTTGGATTTGGTGGTGTTGGATTGGGTGCGTCAGAAGCTGGTTTTGCTCAAATGGGAAATCAAGGTTCTTATTTTATGATGTCAGGTTTTGATTATTTACTTAGAATGCAATCAGCAAATATATTAACAAGAATATTGGGTGGATCATTAACATATAGAATTACAGGATTACCAGATGGGAAAAAAGCAATTCATATATATAATACACCAGGTGGCAAATTCAATTGGGGGAATTATTCAGCATATGTAGGAAAACAAGTTTGGTATTGGTATTATGATGTGGATGGTGATAGCCGTGGAAAATGTTTGGAAGATAATCCAGATATTATAAAATTACCATCAGATGTTCCATTTAGTGAATTAACTTGGGACAAGTTAAACCAACCAGCAAAACATTGGGTGAGAAGGTGGTTTACAGCTTACGTAAAAGAGAGTTTAGGTAGAGTTAGGGGTAAGTATAGCGGGGCAATTAAAGTGCCTGATTCGGAACTAAAACTAGATTATGAATCATTAATTACCGAAGGCAAAGATGAAAAGTCAAAACTTGTTGAAGAATTAATGACAAGATTAGAAAGACTAAGACCTGAAAAACAAATGGAAAAAGAAGCACTTATTGCTGAAAATTTAAACAAACAATTAAAGTTTAATGCTTTCCCCAGACAAATTTATGTAATTTAAATTTGGTTGTTAATTAAATTTTTATTATATTTTAAATAAAAAAATGGCAATAATTAAGACAATACCAATCCAAAAAGTTATTAATGGAACATTCGTTAATGTTTCAGATATGTCTATTATATCAGAAACTGAATACACTACCTTTGGTGAAAGTTTCATAATTGTTAGGGCAGTTCCATCTTGTACAATAACTCTTAGTTCGAAAAATACAGATACTGTTACCGTAAAAGCAATGACGAATGTTATTATTGTACCAGATAATAATAAGATTGATGAAGAATATGATGAAATAAATTTAGATAAAGGGGCTTGCGTTGAGTTTAGGCATTGTTCTGGAACTTGGTATATAGTTAGTTCAGATGGATTAAAAGGGTAATTAAAAACCCCCAATCTAGTTAAGGTTGGGGTTTTTAATTTTAAGAATTTTCATATATTAGATTGGGGTTTACATTTATTTTTTCCCAGAATTTAACCTCATCTTCTGATATTGTCATTACATCATTTAAATCATCTTGATCCTTTGCCGCATAAGGAATACCATTTATTAATTTACATTCTTCTGTTGTGAAGAATTGCCTATCAGCTGGGTCTTTTATAAGAATCCTATTCCTAATCTCTGGACTAAAAGCAACCAACAATGGGCTTATCCTTTTGTTAAAAGTTACAACTGCTCTTGGCACATTATATTCCCCAGTCAAATCAGGGGTCTTTTCGAACACATTTTGGTCAATGTAATAGCAATTTAATTTAATACCATCTTTTGTTTTTGACACATCCCCGTGCGATTGTTTTGTTCCATTATTTACATAATATATAATATCCCCAAGATTAACATGTAATTTTTCCTTTATAATTAACTCCATGTGTGCCATCTTACTTGTGGTACTTCCTGCTTTATTTAATGTCTTTGACCTTTTTACGTAGTCTTTAACATTCTGTCTAACCCTTGCCTTGTTTGCGATTTCAATTAAGGGAATTTCCTTATTATAAACCTTTTCAAAATAATTATAATATTCTTCAATAAATTCTTTTCCTTTACCTTCAAGCAATAACTTAACAGCAACATCAATAAATCTTTCAATGTATTGGGGAAGTTTCTTTGATTTTATTGTATTTCCTGTCAACTTTATTTTACCATCATTTTTCATAATTGCATAGTTTTTTCTTGCAAAGTTAACACAAGATAACCAATGACCATCCAAATCTAAGGCCATCTCCTTTTTCATATATAAATCATTGTATTCTGCAACATCAGCATATATACCTTTATAAATCTTACCTTCTTTAACTTTCCAGTTTAATCCTTTTCCAATATATTCCCTACCGCTAAAATCATCTGTTGCTGAAAAGTTAACACCATCTGTATCACAAACTAAAGGAACATAACCTCTATCCATAAAGAATTTAATCATATGCCTTAAATATAATCTACCCGTGCAAGTTATCTGTTCACCTTTATCCATTTCAGCCCAAGGGAAAACTGCTGGTGCTGATAATGAACCAAACAAAGAGTTTATGAAAATTTTAATTGGTAATTGCTTGTTATCATAAGTTGCAGCAATCTTAGGATCCTTATCCTTCCATTCTTCTGCCAAATTCTTATAATCTATCCTTGCATTTCTAAAAAACTTTAACATACCTTCTAAAACGCCAGTTATGTCACAAGATGGGAATACATCATGAGCCAATTGTATGGATGGATATAGGGACGAAAAGTCAAGTTTATAGATATTCTTTGAATACCCCACCTTAACCAATCTGGATAAACCGCCAACAAAGTTTCTTTTATCCTCACTTTGGGGGACAGCCAACTGATTATTATATGACCAAGCCAACATCAATGTCTTCCATAATCCTGCTGTTCCCATTGTGTATATCCTTTCAAAAGGTAATGGTACCATCTTTGCCAATAAGAAAGATGCTTGACTAAATTCTGAATCAACTCTCATTGTTTCTTCCAAGTCATCATCAAGATATGCTTCAACAAGTTTATCACCTGTGACTCGCTTATATACTTTTGGAAATTTGATGTCAAGGTCAGGATAATCTGTTGCTAATTTATATTTTCCATTATTTATATTAAGAAAATATTCTTCTTTCTCTTGATACATTTTACCAATCTTGGTGTGTTCAATATACACACGATCAGCATCTTCTGCATTTATATATTTTGTGATATATTTAAGACCAGCAGATTTGATGTCACTATTGATTGCTTGTGCCCTTCTTACGGAATGTATTACGTCAATAACATTATATCCCCAAATAGAGGTCTGCATGTATTTCTCAACATCACCCCCTAATTTTAGCATAGAATCCCTTCTTGTGAAGGATTTTGTTGGGTTTAATGACTTACACGCAGTTTGAACATGTATCTTTAATATTTCACATCTTTTGAAAATCCATTCCCAGTCAAACGTTGCTGAATTGTAACCTGAAATAATGGTTGGTTTAATTTCATCAATAACTTTAAAAAATTCAATAATACCATTTGCCTCATCCTCTGGGTTAATACACTCTATGATTCTGGAGTAACCTTTATTGGTTTTAATTCCAATCATAAATATTCTACCATCAGTTGGTTCTAATGCTGTGGTTTCTAAGTCAAATACAAGTCTTGTTATATCATCATAAGAATCAAACCCTTTAAATAATCTTTTACCTTTAGATATGAGATATTGGTCAACTGGGGGTAGCATAATAATTTTGGTTCTACCAATTTCACTCTTTGGGTCTAACCCCCCTTCCTTAAAGAAAGCAGCTAAATTTCTATAACCCTTTAATGACTGAACCATAAATTTCATTCCATGTTCCAATCTTGGATGTTCATCTGTTCTTAATTTTGTTATAATAATGCTATGTTTGGTCATTGCTTCCTTTTGCAAAGCCTTTGACTTATTGTAGAAATTTAATGAATTTAAATTACCCACCCAACAAAATGCGGTAAAAGTATCTTTGACAATTTGTTTTCCTTTATTGGGAATTTCTTTTATCTTATAGACACAATTAGACATAAAGTCATATTCAATAGCAACAATGTACTCTTCTGGATCAGAACCATTAAGAAACTCCTCAATTTCTTGACTACTTATCATATTAATTATTTTAGGGGTAAAAATCTAAAAGTTTTAATTAAACTTCTTAATAAACGAATCTAAAATAATAATAGTTAATTCTTCCCTTAAAGGCAAGATGAGGTCTCCATTTTCATTCCTAATCAAGAATTCACCTTTATATATGCCAGGTGTATTTGTTTCTCTTTTCTTAAATTGATAATATATGTAGTATTCCACAGTTGGGGTTGGTTCTGTTGTTTCTTTGGCAACTAAATATGCTTCACTATTTGTGATTTTATATGAATTATTTTCTGTGTTAATCATAGAAAATAATATGGTAGATGACTCCAAATCCTCCATAAATTTTTTGTAATCTGACCTACCATCCTTAATTGGTTCAACTTTTAATATAGGTAAATCTGCACCTTTCTTTATATAGAATTTCATATTATATTTATAAATAAATATATGAAAAATATAAATTCAAAAAAAACTTGCCTAAAATATTTTGTTTGGCTATACTTGTAAAGTCTTATTTATGATAAATTAAAATTTTTAAACAAAACAATTTTACTATGAAAAACATTTTTAAAACGTTGTTGTTGTCATTAGCAACGTTAACAATTGGTTATGGTCAAGTAACAACTTCTGCCATATCAGGAACAATCAAAGATGCAAGCAATGAGGTGCTTATTGGTGCAACCATTGAAGCAGTTCATCTACCATCTGGAACAAGTTATGGCACATCCACAGATGTTGATGGCTCTTATAGAATTTCAGGCATGCGTATTGGTGGTCCTTATAGAGTTACAGTTAGTTATGTTGGTTATGCCACAAAAACCCAATCAAACATTATATTGAACTTAGGGACAACTGCAAACTTAAATTACTCACTTGATGTAGTTGAGTACGGTTTAACTGAAGTTACAATTAGTGCAAACAAGAGTGACATCTTTTCTTCCAATAGAACAGGTGCTGCAACACAATTTAACTCATCTACCATTAATAGTTTACCAACAATTGGTAGAACAATTGAT
>Ga0209087_1000088_pt1 | contig 55374 bp, 53 predicted proteins | sample S_130805_EF_Meta_FD_187321 | JGI IMG/M metagenome (GOLD analysis project Ga0209087, IMG submission 187321) | Freshwater microbial communities from Lake Simoncouche, Canada to study carbon cycling - S_130805_EF_MetaG (SPAdes) (version 2) | ecosystem: Environmental > Aquatic > Freshwater > Lake ... | reverse complement strand
TTAGTATTTAATAAAAACTTTGAAAAAAAAAGATTAAATACAACTATAAAATTACCAGATAAATATAATAAAAATCAACAGTTGAATAAATTAAATCAAAAAATAATAGAATTATACGGAGAGATTCATAAATTGAATTTAACCGATTATCCAATCGAAACAATCGTTAAAAAAATACAAATTCCAAAGGATATGTATATTATTTTAAATTGTAAAACACCTTATTTATATATTAACAATGATTCAATAACTATTATACATAAATTACAAAAGGATTATGATTTACAAAATGAAATAGATTATTTTTATAATAATCAATCATTATATACCCCAGTTACAAATCAATCATATGATAAATATTTAAATAGTTATTCTATTTGGAAACCTAATCGTATAAGTTTAACTATAAAAAATAAAAAAATTGCTATTTTATACAAATATAAAACCGAAGAGTTTTTACATTATTATTCTATGACTCTTCCAACAGATGAATTTAATATATATTTGTATTTAATTTATATGAATACTGATATTATACATAGATATGGAAAAGAATATAGTATTTTTTATGTTCCAGAATAATAATTTATTTACATAATACAACTATTTTCGAAAAACAAAATACTAAAGATAAATATATTATAAGTAAAATAAAAATCAATATAAAAATACGAATCAATAAATAGTAACATGTCTTACAAACAAGTAAATACGCAAAAACAGTTATTGTTGGATAATTTAATGGAATTTTATAAGAATAACGAGAACTTAAAAAAGATGACCAATGTCATTAATGGTGAATCGAAAATATCTCTGCGAATTATTGATTGGTTTGTAACAAATTATGCAAAGAAATATTATACAGTATATGAAATACCGCAAATAATACATGGAATACCATCAGACACGCATAAAATAAGGTTCAAGGTATATAATGATTACAAGTTGAAACTGAAAGCATATGCAAAGAAGAATTTCGATCCTTTTTGTAGATGGGAGAGAATTTCCATACCGTACGACAATGACAACTATATGGAAACGACAATCGGTCAGCTTAACTTTTTCAAATGGGCAATTGAGAGTAAAATAATTGATTATATTCAACAGCAATATCAAGAAATAGAGAACGATATGAATACACGGAATAGCACATCAAAACGATTAGCAAGTATTGAAAAAGATGATAATGGAAAAACGAGAAAAAAACGCGAAGAATTATCTATATCGGCATGTAAATGTATTAAAAAAGAGGATGTAAAGATTATTGTCAAGTTTAACTAATAAAAATAATAATAAATGATTCAAATATAAGAATCATTTATTATAGTATAATGGATATAACAAAAAAATATGTAATGTCAAATATAAAAATACCTATTGAAATAAAAGAAAATAACAAATGCGAACCATATATGGATTTATTACAAATGGAAATTACACCATTAGACCATTTACCAGATCCAATCACAGACACTGTATTAAAAGAACAATTGAAACAGAATTTGTATATCTTTTTGAGTAAAATGTTTCCTGAACATAGAGACGAGATACCAGGTTCTTCACCTGAACAAATAAATGTTATACAAGAATCAAAACCAAACTCCGAATCAGAACCAAAACCCGAATCAGAATCAATACATCAGATATACATAGACAAGGAAGAAATAAAAAGATTAAAGAAACCGATGAATACAACATTCAAAACGTATAATAAAAAAACGTGTAAAAAATATACTATAAAAAATTACGATAATAATGGTCTTTGATTTTTCTGAATACGCATAGGATCCGGCATGACTAATGGTATACGATCAATAATAGCTAAACTTTCCAACTCTTTCAATGCTGGTTTTGTTTCAGGTAAAGGACTGACTAGATTTGTTGATCCAATACCTTTTAAATAAGAATCAATGTCTGCGTAATTATGCGATAATGTAGCAGGACCCATTTGACCCATTATTAACCCATCGCCAGCAAAATGAGTTGTAATCGCCTTTCCATTCGGTTGATGTTCATACATAGAATATAGTCTTTGTGATTGTCTAGATTCTTCTTCGGCACGATAATTTCCTCTGTCATTTTTATTTCGTGTAGAAGTCATTATATATATGATAAATATTTTTTATTTTTGTAAAAATCGATTCTTTAATGTAATATAAAAAGGGTTTTTGTCAGAGAATTCATTAGGGTTCTCCAAAAATGCATTCCATACATTATAAAAATCGCAAAAATAATCATAAGACAAAAGTATACACAACCCAGTATCTTTATCCAATGATATCATTAATGCAGCTGCTAAACTATATAGTTCGTCGAATAAAATATTTCCTGAAGTTTTTTCAAGAATATTTGCCATTCCTTTGCTCATCGCAACTTCATCTATTAATAGTTCATCACAAGTTTCATCATCATATTCATATTGTTTTATTTCTACCTGTATATTTTCTACATTCATATTGAAAAATTTACGAATAGAATTGCGATATTCTTTATTGTTGGAATACATATATGATAAAACAAATAATATTTATATCTTTGTAAATATTATTGAATTTATTTCTTAGAAGTTTTGCGACGACGACTTCTTGTCTTGCGACTCTTAGACTTCGACTTCTTAGACTTCTTTGATTTTTTAGAGCGGCGTTTAGCACCACCGGATAAAGGTAGTTTTGGCATTTCGCTATTGCCACCTTTAACACGTGCTTCAGCACCACTAGTTGATAAACCAGTTACATCACTTGCGAAATCAGCGATACCTGTCATTATATAGTATATATAGATATTTATTTGGACATTGTGGCATTTAACAATTCGCGAGCTGAAGCTCCTCCTCTAATCCATCCGTCCATTGCCATTTCTTGAACCAAGTTTGCCGGATTTGTTATTTGTGAACGCAATTCGTCTCGCATAGGGTATTGATTACAGTCCATATATGATTTTTCAGAGATAGTTCCAACGCTTTTTAAATCACGTATCATTTCGCCCTGCTGAAGTTGTGACTCTAATGTAGGATCACCGCCACCTTTTCCTAAATAAGGAACAGTTAAAAACGGACGTTGAAACAATTGGAGTTTTTCAAATGGTCTTTCATTTTCAGATTTATTAAATAGATTTGATTCAATATCAATTACTGCACTTGCAACGCCGCCATTTCTAACAAGTATACCTGGTTGTTGAGTAGCAAATTGAACCTGGCTATCGGAAGCACTATTGCTAAAAAAATTTGAAACGGTGTAACTGCCAAATCGAGTATTCTGAATATTCTGTTGTGTTTGATCTGTCATATCAGCGCTAAGACTTCCCATATTGTTGAATGTATAACTATGAAGAGAAGACATAATATAATATATACATACTTTTATATTTTTTATAGATTGTTAATTTGTATGTCTATCTAGATTTCTTGCACAAGCAAATAAATTGCCCTCTTTACATGACACCATACTTCCGTAACAAAAATCGGCAAATCCAGCTTGATCATTCGGTATTGTTGTCGCTGAATTAGAATAAAAAGGTTGTAATGATTGTTCAAATAAAAATTGTTCGCCTAAATCTGTAAATAATTTGTCTGCAATATCTGGTTGTCCGGGGTTTTGTTCAATGACTAATTGTTTTGCTTTGTCTAAAATGGTGGCATTTACATTTTGGTTAAAAGATGGTGGCGCAGGTTTTTTCTGAGGATTAAATTCATAGTCAGGAATTAAAACATTTGAGAACGGATTGTTAGACGATGGTTGATCAAATGTTGTATTAGGATTTGTATCATACCCTTTCAAAACTTCTAAAGCAGGATTTTCAAAGCCTTCTATTTTATTTTTAATACCAATCGCCTTGTCGGCTTCTTTATTATGATAATAATGTAGTAAAAATATTGCGCCAATCGTAATCGCTCCAACAAATAAAGTGCGAAAATTGTGTGTATATAAATAACTAATGACTGTTAAAAAAATAATGGTTCTCGAAATTGCATTTAGTTTTTGATTATATGTCATAGATTCAATCGGAAAAAACTCCATAATATATTGACTTTGAAAAAGAACATTTGGATTGTCTGACCAGAATGGGACAATCAATTGTTTGTATTCATCCATTATTTTATTATTATGTGTATTGCCTGAAATATCTAATGTGAATTCACTATGTGTCATTATATATATTGATTGTTATTTTTTTTACTAAAAAACAACAAGAGACAGTCATTTTTATTATGCTGTTCGTTTTATACAGGTTTTGTCAACAGTAAAAGTATCAATTTTTTTACTTTGCGGAACAATCTTTATGATACATTTTGATTTTTCACCATATAACGGTTCGGTACATCCTTTTTCAGAAGACTTTGGTATTTTTTTCACCGTTTTCCTACGTTTTACAAGGTCCTTATATGATTTAGTACATCTAGACCGAAAATGTTCATATCTTTCTCTAACCATTTCATAAGACAATCCTGATTTTTTACCAAGCATTTTATTAATGACTTCATGAAGATGATAAATATATTTTGAGAACGTAGCGCGAGATTTCATTTCTTTCCATGTTAATGGTAATTTTTTGAAATTTTTCTTCAAATTTTTTCTGCATTTTCCACAAGGCAAAACATTTTGTAAATTTAAAATGAATGACTGATAATGGCGTTTATCATCACATGTAGGAAGATGTGGATAATTAAAACTCATGGTATGTAAATAATGCCACATACTTGGACCCCATACAGACGTTAACATTCCGTCTCCGCTATTATAATCCTTTTCCGTAAATACGGATTTTGTGTTCATTGACTTCTTAAATATTGTCTATAAAATAAAATTTACAAATATATTTAGTAATGTGTTTATTATAAAAATAAAAAATATATTGGAAATATATAATGGCAAAACTAATACCCTATATAAATACGTTATTTAAACCTTATTATAAATATATTACTGGAATTGTACTACTAGTTCTCTTTATTTTGGTTTCCAAGTTTGTATATGAAACATATTTTGTTAAATATAATAAAAATAAAGAATTGGCAAATGTAGCGAACGCAAAGAATACAAAACAAATTTGCGCGGTTTATTTTTTCTATGTAGATTGGTGTCCTCATTGTGTTAAAGCAAAACCAGAATGGAATAATTTTAAAGATCAATATAATAATAAAGTAATCAATGGGTATGTATTGAAATGCTACGATATAGACTGTACAAAAGATAATGGAGACGAAGTGATTCAATTTGATAATTCAACTGGTAAATATGGAGATATAGATCAAGAACTATATGAAAAAGATAAGAATGGGGAATATAAGAAAGACGAATCTGGGAATAAGATACCATTACCACAACAACAGTTGGCAAACAAGATTCCTATTCAACCTACACCTATTAAATTGTCTGCGTTAATTCAGAAATATAATATTGATTCTTATCCAACCATCAAACTTACAAAGGGTGATTTAGTGGTTGAGTTCGACTCTAAAATAACAAAGGATACATTGGTTCAATTTGTTAATAGTGTATAAGTTATTTGTTGGATGCTCTAAATAAACCAGACTTTACATTTTTCTTTAAACGCATTTATTCCACTATATACCAGGTCTTGCCTATCATTCTTGTTATATAGTACTTCTAGACAGTAATCAATTGTTGTTTCTTTTGAAAAAAAATGAATATTATAAGGAATCTGTATCGTTTTTTCATTCGAAAAAAAATCAACATTATTAATTAGTCGGTTCATTAATACATTCAATAGGTCAAATATATTCGATTCTTCATTGATTGACCTTGGTGGGTTTATTTTCTTATTATTGTTACCCAATGAAATACCTAGAATTTCATCTAGGTTTGTAACATTTTCTATACATTTTGAGATAGGATAATTTAAAAAGAATCCACCATCTATATAGCAGTTATCATCTTCTACAATAGGTGTAAATATAATAGGTATTGAACAAGACGCATATATTGCGTCAACCACTAACCAATCTGGATGTGTTTTATATGATATATCTAATAATGTAAATGAATTCAGTTCAGTAACATAAATATGAAAATCTATTTTATTATAATCATATAATTGCTGCATAGTAATATTAAGATTCAAATCAACGGACTTTAATAACGGAGAAAATAATTCTATGAAAAACATTTTATTAATAAATCCTTTATTATCGATTGCTTCGAGAACCGAACATACAGATTTTTTACATACTTGTTCCCATGGACGATTAATAAAATACTCCTTTAATATATTATGATCAATTTTTAAAGCAACAGATAATCCAACTACTGCTCCAATAGATGTTGAATATATAGATTCAATATCATCTATATTCAAAAATCCGGAACAAATAGCTTCATATATAATACCAAACGCAGATAGACCCCAAATAGACCCACCGGAAATAACAAGATGTTTTATTTTTCTTTGAATAATGGCGGTTTCATCAATGTTCTCAGATTCATGTTCTATTTTCTCTGTTTCACCTTCCATGTTCTCAAAATTCATTTACAATAATAAATTGGCAATGTTTAATTTGTTTACAAAAAATATCATATATGATATATAAATGTCATGTTTGTTATATGTAAACGATGAAGAAGCACAACGTAAGATAAATATAGATGAATTATATGAGAAAAAACATCAGAGAGATTTGAAACAAATGTCTATTTTTAATAAGATATTGAATCGTATTCATAAGAGAATACAATTAACTGGTCGAAATAAGCGTCATGAAAAATATGCATGGTTCACAGTTCCTGAATATATTTTTGGAGAACCAAACTATGATCAAGGAGAATGTTTAGGATATTTAGTGAGTAAATTAGAAGAAAACGGGTTTTTTGTGAAATATATGCATCCAAATACATTATTTATTTCATGGGAGAACTGGATACCATCGTATACAAGAAATGAAATTAAGAAAAAACTAGGTATAGTTCTCGATGAAAAGGGGAATGTTCTCGAAAAGGCGGATGAAAATATAGAAATAGAAAGCCACGATCCAAATGTTCGTCTATTAAATCATAATAAAAATCTAGAGAAAAAGGATCAAAAACAATACACTCCTATTGACAAATATAAACCTACAGGAAATATGGTATATAATCCTGAATTGTTTACAAAATTAGAAAAGAAGGTAACCTTTGCTTAAAAGAATGTATGTTCTCAAACACCATTGATAATACAAAAAAAAAGGTCGATTATCGCCATGTTGACATCTAGATAAATAAATATAATACAAAATAATAATACTGTTTGAAATAATGGTTATTATTGGCGTTTCCAATCGTCGCAAAATAGTCAACAAATTATATATTGAACAACCTGTTGTAATACACGCATATGTATCTACATATTTTCTAGGAGCAATTTGATAGACATCATCGAAACTTGTTAGTGTAGTTCCAGCGATGTATTCGGGATTCCTGAGCCTTTTATATAGATAAGTAACTGGACATTCGCCATTCAAATATGTATATGATAATAATATCATTGTATAGTAATTTACGAATGCTATATCATCTTGACAAATAAACGAATAAATCGATAAAAAAAACGAATGACAAATATGATATATTCCAATGATTTTCATATAATTATTATATAACTATAAAATTGAAGTTTTTTATATTCATATCAAGAAGACAATATAAATATGTCATTAACAGTTCATTCTAAGAAATGCGTTAAAAATAAAAAAGATAAAAATAACGTAAGTATAGAATCAATGCAACATCAAAATCAAAAAACCCAAAAACAAGAAAAAACGCAGAAAACAATTACAAAAAAGAAAAAGATAAATTTATCGATTGTTGACAAAGACAAATTATGGGATATTTTTGATAAGGATGTTATTGATGTTAATGATAATATACATGAGAACATTGAAGTTATTTATGATGGAAAATCAGAATCGGAAGCAGAGTCTGGAATATGTAAATTATGTAGTTCTACGCTGATTATTATGGAAGATGGTTTTCCAACATGTACAAATAGTTCATGCGGAATAATATATAAGAATACTTTAGATTATTCGCCAGAATGGCGGTTTTTCGGCGCTGATGATAAAAACGCAAATGATCCTACACGTTGCGGAAATCCAGTCAATCCATTATTAATGGAATCTTCATTTGGTTGTAAACTATTGTGTAATACAAAATCGTCATATGAAATGAAAAAGATTTCAAAATGGACGTCGTGGCAAGCAATGCCACATAAAGAAAAATCGCTATATGATGAATTTCAGTTTATTACTATAATGGCACAAAACGCAGGAATTCCAAAAATATTTATAGACGAGGCGATAGCGATTCACAAAGATATTTCAGAACAACAAATGTTTAGAGGATTGAATCGCGATGGAATAAAATCGGCATCGATTTATATTTCTTGTAGATTGAATGGATGTCCGAGAACAGCTCATGAGATTGCTGAAATATTTAGATTGGATAAAACAAGCGCAACAAAAGGTTGTTCTATGGCAGTAACTATATTAGCGAATATTGAACGTAGTATGGCACCGGAACATCAAACAGATTTATGTACTACAACACCCAGTTCATTTATAGATAGATATTGTAGCTTGCTTTGTATAAATATAGAATTAACTATGTTGTGTAAATTTATTGCAAATAAAATACAACAAAAAAATATTATAACCGACAACACCCCTCATGCGATTGCTTCAGGAATTATTTATTTTGTATCACATACATGTGGATTAAATATATCAAAAACGGATATATATTTGAAATGCGGGGTGAGTGAAGTAACAATTAATAAATGCTTTAAGAAAATGGAGAACATAAAAAGCGAATTAGTTCCACAGTGTATTTTGGATAAATACAATTAAACACATTATTTATTTTAGACGTATATATATTTTGATTTTTTTATAGTCTTTTGTTTAGAAAAATAGTTTTAGATTTCAAAATAAAATATAAATTATTTTATATAAATGTCTGATAGTGAGAACATTACAATAGAGATTGATGAATCTGTAATATCAAGTGATATTCCTCAGGAAGAACCTTCCGTTGTCGAAGAACCAGTAGTTCTCGAAGAACCAGCAGTTGTCGAAGAGCCCGTGGTTGTCGAAGAACCTGTGGTTGTCGAAGAGCCCGTGGTTGTCGAAGAACCTGTGGTTGTCGAAGAACCTGTGGTCGAAGAACCTGTCGTCGAAGAGCCCGTGGTTGTCGAAGAACCTATAGTGGTTGTCGAAGAACCTATGGTTGTCGAAGAACCTGTTGTCGAAGAACCTACAGTGGTTGTCGAAGAACCTGTCGTCGAAGAACCTGCGGTTGTCGAAGAGCCCGTGGTTGTCGAAGAACCTACAGTGGTTGTCGAAGAACCTGTCGTCGAAGAACATACAGTGGTTGTCGAAGAACCTGTCGTCGAAGAACCTACAGTGGTTGTCGAAGAACCTGTCGTCGAAGAACATACAGTGGTTGTCGAAGAACCTGTCGTCGAAGAACATACAGTGGTTGTCGAAGAACCTGTTGTCGAAGAACATACAGTGGTTGTCGAAGAACCTGTGGTTGTCGAAGAACCTGTTGTCGAAGAACATGTTGTCGAAGAACCAGTTGTCGAAGAACCTGTCGTCGAAGAACCAGTTGTCGAAGAACCTGCTGTGGTGGTCGAAGAACCTACCGTGGTTGTCGAAGAACCTACCGTGGTTGTCGAAGAACCTACCGTGGTTGTCGAAGAACCTACAGTGGTTGTCGAAGAACCTACAGTGGTTGTCGAAGAACCTGTCGTCGAAGAACCTGCAGTGGTTGTCGAAATCGAAGAGCCAATAAATACTGTACCAAAACTAATATTTATAGTACCATATCGTGATAGAGTTGAGCAGCAGCGATTTTTTTCATTCCAAATGGAAAAAATATTAGAAGATTATAAAAAAACAGACTATAAAATCATTTATTCACATCAATTAGATAGCCGTGGATTTAATCGCGGAGCCATGAAAAATTTAGGATTTATATATGCAAAAACATTATATCCAAATGATTATCAAGACATAACTTTTGTATTTAATGATGTTGATACAATGCCATATAATAAAAACTTTTTGAATTATGAAACCGTTCGCGGTAACGTAAAACATTTTTACGGATATTATTTTACACTTGGCGGAATTGTCTCTATTACTGGTGCCGAATTTGAAAAAGTCAATGGATATCCAAACTACTGGTCATGGGGTTATGAAGATAATGCTCTCAGTAATCGCGTAAATAACGCAGGATTAACCATAGACAGAAGCCAATTTTATCCTATTATGGACAAGAATATTTTACAATTGAAGGATGGAATTACTCGAATAGTGAATCGCGCCGAATTTGATCGTTATGTAGATGAAGTAAGATATAAAGGAATAGTAGATGGTATTAATACTATTTCAAACATCTCATATAATTTTGATGAGAACACATCGTTTTTGAATGTTTCAACGTTTCAAACATCAGTATCAGAAACCCCAGAACAAAACAAACTACATGATACAGTAAATTCCGGAAATGTTCCATTTTTGAGAAAACCTTTACCAAGACGAAGAGGAACGATGGGAATGATGTTTTAGATGATCTGTTATGTTATATGATGTAAAGAAAAACACAAAAAAAAACAATGATATAAATATTATTCGAATATAATATTTATATGGACACATTAAATTTAATACAATTTTCAGTATATTCAAAATTAATGTCAGAAAGCATGAATATAATGGATAGTGGATATATATCCAAAAACACCATTATAATAATCATTGTTTTGATGTTTATATGTAAAATAATACCATATCGTGTATACAATTATATAGAAGATAAAATAGACGTGTTTCTCAACGAAATGCCTGATGAATGTACAATTATTATACCTTATCATAACAAAACATATTCATGTTTTGGAGGGAAATCCATGACAAAAACACTATATAGCGAACGATTTTTAGCATTAAATCATTATTTGAAAAATATAAAGGAGATAACTTCGTTTATAGAAATTATGAATTTTGAGAACACAAGGTATGGAGATGATAATAAAAGTGAATATATTTTATTACCAAATAATAAACAAAAAATAAAAATATGTAATAAACATGATATTTATTTTGAAATTTCGATAGAAAAAACAAAAGAAGAGGATACGCCAAATAAAATAGCCAATACAAAGGAAGATAATATTCAAACAAAAAGTTATATATATAAAATATCGAAAAAGGGTAAGAAATACATCAATATATTGAATGACTTTATAAAATCATGTATAAATACATATAACGCAGATACTGCAGAAAAGAAGATTCAAATGATTTATGAATATGTGAAAGCAACAATAGATGATGACGGTAAATCATGTATGTCATTTGAAGGTTCTCCATTTTCATCAAATAAAACATTTGACAATTTATTTTTCGAAAAGAAATGCGAAATTCAAGCGGATATTCAAGAGTTTATTATAAATATGGATATAGAAAAAAAAGAACAATTAAAAGGCGAATATCGAAGAAAGGGAATACCGTACAAACGAGTATATTTATTACACGGACCACCTGGAACAGGAAAAACATCATTGATAAAAGCAATGGTAAACGAAACAGGAAGACATTGTATATTGGTTCAATGGTCAAAAATAAAAACATCTACTGAATTTTCCAATTTATTTCATAGAATACAAATAAATAATCAACGATTATCTCAAAGCGAAATTATTATTGTATTTGAAGATTTTGACGCAAATGAAACATCTGTCTTAAAGATACGCGATAGTTTGAAAAAACAAATTCCAACAATAGAAAATAGAGAACCGAATGAAAATAGAGAACCTAAACAAATAAGTGAGTCAACGGAAAATGTTGTTAAAAAAACATTAGAAGATCTATTATTACCGCAACCAAAAACATGCGATGATATTCTAACGTTAGAATGTGTATTGAATGTATTAGATGGAATAAAGGAACTATATGATATAGTTGTCGTCTTTACAACAAATGACATATCATCGATTGATCCTGCAGTAATACGTCCTGGAAGAGTTGATAAATTGATAAACATGGATTTTGTAAAACCAAATATAGTGAAAGAAATCGTAAAACATTATTATGATGAAAGAGACGCATGCCTCGATAGAATAAACGAAATAACAACCGATTTATCACCAGCACTAGTTCAGTCTATTTGTATTAAACATGAAAACATCGAGAACTGTATAAACGAATTATTGACGTTTTCATAATCATGTCTCTATTTTTGCTGCGTTTTCAAGAATATCATTGCGAAGTGTACTATGACTTTGTATATTTAAATTAAATGTCAATTGATTTTCATGAAGTCTATATAATACCAATATATCGGGTAATGTGTATGCGATTTGATATTTTTTTAATACTCTTGCAAATAAATCATAATCTTCATGAATATATAAAATGCGTGGATCATTTGTTCTGTATTTACCGACGGATTCTACTGCAGACTTTCTATAGCATATTGTTGGGTTATTTACATACCAGCTATATTTATTATTATATAGGTCTAGCCATGTAACTATATGTGGATGTTGTGTATTATTCACAAACTCCTTCTTACCACTTCCATGAGTGTTAAACATGCGAATGTTCGCTCCACAAATAACGACTTTCGGATGTTTCTTCATGAATTCCATCTGGACTTGGATACGGTTGGGTAACATAATATCATCTGAATCCATTTTAAAAACAAGTTCTTGATTACATAAAGACAATCCAGTATTCGACGAGATTGCAGTTCCCATATTTGTTTCATTTTTATGATATATAACACGCGTAAATCGAGTTGTCTTTTTAAAAGTATCTAATAGCTTTTCAAGCATGCGCGTATTTTCATCATTTGACCCATCATTTATCCATACAAGTTCAATACAAAAGTATCCAGTTTGGCATTTAATAGAATCTAAACATTCTTTCATATATCCTACATTCGTATTATAACTAGTAATCAATATAGAAACCCATTCATCTGGTTCAAGTAATTCTTTTGGTAAAACAACAGAATTCATTGTATCATAGCTTTGTTTAGCTGTACCCCATTCTTGATAACCATATACTTTTTTATGCCCTTCATACGAAGGTCCGGTAAAATGAATAGGTAAAAAACAATGACTAGGATATATTGAAACATCCTTGAAACGTCCTGTGTCTAACATTTTAGTAAGAAGTCCAGGTCCTACGCTATACCATGCGCGAGTTTCTTTTATTAATTTTACAGAGATTTCACTATTAATCCAATTTATAATTTCCAAACATAATGGGTGTTTTGGAATAAAACCCATTGTTCCTGTTGCAATAAGACCTGCTCTGACATTTTCGTTCTCAAATGTAGCAAACGCAACTTTATCGGAAAAATAATCATCAAATGGTTCAATACATATGGAATCTGCATCAACGAAATATCCGCCATATTGGTATAATATTTCCCATCGAATAATATCTGCTTTTCCATTAATTTCAGAAATCATATCTACCTTTTCACTACACGTTAGAGAGAGATTTCTACGTTGTATTTCTTGCTCTGTCCAAAGAATATATTCAAAATCAGGATGTTTGTCTTTCCACGTTTTCATAAGATTTGTAGGAGCAGGTTTAGGACCAATCCATATTTGATGAAGTATTTTAGGTATCATATAATACAATATATTATATGATTTTTATATTTATTTTTTATCAAATCTTCAAAAGTTTAAATGTAATTCCAATTTCATTCTGATTTTCCCAAATACCAGCAATTTTTATATAAAACGAAACAGGTTTGGGATAAGAATCATATTCTTTATAATATTTCATGGTTCCGCTTTGAAATTGGTTTTTCAATGTATATACGATCGTTTTTTGTACATGTGTACGTTTTTCACTTGTCATATTCGTGGATAATGACGAAGAATATTGAACATAATAACTTAATATTTGTTTTTCAATGTCAATCATTTTTTGAATAATATCTTTATTACTAGCAATATCTATATGTATTATGCTTTTAGAATGTATTCTATTTGTTGTTATATTTATAATAGGAAAATCAATATATAGACCATTCATTGACATACAATTATTTGAATATACTATTTTTGTAAATACACCATCCATAATTATATTTGTTTTTTTTTCTAGAAAATATATTTGAGATAATGTAATGTCATTTGCGTGTAATAATAAATTCATTTCTATAATAGTAAATCTATTCATTTTATATCATTTATGAATTAGATTAGATAAATTTGCGAAAATTTAATCATCTGATTTTGCTGCTGCTGCTGCTGCTGCTGCTGCTGCTGATTCAGTGGCTTCTTTCTTTTTATCTTTGGAGTCTCCTTCTAAACCTTGATATTTGCCTTCTACATTTTTTGAATCCTTTTCTAAATCTTCGGACCCTCCTTCAAATCCTTCATGTGTACTAAAATTCGAAATAATGATTACTAAATAAAAAAATATAAGAGCCACTAAAATAATCATTTTTAGAGTAATTTTCATTAGGAATATATATATATAAATACTATATAAAAATGTCAAATTACCCAATTGGATTTCCACAAAAATTAGGTATATGGAAGGGGAAAACATTATATGAAGTTGTTGCAACTATACAAAAGAATTCAAACAATGTTTCTTCTCTAAGCACTAATCAAATCAGAAGAGCAATGCCATTGAAAATATATCGCAAGGAAATACACAATATTAAAAATCAAACATTAGCTAAAAATTGTAGTGGACGCATTTCTACTAAAATAGTCGATATAGACATGCCAGGAAGTACGATTGTGTCTGAAATATCAAAATCATATTCGAATGGTTTAGTCAATACACTGGATATCAATCAAACAACATTGTCTGCAGAAAATGGTTCATGTAATGCGCCATTGGCTTGTTTTTCACCTGCATATAATGCTCGAAAACGTGTTCGAAGCGCTGGAATGATACCTAGAAAATATGATATAAATAAGAATAATGATACATATAATAGTAGCACACAACAATATTTGACATCACGTAATATGACAATAAAACAAAACGAATTTCATTACATTCGAAAAGGTAATTCAGGGTTTATGCCAGGACCAGGATTAGGAAGTTCAAATATTTACTCTCCTGGTGGATTAAGTCATTGTTATCAACCATTTATATCTATTTCAAATAATAACAATAAATTTGGTTACAAATGGTATGATTCAGCAACATATTACAATTATACAGTTACCATACCAGATGGTAAATATGACCCTTTTTCATTGAATGCTATTTTTCAAACTGCTCAACTAGTAAACAAGACATATATAACATCTTCCACTGGCACGAACAAGTTTCTAATGGCTATCAGTTATGATACAGTTGCTCAATCTATAACATTAATAACTGATGAAGTACTATATTCGAATTATAACACCTATTCAAAACCAGTCGGCGCGCAATGGAATTGGGAATCAAATAATTCATTAAAAACGTATATTAATGTTTTAAATAATAAGTTTGCCGATTTGATTGGCTTTTTGCCAGGTGAATATTCAAATGGAACTAATAATACTGCCTTTTGTGGGTTTATATTACCGACATATGTTCCATTACATTATAAACCAAATAATCCAACATTTGCTGTTCAAGGAGCAGTCGATTCTAGCGCACGCATTCAAAGAGTTAAATATAATACAATTACGAATGGTGCAGCATTAATAAAATCGGCATATGGCAGTGCAGCAGCAAACGCATTGGCATATGGTGTATCTGAACAAGCATACACAGCTAAGACTGCAGTAGGCGATAAAGCAAAGTTAACACCTATTATTGATCCAAAAACTGGAAAGATATGTAAAAAAAGATTTATTTATAGAAAATAAAAATAAAAATGAAAATAAAAATAAAAATAAAAACAATTTATTACCTTCTTAGTCATTACAATCTAATAAAGTATTCGTCAAAAAAATATTGGTGGACGTATTTAATAAGTTATATGGAACACTATATTTACTACACCAATCGATTGACTTTTGAATATTTGTTTTTATAAGCGATTCAATCTTATCTAATTTCGTTTTGGTTTCCATTAATGACAATGTATAATGTATATTTTGAATCTGCTTTTGACCAAAAATAGCATTATATTCCTCCATTTTTTTGATAAATAAATACGGAATATCCATAGTAAAAAATCTCAATGGGTTTAATGTAGACTGTACCATTTTTTCAAAGCACCTTACAAAATATTCATAAAACCCAGAATGATTACTATATAAAAAACCTATACAGACTATGTATTTCTCTGAATTAGCATATCTACTTGTTTGTGGTTTCATTATATACACTTTCTCATAAAATGATGATAAAATATATACAATATCAATCGTATGTTGCATAAAACAATCAAATACTTTTAATATAAAATTTCCTTTATATTTTTGTAAACATACTGCGTATGCTACCTGCGCAAATAATAATTTACCAATAGAACATTCTTGAATATTAAAATCTATAGAAAAATCAAATCCTCCATCTGCAGTAATTAAATCCATTTTTAAAGGATATTTTTGAATAACATATTCAAAATTTTCCAAAGATAAAATATTACCAGTTTCATCTTTTCCATTTTCCAATATTACATTTGGGTTTGACCTTAAGAATATATCACTTTTTTTCCATGCAGGAATATTATAATCGTTTTTTTTCTCATCTAATAATGTCATCCCAATATATTTATCATCTTCTTTACATGATCTTATTTTGGCAAGTGCCTCAATAAACCCACCAGGACCTTCTGCCAAATGAAAACTCGTGATAGGTCCTCGATAATCTATATGAAATGTATTAATTATTTCAATCATTTTAAAATAAGACCTTGAAAGAGGTTTATGTTTAGAAACTGATTTCTTTTTTAAAGGAACTATTGTATGTATATATTCATATGGATTTGTATATTTTTTATATATATCCCATTGTTTCTCTTTTGATGTTATTTTTTCTTTTATATTATATAAATAATACGACAAAGATTGTGATATTACACTTGATGGTATAGTTTCTGAATCCTTAAAATCAATATTATTATGTACATTATAACTTCTTGGTAATAAAAAAAATGTCATTTCTAATCAATATAATAAATATATTTTTATATTGATTAATTTCATTATAACTTCATTATTTATCTGTTTATCATTTATTTTTGAATTAGTTCTCATTCTTTTCTTTTTTTTCCGTTGTTTTTTTTATTCTTACCTTCTTTTCCTTTTTTATCGGTTGTTCGATCGGTTGTTCGATCGGTTGTTCGATATATAAATGATTCTCATCTACTACTGAAAATAGTTCAGGCGAAGCCTTTTGTAGTTTAGTTCTCATTTTTGTCTTTTTGATTTCTCCACGAACTGCGTTTTGTTTTTTCAATGTCTTCTGGAATTCTTCTTCTATTTCATCCATCTCCATGGTTATATTTACAGACCTTTCTTTCAAAAACATTTTTGAAATTTTGTTTGCGTCTACATTTGTTGTTTTCTTGAATACAAAATACCTATTTAAGAATGACAATGATCTTTCAATAGAAGTCATAAATGGTGCTTCTTTATAATCGGATTCAGCACGAGGATTTCGTTTAATTTCATTTTTCATCTCTTCGTATAGTTCTGAAAATAATCCAGTATTATTAGGTAACCCCATCTGTAACGCTTCACCCTTTGTTACCAATACAAATCCATAATTTGATATAACCTCGACGAAATAATTAAAGTTCACCAAATATTCACGTGCGGTATTATTAATGCTTTCTTGATATACATCAATAGCATATCCTAATGAAGACTCATCATCCGGAAATCCAGTATCGCCGTATTTTTTATTAATTTCGCAAATTTTTACACGATGTCCATTATAATCATCCGTCATAAATGTAACACTTTCACCGTCTTTTTTCTTATTCAACATTTTAAATATAGACTTTCCATCATAACATGTTCCAATGAAATATCCATTTATCTTTGTGCATTCAGAAATGTTTCTTAGGAATCCATGTAGCTTTATTGCGTTTTCAAAGAAATAGTGTAAAGCAAATTGACAAGAACTAATATTAAACCCATGTTCTCCAACTCCATACCGTTCGACGGTTCCTTTGCCAATAATAGTAGGATCTTTAGAACCTTTTCCGAAAATAGCATTTGCAACCATTTTATCCTTGCTATTTGAATCCCCAGTAAAAGCTTTCAATTCACGAATATTTAATCCACTGTCACCAACTACAAATAAAGCTGAAGGCATAGCGTTATTATCGCGACGAAGATTCAAATATCTTGCGCAAGCACCACGTTTTCTATTATGAATATTTTGATGAGACACATCTATTCCAAAAACGAACGATAATTTGGAAACAGTCCATTTTGCTAAATCACCAGCCATTCCAACTGCATAATCAATAAGTGTATCATCGCGATTTGATACCCCCAATATTAACTTCTTTTTAACAAACAAATTATGAAAATCGCGCAACCCCTGTGTATTATTCTCATTATTCGATTTATAATAAACACCTTCTTCTTCAATTAAATCAGGAATATTTTCGCCGGTTGTAATCATATCTGTTGTAACAGGATAATGAAGTGATCGCCAATTACTATTAGCGACACGATATGCGTTACCATACTGCTTTTCTCCATTTTTCAACTTTTGGGTTTTATCGAAGCGAACCCGCAATGGAATCCAACGCATATCTACAGGTCGAGTGATATCATATCTGAATTCTACAATATTAAATTCGTCAAAGTAATCACCTTCTTCAGAAGTCATAAACAAATTAGATCCACTACTATTCAGCTTTATTTTTGAAGTATATGCGTTTACATCATATGGATCAGATGGTATAAATAATTCTGGTTTATAATCGCTTTGTTTTTGTTTATTTCCAGATATTTTTGTATAGGATTGTGGAATATTATCATTCAACATATCTTGATATGGATTCATAAATCCGTCATCTTTTTCGCTATATCCACACATCAATTCTAGCGTTTTATATTGTTCAATGTTCTGGTTTCCCATTGTATTCGTGCCATCTTGGAAAATATGTAAAATTTCATCTTTTCCAGTTTTGTCTTTTTTAACGGTAACTAGGAAATCAACGGTATTTTGCTCAACTGGTTTCCATTTGAATGATAATTCCCACGTGCCAAGATTTAATGGACCAACTAATCCCGGACCACTTCCACCAACACCAGTATTTGTAGGTGTAAATATTAAACCATCTGTTTCATACTTGAACAAATGATCATCTACTTTTTTCAAAATATTTGAGCAACATTCAAATACATTTTTTGAAGGTGACACAACTTCAAATTGCTTACATTGAATGACTAACTTACATGAATACTCTATTTTTGGCTTTACTCGTGAGATTGTTCCACTTTTAATATCAAACCAAACCTTTTCGCCTTTGTTATTTACTTGTTCCTTCCAATTCATAATTCGTTTTTCACCAACAATGGATGATGGTTTTAATAATCCAACTAGTTGTTGTAATACAGGTAAACGATAATTATTTTCTAATTCGCCTTCAATATCTGGATAAAATGCTTTTTCTCGAAAACTCTTTTTGTTTATGTAATAAACGTCAAACGCAGCATATAAATTAAGCGGATTTCCAGTTTTGTCAGATTTAATATGTTCGCCATCTAAAATACTATTGTATATTGTTTTCTCGTCTGTTTTCATACCAGTAAATTCAACATTGAAATTACTATCTATCAAAAATATACGTCCATCTTCATGAATAAACATAAGCTTACGAGCCCCATCTGCCTTATCTGTTACAGTATAGTTCTCTAGAACATTGCCATATAATGAACCTTCTTTTTTCGGTAATATATGTTCGCGCTGTAAGGTAATCGATCCTGGACCAATAAATGTAAAATTTGAAAAGAATTCACGTTTATCGTTCATATTGATTTTTCTATATTCGTAGTCTTTATCACCGCGAATTGTTTTCATATATGAATTTAAAACGATATCACGTTCCGTAAACGATATAGGATAAAAACACTGTTGAATACCGCATAATATAATACGAATACATTTTCTTAATACATCCATTATTTTTTCAGGAGTGTCATATATTGTTCCATTTCCAACTTTTTGATTATCTATTTCGAGTTCAATCTCATATGTTTCTATATTTTCAAATACGCCTGCTTCCTGAATGGTATATGTTGGAACTGGAGCATTTGTACCCATTGACTTAAACCGATTACCTGCGCCTACACCGCCATCCATATCTGAACCGCCCATTTTTTTCGCAAACTTCTTAGATGAACGAATAATACTTAAATCAGCAAACACTGGAAAATCTGGATGGTCAAATCTTACACGATTCAATAGACGAAATGTTTTTTTGCGATCCGCCCATGTATTTATGGCGCTTTTAATAAATGGAACCTGTGTATTAAATGATTGTTCCAATTGATAAGAAACGCGGAAATTCATATCGAACATATCGATCGGTTTTTGCCAATTATCTTTTTCATCTTTGGTAGAGCTTTTTTTAGTAAATTTTAATTTATTCATTACATTTGATGCCATATCGGAAATCTTTTGAATACTATTTGTGCGGCAATACTCTTGTATTAAATCAATGCCTACGATTTCAGCTCTTATGTTTGACATTTTTCGTTCATCGGTTAGTGAATCTTGATAATTAATACGAAGCATTTGAATACCATTTGGATTATCCGTTTTAAATCCGTTTCCTAGAAGCTGTTTCACAACATTATCATAATTTATTTTGGATAATGGACGACCACTTTGTGTATTCGTTCCAAAACGAATTTCAAATTCATTTTCATTTCGGTCGCTTCGAAACATTGGATTCCCACCAGCTAAATATTGTTTCACACGGTTTTGGAATTCGTTTCTTGCAATATCCATTCGTTTTTTATCAATAGCGATTGGGTCTGCTTTTGCCATTTCCATTTCCGCTTCTGTTTTATTTTGTTTATCTGGGGTTTCTAATTCTTGTCTCTTCATATGAAAATAATATATAATAAATGTATATATTATTTTCATATTATAACGGCTTCTAATCAATTTTATCAAAACGGACCACAATATTCGGCGATTTGATTATATAATCCTTGCTTTTTTATTCTTTTATGTTCGACATTATTATCATATACTCCAATAAGCCTTCCTATGTCTTCTAATTCTGAATGATGATATGTAGAGATTGCGCGTAACGGTTTTGTATAATGTTCTAAACGTAACATTGTATTTTGAATGGTTTGAATATTATCATCTGTTATAGCCATGTCTAATTTATATTTTCGTTGTCCACGAATACCGTTATTTTTAAATAATACACACGTTTTTATGGGCTCAGGTGTATGATATTCAAAATATGTCTTCTTTGAACTGTCTACTAATAAAATACGGACATTATAGAATACTGCTAACCCAATAACACCCAATAATGTGGTTTCGTTTTGAAACGACAAATATTCTGCATATATTTCTTGGATATTTCCATTTGTGATTTTATGATTGGTTGTTTTTAATGCTTTTGGATTTTCTTTGAAAAATGAAATCATTTTTTGTTTTTCTTCTAATTCGCGATTTCCGTATTTTGATTTTACTATACGGTATTCATTATATCCATATACACACATGAAGACACACCAAAATATACTGTCTTTTTGTTTGGGTTCAAAAATATTGTTTTGTTTGACAGACTCTTTTACAGACTCTTTTACAGGCTCTTTTACAGAGTCATTGACAGAGTCATTGACAGAGTCATTGACAGGCTCGTTTACAGACTCTTTTACAATTGGTTTATTACGTATATCATAAAAAAAAGGTTCTAACCGTTCTATATTATTTGGATTATCAAATTTATTATTGTTATATAAAATTTGATACAATTCGTTCATTAGTTAGTATTATATATCATATCCTCTCTATGTTCTTTATCAATAAAAAAAGTATTTTTGAACCCTTCTTTTTGACACTCTAATGGTGTCAAAATATGTTCTTGATCTTGAACATATTTAATGTACGCCTGAAGTTCCGCTATAGTCTTTTCTGGTAAAAGAGAAATATTTATATAAATCCCACTTTTATTCTCATTTATTGTTGATGAGCTATTTTTAATAATTTTCAATACTTCAATATGATGATGTTTTGGCCACTGTTCAATCGTTTTTTTTATTATCTCTAAATCCATACTTTATAGTTATTCATAATCGCAATATAGTTTTATATTATTTATACAATATCTACTAATTTTCCAATTGCACAAATATTTGAATCATTCAATTCAAAGCGAATACCAATTACACTGACTACTAATTTTGCGTTTTCAACAACCTTTTCAAACTTGTGATTATTTATGTGATGATCGCGTGCAATAAATACAGTAATTGGCACATTTCCATTTTTATCAATCACTTCCGTATGTATTCCTGCCTTAGTGACGGTTTTACATATCGCCTCAACTAACATACCATCAACCGGATGACATACCATACATTCAAATGTTACTTGGAATTCAACCAATCCGGAAAGCACCTTACCAGATGAATATGTTAAAATATGAACAGATTGCGGGCGAATAAATCCTTCTACAATACATCTTCCTTCCGTCTTAGAAACAATCATGCGTTCTAAATTCTGTTTGATATTTTTACTTACATCAACAATTGGCAAGACGATCTTCATATTTAAAATAGAAGAAATGTAAGGTTCATAAATAATACGTTTTTCATCTGGATTTTTGATTCCTTGCTTTTGCATCTAATTATATTATAATAGTATATTTTTATGTTATTTTTATTCAATTTTATATGTTCCAAAAACAATATCAAATACTGGAAAAAGAATACAAAAATTATATTTCAGCAGTTTATGATGAATAGAATGATCGTGCCAAAATAGTTCAGAATGCGATAAATAACTACTCGTTATATACATATAGGTTATAATAGCTTGTTCAAGTATAGATATTTTCATAAACATTAGTGGTAATCCTAATGAAATAATAGACGCAAAATCATCAATATGTGTTGAATGAAACGTATCAAATGGGTATATAATAACATTTTCGTGATGTTTTTTATGAACAAGTACATAATAATATTTATGAATAAACCGATGATAGATATAATAATTGGCCTCAACTAATAAACAATATGTAAACATTGAAATAGCTGATTCAATCCATGTATGATGTCCATATGGTAATATATTGTCTGACATAATATACAAGAATCCTGTTGAATGACATAATAATAATGGAATGTTTTTCAATAATTCTATAAATCGAATGAGACATTCAGTATAATTCATTTTTGGATTTACAAATGGATAATTATTATAAGAACAAATAAAATAGGCAGTTATAGTGGATAATGAGAACGTCCCTGAAATAATAGAGAACACGTAGAATAGATTCATAATATATTATTATGAATCAATATATTTATATTTTTTCTCTTATACAATTCGCAAATTCGCTTGTTCAGGTCCAAAAAAGAGAACAATGCCTGATTGTCCATCTATATTATTTTTTTCTGTTATCCATTGCATAAGCATTTCTAAAATTATACATAAATCCGTTTTTATTATTCGATAAAGAGAAATAATCTAAAGATATAATAATATTTAACTGAATGTATTATATTACTACATTTTGCTATGGACAAAAATATTATCCATTAAAAAATATATGGTATGATAGAACCAGTAAAAAATGTACATACGCCAAAATTGTAATATTTGAAGACATTACTGTTTTACGCAACACAGTATTTGATCAAACATTTCCTGGTTATATTTGGGCAATACGGTTTAAACATAATTTAAACCTATTGTTTAAAATAAATAAACCAATTGTTATGTGCGATTTAGATGTTATAATTGAAAAGGATATTCAGGCGATTGTTGATTTACCATTCGATATAATTATATCAACTGAAATTGGCGGACCAAATTCATATCCTAAAGATTGTAGTAACAAATTAGGGTTCGGTGTATGTTGTGGATTTATGGTATTAAAGCCAACCATTAAAAATATAATGTTAGAAATATTTAAAAATATGGCATCGAAAAAATATAATACATATGATGACCAGGTAAATATTATGAATTATATAGTAAATAGCGAATATACGTTACAAGATGAAAAAGTAATATTAGATAATAAAGAGTACACTAATAAAATAATTACAATAGATAATCAAACAATTTGTGTTTTAGATTTTAATATTGTAACGAGAGATCCGATATTAAATAATGGACAATTTGCGAATCATATTAATATTGATAATGTTGGTGGTGTTAATAATTTTTTACAATATTTTAGTAAAGATTTAGAGACATTACCGCTAACATGTAGATGTGGTAAGACACATTTAGGAGATAACAATATATGTAATCATATTGCGATTCGCAATAATAAATAGCTACATATCTATGTTAAGTAATTGAATATAATGTTTATACAATTCGCAAATTCGTAATATTCATTTCATTCGCTTGTTCAGGTCCAAAAAAGAGAATAATGCCCGATTGTCCATCTATATTATTTTTTTCTGTTATCCATCGCATAAGAATTTCTAAAATTACACATAAATCCGGTTTTTCAATTTCGGTTCCGGAATAAATACCTCGTTCATTTAATACAATACCTATTTTTTCAGCAATAACCGGTTTCGAAGCATCCTCGCACTTTGCACCTTTATTGTTGCGTTTTTGTGACATGTCTTTTATTTTGAATGACATATCTTTTCCTTTAAAAAGGCTCATAAATCCTATTTCTGTTTTGTTGATACGTTCAATTGGAATATTAAATTTTGCTTTTCGAGAACCCTTGAATGATTCTTGTTCAGTATATTCGGCAACTCTCCATTCACGTGGTCCTGAGTTTACATACAATATATTTGCTTCACCATTTGATAAAATGACGGCTCTCTCATCTTCTGCGTTTACAAGCAATAAATTGTCAAAATATAATTTAAAAATGTTCTCATATCCTGTAAATTCACTGTCTGAACGATCATATATTTTTTCTACAATTAACAATTTCTCTGAAATACTCAAATAATCTAAAAAATGAAAAATAATATATTTATTAATAAGATCTTCGGGTATTTCATGTAATGTTAGTAATTCAGAGAGAACCATATTCGCGTGTTTATACCAATTCTTATCAGATGCCTTTACAAATAACCCTTTTTCAGATACAATCTTCATATTGTTTACAACCTTTGTTAAAATATCGTCATATGAGAAATATTGAGATTTTTGTCGGGTTAATGAAGGCATTTTATTTAAAGATGGTTGTCTAGATAACGTTGGTTCTCTTTGAATCGCGGATTGTCCTTCTCCTTCACCCTGTTCTTGTCTATTTGCTTCGGTTTTTTTCTTAACCTGTATTTCCTTAGGTAGTTCTATTTTCAAACTAACATGTTTATAATCTACTGGCATGGTTCTTTCAAAAATAGAGGCCGATTCATCCATAATTTCATTCGGTTGGAAAGCATAATATTTACCGCGAGATACCAAATACCCTGACCGACCATATTTATCCGTTAATTCTTCCGTTTTATTATTAATAAATCGAGTAAGAGCATAATAAATATGTTCAATAGGATATTTTTTAAAATTATTAATAGCTCCAACTAAATGTTCTCGTTTATAAACATTTCTTTCTAAAAATAAATCTCGAATTTTTTTCATAATTGTCGCCGAGTTATTTTTTACAAAATGATCTTCATATGTATTTTTAACTGTATTTTCTTCAGTTATCTCGGGTAGTTCATTACGTTTCATACATTGGAAGCTACAATTATCCATATAGTCACATATGTCAGTAAATGGTTTATCGCCTATTTTAAACTCGACTGTTTTTCCAGAGGATAAATTGATTCGAATATCTTGGTTCTCAACTATTTTCAATAATTTTTCTTCCGTAAAATTTGTTTGAGCTATATTTAGTTGACAATCTACCGCAACTTCTTTAAGCAACCTTGTAACTCTACCTATTTGAATCGCCTTTTTCTCGGCGCTTCGATATACATATAAATCGGCTGATTCTTCGTCTTTGTCCAATACTGTGCCATGTAAATAAATCTCTACATTGCGTTCTTCAAACGGTAAATTACAATGACTAAGATTTCTAACACCACGCCCAATAATTTGCTCTATACGATTCATATTATACCATGGTTCCAATATATGAACTTGACGAACATTTTTAAAATCCAGCCCTTCAGAAGCAGCTTTAGATATTAAAATGACTTTTACAAGTTCTCCATTTGTATTCTCTTTATTGGTAACATATTTAATGTCATCATTATTATTTTGTGAGAAGTCTTTATCACCTGTAATAATGACGTATCTTGCAGGTGTAAAATCAGACCCCTCCATTTGCGACTTAGGTTTCATTGTGATCGAATCGATTGGTTCCTTTTTCGATTTAAGTAAATTATTATTATGTGAATATGTAGAAGCATATCTGGAGAACCCCATTGATTCAAGAGCCAATGCCATAGGAATAACACCACCATCAATATACTGTGAATATATGATAATAATACCTGTTGCGGGTTTTCTTATAATGTTACATATCTTTGATATTTTTGCACTATATTTATGAATATGGTCAGGTGTAAATATTTCACCATATGATTTTAGTATTTTTGGTTTATATTCAAAATCAAAACGTTTTGGTACTGGTTCATTCACAGATTTATATTTCATAATATTTGATAATCCTGTTTTACCAATGATTGACTTAATAATCTCTTTGTTCTCTTCTTGATCAAATGAATCCAGATCTAATTCATCATCTTTTTTCAAGAGTGCTTGTTTCTTTTCAATCATTTCATCTAATCGAATATTTGGATATACCATAATAAGCGATTCCAATGGTGCAAGCAAAAGTGTATATCCAAAACTTTCCATGTTCTCAAATGATGGCATAATTCTTGTTTTACCTCGCTTATCAGTGATAGTATTTGTTTTTAAACCTAGGTATTTCATAATAAACTGATAACCATTGGATTGATATTCACCTATTCCGTTTTTATATACAGGAACATACTGAAGTGGCTCAGTAATTTCCGCTTGATTCATCTGTAAAGACGGATAGTTCTCACCGGTAATCAGGTTCTCTTCATCAAATGTTGACGGGTAAATACGATAAGGAAATATATATGGGTTCTCGCCACGAACATATGAAATATATCCAGTCATTTTTCGAATTAGCAAATCTTTTCCTTTATTATTATCTCCTTCAATAAATGTGCCGTCACTATTAAATACGTCTTCTATCTTTATTAATCCGCGCTTATCATTTGCGTTCAATAAATTCAAAAGCCAAACAATTTCGTTATATGAATTATACATTGGTGTTGCAGATAATAATAATAATCTCATATTATCACTCTTTTTTGCTATTTCATTTAACAAAACGGAGGTTAATTTATTTTTATTTGCGTCACTAATGCGAATATTATGTATTTCATCAATGATTACGAGACGGTTATTAAAATGAGATTTTATTTTTTTTGTTCGCAATGTATTTCTATCTTTTTCTGATAACCCTGCATCCTCTGGTATAAATGTTACCTTTTTAATATAATTCGCAAACTCACCTTTATCACCCATAAACACATAATAGTTCTGTATCAATGAACGTATTTGAGATGATATTTTTTCTTTTGTCAATCCACGTAAATTTGTTGGATTAATTTCTTGTAAAAGTGAGTTACCAATACATGTACTTAAATTCCATTGATCATCGGGACTTAATTCTAATTTACGTTCATCGAATAACTGAAGCCGAAAATTGTCTTGAACATTAGGGGAAGCCACTATAATGATTTTTTTCGTAAACCCCATTTGTTTCATATATCCTCGCATTTCTTCTGCAATTCCGATCGCACTGCAGGTTTTGCCAGATCCTAAACCGTTGTATAATAACAGACTGTTATAAGGTGTTTGAAATGAGAGAAAATTTTTCACAAACAACTGATGCGGCATCAATTCAAATTTGCTTTTACATAATAAGTCTGCTTGTTCTCGAATATTTGTAATAACACCATCATATTTTGTATCGGCAAATTCTTGTCTTTGAGCAATCTTATAGCTGAAATCTGGGTCATCCAATGTAGGGTAAAGATGTGATTCAGATACCTGTTCTTGTAATAACGCATTATGTTCGGTCAATTCCTTTTTTAATAAAAAATCATTTTTATCATTTGTTTTTATTACAACTGGTTGGATGGGTTCTTCCGTCGGTTCTTCCGTCGGTTCTTCTGCTGGTTCTTCCGATGGTTCTTCCGATGGTTCTTCCGATGGTTCTTCCGTCGGTTCTTCCGATGGTTCTTTCGATGGTTCTTTCGATGGTTCTTCCGTCGGTTCTTTCGATGGTTCTTTCGATGGTTCTTCCGTCGGTTCTTTCGATGGTTCTTTCGATGGTTCTGTCGATGGTTCTTCCATTGGTTCTTCTGCTGGTTCTTCCGTCGGTTCTTTCGATGGTTCTTTCGATGGTTCTTCTGCTGCGTTAGGCACAGACTCTTTTGATTGTTGAATAAATTCACTTATAGTTTTATCAGAATCAGTAGTTAAGACATCAATTGATTTCTCTATTTTTTCATTAGTAATTTCGTCTTTTTCAACAAGAGGCAGAGGTTCTGGTTCTGATTCTGGTTGTTGAACAGTACGATTTTTATTATTCACACGTTTGGGTGGTTTTACTTTATTATTCTTTTCATCAAATACAACACCCTTCTTTTTATTTCGCAATGCCTGTTTATGTTGTATTAAATCTTCAGTCATTTTTACACATTTTCCGGTTTTAGGATCTCTTCTTTCACCGGTTGGACAACGTCCTTTATTATTTGCCTGTTTAGGTTGAGGTTCAGAAACAGAAACAGGTTCAGGTTCAGAAACAGAATCAACCACAGGTTTAGGTTCAGAATCAACCACTGGTTTAGCTTCGGAATCGACCACAGGTTCAGGTTCAGGTTCAGGTTCAGAAACAGAATCAACCACAGGTTTAGGTTCAGGTTCAGAATCAGAATCAACTGCAGATACAACATCATTCGACTTTTCTACTTTTTCAACAATTGGTTCTAATAGTTGAACAGGACGTTTTTTTATAGTCGCGCGTTTGGCTGGCTTTACCTTATTATTATTTTCATCAAATACAACACCTTTCTTTTTATTTCGCAATGACTGTTTATGTTTTATTAAATCCTCCGTCATTTTTACACATTTTCCGGTTTTAGGGTCTCTTCTTTCACCAGTTTTACAACGTGTTTTATCCATATTACGATTCTTACAATATATGGACAAAATATATTTATGCTAATTTACAACCAATAAGACAATTATATATATTTTGAATGAGTGCTTTTTTTTCTAAATTGTAAGGTCGAATACATTCAAGACATTCATCATGCGTTTTCCAAGCAATTTTACTCACTTCAGTCTTATCAAATGGTTTTAATTCACCGATTTTTCCATCCATCTTCATTAAGTAGTATTTATGCTTATAAGATTTATAATTTGACCCCATAAATATTTCCTCAAATGGTTGAATATTGTCGATATTATATAAATTTCTTTGCGAATAACCGGTTTCTTCAACAAACTCGCGGATTGCACAAGTCAAATCATTTTCATTATGATTTCTCCTTCCTTTTGGAAAACCCCATTCAGCTTCTACCCATTTTGTTTCTTTATTTGATATTCTTATTAATTCTGGCAAATCATATGTTTCGTTCTGTGTCATGATTCCTGATTTAAGTGTATTAAATTTTTCTCTAGATATATTTTCCTCACTTTTATACTGTTGCGAAATAGGATTATTTGACCATAATTCAATCCATATTTTATCAAAATCATCAGTCAATATTTTTTCCTTTTCTGCTATTGTCATTTCGTTCAATAAATTAATAATATATTCTTTATTGTATATCGAATATTTACCACGCATAAAATCCATAAAGCCTAAAGTATCCTTTCTACGTATCATTAAGAACTTGAAATCATTTACTTTATCGTCATATCTAAATGCGACTATACCTATACTAATAATTGGCATTTTACACTGATGATATGAATGACCTGATTTTCCGCAATTGCTACAATAATTATCCATTTATACAGTTAAACTAATATAATATAATCCAATACTTCTATATAGTTTTACATGCCTACAAATATTACCAAAGAAAATACAGTTTTTGATCCTGAAACATGGGGCCCACATTATTGGTTTTTTTTAATGACACTCGCATTATCATATCCTGATAATGTAAACGCAGTAGTCAAACGAAAATATTATGACTTTATTACAAATCTACCTGTATTTATTCCGAATTCTGAAATAGCCCATAAATTTAGCAACTTATTAGATAAATATCCGGTTTCACCTTATTTAGATAATCGAGAATCTTTCGTAAAATGGGTGCATTTCATTCACAATAAAGTCAATCATTCATTGGACAAGACAGAAATTTCATATGCAGCAGCAATAGAATCGTATTTTGCAGAATATAGACCGAAACCAATCTATTTATCCGAAAGAATAAAATGGAACAAATATATTATTGTTTCCATATTTATCTTTCTCTGTTTCTTTTTTATTTATCTATACTGGGATAAATAGTTTTTTGTGATTATATAGTAAATGAGAATAGAAATTGTCATATTCGTCATTACGGCATTATTAATTGTAAACTTGTATACTGACGGTAAATATTTTAAAATGTTATTCAAATTTAAAAAATACTATCAGATGATTGGTATCGCTGTCGGAGGATTGATCTTTTACTATTTAATCAAAAAGAACCCTCTATCCATGGGGTCAATGTTATCTACTACAAATGACTATTTAAAATACATGCCGATTGATAAAAATACATCAAATATATTAAGTCCTATTTTAGACTTTACGTCAAAACAAAATTTCTATCAAGATCAATATCAACATAGCAGTCAAACGCCGGTCTTACCTGTTCAGCATATGAATTTATCGCCTTATGAAAGAAAAGTCATGATGTCTGGTGACAATAAAACTGGACAAAAGGTAAAACGTTCTGTTAGTGAAACAAAAAAGAAATTTGTTGCATCTAGACAAGGATGGAAATGCGGTGATTGCCAAGACCAGTTAAACGCATGGTTTGAAGTAGACCATAAAATACGTCTTGAACATGGTGGTAGTAATCATGTAGACAACTTAGTTGCTCTTTGTAGGGATTGTCATGGAAAGAAAACGACAATAGAGAATTTGTAAATATATAATATAGCTTCATTATATATTTATGGTTGATTATACAAAAGGAGCTGGTTCATTAGGAACATATATTGCAATTTCAGTTGTTATCATTTATTTATACTACCAAATAAATTTAGCAGCACACGATGAAAAAGCATTTACAAAAAATTTTACATATAATATTCTTATGATTGTTGTTCCAACCATTTTAATATTAGGACTAGTTGTATTCACGTCTTTTGAAAAAGATGTACAAGCACATTTCATTTCTGGTGCTATTTTAGCATGCGTGATTGTATTTTTTGTATTTTATTTTTTAAAAACAAACCTATCTACATATATTTTCAATAACTACTTGTTGTATACAGTCATTGCTTTATTAATTGTAATTGGATTATCTATTATATTTACTCTTTTTTCAGGCACTTTGAGAAAACTTAATGGATGGACTGGATTCTTTGTTAATTTACTTTTTTATATTCCTTGTTTAGTTCGAGACTTTATTAAAGCATTAATTCAAGAATCAAATACTTCATCTACTACTGTTTTAGTATTATTTGTCTTTGAAATCTTACTAATCATCTTGTATTTTTTGATTATTCCATTAATAAATGACAAGTCATTTCCTGAAAAAACAGTTATATTGAACGATCCTGTAATGTTGAATACGAAAATGGATTTTGCTACATGTGATATTGCAAAGAACGCAACAAACACTAATTTCGCAATTTCAATGTGGATATATTTGAACTCTGCACCAAAAACGAAAAAAAGCTATATGGAAGAGACCACCATTTTTAATTATTCAGACCAAACTGGAGAAAAACCTCATATTAAAATAACTTATTTCAATAATAAGAATGGATCCAATGATTTTATCATGTATGTAGAATCGCAAAAATTCACTATTTCATTACCTCTTCAAAAATGGAATAATTTTGTGATTAATTATACAAGTGCAGATCCAGAAACAAAAAATCCTATAAAAAAGGAAATATATTTGAACGGAGATACTTATCAAGGTGAAATCAAAATGGATGGTTCAAAATCAAATAAACATGGTAAGGGAACATTATCACAAGTAGATGGGACGATTTATGAAGGACAATGGAAAGATAATGAAAAACATGGTTTGGGAAAGATGACTGACCCAACTGGTAAACTGATAGAAGGAGAATGGGTAAAAGGTGAACAAACAAAGGTTTTTACATATGTAGAAAAAACAGGTGAATTTACAGGTAAAGGAACTATAGAGATTGTTTCGGTTTCATCTAAAGAATCATATGAAGGTGATATTAAAAATGGACAAAAACATGGATATGGAACGAATACATCTAATACAGGTTATTGGAGTAATGACGATTTCGTAGGCTCAGAAGATAACTGGTTAAAATCAGCTGAAACAAATATACCATCTAAAAACTATATAATAGATATATTTATAAATGGAATTTTAGAAAGATCTTACACTTCTGGCAAAATGCCGATTTTTAACAAATATGATATTATGTCAATTGGACAGCAAGACATAGGTAACACTTTTCAGGGGACTGGACTATATGGTTCAATATGTAATATAGTATATTATAAAAAACCATTATCACAATTAGCAATTATATATAATTACAATTTATTAACTATCAAAAATCCACCTATTTCTTATTAAAAAAATATATATGTATTTTATACATGAGTTATTTGATTATTGTTTTAGCGATCATTGTAATATTGCTTATTTACTATATATATACTAAGATAACTGCTACTCCAACTGTTGGAAATAATATTGATTTAACGCAATCACCCGCAGTAATTAAAAGTTCTACCATTACAAATCCGTATAGCGCTTCTTACACAATAGGTGTATGGGTATATGTATCAAATTTTGACACAACTTCGAATAATATTGGCGATTTTTTAAAATATGAAACCACTGGAGTTAATAAAAAGACATTGTTTAGTTTAGTTATGGATAGCACTATTCCAATATTAAGATGTAAACTACTCCTTAGTGATGATACCAACTATCAAACAATTACAATAACAAGCGAGAATGAACGTTTTCCTATACAACAATGGGTATATGTAGTTGTTTCTGTGTCGCCTTCATTTGTGGAATGTTATTTGAATGGTCGATTTGTTTCTGCAACTAGAACAGGAACGTATACTAATTCAAATAGTGTTACCACGGTGAAAGGTCTGAAAATTATATCACCTACTGCTGGTACAGATGTTGAGGCTGGTCCTACATTTAGATTCGGTGCAAAAGGTACCATTAACTCTGAATCAAATAGCGGTCGACCAAATGGATGCCCTGTTGTATTAACAGGACTATCTAGATGGGATTCCCCACAAAGCGCAGGTGATATTTACAATAACTATATGAAGGGTAATGGATATAATTCTAGTTTATTTGGATCTTATCATTTAGATATCAACTTAAAGAAAGGTAAAGATAATTACAAAGTTCCTGTTTTTTAACAAATGAAATACTGTAAAATTAAATATATTTAGTAGTATATATATTTAGTATGAGTGAACCAACGACAGGAAATATAATGAATAATCCGCAAGTTGCTTTAAATAACGCAATGAGTGGATTTTCGTCGCCTCAAGCTGTTGAAACGACTGATAAAGGATTTTTAAATTCAAATGGGATTATTGCAAAAGTTGTATTTTTAATCATGGTAGTTATTATTTATGTAATACTTTTTTTTATTGTTGTAAACTTAATTAGCTACTTCACAAGTCCTTCAGGTAGTCCCTTATTAATAAATGGTCAAATAGATGGCACTAAATTAGTATCAATACCTCAAAACCCCGCAAATTCTTCATCTAAACCTATCATGAGATCAAATAATCGAGCAACTGGTATTGAATTTACATGGGCTGTGTGGTTAAATTATGCTGATAGTATTAGTGAAAGTAAATATAGTCCCGTATTTGTTAAAGGCGATATAAGCACGCCAAATCTTCCTTATTGTTCCATTAATCATGGCCCGGGTGTATATTTTGGTAAAAAAAAGATTAATTCATCCGATACTGTCTCGCGAACTGACAATGTACTATATATTTTATTTGACACTCCAACAACTTCTGCAATAGCATCTGAAGATTCACCATCTATTATTGTAATTCCAAATTTACCTGTAAATACTTATTTTCATTTAGCCATACGATGCCAAAATACATATATTGATATTTATATCAATGGTACACTTGTAAAAAGACAAAATCTAATGAATGTACCAAAACAAAATTATTATGATTTACATGTTTGTCCCAATGGCGGTTTTAATGGAAAATTATCTAATTTACAATATTTTGACAAATCGTTAACTGTTGTGGAAATTAATTCAATTGTACAATATGGCCCAAATCAACGTGATATGATATCAGGTAGTGCATACACTGTAAGTATGCCAAATATTATATCTACATCTTGGTATAATAGTTTCTTAGGTTAAAAATAAATGTAGTCATTCATTCGCAGTAAAATATGTTTTATTATTTTATAATGTCTAATCAAATATGCGATGATCCAGCGTATCAGAGTATGATTATACAAAAAAAACGGTTTCAATTATTTAATAAGCCACCTTCAAGATATGATAATCTGTCAAATAATCCATATACTCTAACTCATCCAGTTACTTCTAAAAAGTTTACAAAATTTGATCTAGATATGAGAAGAAAAGTTGAGGTACTAAAATATTCAGCAAATAATTCGAGCACACAAACAAATCGATTTACAAAAGCAGAAATATATGCACAAGTAATAAGCGGTAAATATCAACAAAGAACATATTCAAATTCATATATAACAGACAATACAGTAAATGACCAGCTTGTGAAATGTCCTACCATATATACACCCACTTCTGCGTGCAATGTACCTGGACCGGTCATATATTTATATGAAGACACGAATGTACCTATATATAATTATACTACCAATAATGACGCTAATTATGGAATCTTAACACAAGGTATAAATCCATATGGAGTATGGGATTATACAAAGGATACGAATAAAGCGAACAATTCTATTATTACAAGTTTATTTATTTATTATAACGATAATCCTTCTAAAACATTTACTATTACTACACCAATTGTCATTAAGTTTGATGGTACTAAGCCACAATCAACCGCACGCACCATAACTTTAAAAATAGATTCAGTTACAACAACTATATTATATAATAACTCAATATATACACCAACACCATCTCTTAATCATACGTTTAATGCGAATACTATAAGTATAGTATTACAATCCAACACATCAACTTCTTTTTCAGGAAGTTGTTACCTAGGTTTACTAGAAATAAAAAATATAGTTTTACCAATTCAAAAAGGATTTATTTTTGATATAAAGACAGCAGTTACTTATACGACTACAATTTCAAACGCAAATAATGTAGTTCTGTCTAATGTAAATACTATATTCAATCCTACTAATTTTACTCGATCAGCAACCAATTGTACTATTACTGGTGATATAACCAATCCGATTACACCAATGACGGTTATCGCAATATAATTTACCATTTTTCTTTTTTTCCACCATCATAGGTTTTTCCGTGACCTTCATTCACCATGATAGTATTTATAGACAATATATCTACATTATTCCATATTTCTACTAACAGCCTTCCGTACTTATCAAATTCATGACATGTTATACGTATGTTTTTTTCCGGATGTTTTGTTAACAGTTCAGTAAATCTATCTTTCGCTGCACTTGCTAATCGTTTTTCTTGTTCTCTATTTGTGTTTGATAGAAGCGGTTTCATTTCCGGAGAATCATATCCTAATGCTCTACATCTATACTTTACCGGTTTTCCATCATATACAAATATAATACTCAGTGTGTCGCCATCATATACATTGGTCGGTATTCCAATGAATGATTGTCCTTTGAACGAGAAACATGCCATGTTCTCAGGTTCTATGACATTCTTAAGCAAAGATTGATCCGTATTTGATTTTCTACAGCAAAACATTTGATATATGACTAGCATTAAATAACCTACGAATGATCAATTTTATCCAATAAATATAATGCTCTAGGTATTTTCCATTCTATATTTTCGCCCCAAGACGCAATATCAAACTCTTTTTCAGCCATTTTATTTACAATGATATTTGTCATATGTTTATATGTATGACATAATTGTTCAACTCGTATTATAGAAACATCATTCATATAATGACAATGGTAAAAAAAATCATCTAATACAAATTGCGGATATTTTACATAAATTTTCTCTGTATTGTATTTTGAATATTCATATGTTTTACAAATAGTATATACTGTTCTCAGTGATACTAACACCTTTTTATATTTTTCTATAAATTCTTTTTTTATCAATTTGAATAGAAACGAATTCTGTTTGTTTGTATTATATATTTCGACTATTTGAGAACATGTTTCAGATATCCATTGAATATCATCCATTATTTGAGAACCATGAATATAAATACTGTCATATTCTGCCTTTTCTTTTTTATAATTTGCAAGCGTTTCTTCAAGCTTTTTGCGTTCTATACCAATTGCGCTTTTCGTTAATGCAGATTTATTATAGACATATGTTTGAATCAGGTTCTCAACAATATCTTCATGTTTCTTATTGATAGAGCTAGAAGCAGTGTCTAATTCACGCAACAATACACTTAATTGACTTTCAGATAGAATATCATCTGAATATGAACCACCACGTACATAGTCGATTCCATAACCAATCATATATATTTTTACATAACGATCAATATCCATACCATATTCAGTATTATAACGATTTACGATAGAAATAGGTTTGTATTTTTTCATATAATCTGAATATAACTCTGCTTCCAACATTAGTTGCGCATCTGATTTGTTTTTTTGAGAACACGAACAGACATGGAGAAAAAACCTTTCAAATTCTAAATAAAAAACAATAATCATTCGTATTATATAATAAATAGTATGTGTATTATTTATTATATTTTCAAACCAATTATCTTTGTGTCATGGTAGGATTTAGACACATTTGTTGTGATGGAAATACTTGACCAGACATACATTTGTCCTGATCAGTAACACTAACGCACCCTCTTGCTCCGTTATATTCACCTACTAGACACCATTGATTCTTTGAGCACGATGGCGCGTTTTGAATAGGACTGGTGCTTGCATCAGGACTCGGTTGTTTTGGTGGTACCGTCGGTGGCTTATTAATCGCAATATCAATACCCTTTCCAGAATCAGAGGATTGACCACTTGCTTTCACTAATAGTGCTCCTACAGATTGAACGGTATCATGAGCAATATCTATTCCTACTTTGGAGGCATCTGCTAGTAAGTCAGATGATTTATCTATTGCGGTTCCTGAAGCATATCCTAAATCAGATAATCCTTTAGAAACAACTGGGTTGAAAATGTTTATTAGATATTGTAGAGCATTTCCAAAAATAGTGAAAACATTTATTCCTAAAAGTGATAAAATTAAAATGATTGATAAAATAATAATTATTGTATTTTTTACGGGTCCACCTGATTCACTTGTTTGTATTTGACGTGGTTCAAAGGATTGGTTCTCCATTCTATACTATAAAGATATATATCTTATATAGAAAATAGATCCTTCGTTCAAGTTTTATATATAATTTATTGTTTTAATATAAATGGGTTTTTTTAATATTTTGGAAACGTTTTTCTTTATTAGTTTAGCAATTACGTTCGTATTAATCATGATGTTAGTCTATCATTTTAAAGGTCGAATTTCTATATTGGAACAAAAATGCGATACTATGTTTGAAATTATGAATAATATGGTAAAAGAGATGAGAACCATCAAAACGTATTCTTCAAATCATATAAATCCGCCAGTGATTGTTCCAAATAATGAAACAATGTTATTTCAACAACGTCAAAATTTAGGCGAGTTATTTCAACATTTCAATCAAGAATACGATCAGGGCGATGAGGATGATGACGACGAAGATGATGACGAGGATGATGGCGAGGATGAAAATACAAATACAAATCAAAAGATTGTTGTATCTGATACAGAATGTGAGGATGGTGAACCATCGATTAAAGTCATAAACATTGAATTTAGTGATCCTGAATCAAATATTCAAAATGAGAATTTAGAAGAATTAGAAGAATTAGAAGAACAAGATATAGATATGGAGCAGGAACTAGAGGAAGAGAATCTAGAAGAAGAGAACTTGGAAGCAGAGGTTGAAACTTCATTAAATGAATATTTAGAACAATCACCTGATTATAAGAAGATGGAAATGAGTCATTTGAAAACACTTATCATTTCACGTAGTTTAGCAACAGCATCCGATGTTAAAAAAATGAAAAAAGGTGATTTAATCAAAGTATTAGAAGATTCAAAAGAATAAAATAAAAGATAAATAATGTATATATAATGTTCTCAAATCAAGTATTTTATGAACCCGAAAAATTCAACTGTGCCTATCCTAAATTAAAGGAAACAATCCCGCAATCACGTTTAGGCTATCATTCCAATAATAAGTATGACGGTTTTCCACCGATTATGATGGATGGACGTACTATTGTTGCTTCATGGCAACCCGAAGCTATATTAAATGAACATTTATTAAAAGAAATTGGCGTGCAAACAAACTGGCAATATCGTCAATATTTGACGAAGAACGCAAAAGATATTATGAAATATAATTGTGTTCAGGCATCGACCGATTCAGGATATTTAAAACGATATACTGATTTAACTGGCGAGACTTATTCTACACCATATATTGCTTCTTCATTCGTTGACTCAAATGAACCAAAAGGTTATCAAACAAGCGATCTTAAAGAATTGTATTTATCGAGAGAACAACTCCAATCGCGCATGGTCGCACCAGAGATTACACAAGAAGATATATTACGTATGAGAAACCAAAAATAAAGATACCTATTACTGAAAACAAAATAAACATATGAAACATATTATTTCACATGTTTTAGTTTTACACTATAAAATTGATTACTTTTTTGTATAGACAACTAATGACATCACAATCGTAATCAATATGACTACACAGAATACTCAAAGATTTTTCCCATACACAAATGAATGTGCGTTTCTAGATAATAATAAACGTACTTTATTGAAAGTAGCAATGCGAGTGGCAAATGAAGAGAACCTATTTGATTTCTTATCTAAGAATCAAGATGGACATTGTTGTTCTCATGTTCTGCCTAAACTTTTACCTATTTCGATTGCTTTAGGTAATGAATGTGAAGGTATTGTAAAGAACGACATTATTTGGTCTCAAACATTCTTTTACATTATTTCAATGCTTGAGCTTATTGCTCGCGAAGGCTTTGATGAGTTTGAACGGAGATATACAAGTAGTCGGGCGGAATCACTATCACCGGTTCTAAATAATCAACCATTTAGAATAGGACAAATGGTGTTAACAAAGATAAACAGAACTGAATGGTCTAGTGGTAAAATTGTAACAATACTCGAAGACAATACGTATGTAATTCAATTACTAGAAAACGCAAGCCAAATGATTGAATACGGTGAAAATATCAAAGAGTTGGATACATCAAAAATAGACTTACCAGTTAATCCTGATTTTAGTTTTATTAGCGATGGCCATACAAGAAGAATGATTGAAAGTGGTTATAAAGCGGTTTCGCAGAGTGAAGGTTGGAATATTTTACGCGAGTTTACTGGTATGTCATTCATGTTCTCTGATGATCCAAATATACATCGAATAATGACTGCAGTAGATAACGCATATTCAGGCGGACATAGTGGGTCATCTATTGGATTTACAATGCGCAAATTAGAACGAATCTCGCATATTGGTCTGAATGCCTTCAAGAACGAATATATTGAGAACCAACAACACCATTAGATATAGCTAGGTATATGTATAGGTATAGGTATAGATATAGGTATAGATATATAGTAAAATATAATCAGTCACCCTTTTTTTATTTTTGAAAAAAAGGTATAAATATATTGATATACACTGTTCAATAAATGAAGATAATCAGTTTTGATGTTGGTATTAAAAACATGGCTTACTGTATTTTCTCAGTGAAAGACGGCGAATCGCCGCCGTTTGAAATCGCTGATTGGAATGTGGTTTCATTATTAGAAAAAGAAGAACCTCATGTATACTGTAATTGTGCTTCCGTTAAAAAAAAGTCGAATAAACAACAAATCAAGAATTTTTTTATTGATAGTTCGTTTACACCGTTGAAAAATTCAAATCATACATCGGGTGATTTGAATTTTTCAACTAAGTTACCAGTATCTAAAGTATGTGAATTACCACAAACGAAACTGTGTTGCCGTGTAGGTAAATTCAAAAAAGGAAATAATATATACTGCGATAAACATTCAAAAACACAAACAGAATGGCTAATTCCTGAATCTAGGTTCTCGCAAAAAAATTTGAAAAAGACAAAAGTAGAAGACTTGATAAAACTCGCTTCCAATTTGAAAATGGAGAACATTGGAAAAAAACGAGTGGATATTATCAACAATTTTGATATTTTTATTAGAACTCGTTGTTTAGAACCAGTTGTATCATCAAAATCAAAGAGCGCAGGAGATACTGATTTGGTTTCTATTGGAAAGAAGATGAGAGAAATATTTGATCAGGTTCTCGAATCTCATAAAGATATTACTCATGTTCTCATTGAGAACCAAATATCACCATTGGCAAATAGAATGAAAACAATTCAAGGTATGTTATCGCAATATTTTATTATGGTATATGATACCATTTCTATCGAGTTCATTTCTTCGGCAAATAAATTGAAAATATTTTCCTCTATAAAAAAAGAACCTCACACAGAAGAATCTGATAACACGCAAACAAAGCGAGAACCTACACAAAGTCAGACATATAAAGGACATAAAAAAGACGGTGTCTATCATTCTATCAAAGTTCTCGAAAAAAACATCTGGATATCTAATAATCGATGGACATTAGATACAAAGAAAAAAGACGATTTGGCGGATTGTTTTTTACAAGGACTTTGGTATTTATTGAAAAAAGAAAACATAACAATGAATGAACATTATACTATTATATAATATATGGGTTCTCGAAAAAATAAAACAGTAAAAAGAAAAAGGGTCATGATTACTGCGTTTGAGAATATGTTTCAACTTGCTGTTGATAATGAGAACAAACTTGCACATGAATTAAAAAAAGCGAATCCAAAAATAATAATTGTTGCCGGAAAAGATTTGAAACCTGGATGTTCATACACATTCATTGACCCTTCAGTACATAATAAGGATTTTACTGTGAAATCTATTACTAAAGACCCTGAACAAGGTCCAAAGAACCCTAGTGGCGAGCAATATTTATTGACAAACGAAGGTTGGTGGATTCGCGACTTTCCTATTGGAGGAAATGATAAATTCATAAAGCACAGATGTGGTATCTCAAAATCGAAATCACGATCAATAAGTAAAAAATCAAATTCAAAATAAATATTTATAGTGCGTAGGACTTAAAAATATTTATTGTAAGAATAACATAAATGGAAGTCATTGATTTAGGATTAAATGATTTAGACACAGTTTCTATAAGTTTCAATGAAGACATGCCATCGTCGGCCTCTTCATTGGGCGCAGGAATCGAATTATTAATGAATGATAAAAAAAAAACATCATCAGGGTCTATGAATATCGATTTAGGCGAATTAGATAAATTGGAGAACGAATTGAACGATTTATCTAATTCATCAAAGCCATCTGGAGATACAAAATCCATCGGTGGATTGAGTGGGTTTGGCTCATTCTTTGGTTTTGGTAAAGAAAAGGAAAAAGAAAAAGAAAAAGAGAAATCCAATGAATCGTCTGATTCCAATATTGGTCAGGCCACTGCAGATAGTATGGGGAATACAAAAACATGGGACGGGTTCTCGAAAATTAACGAGATTCCTCAAAGCGGACCCGCTTATGGATCTAAACTATCTGATCGTGAAAAGAGGAGAAAGAAGCGTATGATGATTAAAAAAATAGACGAATGGTACGAGAAGGGTCTCATAAAATCAAATCCGCATTTCAATATGGAATCCAATTATGAAGAAGTTGAAGATGAATATGAAACCGCATTAGAAGACAAGAGAAAGAAAGACAGTGTCAAGTTACAAGGATGGTGGTTTATGACTGCAGTGAATTCGATCGAGTATGCAAACGCTGCGTTCAATCCGTTTGATATCAATTTAGATGGTTGGGGAGAACAGGTCAATGAAGATATTGATTCATATGAAGAGATTTTTTCAGAACTTCATGATAAGTATAAAGGCGGTAAACTATCACCCGAGATTTCGCTTCTATTGCGTTTAGGTTTTTCAGCAGCTGTTGTCAATTTCACAAACAAGGCTCTTTCGTCCGCTACACCTGCATTCAATGATGTCATTAAACAAAGCCCCGAACTTATGAAAATGTTTACGAATGCCACTGTGAGCAGCATGTCGCAAGCCAGTCCTGGATTTAACTTCGCAAACAATATGATGAAAGACGCAACTGGGCCATCCATGAATATGGGCCCACCACCTGCACCCGTAGAGACCAAATCGATGCCTTTTTCAGGACAACGTCCGGGTAACAATAGTATGAACTTTATGAATCCACCACAAAATAGACCTGATGTATCTATGGGAAGAGGCGCTAGCGCTTCAGGAATTGATATTAGTCAACAATACGAGAATGTGAATAGACCATCACGTCCTGAAATGAAAGGCCCTCAAACAGATATTGACAGTATTCTTTCTGGGTTAAAAACGAGAACAGTTGATATTCATCCACCCGTTCAAGAGCCTTCCAATGACTATAGTGGTGTAGATGATTCTATGATATCTATTTCCAGTTTGAAAGATATGCAGGACGCAAATATGCCAAAGCGAACAAAGAGACGTAATAATGGATCTAGAGGAAACACTATTTCATTGGACATATAAGTATAAATATTATCATTTTCTTATAATATTTATTTACGACGAGTTTTATTTTTTTTTGAGGGTTTATTGTTTCTGGAGGTTCTCTTATTTGTGTTTTTTTTCGTTTTACCACCACCAGTTAGTGACGTTACGTGTCTTTGAGGCGTTTTCTTATAATTAGCAATTCTAAATCTCTGTTCTTCATGTGCGTCCTTGTTGCCAGTTGCATTTTTTATCTTGATATCGTCATAGTCTTTTCGGCGATTATATCGATCAATAAGTGATACTCGATTGGCTGCTTGTTTCTCCGTCCTATTATTCGAATGGACTTTTAGTTGCTTCTTCAAATTGGCTTGGGTGTCTGGTATTATATTTTCAGCAAATTTTTCTGCTGATTGGCTTGTGCGTGTGCTTCTGTCTTCTACTTCTTTCGCCTTCTTCGCTTCTGCTGCTGCCAACTTCAGCTTGGCTTCTGCTTCTTCCGCCTTCGGGTTAGCTTCTGCTTCTTCCGCCTTCTTCGCTTCTTTCGCCTTATTCGCTTCTTCTAGCACAATCAACCTATTGTTTAGCTGCTGTTTACGAATTTCACGTTCATTACGTTTTATAATGTCTAATTTCGCACGGTATTCTTTTTCAATATTTATCTTGTCTTGTGATGCCTTGTTTTCCGTGACGGCATTATTATCACTTCTTGCTTTCACTGTTGCGTCTGTGGTCGCATTCGGTGTGGCTGTACCCTTAACTTTAGTAACTGCATTATCAATTACAGATTTTACAAATTCTGACGCAACTTTCTTTTGTGGAGTTGGAGATTCTATATTAATTCTATTATTTTGTTTTAACCCTTTTTTTGTTCCAATTATTTCCTTTTTTTTCTGTGTTGAATTTTTTACACTAACACCCAATCTAATATTTTGTTTTAATCCACCCATTTTTGTTTTGTTTACCATATATCTATACTATACTTACATATATTTTGCCTTAAATTCTTCTACCGTCATAACCGGTATTCCATTCTTTTCGGCAAAAGCGGTTTTGTTCGATTTATCTTCCTTAGATTTCACAATAAGAACAAAGATATCTTTTTTCATAGAATCTTCTAATACTAATCCATGTTTATTCATAAAATCAATAATCTCTTTATCTCTTACCTTCGTCATAACAATCTTTTTCTGAAACAAAGGATGACCAGTATTTATAAATGTGTTTTGAACTTGGAGAACAGGTCTATTTAATTTATCTTCTAAATCACACTCTTTCAAAAATATCATAAACTCTGATATATTCTTCACAAATTCATGTGCGTTTTCTTTACCAATACCATCGACCTCTTTCAACATGGTTTCTTTCATTTCATCTGACTCATTGCTCGTCATAATATCCGGATATTTTGCCAAAATCGGTTTTATTTTTCGTTCACCTAAACCTCTACCCATTTTTCCAGAAGCCACTATAATATCCAATAAAGACGCATTCTTGATTTTATCTTGTATACTACCATACAATTTCTCAGCCATTTTTGTTTTAAATCCATCAACCTTTTCAAAATCTGAAACCGTCATTTTCAAAATTGCGGGTACCGTCGTCTTTCCTGCCTGAAACATTTTTTTTATATTTCCTTTTCCTAAACCATCCACTTCCAAAGAAACGAAAAACATTGTAACGTTTTTCTCTTGAACAGTTACATCATCATTCGGGTTCTCCAATAAAACATCTACATGCGTTTTATTCCATACATAAGGAACCAACGGCATCTTTGGATTGTCTGCCGGTGTAGTAACCGATTTAATATATGGAATAACATCACCTGACCTCACCATAACAATGACTGCGCCAATACCGATTTTATTATCTTGTATGAATTTTCCATTGAATCCTGTAGCATATTCAATACGAACCCCCGCTAATTGTATAGGTTCAATTCTTACGCGCGGTTTCAAATATCCATCTTTACTAGCTTCCCATAATACATCTACTACTTTTGCCTCGGCAACTTGGTCAGACATCACCATCTTAAAGGCAAATGAATGATTCGGATTTCCATGACTTCTTGGATATATTGCGTCATTAGATACAATGACCCCGTCAATTTCATATTCATAATTGGTTCTCCAATCAACAAGTGTATCTGATAACATCTCATTCGTCAGCGTATCATTTATTGTATTATATACAACTTCTAATCCGAACTTTTTAAGGGTCGCAATTTGTTCGCTTGGTTTCAAGTCTGGTTGAACGACCTCGTATGTTATAAAATGTAAATCCTTTGCTTTTTCATCTGTTGATTTTCGATTAATAATGCCAGATACAAGATTGCGAGCATTGGCGAATTCCTCCGCGTATTTTGTTTTAAACACTGATTTTGGTATAATAAATTCGCCTCGAACCGCCATTCCTTTTTGTAACTTGGGCAGCTTGAGAACACTTATTAAATGCGAAACGTCTTGACCGACTAGTCCGTTTCCTCTAGTATATAATTTGTATTTATTTGCTGTGTCACAAACATACATTCCTGAAACACCGTCTAGTTTACAAGAGAGAACATAAGGCCCGGAATATTTTTCGGTCCATGTTTTCAGAGCACCAGAATCAGGTTTTATTTTATCCATGGACGCCATTTCAAATGGCAAATCGACTTTGTTCTTTCCTTGTATAGGAGCACCTATTTCTTCCAACACTTGTGTTTTTGGAAACTTTATTGCGACGAACTCCTTTATAATATCATATTCATTATCTGTTAATAATGATCGGTTCTCATTATAATATACGTCATTTGATACTTGTAAGATTTTTGATAATGTTGATTCGTCTAGTTTTTCGAGAACTGTTATACCAACCGTTTTAAAATCTTGTATTGTTTTTAATATATCTTGCGAATCATTGGTATTTGCGGTTGGTTGGATTTCTTGTTTTGGACTCACATGTTTTGGACTCACTTGTTTTGGAGTCACTTGTTTTGGAGTCTCTTTTTTTGGAGTCTCTTTTTTTGATGTTTTATTTTTTGGTTCTCGCTTTTTCTTTTTTTGTTGTTCTTTTAGTTTTAGTTCAACCTGCGATATTACGTCAATCGGCGTTAATAAAATATTTTCAGAAATGGTTCTATCAGGATCTGCTTCTGCTTCTGCTTCTGCTGCCTTTGTTTTTACAATAGGCTTCTTTGGTACAGGCGTTAATAAAATATTTTCAGAAATGGTTCTATCTGGATCGTCTGCGTCTGTGATCGGTTCTTTCTTTTTAGAAACACGTTTTTGTATTGGTGATCCAACTCTATTTTGAGAACCTATTAAAATTACACTACGACCATCAACTCTTTCGACAGGTGTTTTATATTGTAACTTTAAAAAGTCAAATATGGATTTTTCGTCTGTAAATGTATGATCTACAAGAGAACCTTTTACGCCTTTTTCGCTCATTACCGATAACCCATGTTCATTTAAAGAGTATCCTTGTTTCAGAGCATGTCCTCGCATAACTGCGTTAAACCCCTTGCTACCCGTAAAATATAGAATGGAAAATGGATACTCTTTCACAGTAGAATATAGAAAATCTGTGCGGCGATATGTATCTGAACTTGGTATTTTGGAAACGACCAAACATTTATTTTTACCACGCGATAAAACCTCCACAATAATATTTTGAGAAATCAAAGAATCAATAAACTCTTCAAATACGGTTGCAGAAGCAGATGTAATAATAACATCAATATCACCGGAAGATGTTACACCTCGACGATAACTGCCTACGATTTCATATTTTGATTCTTTATCTGCAATTTTTTTGAACGTTTTTTGAAATATCTTATTGTACTGGTCAATCTCTTTTCTGGGTATTCGTTTCAATATATCATCATAATATTTTAATCCTTTTCTCTGAACATCATTGAGAACATCATTTTGCTGTTGTTTCAACTGGTCGATCGTTGTAATACCTTTTTTAACTAACTCTTTTGCCTTTTGTGGTCCTATACCATATACATTTGTAAGAATCACTTCTGGCTTGTTCTCTTCTCTCTCAATAAGAGCAATCGTTCCTGTTTCTAAATATTCGTTTATTTTTTTCAAAATGGCCTCTCCTATTCCTGGCTTGCCTTTTAAATCACTTGCGGATTTTATCTCTGTTTGAGTTGACAAGATCGTTTCTTCTGCCTTTTTATATGCTCTTGCCTTCATAGGTTCTCCAGTTCTAGTCATAATCTCTGAAAGCTTTGACATCAAACCTGCCAACTTTTCATTTAATGACTCTGTTTTTGGGGTTCGTTCAGCCATCTTCTTACGTGTATATTTACGTTTTACTTTAACTGGTTTATCATTTTCAATTTTATTCATATATATTATTATTTATTTTATTTTATTTTTTAGATTTTACATTTGAGAACATGTTTTCATGTTTCCGAGTTCTCATGTTCTCGTGTTCTCGTGTTCTCGAGTTCTCATGTTCTCATGTTCTCATGTTCTCGTGGTTTCATGTTCTCGTGTTCTCGTGTTTCAGAGTTTTCATGTTTTCAGTGTTCTCGAGTTTTCATAAAATTGATTGACTTTTTTAAGAATATTTCATTTGTATTTATTCGAGGAAACTATTTAAAGCAATATGACATCCGCAACTGAAATGATCATGAACCTAGCTGAGCAACATATCACGAATACCATTGTGAATGCGGCAAAAGGTAAACCGATTAAAAAAAATAAAAAGGTATCTTTATCAGATGAGATTAAAGCATGTTTCGATATTGAGGCATTTATGACCAGTGCGGCTGAGCGTATTGAAAATCTGATTAAGAGCAAAGTGGAAGAGGCGATTGCAGAACATGTCGCTGCGTCAAAACCAGTAAAGGTAACAAAGAAACGTGCGCCAAAGAAGGTGGCAACTGTTGAATCGACCGTTGAATCGACCGTTGAATCGACTGTTGAATCGACTGTTGAATCGACCGTTGAATCGACCGTTGAATCGACTGTTGAACAAGTAAAAGAGGAAACAAAAGAGAAAAAGAAGCGTGCTGCTCCAAAGAACAAAAAGGTGGTTGAGTCGTCTGACACTAGCGAGCCAGTAAAAAAAGAAAAGAAGCCTAAAGGAAAAAAGTCACAAACAGCAACCGATGAAAAGTCAACGGAAGTGTCTGATTCAGACGCATCTGATTCTGAAAAACAAAAGCCAAAGAAAAAACGCATTGTTAAGAAAAAAGTCGTAGAGCCTTTACCAGTTGTAGAGTCTTTACCAGTTGTAGAAGCAGAAGCAGAAGCAGAAGCAGAAGCAGATAACAACGTAGCATCGGACGATTCCTCTGTTACTACAACAGACTTTGTTCGCCCGCTATCATTAACAGACGAACTCGAAGAAGAAGAACTTTCAGATATTGAAGAAGATGATTGATTTATTTGAATCACTAGCTAGAATAGCTAGAGTAGTTATAGATTGTAATCCCAAGTAAAATATAATTTGAAAACTATATAAACGTTTTTTTTGTGTTTATACAAATGAATTTCATGAGCGACATAATCGTACAATTATTTATATTTGCGTGTAAACTATTTAATAGGACTACCGACTATTACAACCAGCTATATAATTCAAGTATTCACTTCCAATATATTGTATGGAATATAAAATATACCTATTGTTGTTTGACATTTCAACATATGGAACCATTCAATACTCAATGGACATCAAAAAGCACTATAGTACAAAATAAAAAATACTTTATGGAAAAATATTCATTACGTGAAACGTATAATACACCAGTAGATGTAACAAATGATTCAGGATTATTTATTTTATTATCTTGTATGATGAGTTATTTTAATAGTGTATTATGTGTGAATACAATCAAAAACAGTGAATTATTTATAATAAAAATGAATGATGAACAAGATAACAGTGAATGTTATTTTTCATATAGAAATGATACAAATATTCCAATTATTATTAAAAAGTCAAAAGCAAAGTTTTTATCTATTGAATATAAGCATCCTAAAATGGAAGACTCTATTGAACTTACATTAAATAATTCTTGGTTTTATGCAGGCAATGAGCTATTTACACCAGCATTCGTATTGCGAGCATTAAAGTATCAGTCGTCTCAGTTCATATTTGATATGAATTATACTATTTGCTTTATGGATAACGATATAAACTGTGTTGAATTTGGAAGCAATAAATACGTTTTTTTAACAGACGATGGATATGAACTAATTGAAAATGATACGCCGATTGAGCTAGATGATACTAATAATGATAGCAATAATCTGTATGATACAGTATTTTGGAAGGAACATTATGCGTTCTGTTGTCAATTTCTCAATGATATTTCAAAAAAATAATATAAAGATTTATATAGATATATATTACTAGGCGCATGATAATGGATACAGTGAGTATTCAATCCCCTAAATATAAATTGAATGATAAATGGGATTTATATTACCATTTACCAGACGATAAAAACTGGGATATAACAAGTTATACAACTATTTTGGGTGATATTCATTCAGCCGAGGAAGTAATATCTATTAATGAGTTACTTCCTGACCCAGTAATAAAATCATGCATGCTTTTTTTAATGCGTTCTACTATTAAACCAATGTGGGAAGATCCAATGAATCGAAACGGAGGGTGCTTTTCTTATCGTGTAACAAATAAATTAGTTCCAGAAATATGGAAAAATTTAATGTATTTATGTTGCGGTGAATCTTTAACAAGTAAACCCGAGAACTTTAAACATATAAATGGTATTACTATTTCGCCCAAGAAAAACTTTTGTATTATAAAAATTTGGTTAGATACAATTAAATTTCAGGATCCAGCTTTTATTAAACAAATCGCAAACTTGCCGATTCAAGGATGCCTATTTAAAACACATGCACCGGAATTTTAGCGATTTACAAAAGCAAATCAACATTCAATAAAATTGAAAAAAGATATATAAATATATGATATCATATTCTGTAATGAAATCATATAGTGATCTAACATTGAAGTTAACAAAAAACTTATCTAAGTCCGAGAAAAAAGAATTTGGATTTTTCGTTACACCACCGTCAATTACAAACACACTTATTGAGAAAACACATATTCATACGACAAATGTGTCTCGAATATTAGAGCCATCTTGTGGTAGTTGTGAAATAGTATCGGCTTTAATAAATACTGGCTGTTATTCCAATGTGGTGATTGACGCAATCGAATATAACAAAACGGTATATGACGCTATAAAAGATATTGAGTTTGGACCATCCGTAAATATTATACATCAAGATTTTCTCAAATATGAAGGCGAATCTGGAACCTACGATTTAATCATAGGAAATCCGCCATATTTTGTAATGGCAAAAGATGATGTTCCTAAAAAATATCAGGACTTTGTGGTAGGTCGTCCGAATATATTTGGTATATTTATTATACATGCGATTTCTATGTTATCTGAAGGAGGTGTTTTATCATTCATTATTCCAAAGAGCTTCTTAAACGCTGCTTATTATTCAAAAATTCGAGATTATATTCGTTCGAACTGTACTATATTGAATATCATTGATTTTGAAAACAATAATGATTTCTTGGAAACACAACAGGCAACACTTGGCTTAATCATACAGAAAAAGATATGTAGTGAGGAATGTAAATTCTCGATAAAATTAGGAAATCATTATGTATTTACCGAGAACGCGGACCGATTGAAACGGCTATTTGAAGGGTCGTCTACATTGAAACAGATGGAGTTTAGTGTAAAAACGGGTAATGTTGTATGGAATCAACATAAATCGAAACTAACGAGCGACAATACAAAAACATTATTAATTTATAATACAAATATTGAAGGGTCCGAAATCGTCGAAAAGTCTTTCAATAATGACGAAAAAAAACAATACATTGACATGGACGGTCAAACAGGTACTGTATTGGTTGTGAATCGCGGCAATGGCAATTCTGCGTATAAGTTGACTTATTCGCTTGTCCAGAAACCTAAATATTTAGTGGAGAATCATTTGAATGTCATTGTTTATAATGGTACAGAAGATCCTGTTGAAAAATATAATCAAATTATTAGGAGTTTTAAAGATCCTAGAACAGCCGATTTTATAAATACGTTCCTTGGAAATAATGGTCTATCTAAAAGCGAACTAGAGTCCATTTTCCCGATTTATTAGACCCTTGAAGATGTAAAACCGCACCTTTCAAGTGTGTAAAATAGTTTATTAATTTGAATATGTATAAAATTGATTCAAAATACATAAAATTGATTCAAAATACGCGTTGCTCTTAATATAATATTAAACAATTAAACACATGGATTTTGATATAAACACATACTTGGATTCTTTACCGGAAGATACAGAATGTATATACTTAAATAAACGTAATTTAACATTTATACCTTCTTTAGAGAGGTTTAAAAATTTACGAGTATTAAATTGTTCGAATAATAAATTGCGTTTTTTACCATCTTTAAATGAAAATTTACGAGTATTAAATTGTTCGAATAATCTATTGAGTTCTTTACCATCTTTTAATAAAAATTTACGAGAATTAAATTGTGAATATAATGAATTAACTTTTTTACCATGTTTAAATGAAAATTTACGAGTATTAAATTGTTCGAATAATCTATTGAGTTCTTTACCATCTTTAAATGAAAAATTAGAAAGATTAGATTGTGAATATAATGAATTGAGTTCTTTACCATGTTTAAATGAAAATTTACGAGAATTAAATTGTGAATATAATCAATTGAGATTTTTACCATCTTTAAATGAAAATTTACGAGTATTAATTTGTAATAATAATCAATTGCGTTCTTTACCATCTTTAAATGAAAAATTAGAAAGATTATATTGTTATAATAATCAATTGCGTTCTTTGCCATCTTTAAATGAAAAATTTAAAAGATTATATTGTTATAATAATCCGATTTGTGAAATAATAGATATTGAAAAGGGTACAATGGATATATGTAAAAAACAAATACAAATATTGAATAATTTCCGTTATTTATATTGGTGTTTATACTTCAAAAAACAATTAAAAAAATTGTTATGGGAGAGAATAAGAGAACCTAAAATTATGAAACAATATCATCCAAATTATTTATTTGAAAATTTACGAAAAGATACAGCAGATTTGAATAAGTTTTTAGATACTTGCTATAAAAATGTACGATAGAAATTTATAACAAAATAAAAAATCAACCAAAAAAATAAAACAGCAAAGAAGCAGAAACAAACTCTTCAAGTAAAACAAGGAAGATGAAAAAAACAAGGAACATGAAAAAGTAACACCATCGTAGGTGAAATTCCTACTATTGATTTTACATTTTTTCTTATTTTTTGTCTAATAAAATGTGTAAATCTTCAAGGGTGTAAATTAGTTTTTGGTGCTTTTGGTGCTTTTGGTGCTTTTGGTGCTTTTGGTGCTTTTGGTGCTTTTGGTGCTTTTGGTGCTTTTGGTGCTTTTGGTTTTTCAAAATCCCGAATGCTTACTTGCCATGCTGGGTTTAAAATGCCCTGATGATTTTTCCAACGCAACAATAAATGATACTCTTTTTTTTCTGTTTTGAGAACAATTCTATTATTACATTCAACACGATCAAATACCAATGAATCGATGTCCATAATATCAATTCTATCCAAATGAAACTTGCACATGTTCGGGTCATATAATAAATATTCTTTATTACTTTGCGTTTCAATAATTGTTTGTTTAAATGCGTCGATATTGATGGTCTGAGCGTACTGTGTAATGTAATCAGCAATGGATCGCTTCACAATTTGTTGTTTTTCTTTTTTGTTTGATGCTTCATTATTATACATGTATAAGATAAACGGATGACAGGCATAATTTGTCTTCATGATATGTTTCATATACTCTTCTCTTGGTGGTATCGGGACATGAGTAGAAAGACTTCCATCATTTAACGCAAGTATTTCCTGTAAATAAGGTCCATCGTAAAAGTAATTCTGATATTTTGTATCAATAATTCCCCATGTTGTATTTATTTGAAGAAACTGTGGGATATTCTTAATAGAAGTTGCACCGAATTTGTACTCAAGCTTTATTTCTTTTTCTTCTCTGTCGTTCTTAAGATTCAATAAATAATCATAATTGTATTTACGACCAGCCATCTGTTTGATTGCGTAACTATCATAGTCCAATATTTCTTTCATCTTGGCTTCGAACTTTTCTCGTAAAACTACACAGTCTGGTCCATATATAGGGTCTTCAAATATGATTTCGTTTCCAGGCATTCTACATGCTGGGAAAAATAGTTCGCGACACTTGTTGTTCATATCATTGTTTGCACGCTTGTTCATATCATTGTTTGCGCGCACGACAGTCTTCTTGAAGAGTTCTATGTTCTGTGCTAAAAACTTGATCATAATAATCCTTTCGTATAATATACATTACATACTTTTAAAAAAGGCAATCGATTTTATTGAATATAAATATACAACTGCTTCTGTCTTATAATATCTTCATATAGTATAATGAGTATAATATATGATACAGGAGTACTATCACTATTTATACAAGCGGTTACTGGTATTTTTGATATATATGTGTTATCAATGAAATTTAGTCCATCAATGTCCTTCATCAAAAACTTATTGTGGATAGAACTATGGGTTCAGATTGTTGAAGCTACTTTTTACGTTTGGCTAGTGATGAATTTTTCAAAAATATCAAATGTTACCAAATATCGATATTATGATTGGGTCATTACAACGCCTACCATGCTTTTTACATATTGTATGTATTTGTATCATATAAATCAAAATCAAAAAACGGATAACAAAACATTTTATGAATCTATTGAAGCCAATGTCTCTGATTTGCTGCCTATTTTTGTTTTCAATACCATCATGTTATTTTTCGGTTATTTAGCGGAAATAGGAAAAATGGACGCAATCACTTCCGCTATATTCGGGTTTGTTCCGTTTATTATAATGTTTTATTTGATTTATGATACATATGCAAAATATACGGATATCGGGAAGATCACGTTCGTATATTTTGCAGGTATTTGGTCACTATATGGATTTGCTTCGGTTCTCAAATATACCTACAAAAACGCTATTTATAATATACTTGATTTGTTCGCCAAGAATTTCTTTGGTATATTTTTAGGGTTGGTGTTATTATATGGCAAAAACTCATCGATGTAAATATGCTTGTTCAATAATACTAAGCAGATCATTTTTTTCAATGTTTACATATTCTAGTAAACATTTAATTATTCTTACCTTATTTGGCGGGTGACCAATCTCATATGAATATTCTCGTTGAATATTACTATTACAACTATATAACTTGGCGATTTCCTTTATTATATTTTCTTCTAACTGTTTTAATCCATTGAAAATGATTTTTTCTTCTTCTTTTGAAGCTTCATCGCCGTCGTCAATATAATAATTGTGTATTTGTTGTGTCCATTCAAGTTCAGTTTCTTTATTCCATTTATTTTCATGACGAATATGGAGGATTTGTTGATGTTCATCTTCGTTTTTTATGCACTGGATTGGTCGTTCATCAATCGGTAACTTATCCAATTCGTTTTTGAGCATTTGAACCACTTTTGAAACATAGTTCTCGCTACTAATTGTAGGTTGATATGTTTTATCTACTTCCATATTTTTTATCATATCTAAGAAATTAATACTCTTTGTGAAATTTTCATTCAATATTAAATTGACATTGATATTGTTGTTATTAATTTGGTTTGTTTGATTTTCTATGTTGGTAGAATGAGGGTGTTGGCAATTTGATTTTATATCAACCATCATGTTTTTTATTTCTTTCATAGTCTCTTTCATTTCATCATCTACGATTTCTATTTTTTGAAAATTACATTTACTAGAATGTTTCCATGCTCCTGATTGACATTTAAATGTTCTATTGCACTTAATACAGTTATACATAAACATATCAGAATTTTCAACACGCTCTCTATGACGGTGTGATAATAAATGTCTGTTATAAGTTTGCATAGAATTGCTAAAAAAAACACAACTATCACATGAAAATTTATTTACCTTACTCATTATATAGATAATATATTTTATTTTAGCAAAAGTCACGAATTAATTCCTTTTGCTTAGCAATTGGAACGAAATAATTCCTTTTGCTAAATGCCTAAATTTTTTATAGGGATTTAAAAAGTCTTTGAATTTTTTCAAAAAGAAAAGG
>Ga0209087_1000087_pt1 | contig 55394 bp, 44 predicted proteins | sample S_130805_EF_Meta_FD_187321 | JGI IMG/M metagenome (GOLD analysis project Ga0209087, IMG submission 187321) | Freshwater microbial communities from Lake Simoncouche, Canada to study carbon cycling - S_130805_EF_MetaG (SPAdes) (version 2) | ecosystem: Environmental > Aquatic > Freshwater > Lake ... | reverse complement strand
ATGTTGATCTTGCCGATGGCGTCTTTGCTCCGACAAAACTTGTTGAACCGAAGGATGCTTGGTGGCCGGTTGGACTTACTGCCGACGTTCATCTAATGTATGAAGCTTCCAGGCCCTTTCTGAAGGATCTCATAGCCCTTGAACCACATATGATAATATTGCACGCAGAGTCGGTTGGGAACTTTTACGAACTCGCTCAGACTATCCGATCTGCGGGTATTAAGGTAGGAGTTGCACTTTTGGAGGCGACACCAGTAAGCAAGATAAGGCAGGCTATTGATGATATTGATCACGTATTAATTTTTAGCGGTGATCTAGGCTATTTTGGAGGTCACGCTAATCTATCTCTGTTACAAAAAGTTACTGAAATAAAGCGCTACAACGCTTCTGTTGAAATTGGCTGGGACGGCGGGATCAATGAGTCTAATGTGCACAAACTAGTTCTCGGCGGTGTTGATGTTTTAAACGTCGGCGGAGCAATCCATCTATCCAAGAATCCAATGAAAGCATATAATAAGCTCAAAGCACTAGCGGAAAGTAGTACATAATGACGCATTCAATTGAAGAACTTGAGCTAATAGCTGTAGAAATACGACAAGATATTATTAAGATGCTTTTGCACGCTGGCAGTGGGCATAGTGCAGGGCCACTAGGCCTTGCAGATATATTCACTGCATTATATTTCGATATTCTAAAACATGATCCTAAGAATCCAGATTGGGAAGAAAGAGACCTGCTTTTACTGAGTAATGGACACTGTGCTCCTGTCCGTTATGCGGCAATGGCACGAGCTGGCTATTTTGATTTGTCTGAGCTAAAGACATTAAGACAATTAGGCTCTAGATTACAGGGGCATCCAGAACGTTTGAAACTGCCCGGGATGGAAACTACAAGTGGACCTCTTGGTTGTGGCTTGAGTCAGGCCGCCGGTATGGCTCTAGCGATGCGAATGAACGATATTCATCACCGCTGGGTATACGTTGTTTTAGGAGACGGTGAACTTGATGAGGGTAATATCTGGGAAGCTGCTATGCTCACATCTAAATATAATCTTAATAACGTTATCGGAATTATTGACCGAAATAATATCCAAATTGATGGTCCAACAGAATCGGTTATGCCTCTTGATGATCTTAAGGCTAAGTGGGTTAGTTTCGGATGGCATGTAATAGAAATCGATGGAAATAATATCGAAGCTGTAATTGATGCCTGTGCCATGGCTAGAGCTGTCATAGAAAGGCCTGTCATGATCATTGCCCATACTATTCCAGGTAAGGGTGTAGGCTTTATGGAATATGACTTCCATTGGCATGGATCTCCACCTAACGCTGAACAAGCAAAAAAAGCGCTAGGTGAGCTACGAACATTGCAAGGAAAAATTAGGAGCGAACATGAATGATCTTAACCTCATAAAGGACTTTCTAGACAAGGACATTGCTCGTGAACCAATACGTAAAGGATTCGGGCGCGGACTACTAAGTGCTGGAAAAGTTAACCTAAATGTAGTTGCAGCATGTGCTGATTTAACAGAATCAACTCAGATGAGCTTATTCAAGAATGAATTTCCTGAGCGTTTTGTTGAAGTTGGGGTAGCAGAACAAAATCTCGTTACAGTAGGATCTGGAATGGCGGCAATGGGTAAGATACCTTTTGTCAGCAGTTATGCAGCATTTAGTCCTGGTAGAAATTGGGAGCAAATCAGAACTACCGTTTGCTTAAATGATCGGCCAGTAAAAATTGTTGGTTCTCATGCAGGTGTTTCGGTTGGACCAGACGGTGCTACACACCAGATGCTTGAAGACATCGCACTAATGAGAGTACTCCCAAACATGGTAGTTATTGCGCCAGGCGACAGCCTAGAAGCCGAGCGCGCTACTCTAGCTATGGCCTCAGACCAACGGCCAAATTATATTCGCCTAGCCCGGGAAGCTACTCCAATAGTCACAACTGACAAGACGCCATTTGAAATTGGCAAGGCTTATGTCTATAAAGCGGGTAAAGACCTTACCATCATGAGTACCGGTACAATGACATACCAGGCCCTAGCTGCGGCTGCAAAACTTGAAAAAGATGGTATACACGCTGAAGTAATACATATCCCAACTATCAAGCCCTTGGATGAAAAGACAATAATTGCCAGTGCTAAAAAAACAGGTAAAGTTATTACGGTCGAAGAGGGCCAAATAATCGGCGGGCTAGGTGGAGCTATTGCAGAGTTACTAAGCCAAACATCTCCTACTAAAGTTATTCGAATGGGAATGCAAGACAGATTCGGTGAATCCGGTAAGCCGGACGAACTGTTAGAACACTTTGGACTTACTGCCAAGCATATTGCTATTCAAGCTCACCACCTAGTAATGTAATCCTAGCGGCTAAACACTCGTTTACGTAGCAGCATTACTCGGGTTAGTACTACGAATACGTGTAATAGAAGAATCTCAGTAGCAATCGCAATTAGTAAGGTCTTAATATCTTTATTAGTAGACCAGTTATTAATGACTTTACTATAGCTTTGATTGACGTTCGGCAAACCGGTGCTTATGAAATAGTTAAAATACAGGAGTCCAATTACTGCAACTGCCGTTCTTAGAGCAATTTTTTTTGAGAAATCATGAATTTGTGACTGTGGATCTACGCCACTCGGATGCACGTATTTACTAAATTCCAGGTCTTCATTGATTTCTGTAGTTACATTTGAGCCTGCCCACCAAATTAGATTTACTACAATGCCAACAAGGGCCCAGAATATGGCTAGTGAAAGTGTGCCAGCGAGCTTTTCTCCAACAAGTCTCGTCAGTAATAGATCTATACCTGAAATTCCAAGTCTAATCGGATTGAAGTCACCCGACACGAATAATAGGTCTTTTAAGCGGTCAACGCCGCTCAGTATAAGGGTTGCCCCTATAATAAAGAGGTATATTAAAATCTCTATACCGTTAGGCATTAACCAAAAAATTGCTTGTTTTATATTTTCTCTAGAAGTATTCATAACTGAAATCACTGTAGTTTCATATCTAGTATATGCTATTGTTAGTCATAAGCATAAGAAAAAAAGGAGTCAATAATGCCTCAAACACTTAAACAGATGCAAGAAGATTGTGCCGCTGCTCGAAAAGCTATCAAGCGGGCTAGGGACGAGCACTATGCAATTGGTGCTTTTAATCTGGATAATCAAGAAACGCTTATAGCTGTCACTAAAGCGGCTGCTGCAAAAAACGCACCTGTCATGGTTGAGATAAGTCACGGAGAAGTTAAATTACTCGGACTTAATAATGTAAGGGATATGGTAGATAACTATAAGGCTGAGTTTAAGGTTGAAATGTACATTAATTTGGATCATTCCCCATCTGTTGAAGCAGCAAAAGCTGGTATTGACGCAGGCTTTGAATTTATCCACATTGATATTTCGCAAGAAAATCATGATGCCACAGAAGAAGAAATAATTAGCAAAACTAAGGAAGTAGTCGAGTATGCTAAAAAGACAGGTGCCTTGGTCGAAAGTGAGCCACATTATTTTGGCGGGGGATCAAATCGTTTCACCAAAGCTTTTGATTATGAAGAGATAAAAAAGACATTTAGCACTCCGGAGGGCGCTGCCCATTTCGTTTCAGAAACCGGAATCGACACTTACGCTGCAGCCATCGGCAATTTACATGGATCCTACCCGGTGCCAAAGCGACTTGATCTTAAGCTACTCCAGAGTATCAGGGAATCAATTGATTGCAACATTAGTCTGCACGGAGGAAGCGGTACGCCTGGTCACTATTTTGAGGATGCTGTTAAGATTGGAGTTTCTAAAATTAATATAAATTCGGACATGCGAATTGCATACCGCACCACTCTTGAGAAAGTATTGAAAGAAAATAAAACAGAATTTGCTGTTATTAAACTTATGGACGAAGTAATCGAGGCAGTCCAAGCTGTAGTTGAAAGTAAGATCGATTGCTTTAATTCGGCGGGTAAAGCAAAACCAGCATAGCGAGACAATTGGTTCCTATGTTAAAATATGCATAAGTGCAATACAACAATACGAAAAAGGGGTGGTAGCAATGAGCATTGACGTTTTATCAGTTGGAGATATCGTAACTGATGCCTTCATCAAGTTAATGGACGACCAGGCTCATGCCACCAAAGATGATAAAGGCAGATGGCTTACTATGCCTTTTGGAGTAAAGATACCTTATGACCACGTTGAGGTTCTTGAAGCTGTAGGAAATGCACCAAATGCTAGTGTAAGTTTTTCGAAGCTTGGGCTAAAGAGTGCACTTTATGCAAATGTCGGTGGTGATCAGAATGGCCGAGACATGATCGCTTCACTTGAGAATAATAAGGTTGATACGCGCTTCGTTAAAGTTAACCCAAAGCAGAAAAGTAACTACCACTATGTTCTATGGTACAAGGCTGAAAGAACTATTCTTATTAAGCATGAAGAGTACAAATATCACTGGCCACATTTACGACCTGATGAAATACCAAAATGGATATACTTTAGTTCTATTAGTAAAACAGCAGAAAAATTTCACGATGAACTTTCAGATTGGCTAACAAAACACCCCGATGTAAAGCTCGCCTTTCAGCCAGGTACTTTCCAGATAAATATGGGTACAAAAAGACTTGCAGAATTATACAAAAACACTGAAGTATTAGCAGTTAACCGTGAAGAAGCAGTTATGCTCTCAAAAGGTGACTACAAAAATATCAATGATCTATTCGACAAACTTCATGCCCTTGGTCCTAAGATAGTCGTAATTAGTGACGGTCCAGACGGAGCATATGCCTCAGATGGCAATAGGCGATTGAAAATGCCTATTTATCCTGATCCCTCTCCGCCGTTTGAAAGAACCGGAGCTGGAGACGCTTTTACTTCAACTTTTGTGGCTGCTCTTATACACGGCAGTGATATAGAGGGCGCACTACAATGGGCTCCAATAAATTCTATGAGTGTTGTTCAGTATGTTGGTGCACAAAAGGGACTTTTGACCGAACCTCAAATAACAAAACTCCTTAAACTGTCTCCTCGGTGGTACAGACCCGAAGAACTAAAGTAGCTTATATATAATGGCCCACGCACTATCTCAATTGCTCGACGCTCATGAACCACTATTCACAATGGAGATGCAAGATCTCGAAAGAATAAGCGGTCATGCTTCTATTGATGTAAAGTTGATTGCAGATATCTCTCAAAAAACTCGAATGAAGATAAAAGAGCTTGGACTTGATCCTGACGATACTACATCTAATGAGCTTTATCATGCTCTTCAAGGACTAATGAGATTACATAATGAATATCTAACTAAAGCAATCGGCTGTAAGTTAGATTCAGACCTGGATTCCCAGTGTAAGGCTATTAAAAAGGCAATCGACAAACTTAAAATTCCTAAAACCTGTTGGGTTATGAAGCAAAGTGTTGCCAAAAAAATATTGAAAGCCTACCCGCCAAAAAAGGTAATGAAGTATCTAGGGTATAAATCTATAGATTCAATGATAAAGCGCGAGCCCATTGTTGAACTGTATGCTGCCTGCCGAATTATTGAAACGACTTCATGGCAAAACAATTTCATTAAGTCCTACAAGAAACTAACCCCAAGCGACTTTGAACTTAGAGAAATTAAGACTATTGTTCTAAAAAAAGAACGTTGGAGTGCTGCCGCTGCTCCATACGTGAAGGCTTCAAGAAGTAATATAACTCACCTTAAAGAACTCGGCGCAGTCATCATACTACCTATAGATGTTGAGTATTTAAAAGGAGCAGTTATAAGTATTATGTCTCTTGCAATATATTACATTGGGGAAATAAGATCATATAGTGCTTTTTTCAAGCTCCATCAAGTACGTCCAGATTTTAGTACTGTAATTGTAGATACGATACTTAAAGATCCACCTACTAAAGCTAAATTAGCAGGTAAAGACATGCACTGGAGAATAATACAGAGGCACTTCGGAAGCGTTGAACATATACAAGCAGAACTTTTTGAGCCTCACGTACAAGTTGAAGATCTTTTTTGGCGCAAGGCTGAAGAGGTACTTTATAGGTTAGAGCCAGCATTGAAATTCTGGGAAGACCTTGATTATGTCGGATCATTCCGTACTGAAACTCCTGTATCTTTCAATATGATGGACAACGCAATAAGTTATTGTAATGGGCTATCATTTGCAAAACGTTCTAATAATAACCTAAGACAGAGTCTAGTTAATGAGCTTTACTTAAGGTATCTTAAACAACCTACAGTCGAAGCGGTAATTCTTGAACAATTGAACGATGATCTTTTCAGTGTCGATAACTTTCTAGGAGATATATAGTATGTACCAAATCTGTGTATCAGCGGCAGCAAAAGGTAGGACTGTTGAAGAAGCAAAAGAAATCGCTAGAGAAACGGGAACTATATTAGCTGCAGCGGGACATACGCTAATGACCGGAGCTACTGTGGGATTGCCGAATATAGCCGCTATGAGCTACAAGAAAGCAAAGGGCCATATGAGCCTTGGTATTAGTCCAGCTTCTAGCAAAATTGAGCATGTTATGAAGTATCGCCTACCAACTGAAGCATATGACGCTATTCTCTATTCTGGACTTCATTATATTGGACGCGATGCTCTATTAATTAACTCAAGTGATGCAGTTATTAGTATTGGGGGCCGGATTGGTACGCTACATGAGTTTACTATCGCATTAGAATCAGGAACTCCGATTGGTTTCATTCAAGGAAGTGGGGGAATTAGCACTGAGATTATGGACATTCTGCATGCCGCGGGTCGTCACCAGGGCGACGACGTAGTTTTTGGTAAAACACCTCAGGAGGTGCTGGATGCACTCGTAGCCATACTTGATAAACGTAATAAGAAGTACTCTCATCTGTATAAATAGCCTTACTGCTATAATGTAGCTAATGAATGCGTTTGAGATATCAAGTTCCTATAAGCCAGCAGGCGACCAGCCTGTTGCTATTGACTCACTAGTTAAGGGTCTAAAAAAGGGTCTCAAAGAACAAACACTACTGGGAGTTACTGGAAGTGGTAAGACTTTTACTATGGCAAACGTCATTCAAGAGGTCCAAAAGCCAACGCTTGTACTTTGCCATAACAAAACTTTGGCTGCCCAACTATATGAAGAATTTAAGCGTTTCTTTCCCAATAATGCCGTTCACTATTTTGTTAGCTACTTTGACTACTATCAGCCGGAAGCCTATATCGCTCGCAGTGATACTTACATAGAAAAAGATAGTCAAATAAACGAAGAGATAGATCGCTTAAGGCATGCGGCCACAGACTCCTTGTTATCACGAAAAGACGTTATTATTATAGCTAGCGTAAGTTGTATATATGGTATTGGTTCTGTTGAAGACTATGATGGCCTGGCAGTAACACTTAAAGTAGGTGAGCGTCGCTTAAGAGACAAGCTACTAAGACAGCTTACTGACATTCAGTATCAGCGTAATGACATTGAGTTTTCAAGGGGTGCATTTAGGGTCCGAGGAGATGTTGTAGACATTTTCCCAGCAGGTGAAGAAACAGCTTATCGAATTGAGTTTTTCGGTGATGAGATTGAAAAAATGACCGAGATAAATCCACTCACTGGTGAAATCATCAAACAAAAAACATCACTCAAAATTTTCCCTAGTTCTCATTACGTTACCCCTTACAATAAGCTACAAGTAGCACTCAGTCACATTAAAAAAGAACTAGACGATCGGCTTAAGTTTTTCAAAAAGAATAAGTTATTGCTTGAAGCACAAAGAATACAGCAACGTACAAATTTTGATATTGAAATGCTTGAAGAGACTGGCTTCGTAAAAGGTATCGAAAATTACAGTCGCTATTTAACTAATCGTGAGCCTGGTGAGCAGCCAGCTACACTCCTTGATTATTATCCTGATGATTTCTTAATGTTCATTGATGAATCTCACATGACTATTCCTCAGGTTCGCGGTATGTATAACGGAGATAGAGCGCGCAAAGAAGTTCTAGTAGAACACGGCTTTCGACTACCTAGCGCTCTCGATAACCGTCCATTAACTTTCTCCGAATTTGAGAGACATATAAACCAAGTTGTATACGTGAGTGCAACTCCAGCCGAATACGAACTCTCACGCAGCCCTGAAGCCATACAACAGATCATTAGGCCGACCGGACTAATTGACCCGGTTATCCAAATACGACCCGTTGCAGGGCAGGTGGACGATCTAATCGCTGAGATACGCGCAACTACAGCAAAACACCAAAGAGTACTTGTTACGACACTTACAAAGCGGATGAGTGAAGATCTTACTGACTATCTCAAAGAACTAAACATTAAAGTGGCATATATTCATAGTGACGTTGATACTTTGGATAGAACTGATATCCTGCGCGACTTAAGACTAGGAGTATACGACGTTATTGTGGGCATTAACCTACTTCGAGAAGGTCTAGACCTTCCAGAAGTCAGCCTAGTCGCTATACTCGACGCAGATAAAGAAGGGTTTTTACGGAGCCAACAGGCACTGACTCAAACTGTAGGTCGAGCTGCTCGGCATCAAGAAGGACGGGTTATCATGTATGCCGATGTTATCACCGGAAGTATGAGTCGTACGATCAAAGAGACAGATAGACGTCGAACTATACAAGAAAAATATAACAAAGATCATGGTATAACTCCTACAAGTATCTCTAAGAATATTGAAAAAAGCATGCGTCCTGATCTACCTGAAGAAGCAAAAACAGCCAAGCTTAATCTTAAGAAGATTCCAAAAGATGAATATAAGCACCTACTTAAAGACCTGTCAGCGCAAATGGATCTTGCAGCAGCTAACCTTGAATTTGAAAAAGCCGCTGAACTAAGAGACATCATGCAGCAAATAACTAAAGAATTATAAACTCCTACTGTCCTAAGTGTACTTTGTGAAAATCAATAGAATCAGCTTGTCTTGAGCCACAATGTTCCATTTCAATAAGTAAGGCGAAAATACGCTTATCTATATGCTCTAGTGTCTTTGAATGTGCGATGGTCAGATGAGCGCCTTCAATTCTTTCGATCCGTACATTTTGGTGCTCCGCATAAATATCTTCCCAGACATGAGGCATGCTGGCAAAGTCATCATGGAACGTTGTTATGTGCATATTTTGTTCAATAGGAATGAGACTGGCTAGCTCACCAGATTCACCACTAAATAATGTCGGTCCAGCGAGGACGTTGTTCATAATTGCTTTCGGATGGGTATCCAATGACGCAGGATAATGCACCATGTTGCGAAGTGAAATACTGCCGACTAATTTAGCAAACTCCCAGGGTTCTTGAGCTATTTGTTTCAGTAAATCAGGTGTTTTGGATATTGAAAATTTTTGAGGAAAACATGGTGCCGTTAAGTCAGCGTAGGGAATATTCCTTTTGTAAAGATCTGCTAATGCAAGGACGCCTTTACCTACCATGGCGCCACGTGATTCTCCTAAAAGAATCATATCATCAGTCTCTATGTGCAATTTATCATTATTGCTTTGTATAGTATCTAAGATCTTATGCATATGGTGAGCTGCACGAAGCAAGGAGTGTTCCTGCAAGCTTTGCATCTGTAGAGTGAAGGGTACTTTATCGGGATTTCTGTAGCTTCCTTCAATACCGATGGCTATGCCAGATACGCCAAGCCTCATAAAGTGCTCAATTGTATGCCGGTTATGTCCACGAGTACTCGTCCACCAAGCTGGTGTCAATCCTATGGAAACCTCAGTGATGGGTTCATGCGCTACGGCTCTTAAGACAGCGTAGGCTGTACTATCTTTCATGATAACAGCGTCAGAGTGTAGAGTTCCGGTTGCATGATAATCGGGAAGATCAATGTCGGGTATGTATTCTTGTACGGCTGAAGTGAACTTTAAGGACTCAAATGAATTTTGAACATTTATTGCTATATCTTTGTGATTATTTTGAGCACTCATACTAGATAATCCAAACTTCTAATTCTAGAGTCATGTTATTACTCTATAGTTCATCTGTAAAGTATTTTTTACTTTGATGTATAATAGTGGGATGGTAAACCTCACACGCGAAGATGTACATCGACTTGCGATGCTCGCTAAAATAACAATTACTGAAGATGAAATTGCACAAATGCAAAAAGATCTAGACTCAGTTCTAGCATATGTTGAGAAACTGCAGGATGTCGATACGTCTAATTTAGAGCCAACTAACCAGGTGACTGGACTAAAAAACATTATGCGAAATGATGAGGTTATAGACTATGGGATGAGTCAAGAAGCTCTTCTTGCGAACGTCCCAGAAGTTGAAAAAAACTATATTAAAACAAAGCGCGTACTATGAACAGTAAATGGCTGCCAATTAATGAAATAGCTGAAAAAGTAAACAATGGAAGTTTACGGGCCGCTGATCTTGTGGATCTAGCGCTTAAGACTATCGAACAGAACAATGAATACAACGCGATCATAGTTACTACAGCAGATCGAGCTCGCGAAAGAGCTTTACAAATAGATAAGCTAACTAAATCTGGTAGCAAGGCAGGAATGCTAGCTGGTGTTCCATTCATAGCAAAAGATAATTTTTTAGTATTTGGAGCTGAGACAACTGCAGCAAGCAATATTCTTAAAGGCTTTAACGCTCCATATCAGTCGACAGTTATAGAAAAACTAGAGGCTGCCGGTGCTATTTGTGTAGCAAAAGCTAACCTAGACGCCTTTGGGCATGGCGGTAGTACAGAAAATAGTGATTTTGGACCAACCCTAAACCCTCATGATAAGACTAAAGTTCCAGGTGGTTCTTCTGGTGGGTCTGCTGCAGCTGTAGTGCTGGATATGGCCCCATTCGCTTTGGGAACCGACACTGGAGGCTCAAGCCGTCAGCCAGCAAGCTTTAGCGGTTGCGTTGGATACAAACCCACGTACGGCCTTATGAGCCGAAGTGGTATCATCGCAATGGCAAGTAGCACTGACACTGTTGGTGTTCTTGGCCGTGATGTTTCGGACATAGCATACGTAACTGAATGTATTAGCGGCAAAGATCCACTTGATAGTACGACAATTGAGAGTAACCCTGACGGCTATATGATAGATAAGCCACTCAAGGATCTTAAGGGTATAAAAATTGGACTCGTTTCTGAGTATATGACTGATGGAGTCGATGAAGGGGTAAAGAACAGTATTAAAGATACCGTAAAGAAGCTTGAATCTCTTGGTGCTGAAGTAATTCCAGTAAGCATTCCAAGCTTATCTCTGTCTCTTGCTGTCTACTATATTTTAGTCCCTGCAGAAATAAGTAGTAATCTTAGTCGTTACGATGGGCAACGATTTGGGTATAGTGACCCTAACGCAAAAGACCTTGATGAAAGCTATACTAATTCTCGAACCAGAGGCTTTGGAAAAGAAGCAAAACGACGAATAATGATAGGTACTCATGTATTGAGCAGCGGCTACTACGAGGCGTATTATAAAAAGGCCCAGCTAGTTCGTACTAAAATAATTAATGAAGTACAGAAAACATTTGAGTCAGTCGATTACCTAATTGGACCAGCAGCTCCAACTACGGCATTCGAGCTAGGCAGCAGTACAAATGACCCTCTACAGATGTATCTCGCAGACATAATGACAGTCGGCGCCAGTCTTACTGGTATCCCAGCTATTGTTATACCTGCTGGAACTGTTTCAGGTATGCCTGTAGGCTTACAGATAATGTCCCCACAAAAGTCAGATAAATCGTTACTAGAAGTAGCTCAATTAGCACAGAAAGAAATAAACAAATGAAATTACTGCCAACTCGTAAAATAAATCAGAATAAATTCAAGGAAAAATGGGTTGAATTACAGGGTTATTGCAAGACCAAGAACACTTGGGGACTAGCTTTAATAAATGCTGATAAACTTCTTGACGAGGCATTAAAAAAGAAAAGATTTAAAGGTAAAAGTATGGGCGAACGCCTAGTTGATGCTCAGAGAGTATTATCCAACAATGATGCTATTTGGTTTGCGCATAATCTGGCCAAAAAAGCCTTAGATGACAGCACTATTAAATTGAAGGAAACTGATGTTAAGAAATCTCTTGTAGGATTTAGGCAAGCATTACGAGATTTAGGAGCTTTAGAGTAGCATGGCAAAAGTTTCACAGGAAATAAGAGACAAGTATACCGTTACTATAGGTATTGAATGTCATGTCCAGCTAAAAACTAATACTAAGCTGTTTGCAGGGGTAAGTAATGATGCTCGGAGTGCAGCGCCAAATACTCTTATTAGTCACATATGCATGGGTCTTCCTGGAGCTTTACCTGCAGTAAATGCCCACGCAATTGAACTCGCAAGTCGCGCAGCCTTTGCACTTAAATCTACTCCTTCTACTTTTTGCACTTTTGATCGCAAGCATTATTTTTATCCCGACTTACCTATGGGATATCAGATTACCCAGTTTTATGATCCGATTGTTGTTGGCGGTAAGGTGCATACGAATGTTGACGGTACGCCGCATGTAGTTAGTATTACTCGCGCACATCTTGAAGCTGATGCCGGTAAAAATACTCATCCGGCCGGTGCAGACTATAGCCTAGTTGATCTTAACCGAGCAGGGACTCCTCTTTTAGAAATCGTCTCTGATCCTGATATTCATAGCCCTGCTGAGGCTCGTGCTTATGCCCATGAACTATATCTACTTATGAAGTATGCCGATGTATCTGACGCTGACTTATTCCACGGCAACATGAGATTTGATGTGAACGTAAGTGTTAGCACAACGAATGAACTTGGTACTCGAACTGAGACTAAGAACTTGAACTCTTTCAAAAGCGTAGAGAAAGCAGCAGAATATGAGATCAATCGACAAATAGCGTTGCTCGAAAAAGGTGTAAAAATTGACCAAGAAACTCGTGGCTGGGATGATGGATCTCAGAAGACAACAAGCCAGAGAGGAAAAGAACAGGCACACGACTATCGCTATATGCCTGATCCTGACTTACCACCAATTGAGTTAAGCGAAGATTTTATTTCACGCATAAAGGAAACTCTCCCAATGATGCCCGATGAGTGGCGATCTAAACTAGCTGGGCTTGGATTAGATGCCAGTCAGATTTCCGTATTACTTGAAGCTGAAGTAGACAGCTCTAATGTTGAGTATCTGCTGATTCTAAAAAATAATCTAAGCAATAAAAACTATGCCAAACAACTTGCAAATTGGTTTGTTAACATTGAAATACCTTACAGAAGAGATGAGGCCAATAATCCACGTATTCTAGCTCCACAAAAACCAAAACTTTATAAGGCCGTTTATGACATGATTGAAGCAAATAAGCTAAGTTCAACTTCTGCAAGAAATTTGATTCAACTATTACTTGATCACGAAGAATTGCCAGATAATATCGAGAATTACGCGACAGACCAAAATCTTGTACAGGTTTCCAATACAGATGAACTTGAGAAAATAGCAGACAGGGTCATTGAAGAGAATTCTCAGGCCGTTACTGATATTAAAGACGGTGAGATGAAAGCTCTTGGTTTCCTTGTTGGCCAGATGATGAAGCTCTCAAAAGGCAAGGCTAACCCATCAATTGCCCAGGAAATACTAAAGAATAAGATCCTTTCATAAAACCTTAGATTTTTAATCATATGCTGGTAGAATAAGCTTATGCATAACAAACCAGTGCGAAAAGCAGTTATAGCCGCAGCAGGTTTTGGAACTCGCTTCCTGCCACAGACAAAAGCATTGCCCAAAGAAATGCTTCCTCTGGTAGATAAGCCAATCATTCAATATATTGTCGAAGAGCTTGTCGAAGCAGGTATCGAGGACATTGTTATAGTAACCGGGTATCATAAGCGATCTATAGAAGATCATTTTGACAATATGAGCGCAGAGCTCAGAAATAATCTTAAGCAGTCCAATAAACTTGAGTTACTAGAAGAAACAAAAAAGATATCTAATCTAGCGAACTTTGCATATATAAGGCAGAAAGGTCCTTACGGTAATGCAACGCCAGTTCTGAACTCAGAACACCTCGTCGGAGACGAACCTTTCATATATACTTTTGCAGATGATTTTATCGTTGCATCCCCTTCAAGATTCAAACAAATGATCGAAGTTTACAAAGAATATAACAGCAGTGTTCTTACCTGTATACCTGTTTCCAAGGACGCTGACTATAGCCGTTATGGAATAGTGGCCGGTTCAGAAATTAAACCAGGACTACTTCAGATGTCGACAATAATTGAAAAACCAGGTAAAGAAAATGCTCCAAGTAATCTTGCAAGTGTCAGTGGCTATCTTCTTACTCCAGAAATATTCAGATACCTTCATCTTGCTAAAGAATCAAAGCCCGAGGATGCCGAATTCTATATTCAACCGGCTATGCAAATGCTGATTGAAGACGGAGGCCAGATAGTAGCTTATGAAGTTGAAAACGGTACATATTACGATACTGGTAATAAACTTGAGTATTTAAAGACAGTCGTCGACTTTGCACTTAAACACGAAGATATAAAAGAAGATTTCATGGAGCATTTACGATCTAAACTAGAATAAAGGTAACTTTTCAGTATAATATTCAATATGGATATAACTCGGAGCGAACAGATACTAGTTATAATTCTTGCAACTACGCTTGCAGTACTCTTAATCTTAGCTATCATTGCTACTATCAAGTTCATTCAGGTGATGAGTGACATTAAACGGATCACTAAAAAAACAAGCGTTATGGCCGATAAAGCTGAGTCGATGATTGATAATATTCAAACAACCACTGCATCTATTAAGATCGTACAACTGCTCACATCATTATTCAGCAAGGCAGATAGTAAGAAATGAAAAAAAATTCCCGAAACTTTATTATAGGTGCTGCTGCTATAGGCGCAGTTAGTTATCTTGCCGGTATTCTTACGGCTCCTAAAAAAGGTAGCGAAACAATTGATGACATACGACATGCATCAGTTAAGGCTAAGATAGGCTTGGAAAAATCGCTAAAGAAACTATATTCAGACTCATCTATGCAAATTGAGCGTGCTTTAAAAGTAAACCAGAACCTAACAGCACAGACTAAAAAAGAACTTGATTCAATGGTCTCTGCGCTTAAGAATGTGAAAGAATCCATTAAGAATTATCTTACTTCTATTCGTGATGGCGACATTGAAGAAAGCGAAATTACTTTGCTCTTAACAGACGGTCGTAATAATACACAGCGGCTGAAACTCTTTATCGATACCCTTGAAAAGTAATTAATGTTAATTTCCTGATGTATAATTTGATTATTCTTTATGGTTCGCGGGACGACCTTTATACTAGAAGGTAATGACAGAGGCAAATAAACTAACTCCTGATTCGTATGTCCATCTTCATAACCATACGCACTATAGCCTACTAGATGGGCTAACTAAAGTTCCTCAACTCATAGATCATGTAAAAAGAGATGGTATGCATAGTGTTGCTATCACTGACCACGGAACAATGTCCGGAGCCATTGAATTTTACAAAGCTGCAAAGGCGGAGGGCATAAAGCCAATTATTGGTATGGAGACCTACGTAGCGCCTCGAGGCCATACGGATCGTGATGCTACTAAGGATAAGACCCCATTTCACCTCATACTGCTGGCAATGAATAATAAGGGCTATCAGAACTTAATGCAATTAAGCACGATTGCCAACCTTCAGGGATTCTATTATAAGCCTAGGGTAGATCACGCATTACTTGAAAAATATAACGAGGGTATTATTGTTCTCAGCGGCTGTATTGGTGGTGAAATAGGAAATGCACTTCGTAATGATCAGTACGAACAGGCTAAGGCCACAGCACAGTGGTACAAGAAGGTGTTTGGCGATCGTTATTACATAGAAATACAGGATCATGGGCATAAAGACCACCCAAATGTATGGGATGAACAAATAGGAGTCACTGAGCAAAGCCTTAAGCTAGCCAAAGAACTTAATATACCTTGTGTTCTGACCTGCGACGCTCATTATCTCACTCATAAAGACAAACAAGCTCATGAACTTTTGTTGTGCGTACAAACCGGCTCGTATTTAAGTGACGAAAAACGTATGAGCCTAGCCAACTTTGACCTACACGTCACTAATCCTAAGGAAATTATTGCCCGTTGGGGTTCCGAGCATCCAGATCTAATCACTGAAACATCTAAAGTTGCCGAGCGCTGCGATGTCGAACTTGAACTCGGTGGCATATTAATCCCTAAATTTCCTGTACCGCCCGAAGAAACTGAAAGCTCTTATCTACATAAGCTTGTGTACCGTGGTCTTGCTTGGAGGTATGGCGGAATCAGTCTAGAGGATTCCAAAAAATTAACCATACCTATAGCTAAAAAGACTCTGCCCAATGATGTAATGAAGCGAACCGAGTACGAGCTCGGAGTTATTCAGAGTATGGGCTTTAATGGATACTTCCTTATTGTTGCCGATTTCATAAACTGGGGAAAGAACAGTGGCATAGTCTTTGGTCCTGGCCGTGGATCTGCCGCTGGCTCTATTATTGCCTATGCTATGCGCATCACTGAATTAGACCCACTACGTTATGATCTTCTGTTTGAGCGTTTTTTAAACCCTGACCGTATCAGCATGCCTGACGTCGATATCGATATTCAAGATACTCGTCGAGATGAGGTAATACAATACTGTGTAGAAAAATATGGGTCCGAAAGAGTAGCCAATATAGTCACATTCGGTAAAATGGCTGCACGTAATGCAGTTCGAGATGTAGCTAGAGTACTAGAAGTTCCGTATTCTGATGCCGATAGACTATCTAAAATGATCCCACCTCCAGTGCAAGGTAGACATATTCTGCTTAAAGATTCGTTATTAAAAGACCCAGACTTAAAAGAAGAATATGCTTCCAACGAGCAAAGTAAAAAAATATTTGATCTTGCAGTACAGCTTGAAGGTACCATTCGAAGTCATGGAGTACATGCCGCAGGAGTGGTTATTGCACCAGATGATATTGTTAAATTTGCTCCTCTTGAAATGGCCCAAAAAGGAGTTGTTTCGACTCAGTATTCTATGGGTCCTGTCGAAGAGCTCGGACTACTTAAAATGGACTTCCTGGGACTTTCAAACTTAACGATTATTAAAAACACTCTTCGTGTGGTTAAGAAGGTTAATCAAATAGATATTGATATTGCAACAATACCTCTAGATGATAAAAAAACTTTCGAGCTATTGCAAAGAGGGGATACTACTGGTGTATTTCAGCTAGAATCTGCAGGCATGAAGCGCTATCTTAGAGAGCTGGCACCTACTAAATTTGATGACATTATTGCCATGGTTGCTTTATATCGACCAGGGCCAATGCAATTTATTGATGACTTTATTGCTCGCAGGCATGGAAAGAAAGCTGTTACATACGAGCACGAAGGCCTAAAGTCCGCTCTTTCAGAAACCTATGGGATTCTTGTATACCAGGAACAGTTCATGCAGATCAGTAAAGATATGTGTGGATTCACTGGCGGTCAAGCAGATACCTTAAGAAAAGCTATAGGTAAAAAACAACGGGAAACCATGGCTAAAATGAAAAGAGCCTTTATTGATGGAATGGTTGAGCATAGCAAGGTGCCTAAGTCATTTGCTGATAAATTTTGGGCACAACTTGAAGCTTTCGCTGACTACTGTTTTAACAAGAGTCACTCAGCATGCTATGGTCTAATCGCGTATCAAACGGCTTACCTAAAAGCTCATTACCCTGAAGCATTCATGGCCGCTTTAATGACAAGTGATTACGACAATATAGATCGTCTAGCAATTGAAATATCTGAATGTAACAACATGGGAATAAAAGTATTATCACCTAATGTTAATGAATCTTTTGTTGAATTCTCTGTAGTACCAGGTAAACAAGAGATTAGATTTGGTATGGCTGCAATAAAAAATGTTGGTACGGCTGCCGTAGAAGAAATACTACGAGCTAGGGAAGAAAAGGCCTTCAGCTCAATAGAAGACTTCTTCTCGCGCGTTAATTCACGTATTGTGAACCGCAAGTCCATAGATAGCCTTATTAAAGCTGGAGCGTTCGACACATGGGGATCCCGAACTATGCTGCTACATAACGTCGAGACGTTACTTTCTTTTGCAAACAGAATTCAAAAAGAGAAGGCTAGCGGACAAACCGATCTATTCGGATCATTAATTGAAGACTCACAAGAAGCTACACCAATGCTAAACCTCGTTGAAGTAACTGAAGAGATAAGTGTCCGTGAACAATTGCAATGGGAACGAGAGCTTCTTGGCTTATACATATCATCCCACCCATTAGAAGACTATAAGATATGGCTATCCGAGCAGACAATTCCAATTAATCAACTTACTCCTGATCTCCATAATAAGGCTGCAACAATCGGAGGTGTAGTTCTTGAATCAAGAGAAATACTTACCAAGAAAGGCCAAAAGATGGCTTTTGCTAAGATTGCTGATGAATTTGGCGAAATGGAATTAATACTTTTCCCGGGAGTATATGAAAAGAGTAATGATCTTTGGAGGCGCGATGCCATAGTGATTTTAACAGGTAAAATATCCGGCCAAGATCGCGAGGGTAACGTATCTGCGTCTGTGCAAATCCTCGTTGATTCTGCGCGTGAGGTTTCTCATTCAGAAGTAAAGAACTACCTGCCAAATATGAAAAAGATTAAAGCTCCTAAAATTGTTAAGCCAAAAATTAAGAAACAAAAAGTTGATACGGAAAAAAAGGAAGAAATTGTAGACAAGAGACTCTATATAAAACTTCCAGCAAAATATGATCAAAGTGTATTAATGTCATTAAAAGAAGCCATTGATTTAGCACCAGGATCTACGGAAGTAGTCCTAGTTATCGGCGAAGGTGAGCAGCGTCAGATTATTAAGCTACCAATGATGATATCAAGTAAGGTTGATAGTCACGATACAATTAAGGCCCTAGTTGGATCTAGTAACGTCAAGCTACAGTAGTAGCTAGAGTACTTTTATAATGATCTTACTGGCGATAGCATAAAAGACTACGAAGGCAATTATTGTCACATCAAGCAGTTTGTTCTTTAGGAAGAACTTCTTTCCTTTAGTAGCGTACTGGTGAATCGCATATCCGTGCTTTGTGATTAGTAAAACTCCACCACTAAGGGCAATAACAAACAAAGTACTTAAGAGCCAAGGCATACTCTTGTTTGTTGTAGCCTCAATTCGTGATACTGACTTTGGTTCTGGAGTTAATGTTGTGGAGGTAAAAGTAGATGAACTTTTTGTTGAATCATTCTGATCGACGGTCGCCTGTGTTTCGGCTGCTGGTGTAGTTGCAGTTGCTGCTGGTGTAGTTGCAGTGGTTGCTGGCTTAATTACGGCAGGGGCCGCAGCTGGAGGAATAGGCGATGCGTACATTGCTACAACTATAGTTTGCTGGCCTAGATTCTGATATGAAGGTGAATTTGCAATACCGAATCCTACTTCAGTGAATCTACTGTTAAGCATATTATCTTTATGCGTTGGGCTCGCCATCCATCCATCAATAACACCTATCTCATTTGTTACAGGATTAGTATTTGTAATTCTGTATCCAAATGCTAAATTCTCGCCAGCTATGGTATAGCTATAGCCAGCGTTTGAAATAAAAGTCCAAGGTGGAGTACCTTCGGGTGTGTTATGTGACCAGTAGTCCCTTGTTGCCATATCATTTGCTTTGTTTTGAGCAGCTTTAGTCAGCTTGTCGTTATAGGCCAATGCTCCGACTCCTACGGCTGCACGTTTCTGATTCGTCGCGCTAACGAGAGAGTTACTACCAATATCAGTAGCGTAAGCTAGTACTTCAGATTTTGTAGATCGCTGTACTGAATTAGACTGCGGCTTTATTAGCCAGATACTTAAGAATATCAGCGTAATAATAGGAATGTATGGCGTATATACCTTTAAGAAATGACCAGTACGTTTCTGGTGTTCTCCTTGTCGTTTTCTGTGTCCATGAACTGCTTTTTTTGTTTGATGTTTCACTGTTAACAGTATAATCAGAATGTAACAAAAACGCTATAGCTTAAGACAGGTTAGATAGTGTGTATAGGCAAATAGCTGCCGCCTGTACTACGTTAAACGACTCTTTAGACCCTTTCATGGTAATCTCAATTATCTGGTCAGCGTATTCCAGCTCTTCTTTTGAAAGACCATCACGCTCACTTCCTAGCAATAATGCAATTCTATCCGGTCTTTTGGCATAGTCAGAAAGAAGAATACTTTTTTCGTTTTGTTCTAAAGCAATAATAGTATAGCCATCTTCTTTTAGTTTTTGTACGGCTTCTTCGAGAGTATCGTAATGTCTCCATTTAACCGTGTGTTCTGCTCCAAGAGCTGTCTTATGTATCTGAGCATCTAGTTTTTTCGCAAGATGAGGCAATCGTTCGTCGTTATCTTTTTCTGGGTATGCAGTATATCCACTGAGACACACAAGATCTACACCAAGACCATCTGCTGTACGTAGCAAAGAACCTACGTTGTGGGTGCTTCTCATATTGTGTGCAATAACAGCTAATTTAGTCATAGATTAATACTACACACAGAAGCTTTTTGTTCATAATTAAATAATATGTCATTATATAATTTCAGCGTTTTAACTTCTTATGGTTAAATATATGTAATGGCAGTAGATATTCGAATAACAGAAGAGCAGACTACAGAAAAACGAGCCGGTATATTAGGCTTAGAATATACTGATACCTCAAAAATTACAGACAAAAGATTATTTCCTCAGCTTCTCAATAAAGAAGACATGTATGCAATGCGTGTAATACCTCTAGAATATAGCAAAAACGGAATAGAGTTTGGTATCACGACAACTACTTCACAGCAGACAATGAAGCAACTCACGCAGCAATTCTTAGACCATAGAGTCACGTATAAACTTATTTCTGAAACTGGCTATAACGACTACATGAAGTTATACGATCCGCCTAAAAAGGTAGTTTATAAAGACATTACAATATCTGATAATTCACAGACTGACCTAATATCACAAGTAACAGCTACGCTCGATCAGATACGTGCAGACGACATGTTAGCCTATTTGACAAGCCAAGCTCATAAACTTGGTGCTTCAGACATACATGTAGAGAATCAACCCTCATTTGTACGCATACGCATCAGGATAGATGGTGTCTTGCATCCAATTGCTAAAATTACGCACGAGCGTTCACGTATGCTTACTTCTTCAATAGCTAGTGCTGCCAATATATCAACGTCCTCAAATACATCACAACAGGGTCACATAACTCAAAAAGTAGTAATGGCAGACAAATCTGTAGTTAATATAAATCTCCGCGTAGAATCCGTGCCAGCAATTAATGGCATGGATATAGTGATGCGTCTTTTTAACATGGAATCCAGCAACTATACGCTTGACCGACTGGGCTTAAACTCAATTGAAAGATCAGTTGTAGATAATATCATTAAGAAACCTAATGGCCTGGTACTTGCTGTTGGTCCTACCGGCTCCGGTAAGACAACTACGCTTTATTCTATGCTCAATACCCTAAATATAGAGACCCGAAAAATAATCACTATTGAAGATCCGGTTGAATATCAATTCGATGGTATTACGCAAATCTCCGTGACAAGTGAAACGGGTGACGAAACTCATTTTGCAGATAAGTTGCGTGCAGTGCTTCGTCTTGATCCAGATGTCGTGATGGTTGGAGAGATTCGTGACAATGATACAGCAAAAACCGCCCTCCAGGCATCGCTTACCGGACACCTAGTGCTATCTACTTTTCACGCAGGTTCTTCGGCCCAGGCTTTAACAAGAATGGTCGATATAATTGGCCAAAATCCTTTATTTACATCTGCAATACGTCTCATTATGGCGCAACGTTTAGTTCGTAAGCTAGATAATGATACTAAAATACCATACGAGCCAGATGAGGCTACTAAGAAACAAATCAGCGATATTATTCAGACTCTTCCTGCTATATACATGAAACCTGATATATCAAACTTAAAACTGTATAAGCCAGGAAGCTCAAAAGAAAATCCGTTTGGATATAAGGGTCAAATTGCAATTCGTGAACAAATGGTAATGAGCGACGCACTTAGAGCACTACTTAGTAAGCCGAGCGCTGAAATAACTAGCCAGATGATAGAAAGCACAGCAATCGAAGCCGGAATGCTTACGATGCTGCATAATGCAGTATTTAAATTACTGTCAGGCGAGACAACTTACGACGAAGTTTTCCGTGTTCTAGGCTAAGTATTACGTAATAACTTTAGCTATAGCTGGAACTAGTCGTTCATCAAGTGTGCTTGGAATGATGTTGACTCTGCTTGGACTTTCGACGAGTGAAGCTATAACATTTGCTGCATCAAGCTTGTGTTTTAGTGTTATTTCTTTAACGTGATTATCAAGCGCACCTCTGAAAATTCCTGGGAATGCGATTGAATTATTAACTTGGTTTGGAAAATCACTGCGACCGGTGGCCATTACTGCAACTCCAGCTTCCAAGGCTTCATCTGGCATGATTTCAGGCAGTGGATTAGCCATTGCAAATACTATTGGGTCAGTATTCATTGATTGGACCATTTCTTTAGTTAAAAGTCCTGCTTTTGAAACTCCAATAAAAATATCTGCACCACGTAATGCGTCGGAAAGAGATCCTGATTCACTATTAGGATTAGTAATTTTTAATAGCTCTTTTTTATCATCATTTAGATCGCTTCTATCGGAGCTAATGATGCCGTTACTGTCTACTGCAAGAATGTTTGGATTTCCATAAGCTCGTATAAGCTTCATTATGGCTGTTCCTGCTGCACCAGCTCCAACGCATACGATCTTACAGTCATCAAGAGTCTTACCAGTGACCTTGAGCGCGTTTATAAGTCCAGCAAGTACTACGATTGCTGTACCGTGCTGATCATCGTGAAAGACGGGAATGGATAATTTTGCCTTTAGTCTCTCTTCAACTTCAAAGCATATTGGAGCTGCTATATCTTCTAGATTAATGCCGCCAAAGCTGGGTGCTATTGCGCTAACTGCAGCAACAATCTCGTCTGCTGTATGCACATCAAGAACGATAGGAACTGCATCGATATCAGCAAAATGCTTGAACAGCATAGATTTTCCCTCCATCACTGGAAGGGCACCAAGTGGGCCAAGGTTTCCTAGACCGAGTACGGCTGACCCATCACTAACTACAGCAACAGAGTTATTGGTCCAGGTATAATCACGTGCTTCTTCAGGATGTTCAGCAACATATGTGCTTACTGCGGCTACACCAGGGGTATAGTAGGTACTCATTTTTTCAACGGAGTCGAGTGTATCTTTGAGCGCAATACCTATCTTACCTTTAAGTTCTTTATGTCGATTGAGTGCTTTAGAGTTATAATCCATACGATTAGTATACCTGATGAGCGTATAAAAATGCATGAAAGATATATTTTATATTTATTCGAAATAGACTTGACTCCACCCCTGGTAGTAGTGTAGAATTTAATGATTATGCCATCAATAACTAAACAAATCGAAGATAAATACAAGAAACACGCCGTAGTTGACGTTCGTCCTGGTGATACTGTTAAAGTTCACCAAAAGATTAAAGAAGGCGCTAAAGAGCGTGTTCAGATCTTTGAAGGACTCGTAATCCGTGTATCTAAAAAGGGAAGTCTTTCATCTACAATTGTCGTACGACGTGTAGCTGGCGGATTGGGCGTTGAGAAATCATACCTCCTACATTCTCCTCTAGTAGTTAAGATTGAGGTTACAAAGCGTAGTAAAGTACGACGTAACTATCTTACTTACATGCGTGCTCGTACTGGTAAAGCAGCTCGACTTACTGGTGTTGCATTTGATAGTGCAGTAAACGACCTTCCTGAAGAACCTAAAGTAGAAGAATCTGCAGAAACAGAAGAAAAAGCTCCAGAAGCTTAGATCACTGTACTTTTGCTTTATCAAATACCGCCAAAATTATGGCGGTATTTTTGTTAGACTATAGATATATGAAAACAATTGGCGTTGATGAAGTCGGCAGAGGATGTCTTGCTGGTCCCGTTGCGGCAGCAGCAGTATTGCTTGATGAGAAATCCATTGAAGCATTATCTGGCTTACATCTTACCGATTCAAAAGCGATGACTAAGTCGCAACGCGACAAGGCGTATACAGTTATTACTAATTCAGCAATTGTATATGGCGTTGGATGGGTTTTTCCATTAGATATTGATAAGTATGGACTAACCGAAGCAGTTCGTAGTGCAATGCAGAAAGCTGTTAGTGCAATCACAGAAGATTATGATGAAATTATTATCGACGGAAATTATAATTTCCTTATAGACAATCCTAAAACAAGAACTCTAATTAAAGCTGATCTTACTGAAATTTCAGTGAGCGCAGCAAGTGTAATTGCTAAAGTTGAACGCGACAGGTATATGAAAGAGCAATCAATGATTCACGTCGGTTACGGATTCGATGCGCACGTTGGATACGGCACCTTGGCTCATATGAAAGCACTCAAGGCTCTTGGTCCTTGTATTTTACATAGAAGAAGCGTTAAACCGGTCGCTGACCTAATCTAGTTGGTTACGAAAAGTATTGCTGCAAAGATTTAAGATCCCGTTTTTTCCAAGAAGACTGCCATTCAATTGTTTCAATACCTTGATTATAAGAACGCACAAAAGCAGGCGATAGGACTCCGCTAAAGAACTTCTTATATTCTTTAAGGAATTCAGCATCGCTTGAGCTACGTGCAGCAAACATAGGCATACGATAAAAGGAAAGATCATCTCCAATATTCTTTTCTAGCCAAGACCAGTTATCTTTCATCCATTCCCACGTTTCTTTACGAGAAAAACGATTACTGAAACTATACACTAGCCAATATGCTACATCCTGCAGCCTTACGTCGTCAGATGTTATAAGGCCCAATGCTTTCTTATATAAAGCGGGCTGTTTAAAGCTACATAATGCAGCGCAAATATTTAGTCTCTCTTCGCTTGAAGTAGTCTTATTATGCATCTTAAGCAATTTGTTGAATTCAGATTCGCCCCCATGGCGTGCTGCCGTAACGTAAACTAGGCCTCGAATATCGGGGCTTATATTATCAGATTGATTAGATACATTACATTTGCTGAAAAGTTCTAATGAGTGATCAACGACACTCGGTTCCTCACTAATTGCGGCCAATGAAAGTATTGTGGGGCGTAAAAGGGAATCAAAATATGTTTCTTTGTCATGAGGCTTCCATCCAAGACGTGCAAGTTCTTTGGCAATTAATTCTCTTACGTATGGCTTCATTCCTTCACGAACAGTTTCATCATCCATGACTGCTCGCATACCACCAAGAAGTCCGGCAATAATGTCCCACACTGCATTGTTAGACTCCTGACTATAGTTTTTTAGAAATGTTAATACATCAGTAGTAGGCATATACGAAGCTTTTGACGCCTCAGTAAGGTCAGCCAATATAGATAGTCTATCTAGAGGCTTGAGAGATCCTTTAGATATAGCTGAGCCTAATCTCTCTAGTGTCTTCGTGTCATATATCGTGCGATAAAAACCGCTGCCTCCAACATTTAACCTTATGTCAGAATCTGAATGTAATGAGAATGTTCCATCAGCCTTAGCCATAGAATCAGGCATTTCCTTATTAGTTGTAAGTAGTGGAATGGGCCAAGTAGAAGTATCTTTTTTAATATTAGCGTGATTCATGAAAAAACGATTCTGAGTAATTGTTAGTTCATTATTGCTATTAGTGACATTAAGTATTGGATACCCACTTTGGCTTGTCCAAGTGTCCATGAATGCCTTCACGGGTTTGCTTGAAGCATTTTCTAAAGAGTTCCATAGATCACGAGTTCGAGTATTTTTATAAGAATGATCCTTCAAGTAGGAACGCAGACCTTTTTGAAAGTCCTTCTCGCCTAGGTAGTGATAGAGCATGTGAATTACACTGGCTCCCTTGCTGTAGCTAATCGCATCAAAAATAGTCCGTATTTCATCTGGATGTTTAACAGTTACTTCAACAGGATGAGTATGTTCGAGTGCATCTAATTTTAGCGCCTGTTGTTGTTCGTCGACAGAAAATTGTGTCCACATGTCCCATTCTGGGAATAAATGATCAACCGCTAAGTACTCAAACCAAGAAGCAAATCCTTCGTTAAGCCAAAGGTCAGTCCACCACTCCATTGTTACTAGATTTCCGAACCATTGGTGTGTCAACTCATGAGCAACAACCATTGCTACATATTGTTTTGTAGGTAAGCTCGTATTTTTTGGATCAACCAATAGGGCCTGTTCACGATAGGTTATACATCCCCAGTTTTCCATAGCTCCAGATGCAAAATCAGGTAGAGCTACCATATCGCATTTAGCCAATGGATAGTCTATATCGAAGTATTCTGAATAATAGTCTAAACACTTTACTGCTACATCAAGTGCAAACTTTGTATATTCAACATTATCGGGTGTAGCGTAAGTTCTGACAACGACGCCTCGTTTAGTTTTCTTTTCTAGGTAGCCCATGTCGCCATATACGAAAGCCAATAGGTAGGTGCTCATTATAGGAGTCTGATCAAAGGTTGATCGAATATGCCCATTTATTTCTAATTCAGATACTATTGGTGTATTCGCAATTACCGCTTCACCTTTAGGAGTGGTCAGGCTTAAATCAAAAGTCGCTTTTGCTTCAGGCTCGTCGATACATGGAAATACTTCTCGAGCATGATGACTTTCAAATTGTGTTGCAATTAACTTCTTTTCACCTTCTTTATCTTTAAAGAAACATGGGTAGACGCCGTTCATGGCTCGAGTTATGACTCCGCTGAACTCGATATGTATCTCGTAAATACCTGCTGGCATTGCACTAGAAGAGTGAAGGCGTACCTCGTCGTATGACTTATGCAGGTTCATCCGGTCGACTTCTACGCTGATCCTCTCGTTTTTTGAAATACGAGTGACTGTATATTTATGTACTTTCAAACCTTTTTGGTGCAGAGTAATTCTTTGTGAGGGAGGGCCCGTTTTTTTACCAGTAATAACAACGGTTCCGGAAAAAGTCATCGATTCTTTATTGGGAACGATATCTAAAATGTAATTGCTGGGTCTAAATTGTTTATAAAGTCTTTTTACCTTGGCCATAGAACATAATTTTAGCACAGGTCACTTGTTTCACAGACCAAATTGATCCCCGTTGCTTTCTTGAGAGAGTTGACGTATACTTACTAGCATACATCCGGCCGACAGGTCGGATTTTTTCATAACACAAGTAAAAGGAGAACATACTATGGAACTAGATATGAAAGGACTCGCAATAGCCGTTAAAACTATTGCAGAAGAAAAAAACTTACCCACTGAAACTGTACAAGAGATTGTTGAACAAGCTTTAGCTGCAGCATACCGCCGCGACTACGGAGACCGTGAACAAGAAGTACGAGTAACTATGAATCTTAATTCAGGTGACGTTGACGCTTATATCAGCAAAGAAGTCGTTGAGCTCGTTGGAGATGAACGCTATGAAATTAGCCTTACTGAAGCTCAGGCTATTCGCAAGAATATTACGATCGGTGAAACTGTAGAGATCCATCAAAAGGTTGAAGACTTTGGACGTGTTGCTGCACAAACTGCTAAACAAGTTATCCTGCAAAGATTACGCGAAGCAGAACGAGAAATCGTAATGGCCGAATACGATGACAAAATCGGTACTATTATCAATGGTCTAGTATCTCGTGTTGAAGGTATGATCGTACGTGTAGATCTAGGTAAGGCTCAAGGCATAATGCCAAAGAGTGAACAGATCGTTGGAGAACGATACTACCCAGGTCAAAGACTTAAAGTATATCTTAAAGATGTAGAACGCAGCTTTAGAGGCCCACAACTAATTGTTAGTCGTGGAAACTCAGCTTTTGTAGAATATCTTTTCCGTAACGAGGTTCCAGAAATGGAAGCTGGATCTGTTGAGATTAAAGCTATTGCTCGCGAAGCCGGTATTCGTAGTAAGATCGCTGTTGCAAGTAACACTCCAGGAGTTGATCCGGTAGGTACATTTGTCGGCGGACATGGAACACGCGTCAATGCTGTTATGAGTGAAATTGGTGAGCAAGAAAAAATCGATATTATCGTATGGAGCAATGATCCTAAAGAATTCATCATGAATGCGATGAGCCCAACTAAGATTACAAAGGTAGAAATTATGGAATCAGAAAAGAAAGCCGTAGTTATTGTTCCAGAAGATCAGCTCAGCATTGCTATTGGTAAGAGTGGACAAAACGTTCGCCTTGCAAGCAAACTAACTGGCTATGATATAGACATAACTCCTGAAGAGCCAAAACAAGAAGCAAAAGAAGCCGTACCAGTAGTCACTGAAATGAGTCAGAAACCACGACTAAAGCGTAAAGAACAGCTCGAAAGTAGCCTGTTAGACGCAATTGAAGAACACGGCCAGTAAACCAGTTATTAGCAGTCTTGCTTGCCGAGTGCTAGTTTGATATTATTGTTATAGCATTAATGCGAGTATGAGGATAACATGCAAGATACACCCGATTTTCAAGAATTTTTAAGCCACCTTACAGATAATGCGCTCCAAAGCTTAAAGCATTCTGACGCTATTGCACGCAGTTTTGGTAGTGCATATATCGGAACTGAACACCTTTTACTTGGAGTTCTTGCCCAGGAAAATAGCATGGGTGCGAAAATCCTTGAAGATGCTGGGATAACACTGAATCGTGCACAGTTGGCTCTTAACCTTACTCCAAAACCAATCACTATTCATATGGGAGCTAAAGGCCTCAGTGAGACCGCCAAGCTAACACTACGCATGGCATATGATATTGCTAAAGACTTCGCACAAGATTACTGCGGAACCGAACATATTATCTACAGCATATTGAGTCAGAAGAACGCACGGGCTACGCTTTTATTGCGTGATATGAACGTTAATCCCGATATCTTAAGTAATGACGTCCTTGCGACTATCAATACTAATGGCCAGAGTGACGGAATTTCTTCAACGAGTACTAATAGAGCTGGTAAAAAAGCCCGTAAAACAGCTTTAGACTTTTTTGGTACCGACATGACTGCTAGAGCAAGAGAACAGAAGCTTGATCCGGTCATTGGACGTGAGCAACAAATCCAGCGTGTCATTACCATCCTAAACCGACGCACAAAAAATAACCCAGTTCTCATTGGGGAGCCTGGCGTTGGTAAGACTGCAATCGTTGAAGGCCTTGCGCAGAGAATCGTAAAAGAGGATGTACCCGATAGCCTCATTGATAAAAGAATCATTCTACTTGATTTAGCTGGAATGATTGCAGGTACTAAGTATCGTGGCGAATTTGAAGAACGATTGAAAAAGGTCATGTCTGAACTAGAAGATAATAAGAATACTATTGTTTTTATAGATGAGCTTCACTTAATCGTAGGGGCTGGTGCAGCTGAAGGCGCAATGGATGCTGGTAATATACTTAAACCAGCACTGGCTCGAGGTAAGATACAGATGATCGGCGCTACAACTACTTCTGAATATACGAAGCATATCGAAAAAGATGCCGCATTAGAGCGTCGCTTCCAACCTGTTCAGGTACCAGAAACATCTAATGCCGAAACTCTTGCAATATTAAAAGGATTACGTAAGCACTACGAGCTATTTCACGGGGTATCAATAAGCGATGAAGTTCTAGAAGATGCAGTCTATTTCGCAGATAGATATATTAACGATAGATTCATGCCAGATAAAGCAATTGATCTAATTGATGAAACAGGAGCACATCTACGGGTAGGACTTGGTAAAACACCACCCGAAGTACGCAAACTGGCAAATGAACTTAAGCTCATTCAAGTCAGGATAGATGAAGCAGTTGAGTCTGAAGACTACGAGAGAGCCGCTCGTGAGAAAACTCGCAGTAGTCAAATACAAGAAGAATTAAAAACTCTTCGAAGTACTGGCAAGGTTGATAGTAAAACTCCAATGAAATCAGAAGATCTTGCTGAAGTTATTGCACGTATCACTGGTGTACCAGCTCAAAGAGTAGTTCGATCTGAAGCTAAGAACTTATTAAAACTTGAGAAAATGCTATCTAAACACGTCATTGGACAAAAAGAGGCCGTTGCTGCTGTTTCGCAAGCAATTCGAAGGAGCCGCTCTGGAATATCCAGTGAAAAACGTCCCGTTGGATCTTTCATATTCTTAGGACCGACTGGAGTAGGAAAAACCGAACTTGCCCGCGTTCTTGCTGAAAGATATTTTGGCACTACTCAATCACTTATTAAGATTGACATGAGTGAATTTAGCGAGCGACACAATACTTCACGTTTAGTAGGAGCACCTGCAGGCTATGTTGGGTATGATGAAGGTGGACAGCTTACAGACAAGATTAGGCGCCAGCCTTATAGCTTAGTGCTGTTTGACGAAATCGAGAAAGCACATCCCGATGTGTTTAATATGCTACTTCAAATACTCGAAGACGGTGTACTAACAGATGCTAAAGGTAGAAAGATAGACTTCACTAATACAATTATTATCATGACCAGTAATATCGGTGCAGACAAGCTGCAAAAAGAAGCTAGCCTTGGCTTTCAAGCAGATAGTACGCGAGATAAAAAAGATTTAGAGTCACTACATGAACGCAACAGTCAAAAGGTCCATGAAGAACTTAAGAAAATGATGCGACCCGAGCTCTTGAATCGCATAGACAAAGTTGTAGTGTTCCACGCACTTACCAAAAAAGAGGCTTTAGATATACTTGATCTACAGATTGATGAACTAAGACGACGACTCATAAAGCATGGCCTTGGTCTAAATGTTAATAATGCAGCTAAAAAACACTTGCTAGAAAATGGATACGATGCATCAAATGGTGTAAGACCAATGCGTAGACTTCTTCAAGACACCATTGAAGATGCTATTGCCCATGGAATACTAGAAGGGGCATACAATAAAGGTGACATTATTCAAGTATCACTAGATAAGAAAAAACTACAATATTCAGCATCAAGTGAATAGCGATAAGCTTTGTAGCGACAATTCTCGATACGCAGTATAATACTAGTCATGGCTCTTAGTAAAAAAACAAAAATAGTACAGACTATCCTGTCAGGTATATTTTTAACTATAGCTGCTTTAGCAATATTTCAAAGACAGAATATTTTAGACTGGTGGGTGCTTCGTAGTTACCAGCCATCTGCCTCAATATCGCAGCTTGCTCAGGATACGACCATGACAGATAAGAGTAGAAGAGTATTCTATCTTAATAACCCAAAGCTACAAGGCAAGACTGAGTTCTATGATAGCTGTAAATTTGGCGAGAATACAATTGTACTAGGTTGTTATATTGAAAACGAAGGCATATATCTATTAAAAGTTAATGACTCACGCCTATCAGGCGTCGAGCAAGTAACTGCAGCACACGAAATGCTACACGCAGCCTACGACCGTCTTGGAACTAGTGAGAAGGTAGATGTCGATAACCAGTTAAATGATTTTTACACAAATTTAAAAGATGCAGAAATACGTTCAAAGATAGAGCTATATAGAAAAAACGGAGCCGACATTACCAATGAACTGCACTCTATACTTGGTACAGAAGTCGAGATACTATCTCCAGCATTAGAAAAATACTATTCTAAGTACTTCACTCAGCGAACGAAAGTTGTCGCATACGCTTTGCAATACGAAGCAGAATTTTTATCTCGCAAGAATAAAGTAATTGAATTAGATGCAAAGCTTAAATCAATTGAACAGCAGGTTGTAGCAAACAATACAGAGCTAGACCAATTACAAAAGAGCATTAATGCCGAGAGTGATAGACTAGATAGTCTACTCCGTTCAGGACAGATAGAAGCATATAACAATGCCGTACCGGCTTATAATAGACGAATTCCACAATTCAATGCGATAGTTACTCAGACTGAAAACCTTGTTGCTCAGTATAAACAAATACTTGATGAACGTAATAAAATAGCGATTGAAGCTCAAGAACTTAATAAGGCACTAGACAGTAGCATTCAGCCGGGTGCTAATCCAATTCAGAATCTTTAATGATACACTAGACGTAATGGGATCTAGAAAAAGCGTACAATACGAGTGCAGTAGTTGCGGAAATATTTCGTCATCATGGTCAGGTAAGTGTATGTCCTGTGGGGAATGGAATACCCTGAGCGAACAATTGCTAGTTGAGAATATGGGCCAAGCTATTAAGCACGGTAACCTAATCAAGACTACTCAGCTAAAAAAAGCTAATAAAATTAAAAATGAACCACGTGTTACATCTTCTATTCCTGAAGTTGACGTGGTACTTGGTGGAGGATTTGTTGCAGGTAGCGTTACTCTGATAGCTGGTCAGCCAGGTATTGGAAAGAGTACTCTTCTTTTACAAATAGCTAGCGCCGTTGGCGACACCGTTCCAGTTCTATACGTCAGCGGTGAAGAATCTGTACATCAGCTTGCCTCACGTTCAGATAGATTGAAAACACGCGGTACATTTCTTGAAATTGCTTCTAGTGCTAGTGCTGATGATATAGCGTCTACTATTGCTAGCAAGAAATACAAACTTATTATTGTTGATTCGATACAGACAATTTCAGTTGAAGGAGTTAGCTCTGCTCCAGGTTCTGTAAGTCAAATAACAAACAGTACGCATGTACTAAGTATTGTAGCTAAAAATACAAACACTGCGTTAATAATTGTTGGTCATGTAACAAAAGAAGGATCAATCGCTGGACCTAAAGTTTTAGAGCACCTTGTTGACGTCGTATTGCAAATAGAAGGGGACAGGTATGGAGGTTTCAAGGTACTGCGAGGGGTGAAAAATAGATACGGTTCAACTAATGAAGTAGGCATATTTGAAATGGTGGAATCTGGAATGCAGCCAGTTAAGAATCCATCCGCTGCATTGTTAGCCGAACGGCAAATAAGTGATGGTTCAGTAGTTCTGGCTACTATGGAAGGTTCTAGGCCACTTCTTGTTGAAGTCCAGGCCCTAGTAAATAAATCGAGCTATGGTTACCCTAAACGTGCCGCTAGTGGGATTGATCTGAATAGAGTTAACTTACTCATTGCGATGCTCGAGCGACGAACGAAATTAAATCTCGCTGAGCACGATATATACATTAATATTGTCGGCGGCATGAAGGTAAGTGAGCCTGCTGCAGATCTTGCTGTATGCATGGCGATTGCCAGCGCTAGTAAAGGTCTTAAGCTAAAGAAAAATGCAGTAGTTTTCGGAGAACTAGGACTGAGCGGCGAAGTACGTCACGTGCCATTTGTCGAAAAGCGTGTTCAAGAAGCCTCTAAGCTGGGATTCGATGGCGCAATAGGCCCTAAAATTAGAACTGGCAAGAAGCCATCAGGTTTGCACGAAGTAATTGATATACGTTCGGCCCTTAATGGCTTCTTGGAATCTTAGAGACTAACAGAATTAGACTGAGTGCCGTTATTCGCTTGAATGTACGCCTTTTTGCTAGATCCTGAAATACTTGGAATTGGATAACTAAGTGAAGTTATATTCCCAGTACAGGTTAGGGCAACTGTTGAGCTACTGTAGCAAAGCTTATATGGAGAACCACCCGAAATATTATTCCAGGTAAAGTTACCTCCAGAGCCACTTAGTGTAATTTCATTGCTACCAGAACTAAATGCTATACTTGCCGTTCCTTCGTAAAGAACACTGTCGATTACTTGGGCGGTCAATGTTCCGCTGCCAGATAGTGCAGATGCCGGTAGTGTTACACTCTGACCGTTAGAAGTTACTTCAAATGATCTAATAATCTGACCATCTACAATGAAGTTCACAACTCCCTTAAACTTTTCGCTACTAATAGGATATATGCCTTGAGATACGGTAGCCGTATATCCATCACCTGAAGGGCTCAGGGATATGCTTGGTGGCGTATCGCCACACTTATGTACATCATCCTTTTCGCCATTAGCGTTAGCTCCTGCAAGGCCACCTGGAACAAACTTATCTGCAGAGAATTGATTTGCCGCTGCATTATTTACAGTTTCTTTAGCTCGTTCCGGAGTACACTCTGTAGCAAGCTTTCCAGAAACCTTATCAATTACTTGTGCTGCACCAGTGTTCTTAGAGTTAGCCTTGTACCAAGATGGGAACAAATCATTTGCGGGACTTGGTTCGACGGATCCTATACCTACGTGAGAACGAATTATGTATGCTGGTTGCGTTTGTACTCCACTAGGCTTCTGACGTTCAACAGCTGGAATATCTGCGTGTGCTGCGTTCATCCAGCCTTGCCAAATCGGTTGAGTCATATTCTCCATAGTTCCAGTCATGACTTTTTGACGTGTATGATATCCAACCCAAACACCTGCTGCATATTTGGTAGAGAAGCCCATCATCCAACCATCCTTGTTATCGTTGGTAGTACCAGTCTTCATAGCAAACTTCCAGTCCTTATAGCGATGAGGTTTACGTCCGGCAGGGAAGTAGCTGGCGTTAGGATCGCTCATCATGTCAGCAACAATATATGCAGAGTCTGGGCGAACTGCTTGAGTACCTTTGCTTGGCTTCCATTCTTCTAATACTTTTCCACCAGAGTTCTTGATCTGTAGGATGTAAGTCTGGGGTATCACTAGCCCGTTTCGTGAAATACTTCCGTATGCGTGTACGTGTTCATCAAGGTGTAAGAAGGCACCATCACCAATTGCAGATGACGCATAACAAGGACCTTCTTTAGTGTTAGCTTCATCTTCGTAACACTTATAACCACTTGTGAGTCCTAGTTTCTCTGCAGTTTGAATTGTCTTATCAATTCCAACTGTAAGCATAGCCTTGATCGCCGGAACGTTACGGGAGCCACCAAGTGCATATCGAAGTGTTACCGGGCCAGGGTACCTAAAATCGTAATCCCATAAACAGTTAGCATTCTTATCTGTTTTTGGGTTGTTCTTGTTTGTACAAGGGTAACCATCTACAGGGCCTTGAGTATCGTAAAGCACAGTTCCTGCTCCAACATTTGTACTATTTTCAATAAGTGCTAAATAGTCATATGGCTTAAAGCTTGAGCCTGGAGGCAATGGCCTGTTAGCGTAATTAAACTGTCCAAATTCTGGGTTATTAAAATCAACGCCTCCGACAAGAGAGACCATTTGACCGTTAGTCACGTCCTCGGCTGCAAAGGCTGCAACATCGCCACCCTGTCGTTTAATCTGTGGAAGACCTTTGGCAACTTGTTGTTCAGCTATTTCTTGAAGTTTAAGATCAAGAGTTGTAATTACTGACCAGCCACCAATCTTGGCAGTTTCTCTACTTGTTTCAAGTTGCTTCTTGGCAGCTAGAACAAACCAAGGAGCTTTGATTCCTGCATATTTTGGTTGCGGTTCTTTAACTTTAGCTAGAGTATCTATTTTAAGGGCATCCTGACGCTGCTGTTGAGTTATATAGCCCTGCTCAGCCATTAGCTTAAGAACGTACTGTTGACGGCCTATAAGGGCTTCTCGTGATTCCTGAGGGTTAGTTTTAAAGTACGCTCCGTAAGGCGAATAGAAAGAAGGAGCTTTTGGTATAGCTGCTAGGAAGGCTGCTTCGTCAAGGGTTAGGTCTTTAGCTGCTTTTTGGAAATAGTCCCGTGATGCGGCTTCAACACCGTATTGGACGTTTCCGTATGGCGCAGTATTTAAGTATCCTGTTAGAATTTCCTGCTTAGAATAACTACGTTCTAGCTCTACAGAAAGAATGAGTTCCTTAAACTTTCGAGTATAGCTTCTGTCTTTAGACCAGTTCTGCGTTAGCTTTACGAGCTGCTGGGTAATAGTTGAACCACCTTGTTGGCTGCTTCCACCAGTAATGTTGTTAACTCCAGCTCGGGTAATACCACGTATGTCAAAACCACCATGCTTGAAGAAATCTTTATCTTCAACAGCAACGGTAGCATTGCGAATGAATGTCCCTGTTTCAGCTTCAGACACAGGAATTCGCTTTACGGCATCGTAATCTTCCCAAAGCAGGGTTTTACCAGTGCGGTCATAGTATCTAATGCTTCCGCCTATATTGCTTCCACTAATGTCCCTAAGGTTAGGAAGATCTTTTCTGAAGAAGGCAAAAAGGGCTATGAGAATCAAGAAGCCTGTAATAAGCCCGATACCAATGATTTTAAGTGCCATAATAGCACCGTCACGGCTAAACCAATATTTATACATTCTGCGTGGCTGGAAATGCGCAAAAAAACGCTTGACGCGTGATTTAGGTAGTCCAGCTTGTCTCATTGCAGATCGTGCAGACTTTGCAGCTTTACTTGATTTAATTTTATTACCAAATCCTTTATTGATCTTAATAATGTTACCGCTACGAGTGGTGTACTTGTTCGAGCCTGTAGGTTTTCTACCTTTAGCATTGGATGGCTTGTTCATTAGAATGTAATTCGCTCCTTATGTAGTATTTATTATACCAAATTTTTCTAATTTCATAGGTAGAAAATCGTTAGCACTATATTTGTATATTAAGTGTCATCTTACTACCAACGACCATGGCTATAAGGTATACTTTTTGTATGGCACAAGAAACACTTACTCAGGAGCTAATACGACGAGGCTTCGTTAATCAAACAACGTTTAAATCAATGAAAGATCTCGACTCAACAAAGCGTACATTTTACCTTGGTGTAGATCCAAGTGCAGCTTCAATGACTATCGGTAACCTGGCAAGTATTATGATGGTTAGAACTTTCATTCGACATGGACACAAGGCCATTCTATTGATTGGTGGAGCTACTGGTATGATTGGCGATCCTGACGGCAAAAATGAAGAAAGAGAACTAAAGCCTCTAGAAGAAATAGAGAAGAACAAAAAAAATATTGTAGATCAATATAAAACCATATTAAATGGCCTTGATTTCGAAGTTGTTGATAATTATTCCTGGTTTAAGGATATGAATTACCTAGATTTTTTGCGGGAAATAGGTAAGAAGGTACCAATGAGACAAATGCTTGGACGCGATTTTGTGAACAAGCGTTTAAGTGCAGACGGTATGGGTATTAGCTATGCTGAGTTTTCATATGTCTTAGTACAGGCCTATGATTTTCTTCATTTACATAAAGAAAAGGATGCGACTCTACAGATTTGCGGATCTGATCAGTGGGGTAATGCAATTGCCGGCGTAGATCTCATACGTCGAGTTACCGGTAATGAAACTCATGTTTGGTCAACGCCTCTAGTGGTTAATAAATCAACTGGTGTTAAATTCGGCAAGAGTGAAGCTGGAGCCGTTTGGCTAAATCCTGATATGACAACGCCTTATCAGTTCTATCAATTTTGGCTTAATCTTGATGACGCCGGAGTTGATGACTATTTAAGAATCTATACTGAAATTAGTGAAGAAGATATAAATGCAACAATGTCTGATTTTGAAAAAAATAGATCACAAAGAGCTGCACAAAAGAAACTTGCATATGAAGCAACAAAATTTATTCACGGACTAGATACTGCAAATTCAGTACGTAATATCAGTGAAGCCTTATTTGGGGATTCATCATTTAGTTCTCTTACAACCAAGGATTTTGTCCAGCTATCAAAAGAGCTTGGTTCTACAAAGGTATCAAAAGATGATTCCCTAATTGATATTCTTGTCGCCGCCCATCTTGCTTCATCTAAAGGCGATGCACGTCGTTTTATTGAAGCTAAGGCGGTGTATGTCAATGGAACCCAAATAGGGCCTGAGAACGCGGCTCTCGATCCAGATACATATATTGAAGGCTATATGTTGCTGAGAAGAGGAAAAAATAACCAAACTGTAATCTGCCTGCAATAATGCTGTATACTTTGCTGTGTAGAAAAATTAATAACAAGAACTAAACAAAGGTACATATGCCAACATCAAAGAAAAAAGCCGATCAATATAACGACCCTAAACACAACTACCTTGACTATTGGAATGGCCGAGACTACGAAAATAAGTCAGAAATCATCGCTCTCAAAAGGTTCCTAAAAGGCAAGCACTTCAAAAACGCAGCTGATATTGGCGGAGGCTTTGGAAGACTTTGTATTTTCCTTAAGGAATACGCAGACGTAGTTACCCTAGCTGAACCTAGTCAGCAGCAACTTGATATTGGTAAGGACTACCTTAAAGATCAGCCAGATATAAAAATGCTACTTACACAAGCCGACGATCTTAAATTTAAAGACAATTCACTTGATCTCATTACTATGATTCGTGTCATGCACCATCTTCCAGATCCTACTAAAGAATTTTCTGAAATAAAGCGTGTTCTCACTGATGACGGTGTATTCATATTAGAAATTGCTAATAACATTCACGCACGTAACCGCATGAAGTACTTACTTAAAGGCGAAAAACTACCAACAAAACCCGTAGACATAAGATCAGATGCTAACCGCAACGATGAAGAGATTGCATTTGTGAACCATAATCCAAAAACAGTCATCAAACAACTTGCCCACGAAGGATTAAAAGTTGAAAAAGTATTATCTGTTTCGAATCTTCGTAGCCAATCTCTTAAGAAAGTCCTACCTGAAAGCGCAATGTTAGCAATAGAAAACGTAATGCAACCAACACTTGCAAAAGCATATTTTGGTCCAAGTACGTTCCTTCTTATACGAAAAGCTGTATAGGGCTCGACCATACATCGTTCTCCAGGTAGTATTGGTAGCATGAAAGGATCTGATAGCATTGGAATAATAAAGGGTATTGGGCCGGCAACGGAGCCACTATTTCATAAAATTGGTATTGCCACACTTCAGGATCTAGTTGATTACTACCCAAGAAGCTACACTGACTTTTCTCACATAACTAATATTCAGGATATCGAACCCGGCCTAGTAACTATCAAAGCTAAAATAATTAAAGTTACGGGACGTTATGTCCGTCGAGGTATGCATATTACTGAAGCAGTAGCTGAAGATTCTACAGGCTCTATTCGCATGGTTTGGTTTAATCAGCCTTATAGAGCTACTTCAATTGGAAGTGAAGCTGACTATTTCATTTCCGGTATGTTCGAACTTAGTCGACAAAAGATGGTTCTAATGAACCCGACCATTGAAAAGGTTTCGGATCTGCCTATAAGTACTGCCCGAATAGTTCCTCGCTATAAGGAAACGAAGGGTTTAAAATCAAATCAAATCCGTAAGTCAATTAGAGAAATACTGTCGTACATTAAGAGCGCTCCCGAAACCTTGCCTGAGTGGGTTGTGAATGAACAAGATTTGACTCCCAGGCACGAAGCCCTGCTTGCCATGCACTTTCCTGAAAGTTCAGAGCATCTCGACAAAGCAAAAAAAAGACTTGGATTTGAAGAAGTATTTGAGCTAGCTCTCGCCTCACTACTTAATAAGGACGAACATGATCAAGAGCATGCTCTCAATATAGTTTTTAATCAGAAACTAGCAAAAGATTTTGTTGGTCATCTCCCGTTCGAACTTACTCCTGACCAGAAAAGGGTTACTTGGCAGATTTATCAAGATATGGCATCCGCTAACTGCATGAACAGACTCATTGAAGGTGATGTTGGCTCCGGGAAAACGGTTGTTGCAACGATGGCAGCGTTAATGGTCTTAGCTCAGGAGCTTCAGGTTGCATTTATGGCGCCAACTGAACTTTTAGCGCGTCAGCATGCAGAGACTATCCACTCACTTTTAAAACCTATTGGCCTTGAACATTCTGTCGGCCTACTTGTTGGTGGCATGTCAGCGTCCCAGAAAAAAATAATGCATGAAAGAATAGATTCAGGCGACGTACGCTTCATCATTGGAACACATGCCCTCATTCAAGATAAAGTTAATATGAAGAACCTGGGACTAGTTATAATCGACGAGCAACATCGTTTCGGAGTCTCACAGCGCAAACAGCTACAAAAAAAGGCGGGACACATGCCTCATGTTCTATCCATGACTGCTACACCTATTCCTAGAACACTCGCTCTGACACTTTACGGAGAACTAGATATCTCAATAATTTCATCGAAGCCCAAAGGAAGAAAAGCAATTGAAACTCATATTATTTCACCAAACTCTACAAAAACAATCCATGCTTCCATAGATTTAGAAATAGATAAAGGTAGACAAGTATTTGTTGTATGCCCGCTAATAACGGATTCTGAAGTATTACAAACAGTCCATTCAGTTGGCAAAGTTCATAAGGAGCTCGCCGAGGGGCCATTTAAACATCGCAATGTGGGACTACTACATGGAAAATTACCGGCAGATGAGAAAAATGCCATAATGCAGGACTTTATAGATAAAAAAATCGACATATTGGTTTCAACAACGGTGATTGAGGTAGGTGTCGATGTCCCTAACGCTACCGTGATGCTAATTCAGAGTGCAGATCGCTTCGGATTAGCACAACTGCACCAATTGAGAGGCCGCGTCGGACGTAGTGAACATCAAGGGTATTGTTATCTTGTGCTCAGTGATTCAAAAGCCCCTAGTAAGAGATTGCAAATATTTGAAAGAAACAATGACGGATTTAAGCTGGCTGAGCTCGATCTAGAGCTGAGAGGCCCGGGAGCTATTTACGGAACCTTCCAACACGGCCAACTTGACCTGAGGGTCGCTAAATTAACAGACGTCAAGCTCATTGAAGCAGCGAGACAATCAGCTCGTGAATTTATTAAAAAAGATGAAAAAATGGTATACTATAAGCATCTTGCAGACAGAGTGAATACGCTGAGATCTGTGACTAATCTAAATTAATAAAATCTGAATGTATTCAAACAAGAAAGTTAATATAGGTATTTAAAAATGTACTCAGGTACAACTTTTACAAATAAATCAGGCAGCATCATGGGTGCCCACCAAAAGATTGACCGCGTCGCTCGTAATAACATAAGCAAATTACTTGATGACGATTCTTTATTCCCTGATTCTAAGAACATTATCCATTTTGAGGGTCGTAATGGTCCAGATGGAATAAAAGGCAAGAGTCCTGCAGTCAACGAACCTTGGCATTTTTATAATCCCTTCGACGACGAGGATATTCTTTTAATCGACATTATTAATGAACATTACGAAAAGCTGGTCACAGTTCTAGCTTCCCACAACCGCGAACGCGTAGCATTTGAAGCTGCGTGGCTTGCGCATGCATTAGTAGATGGCCTTACTCCAGCTCACCATTATCCCTATGAAGAAAAACTACTTGAACTAAGAGGGGAAGGGCTGGAAACCCGTACTACTATCAAGGATAAGATGGTAATTCCTGGCAGTACAAAAACGGAAATGGTAAAGAATAACTGGAAAATGTGGGGACCTAAGGGACTTATGAGTACTCATGCACTTTTTGAACTTGGAGTCGCCGCGATTATTGCGCCACTAGCTCTATCCAGTAGCATGCCAAAAGAAGATGACATAAAACGAATGCAAGAAATTGGTGTTACTGAATACTTTAAACAAACTGCCAGAGAAATAGCCGTCCAAGACCTATATATGCGTTTTTACAAAAGAGGATGGACTACTAAATTAACTCTTGATATACGTAAAAAGCTGGTTCCAACAATTACTAAAACTGTAACCCTGGCTTGGTACTGCGCAATTCTAGACTCTAAAATCCTAATAAAAAAATGAGAATAATTTCTGGAACTCTCAAAGGCCGTAATTTTGATGCACCTAAGGGTTTTCAGACGCATCCAATGGGCGATAAGATACGAACTGCACTCTTTAACACGTTAGGAGATATTAAGGGTCTGACTGTTCTTGATGCTTTTTCTGGTAGCGGCGCACTGAGTTTTGAAGCATTGAGTCGAGGTGCACAATCTGCAGTAGCACTTGAACTAGATAAGGAAGCATACAAGGTTATTCGTGCAAACGCCGAAAAGCTTGCAGTTGGAGATCGTATGAAGCTATTCCATATCAATGCTCGTAGCTGGACATACCGAAATAATACAGATAGATTTGATCTTATATTTTGTGATCCACCATACAATCACATACAGGAAACGGTTATTGAAAAACTAGCTAAACATACTAAAGTAGGCGGGCTTTTAATCTGTTCTTTACCTCCATACGGAGATATTCGACTGCCTGAAGAAATGTATGAAAAGGTAGTCTCTAAGTCATATGGTGACGCAATGCTGGTATTTTATCGAAAAATTTCGTAGAATATCATCTGTTACCTATTGATGACACGCGGATGTGGTGGAATTGGTAGACACGCTAGCCTTAGGAGCTAGTGCCGCAAGGCGTGAAGGTTCAAGTCCTTTCATCCGCACCAGACGACATTTCAATAGCTTTTACCATCTACTTCCGTTAGGATATGACGCAGAATTAGTATTATGCGACGCGTATCCTCCTGTACAGTGTTTATAACTAAAAATGTTACTATATGTTTATATTACATTCACAAAAAGGAACAAATATGGACAACGTTCAGCAAAAATCAGTAAAAAAGTGGTTTCTACTGCTTATATTACCGATCCCCTCAGTGATATGCTTCCTAATGGAAGGGAGCCAGGAATAACTGTTTGACCACATATTTTGGTATAATTAGCGTATGAAAATTGGAGTTGGACTACTGATTGACGATGATGCACACAATGAGCTGAGGGATTTGGAGCTCATTGTCTCAAGTAAGACTGGGAATGAGCTAGGATTATATCAGCCCCCACACATTACAATAAAAAGACCCTTTGATGCTGACCAAAATACATTTGTAGATGCCAAGAAAATCTTAAAAGAGTTTTGTAGCTCTGTAGAAGAATTTGAAATAAATCTAGGAATTTATAGGACTTTTGGAAATGAGGTTATGTATGCTTTTACAGAGGACAGCAAGATCATTTCTTTACAAAAAACACTGCTAGAAAAGTTTAAGCAGGTAAACGTTATGCCTGATGATTTTGATACAGATAAATATATTGCTCATAGCACTATTGCGTTAGACCTATCCTCTAATGAGTTTGAACTCATTGAATCAGAACTACGGAATTACAAAGGCAAGACTATAAATACGCTGATTTCTCGGGTTGGTTTGTTCTTGAATGTTGATGAAAGACATTGGATTGTTGTTGCTACTGAAAAATTTAAGTCAGCTTTGCAGAGGTATAAGCCTTAATCTTAATTAGGTTCAAAAGACTTCTAGCGAGTGTAATAACACGCTCTTATCAGAGCTGGTACTGCGGTACAAATCGAGATAGCGAAGCATTCCTAAGCTGTAAATTCCAGTCTACATCTGGACTACTTAGTAGCCAATCAGATATACTCTCTAAAGGTTCAAGACATCTGTCTTCAGGTGCACCAAACAAAGTACCCAGCGTATGCTGGGTTTTTTGCTTCTACTGCAATTCTTTGTACGGCCCCAAGATAAATGCAGCTACCTTTACATAGTTCAAATATGTATAATTTATATATATGAAACATAAAGAAAAACCACTAGGTAAGAAAATTGGGGTATTAACAGATAAAGAGAAGAAAATACTCATAGAACAACTCGTTACATCCTTAAGAAATTATAAAATCGGTATAATTTTTGCTGTCTTATCAATTGTAATTATTATTGGAATAATAATTACTCCTTCGTTTTACTATGTAATTGTTAAGTTAAATAAAAAAATCCGTAAACTGCAAACAGAAGACATTGATATTTATGAAATGACAGGAATACTGAGCGTAAGCCATGTAGGTAGATCTTCATATATTGAAGGCAGAATGCCCTATATTGCGTGTTGGATTGACGGGATACTCGTACCCGGAGAAATAATTTTAGTAAATAGTGATAATGGTATAATGGGTTTCGTTGGTGCTAAGGTACGTTTTCAGTACTTACCACAAGTATCAATGAATCGGCAATTCTGCAACAAAGATGGGCAAGGATATAACTTTATAACTAAAAGCATTCTAACCAGTAACTAACTGCATCTTACATTTTGATGTGAGCTAAAGAAAAACACTAAACATTGACAAACATACTTTACTTTGGTAAACTGTATTTATGTCGCAAGAATATAGAAAAGTTTGGAAAGATAAAAATGCACAGCAGCTCGTTGAGGCTTTGCTTTCTATTTCCGATAAACTTACTATGCAAAACTTCCTCCGAGACGTAATGACCGAAAAAGAGATCATTGAAATAAGTGCAAGACTAGAAGCAGCTCGTATGCTTATGGACGGAAAGAAATACACAGAGATTGTAGATAAAACTAAACTTAGCAGCCGAACAGTTGCTCGTATCAGTGAATGGCTTAAAAACGGTTGTAATGGTTATGAAGCCGCATTAAAGTCTGTTCATCATACGCATATATCGCCAGCTCGTTCTGACTAAATAGTTATCGCATTAGATAAAAATAGCCAGCACGACGCTGGCTATTTTAGTTTTATATTAATAAATTTTAAAAGGAATAAAATGAATAACAATAATTTCTACACGCCACAAGAAATACCACGTCTCTACAATGAGATAGTCCCAACATATCAAGAAGCCTTTGCGTCTGCACCTTGGAGTGAAGTTAGTAAATGTGAAGATGAAAAGATGCGTTGTATAGGCGGCTTCTCAGCTACGGCTATTGGAAGTCTATGTAATACCTGCGGATTATGTCCAGAGCTGCCCGCATACGAATCAGACGAGCTAACTGATCGTTTTGACGCTCTAGGTCTATCACGTCCCACAGCTTGGTACGCAGAGCAGAACGAACAAGGATTAACTATGGCAGCAGTAGCATGGCAAGCAAAACCGAGCGATATAGCAAATGAAAAGTATAGTGACGATACTGAAATGGGCACTTGGATGAGCAACATGCTTGGCGATGGACCAGTTATGTGGCTGGATGAGGTATTTGCAAGCAGACAACTAAAGCCTAAAGGCAATCTACAGAACTTTGGAAGGTTTGTAATAGGATTAGCTGCTAGGCTTGATTGCGAAACAATTGCCTATAGGACAATAGAACCCCGTATGACGGCAGCAGCTAAAAGGGATTTTGGTAAAGATGCAATTGTATCTATACGTAATGAGCAAGTTCCGGATTGGCGAGACTTCGTGATAGTTAGTAACTTAAAGGATGCTATATGAAAGTTCTAGTTATTGGCGGAATGCACGGTAATGAAACACTAGGTCTAAATGTCGTAAAACTTTTTAAATTTAATAAAGTTGACGATGTTGATACGCTTTTAGCTAATGAACAGGCTATTGAAGCTGATTGCCGTTTTGTAGGCCAGGATTTAAATCGTTCGTTTCCAGGCAATATAAAAAGTAAGGACTATGAGCCTAAGCGTGCTGCTCAAATACTAAAGCTTACAAAAAAATATGATTTAGTTTTAGACTTTCATAATACATACTGCCCAAATAACGATTGTAGTTTTATTGGAGAAAACGCAGACAAAAAGCTAACTGATATATCTTGGATACTTGGATTAGATAAGATCATTGTCGCTGACTATGAATGCATAAATAAGGCCGCCAGTAACTGTCTCTCAATTGAAGTCAGCATGAGCAGTCCTCTTAATAATGCCAAGCTATGGTATGACCGCATCCTGACACTATCACGGGCAGAAAGCTTTACGGTAAGATCTGACGTTCGGAAGTTTCGTTTTGTATATCGTATGACGCTGAAAGATAAGGACAGGCTTGAACTCGACAAAAGGGATCTCAAAGCATTCCAACCTATGGACGTAAAGATAGCTAAAGCTATGGGATTAAGCTCACCAGCATACCCCATATTTATTGGGGACGGCTTCACTCCATATAATTACGGGGGCGTATTAAATGAACTATAAACACCTAAAATGTAAGAAAAGCTCAAAAATATATTAAGTTTTCGTAATAATTTAGACAAGTAGGGGCTGCCTTACAAGTGGTCCTTATTTGATTCATAAGCTACAATAGAACATATGCCATTATCAACACAACCCTATAAAGGTGCCAGAGATTTTTACCCCGAAGACAAGCGTATACAGAAGTATATGTTTTCTAAAATGCGTGCAGCCGTTGAACGTTTCGGGTACGAAGAGTATGACGCGCCAATAATTGAAAACCTTGAAATATATAAAGCTAAATCAGGCGAAGAGATTGTAAATGATCAAACATATACATTTACTGACCGTGGTGGTCGTGAAGTTGCCATTCGTCCTGAGATGACCCCAACAGTTAGTCGTATGGTTGCCGCTCGACGTCAAGAGCTCGGCTATCCGCTACGGCTCTATAGTATCCCTAATCTCTGGCGTTACGAACGACCACAGCGCGGTAGATTGCGAGAACACTGGCAGCTAAACGTCGATCTTTTCGGGGATAGTGCAATAAGTGCAGAACATGAAACCATTCTTGTTGCAGATGCAATGCTTAAAGAATTTGGCGCAACACGCAGTATGTATACGATTAATATTAATAGTCGTAAGCTTATGGATTTCATCATGATAGATTACCTCGGCTTAAATCTAGACCAAGTCCATGTTCTTTCTAAGCTAATTGACCGCATGCATAAAATGGATAAATCCCTATTTGTGTCTCAAGTCCATGATGTGCTAACTACCGAGCAAAAAGATGCAGGGCTCAGCCATAAGATTATAGATGTACTCGCAGTAACTAGTCTCAATGACTTACCTGATCATGTTAAAGAATCTGAAGCTGCTAAAACGTTAATAGAACTATTAGATATTCTAGCTGATAGCGGTGTATCTAACGCTAAGTTCGATATTACTATCATGCGCGGCTTTGATTACTATACAGACGTTGTTTTTGAAGTTTACGATACTGATCCTACAAACTCCCGATCAATGTTCGGAGGCGGACGCTATGACGGTCTTGTTGGATTATTTGGCGTAGATCCAGTACCAACAATCGGTTTTGGGTGTGGCGACGTTACTCTTCAGAATTTTCTCGAGACACATAATCTGATTCCTGAAATCCAACACGATATTGATATATACGCTATTTTAATTGGCGAAGACTATAAGCGTTCCCAAAAATTACTTGCTACCCTGCGCAGCGAAGGATTGAATGTAGCTGTCGACAACTCTCAGCGTAAGCTAAGCTCACAGCTTAAGAACGCTACGAAAAAGGGAATCACATACGTACTATTTATTGGTAGTAACGAGCTGGAAGAAGGGCGGTACAACCTTAAAAATCTTGTTACCGGAGAAGAGCAAACACTAAGTCCTGAACGCATTGTCTCGTATGTACTAGATCAGCGTCGCACTGCAAAACGTTAGTGCTCGATTTTTAATCAATAATCTTGTATACTCATCTCTTATGCAACTAAAACTTACACATAACACACCAACCAATATCACGCTATCGATTACTGCAGATGCAGAAAATCTTAAAAAAATTAAAGAAAAAACAGTAAAACAATTTAATACTACTAGTCTTAAGATACCTGGCTTTCGTCCCGGTAAAGCCCCTCTTGAAGTAGTCGAAAAGAATGTAAACCAGCAAGAGCTACAATCTGCTTTCATTGATGCTGTATTAAACTTTTACTACGTTCAGGCAATGACAAAAGAGAATATTCGCGTAGTTAGCGAACCGACGGTTGACCTTAAAAAGTTCGTACCTTTCGACACTTTTGAATTTACAATTACAGTAGACGTACTTGGCGACGTAACCCTTGCTGATTACACAAAGATTAAGAAGACAAAAAAGACTCCAACAATCACTGAAAAACAAGTTACTGAAGTCATTGAGTCGCTACGTGCCCGAGTTAGTGACAAGAAGACAGTTGATCGTCCTGCTAAAGACGGCGATGAAGCAGTTATTGATTTCATTGGTGTAGACGATAAAGGCAAAGCAGTACAAGGAGCGGAAGGTAAGGCATACCCACTAGCTCTTGGTAGCAAGGCTTTTATTCCAGGCTTTGAAGAGAATATCATTGGCGTAAAGATTGGTGAAGAAAAAACCTTCACAATAACGTTTCCAAAAGATTACTCAGTAGCAGCACTACAAAGCAAAAAAGTAACGTTTACCATTACGCTTAAAGAGCTAAGTGAACTTTCTCTACCTAAAGTTGATGATGACTTTGCGGCTAAAGTAGGACCTTTTAAATCTCTTGCAGACCTTAAGGTAGACATCAAGAAACAGCTTGGCTTAGAAAAACAGAACGAAATTGACCGTGAATTCGAAACTGAATTACTTCGCGAAATTGCATCAAAATCTAAAGTAGCAATTCCTGAATCAGTTATCGATAATCAGGTTCTTCGCGCTGAAGAAGAAGAAAAGCAAAATATTGTATATCGTGGTCAGACATGGCAGGAACACCTCGACGCTGAAGGTATTACAGAAGAAGAACATCGTAAGAAGAACCGTAAAGATGCCGAAGAACAAGTTAAAATTGGTATCATCATTGGTGCTATCGGCGACAAGGAAGATATCAAAGTCGATCCAGAAGAACTCGAACTACGTATCCAGCTTCTTAAAGGACAATACCCAGACCCTGCAATGCAAGCCGAGCTAGATAAGCCAGAAGGCCGACAAGACATAGCTTCACGCCTGCGTAGTGAAAAAATCATTCAAAAGATTACAGAATACGCAACAAAGTAGTCTTTTAGCAGTCTTGACATGTGAGTGCTAGCATTCTACACTTCATTCTATGAATACGACAAAAGCATCAACACTAATTCCTACAGTCATTGAAAGTGACGGACGAGTAGAGCGTGCTTACGATATATACAGTCGTTTGCTAAAAGATCGGATTATCTTTTTAGGTGATGCCGTTAATGAGCACACAGCCAACTTGGTTGTAGCTCAACTTTTATTCCTGCATTCCGAGGATCCAAAAAAAGATATCAGTCTATATATTAACAGCCCTGGTGGAAGTGTGTATGACGCCCTAGCTATCTACGATACTATGCAATACATCTCAAATGACATACAGACATTAGGTATTGGCATTCAAGCCTCAGCTGCAGCTTTCCTATTGAGTTCAGGAACTAAGGGTAAAAGAGTAATTCTACCAAATGCGACAGTTATGGTTCACCAGCCTAGTAGCGGTACAAGAGGCAAGGTTACGGATATGGAAATTGATCTCAAAGAATCACTTCGAATCAAGCTTCGATTAAATGAGATTATGGCTAGAAATACTGGTCAAACACTAAAGCGTATCCAAGAAGATATGGAACGTGACTATTGGATGACAGCTGAAGACGCTAAAAAATACGGTCTTGTCGATAGCATCATTAAGACTCTTAAATAAATAAAACAATAAAATAGTATTGCTATATTTTATAATATTCTTTATTATGTTTTTAAGAAGTAGAGTAAGTCGGGCACTGCTGTGGTATCAAAATAATATTAACTGTAATGCATCACCTTAGATAATCTTCGCGCGAAACAATAAAAAATAAATACAAAACGTACAATTTATATTATTTTAGGCGGAGTATTTTAACGTATGGCAAAACCTGCACCAACGTCCCAGGACAATAAACGTGTTTATTATACAAAAACTAACGACATTCTTGATCTACCGAATCTAGTAGATCATCAGAATAAGTCATGGCAATGGCTTGTCGAAGAAGGCCTTGGTGAATTGCTCGCCGAAGTGAGTCCAATTGACGACTACACTGGCACAAAGCTTTCACTAGCATTCAAAGACTACCGCTTTGAGGAACCAAAAATAACTGAAGTTGAAGCGCGCGAAAACAACGTCAGTTTTGATGCCCCTCTTAAAGCAACTGTAGAACTTACCAACAAAGTAACTGGTGAAGTTAAAGAACAAGAAATCTATCTTGGTGATTACCCATGGATGACTAGCCGAGGTACATTCGTTATAAATGGTGCAGAACGAGTTGTCGTTAGTCAGCTAATTCGTTCCAATGGTGTTTTCTTTACATCCGACAACAGTGGTGCAACTAAAAAGTATGGCGCTAAAGTAATTCCAGGCCGTGGAGCTTGGCTCGAGTTCGAGACAGCTAGTAATGGTGCTCTTTACGTAAAGATTGATCGAAAGCGAAAAATTGCTGTAACTACTCTTCTACGTGCATTAGGTATGACCGAAGCTGACATCAAAAATGCATTTGCTCATGTTGATACTGGTAAGGTTAACCATATCCAAGTAACACTAGATAAAGATCCATCTCGCGGAACAAACGATGCTTTAATTGAAGTATATCGCCGTCTTCGACCTGGAGATCTAGCTACAGTAGACAATGCACGAAGTCTTCTTGAAAACATGTTCTATAACTTTAAGCGATTCGACTTTTCACGAGTTGGTCGTTATAAGATCAATAAGCGTCTTGCTATTGATATCCCAAACATCACTGAAAACCGCGTTATGCGACTTGAAGATCTTAAAGCTATTATTGCTGAGATTATTCGACTTACTAATACTGGCGAACCAGCTGACGATATCGACAGCCTAGCTAACCGACGCGTTAAACTCGTTGGTGAGCTTGTACAGAGACAATTCCGTATTGGACTCCTTCGAATGGAGCGTAATACAAAAGACCGTATGAGTATGAGCGAAATTGAAACAGTGACTCCGAGTCAGCTTGTTAACGCTCGTCCTATCGTTGCTGCAGTTAGAGAATTCTTTGCAAGTTCTCAGCTTAGCCAGTTTATGGATCAGATTAACCCACTAAGTGAGCTAGCTCATAAACGTCGTCTCAGCTCAATGGGACCTGGTGGATTATCCCGTGAACGTGCTGGATTTGAAGTTCGTGACGCACATGCGACTCACTACGGACGTATTTGTGCTGTTGAAACTCCAGAAGGTGCAAACATTGGCCTAGTACTTAACCTAGCTACATATGCCAGAATTAATGACTACGGCTTTATCGAAACTCCTTACCTCAAAGTTATTAACGCACTTCCAGCTTCAAAAATTGCAGGAAACGCTGCTAGTGTTGATCTTGAAGACGAAAAAGGCAAAGTAATCGTAAAAGCTGGTTCAAAAGTATCAGAAGCTGACGCTAAAAAACTTGCTAGCATTAAAACTAAAGCTACATGGCCAGTTCGTGCATATGTCACAAAAGAAGTTCAGTATCTTGATGCTGCACAAGAAGATGCTGCAGTAATCGCTAGCTCTGCTGAAGAAATCGATGAAAATGGTTTCTTCGTAAAAGAACGCGTCAGTGTACGTAACCGTCTGGTAGCTGGTGAAGTTGAATCACATGAAGTAACACACATGGATGCTTCTCGACGTCAGATTATTGGATCAAGCGCAGCACTTATTCCTTTTATCGAAAAGAACTACGTTTATCGTTCACTTATGGGCAGTAACCAGCAAAGACAAGCTGTACCACTAATCCAGCCATCATCTCCAATCGTTGGAACAGGTATGGAAGGTGCTGCTGCACGTAACTCTGGACAGATAATTCTTGCAGAAGCTGACGGTGAGATCACTAAAGCTGAAGCTGACACAGTTGTCGTTAAGTATAAAGAAGGTTCTAAGACATATGAGCCACTACACTTTGTTCGCAGTAACGAAGGTACAAGCATCAACCAGAAGGTTGTTGTAACTTCAGGAACTAAAGTAAAAAAGGGTGATGTACTTATTGAAGGTATGTCAGTCTCTGACGGTGAGCTAGCTCTTGGAAAAGACTTACTCGCAGCATTTATGCCTTGGAATGGATATAACTTTGAAGACGCTATCATTCTAAGCCGACGTCTTGTAGAAGACGACACGCTTACAAGTGTCCACATTGTTGATTACATGACAGAAGTTCGTGAAACAAAGCTAGGCCCTGAGATTGTTACTCAAGATATTCCTAACGTTTCAGAAGAAGCTCTACGGCATCTTGATGAAGACGGAATAGTTCGAATCGGTGCTGAAGTTCATCCTGGTGATATCCTTGTTGGTAAGATTACTCCAAAAGGTGAGCAAGAACTTTCAAGCGAAGAACGACTATTACGAGCTATCTTTGGTGAAAAAGCTAAAGAAGTACGCGATACATCACAGCGTATGAGTAATGGTAAGCATGGTAAAGTTGTTGGCGTTAAGGTATTTAGCCGAGAGAACGGTCATGAACTAAAAGCCGGCGTTATTATGCAGATCCAAATCTTTGTTGCTCAAATGCGCAAGATTAGTGTTGGAGATAAACTTGGTGGACGACATGGTAACAAGGGTGTTATTGCGCGTATTCTTCCAGTTGAAGATATGCCATTCACTGAAGACGGTACTCCTGTAGACATTGTCTTAAACCCATTAGGCGTTCCAAGTCGTATGAACATTGGTCAGTTATTCGAAACTCACTTTGGTATGGCTGCACGAGCACTTGGTATTAAAGTTGCTACTCCATCCTTTGACGGAGTATCTACTGAAAAGATCCAGTCCCTACTAAAAGAAGCTGGATTACCAGAAGACGGTAAACAACAACTATTTGATGGTCGCACAGGTGAAGCATTTAAAGAGCGAACTACAGTTGGTAGCATGTATATCATTAAGCTAAACCACATGATCGCAGACAAGATTCACGCTCGTTCTACTGGACCATATACAATGGTTACCCAGCAGCCTCTAGGTGGTAAAGCTCAGAATGGTGGACAAAGATTCGGAGAGATGGAAGTTTGGGCACTTGAAGCATATGGCGCAAGCAACACGCTACAAGAAATGCTTACAATTAAGTCAGATGATGTCTACGGACGTTCTAAGGCTTATGAGTCAATCATTAAGGGAACTGAGATCGTGGGTCCAAAGGTTCCTGAAAGCTTTAACGTTCTTGTTAAGGAACTACAAGGATTAAGCCTTAAGGTTGATCTAGTTAGCTCCGACAAAATTATTGATGCTGAAGAAGTTTTAGCTGAAAGTATTAAGCAAGACGGCGAGCACAGCTCAACTGTAGACGTACCTGAACCAGAATTCTCTGATGTCGACGTCACTATAGACGCCGTAGCAGATGAATTCCGTATTATGGAACTAGATGATCAGATTACGGAAAGCCAAGAAAATATTACAGAGAATGAAGCTGCAAAGGAGGCAAAATAATGAGACGCTATTCAGTAGAAACCGATATTGCAGATTTTGATGCTGTACGTTTAGCTGTTGCGAGTCCAAGCGATATACTCGACTGGTCTCACGGTGAAGTAACGAAGCCTGAAACTATTAACTACCGAACTCAGAAACCTGAGCGAGATGGTCTTTTCTGTGAGCGAATTTTTGGTCCTGTTAAGGATATTAGCCCTCACGACGCAAAGTTTAAGGGTGTACGTTCTCGAGAAGCTGCTGTTGATAAAAATGGTGAAGTAGTCACTAAATCAATTGTACGACGCGAGCGAATGGCACATATTAACTTAGCAACTCCTGTCGCGCATATCTGGTTCCTACGTGGTACACCAAGTGCGATTGGTCTTGTATTAGGCCTTACTGTTAAGAGTCTTGAACGTGTTGCATATTTTGCAAACTATATAATTAAGACTGTCGACGTTGAAAAGCGAGATCAAATACTTGCAGATAAAGAAGCAGAGTTTAACGCCGCTAAAGAAGCTATTCGCCTTCGTTACGAAAATGATGCTACCGCTGAAGATGCTGACGTTAAGTCTCTTGCTGAAATGCAGACTAAGGAACTTGAAGAGCTTAGTGAAGAGTATGAAATACTTAAGACACAGTTAACTTCTCTAGTTAAACTAGGTCTTATCAGTGAAAATGATTTCCGTGCACTTTCAAGTGATCATCGTAAATTAGTTACTGTTGGTATGGGTGGAGCTGCACTTAAGGATCTTCTAGATGCTGTTGAGCTTCCTGATCTTATCGCAGAACTATCAAAAGAGGCTGATGACGCTAAGGGTATGCGCAAGAAGAAGCTTATGAAGCGTTTACGACTACTTGAAAGCATGGACCGTGCTGGAATTAAGCCTGGTAGCCTATGCGTAAGCGTTCTTCCTGTGATTCCTCCGGATCTTCGCCCTATGGTGCAGCTTACTGGTGGACGATTTGCTACAAGTGACCTTAACGATCTTTATCGACGGGTTATCAACCGTAACAACCGTCTTAAGAAGCTCATGGATCTTAACGCTCCTGAAGTTATTCGACGTAACGAACAACGAATGCTCCAAGAAGCAGTAGATGCACTTATTGATAATAACAATGCACGTTCAGGTCGAGCTGTTGCTGCAACTGGACAAAGACGCCGACTCAAGTCACTTAGTGACATGCTTAAGGGTAAGCAAGGACGTTTCCGACAGAACCTACTTGGAAAGCGTGTGGACTATTCAGGTCGTTCAGTTATTGTTGCTGGTCCTGAACTAAAGATTCACCAATGTGGTCTTCCTAAGATGATGGCTCTCGAACTGTTCAAGCCTTTCGTGATCGGTAACTTAATTGCCAACGAACATGCTCACAACATTCGATCTGCTACTCGCATGATTGAAGCAGGTGAAGTTACTGTATGGGACGCTCTTGACGAAGTCATTAAGGGTAAGTACGTACTACTAAACCGTGCTCCATCTCTTCACCGTTTAAGTATTCAAGCCTTCCAGCCTGTACTTATTGAAGGTAAAGCTATCCAGCTTCACCCTCTCGTATGTAAGGGCTTTAACGCTGACTTTGATGGTGACCAAATGGCTGTTCACCTTCCACTAAGCGACGCTGCACAAGATGAAGCTAAAAATATCATGGCTGCAAACATGAACCTTCTAAAACCGGCCGACGGTTCACCAATCCTACATATCGAACAAGATATCGTACTTGGTTGTTACTACCTAACATACGAACGTCCTGGTGCTAAAAAAGATGCCCAAAGCTATATGAGTGTTAACGAAGCTATCATGGCATTTGATGCAGGTAAGCTAGAACTACAAGACAAGGTCCGTATTCCATTCCGTGGTGAAATTCGTGACACTACACTTGGACGAGTTCTATTCAACGAAATCTTTCCAGAAGACTTCCCATTCCAAAATACTCCAATGACTAAAAAGAAATTAGCTAACGCAATGAGCATGGCTTATCACAAGTATGGTCAGGTTCTTACTGCTATCATTGCTGATCAACTTAAGGACACTGGATTTGAGTATGCAACTCGATCAGGTATTTCAATGGGTATGGATGACTTCCGTGAAATTCAAGGCCTTAAGACTAAGCTAGATAACGGTGAAACTCGAGCAATTGAAATTAGCGACCAGTACGACCAAGGTTTCATTAACAATGAAGAACGATACCGCCTAACTATTGATAACTGGCAAGACGTTGTATCTAGTGTTCAATCAGAGTTGAGCGAACAGTTCGAAAACGAAGACAGTTCTATGTCAATCGCTGTTGTATCTGGTGCTCGTGGAAACATCGGACAGGTTATGACCGCTGTTGGTATGCTTGGCATTACTACTGATGCAACTGGACGAGCAATCGAACTTCCAATTAGGTCTAACTATAAGGGTGGTCTCAACCCACTAGAGTACTTTACTGCAACACGTGGTGCTCGTAAGGGTATGATCGATACAGCACTTAAAACTGCTGACTCTGGTTACCTTACACGTCGTCTTGTTGACGTGAGCCAAGATGTGTTTACTATCTCTGAAGATGCTAATGACCCAGGTTTCGGAATCTTTAGAAGTGATGCTGAAGAAATCGGTGTGCCGTATGCTAGCCGACTATTTGGACGATTTGCTGCAGAAACTGTAGGCAAATTCGTTAAAAAAGGCCAGCTCATTACAAAAGAGATCTCAGAAGCAATCGAAGCAAATGCATCTGTTGACGGCGTAAAGATCATGA
>Ga0209087_1000086_pt1 | contig 55562 bp, 68 predicted proteins | sample S_130805_EF_Meta_FD_187321 | JGI IMG/M metagenome (GOLD analysis project Ga0209087, IMG submission 187321) | Freshwater microbial communities from Lake Simoncouche, Canada to study carbon cycling - S_130805_EF_MetaG (SPAdes) (version 2) | ecosystem: Environmental > Aquatic > Freshwater > Lake ... | reverse complement strand
AGGGGAGACCATCGCTGGCCCCCCCGAACTCTTGGCAACTGCAGCATTTCGCCGCAGCCCCCCTATTATACCAGCGACAATGCGGTGTCCAGTGCGTCGCGTTTGAGGCGTGCACCGGCACCAAACCAAGCGGACTGCAAGCGGGTGTCCCGCGAGGTTGCACCACGCTCGTGGTCGGCGAACCGGGTGACTGCGTTGAGCAAGCCCCATGCGGTGCCGGTCGCGGTCTTGGTGCGTTGGCCCACACCGTCGAGGTAGATCTTGGTCACCAGCTCGATCATCGGGCGCTTAGCCTTGGGGTCGATCTCCTCCTCTTCGCCGTAGAACACGTCGAGGAAGTACTTCGCGGCTTCCTCTTTCGACACCTTGCGCTTGCTCAGCGTCGTGGCGTTCGACTTGAACTGGTCCCAGGCTCCCCCGACTAGACCCAGCTCGGTCTTGAATCGCACCGGGTTGAACTGCGTGCTGTGCGGTACCCGGATCTGGCCCGATTTGTTGCCCACGGCAACGGACAGCGTGTTGTTGCACACGACGCGGGTGGTCGTGAACTGTGCGCTGTTGGACAATGTGCCATCGCACGAGGTAGCGAGCAGCAGATAAGGCAGGACCACGTCGCCGCCACCCACGTCGAACGAGTCATCAGCCTTGGCCAACGCCCAGTAAGTCGCGCCATTGCGCAGCATCCCAGCGGTCTCCATCTTGAAGCCGCCCACCTCGCACAAGTCGCGAAAGAACTCCATCACGTCGCGGGGTTGAGTGATGTGGTAGTTGCTCGACATCACCGAAAGGGGAGCACCTGTATCGCTCCGGTACAACGCCCAGCGCTTGGGTACGGTCTGCATGCGCACCGGTGCGTCGTTCTCGTCGCGCACCTCGTAGGCGATCGCGCCCTTTTTCACGGTCCAGTCGAACCCGGCTTCGCGGGTCCAAGTATCGAGATTCGCATCGGGGGTCAGCACCTGACCTAAACCGTGCCACGGGGTCTCGCCGACGTAGGCCATGGATGCTTTACCGGCAGCGTTTGTGTGTAGTTCGTGAGCCATTGTGTAGTCCTCTATTCGTTGGTTGATGAAGATGCTATTATAACACGCGTGGGACAATCTGTCAAGTATTGTCCGATCAATCCAGCGTTTCCCAAGTCTCGCCTTGGTGTCCGCATTCGTAGCAGAACCAGCCCATCTTGGCCCACGAAAGGTCCAAGCGGGGGTCCGACTTTTGAGCCAGTATCCGCACCTGCATGTCGCTTCGACACACGGGGCACGTTTGCTCGGTCTCTTCGGATTCCTCGGGTTCGTCTATGTCGTCTTCTGTCATGGTCTGCCCTTAGTCTGTTTCGCCAGTCGATTCATCCAGCACGTCGTAGGGCGGGAGGAAGGCCACATCGGCCAACTGGCGTATGTTGCGAAATCGAGCCTCTTGCTCGGTAAGCAGCTTTCGAAAGTGGTCGTTCTCTTTGACCAGCCTTCGAATGTCTTCGAGTGCGTCGCCCAGTGCAAGGTCGAGGATTCGTTCTTCATCGGTCATCCCGGTCTCCAAAGTAAAAAGTCGAGCGCCAGCACGATGAGTGCGGCGAGGATTACTACGCGTTCAACGGTTTGCAGCAGTGTGTGGTTGAAAGGGCGCATTACAGGATCTCCATTTGGCGAATGTTCATCTTTTCGACGCTGTTCATGTGCTCTTTGCACCACTCTTCGCCCAGTGTGGCACGGGCTGCTGCGGAGTCCAAGCGCTGCTCGTTCGTGAACTTCACTTCGAGCTGGTAGGCCTTGCCTTTGTACACCATGTCCTGCCCTGCGCAGTCCTCGCGCAGCGCTTCTTTCAGTAACTTCTCGCGTGCGGTCAGTGCACGCAACTGGTCACGCACTTGGGCCAATTCGTCGATCATCGCGGTGGTGATCGTGGCGCGGGTTTTGGTCTTGCTCATATTGTCCTCTATCGGTTGGTTGTGGAAGGCCTTATTATACCACGGGTGGAATCATGTGTCAAGTATCCTCTCGGCACTGATCTGGGCATACCCGGCTATATCGACCCACGAATCCCGGTTCTCCGGGTTGCCGTTTAGAATCCGCGACACTTTGTGCATGATCATGTCGAGCGATTCCTTCTGGTGCGATTTCAGCCGCTTCCATCCGTCTTGCTCGCGCATGTACTCTTTCAGATCTTGTGCGATGATCCCTTGATGTGTGAAATCGCCGTACTCGGCCCCCCGCTCATCAGTGATCGCTTGTAGGTTAACTTTCAAGTGCTGCAACTAGTCCCCCTTTTCTATACCGTCCTTTGATCGCATCGCTGGCCCCGGGCAATTCGAGCAGCTTGCGAGCTACGTCCTCCGGGTCTATACCGCGCTCCATACCGCTTATAAACGCCTCGGTGGAACCCGCACGCCCAAGAAGACCCGGGCCAAATGCCCTTGCCGGTCCCATGGTGCTGTAGGGCTGCGTCCCCTCTTGCCGTGCTCGCGTGGCGTACCACTTGAGTGCGTCTAAATCCATCGGGTTGGCAAGATCGAAAATGCTCTCGTTCGCCAGCCCCTCGGGTCCATGCGCCCGGGCCAGCTGGGCCTCTCGTAGCGCCAGCAGTCCGGTCTGGGCTTGTGGCGAAAAGCGCAGCGTGTCGCGAGCCGAGGTGTTGATCGCGGTGTCGTACCGATTGCCCGGGCCAAGCAGCGATTTCAACGCCTCTTCTTCTGCGTCGCCTCGTTTACCGCCATACATGGGCATGAACGGAAAAGGGTCGCCGCCGCCACCTTGGAACAGGGGTAAAAGGCCGTAGTCGCCGTGGGCGAGACCGGAGGACATCACGTTGCCGGGTCTGCGCAGCTGGTTGATGTTGGTCAAAATGTCGACGGAGTTTAGGTGGTTCCCAGCTCGCAATGCGTCGAACATCATAGCATAGGCCGATTTGCCTATACCCTCCGGCATCCCGACGGTCGTCAATCCATAGGGCGAGGGCTTACCACCAAACCACCCACTTTTTTGGTTCGCGTGCATCAACGTTTCCATCGGGTTACCGGCCAAGTCCGATGTGCTCCTCGCGGTGAAACCTAAATATTCCCCCGGTTCGTATGCACCTGTGGGGTCTTCGAACACGATTTTTCCGCTCTCGGGCAAGTGCCCTTTGTCCATCGCCCTCTTGGCAGTGGTGGGGTGGCCCTCGGGAATCACCCGGGGCTTGAGTCTTTCGCCTTTAGGGTTTACAAGGTAGCCTTTGTCAAAGAATCGTTCTAGCACCTCCAATTCCAGCTCATTGGGTCTGAGTACACGCTCAGCGTTAGGAATCCGAGCCGCTTTAGGAGCCATTTGCATTACCTTATGGCCTCGTCCTATACCCTCGGCTAGATCATGAAACGAGTACCCGGCGGGGATTTTTTTAGGTGCTGGTGGCATAATAAACCTTGTCGGACATTTGGAGGGTGTTGAGGTGGATGTCTATCGTCTTTTGCATCGGGTCCGCGTAGCCGCCAGCAAGATTCCACACTAGAGGGATCCCCGCTGCTTTTGCCGCTTCGAACATACCGCTGTCCCTCCGCATAAGACCCTTGACGGATAGATAACCGACGCCGTACGGGTCTTGGTCCCATGCGTCAGCACCAGCCTGATACATTATTATACCCGGCTTGTGGTCCTTGAGCAAGTCCTCGAAGTACGATTTCCACTTCGCAGTGCTAGCCCCGGCGAAGCGAAGCTTCCCGAAGTTATCGCGGGTGATGTGGGGCACCTGATCGCGCAGCCCCAAAAGCTCGATAATGTTGTCGGTTCCGTCCCCGTAGTGACCATCGCCGTCGACGATCATCACGCGCTGGATGTCGTACCGCTCCAGTAGGTGCACAGCGGCGACCATCAGCCCGTTGAACGTGCAGTACCCGTAGCAGTGGTCCCAGTGTGCGTGGTGAAAGCCCTGCGATGCGGAGCACGCCACACCGCCATTCTCCACGACATGGACTGCGGCGGCGAGGAAAGAGCCATTCGACGCGAGCAGCGACCGGTTGATCTCGGGGTTGCGATTGCCGAACCCATTCTCGGTGACGCCGTCCATCACGGAGCGCACGAACTTCGGATCGTGAGCCACTGCAATCTGGTCCACGGTCAGCGGCGTGGGAATGTGGTACTTGCGGTCCGACTGGCGCACGAATTCGGGGATCTTCTTGGTCGAGATCCAGTCGAATACGACGTCTTGGTCCGGATGGTAGAACAGTGGTGTTGCCATGGTGTGTGCCCTCTATATGTTGATGAATCCCCGATTATACCACACGTCCTATACCTCTGTCAATCCTCGCTATCCCGCACCCGACGCTCCCGCTCGTCCAGCTCCGGGCGTTCCCCGGTCTCGGGCTTCTCCCGGGTAGTGAACCGAAATCCGCATTTCTCGACCAAGCACTCGCGTCGACGCTTTGTAGTCAGGTCCACGTTTTGGTAGGTAGTCGTCACCCGTGTGTCGCTACCGCATTGCAAGCATTTCATAACCATCCTCCATGTATTCCTATATCTTGGCATACTCGACGTACGCCCTCGCGCACCCCAAGCTTGGGGTACTCCCGTTCCATGCTGGTGACCATACCAGCAAGGATTTGCCGCAGCTCGTCGAGCACCTGCTTGGCATGTGCCCCTATACCGTTGTCCTGCAAGAAGTAGATCGCCTCGATCTGGTCCGCCAGCTTCACCAGCATTTCGATCTCGCTCCCTTTCACCTGCCGGTACGCCCCCATGTGCTCCCGGTCCACCAGATCTTCGGCCTTCTCCAGCACGCCAGCACCCCCGGCCTCTTCGAGGAAGCGCTTGAACGGTGTCGGCACGTCCCCGGTGCGCACTTCGATCAGGTCGTGGGAAAGGGACCATTGCAGCAGCTTTAGCTGTAGTGTGTGGTGCAGCAGTCCCGTCCAGCGCATCGCAGTGGCGAGCGATCCGGCGATCACCGCAACCGCGAATGAATGCTCCGCTAGCGTCTGCTCCCGGGCCACCTGCACTATATGCCACCGGCGTACATGGCACGCCCTCAATTGTTCAGCCGTCGTTAAACTCATGTGTTTTTCTCCTTAAGTGATTGCATTGCCGCTTTCAAATGTTCATCTTGTTGTTTCTTCGCCTCTATCATGTCGGCAAGCAATTGATCTATTTCTGCGATTGAATACATACCCGCAGGCACATAAACCCGCATCGTGTTATATGTTTTGTGTGTGTATTCCGTCATTGAATTCTCCCACGCAAAGCTTCGACCATTGACCTTTGTATATCCATTAATTCATCCCGTTGACGGTAAACCTGCTCGTACATGGCATGCAAGGTCGCTATGTCTCCGCGCAAATTCGCAACAGTAAACAAAAGCGAATCCCTCGCGGATTTAAGCTGCGCGAATTCGATTTCTTCTTCTTGTGTCATCGCTCTTTCATCCTTGCTCTGATGGCATCGCCCCATGTGCCGCCATCTTCTTTAAGTATGTGGTCTACCATCTTTGCGTTCGCCTCACGCTCTGTTGATCGCTCCTCGGCCAGTAACTTTTTTATTCTGTCACCATACATTGACACCACAATGCTTGGAAGGCCGATCTCTCTGGCACGGTCGTACAGCTTAATGTCATCCGGCGTTAGAGTGACAGTTATTTCAGGGTGAATCATGCTTGTCCCCTTGCTCCGACGGCTTTGCTCATCGCTCTTTCATCCTTCGCAACTTATCGGCGATCTGCTCGCCGTCCAATGCGTCGAACTCTTCGATTTCTAGCTTCTTAGCGGCCCGTTCCAGCACGCCGTTCCAGATCTTCTTCACAGCTTGCCGGTTGTCCTCGTCTTGCGAACCAAGCACGTTGCCGAAGGTCTGCTCGTACCATTCATCGAATGCTTTAGACATGGCGCATGATCCCAGTGTTTTCGTCCACCCGCCACTGACGCGATTCGTTGATATCCATCTTCATCTCGACGGCCCGGTGTACATCTATACCGTTCTTGTGCGCCACATCAAGCAGCAGGATCATGATATCGCCCATTTCTAGCGCCGATTGTGGGTCACGACAGTACTCACCAATTTCCTCGTAGAGCTTGAGTAGAATATCCTTCGTCGTGCGCTCAGGAAAGTTAGCGTCAGCCCATTGCGTGATCCGATCTTGTAACTGACGTATATCGGCCCCGCCCCGCTTCTTGTAAGCGTTGATTGAACGAACTGCGAGATCTGCGTTTTTGTCGCAGTTGCCGAGCACGCCCCGTAGATGGTGACGGACCTCGAAAGACGCGACGGCAGCGCCTTTCGCATCGACGACGATGGCGGGGTTTTGTGGGTCGATCCCCCACGGGAGTTCATTGGTTTCATCCGTGTGTATCTCTGATTCAACTTGCAGCATGGCGTTGGGCCTTCCAAATGTTAATGATCTGGTTCATCCGTAGTGCTCGCGCCCCACGATCGATAACGTGCACGTCGTTGTAGGTCGGCCCGGTGCCGATCCAGCGCACAATGGCTTGGTCGCTCTCGATCGCTTGCACTATCGAGACCAGCTCTCGCTCTTCGCGCACATAATTGACGAAATTGAGGAACACTTCGCGTGCACCATTGTACTCGATCGATTCTTGGATCTGCTTCCCACTGAATGTGAAAATCCGGCGTGGCAGCTTGGTCACGGTGGTAAGCTCCGTCTTTTGCCCTATATCCTCGAAGCTGATCTCCACTTGGTCGTCGTAGCACGGCCCGGAGTACCCCACTTGCATTCCCTCGGTGTCGTATCGGTTCGCCACCCGGATCGGGTAGGTACGGCAAGTGCCAATCACCTGCAGCCGGGTGTTCTGGTACTTGTCCACCAGCATATCGTACGAGATCCCGGCATCGGCGAGGATTTGCCACGTGCTCACGTCCCTCGACGTGGTGTAGGGGTAGAACCCGTGGTACATCGAGAGTCCGTATCCTTGCGCCCCCTCGATCAGCACGTGCCGAGCTTCGCGCAGCGCGGCCCGGTAGCCCATCGTGGTGGTCACGTACCGCGCAAGCTCCGAGCAGTTGGCCGCGATGTTTAGATCGTCCGGGTTGCGCCGAATGCGCTGAATCATCGCAGCACCAACGCCCTTTTTGGTGGAACCGATCTTGGTCATCGGTCCGGCTTCCTCGTCCACGTGCCGCTGGGTGACGATCGCGGCGTGGGGGTGGATTAGTATTTCGATGAACTGCGTGAGCGCCTTGCTCGCCTCGATCTCTTCCAGCAGTTGATGCGGGTTGATGAGCGACCCGGGTCCAAGCAGCACGCGCTTGAGGTAGGGGGAGACGATGCCGTTGGCCAAATGCGTGTGGATGTATTTGCGCCCTTGACTGCTGATGTAGGTGTGCCCCGCGTTGGGTGCCCACGCCGTGATCACCGTGTCGGGTGATTCCTCCTCCGCTAAGTACCCCACGATCAGCCCCTTGCCGGTGCTACCGTACTGCAGATCCACTACCATCTTGATTGTTTCCATGTTTATCCTTTTGCTGCGTACCAGTCTTTGCCCAAACCCCAATCGCAGCGAATCGGGACTCGGAGTTTAATCGGACACTCGACGCCGTCGAATGTAGTATAGAGTCGGGCGATCTCCTCGGCTTCGTGCTTCGAATCGTTATCTAGTGATATCCCTACCTCGTCGTGCACGGTCAGCAGCAGCCGACCACATTGGCGCTCGCGCAGATGGCGGTGCAGCTCGATGAGTTTTAGCTTCATGCAGTCCGCACTGGTGGCTTGGTAAATAAGCCCCGACGCCTTGTGCACGAACTGACCACCGGGGAAGCGGATGTGCCGCCCCATCACTGAATGCACGAATCCACGCTCTTTCGCAATGCCGCTGGCCTTCATCGAGGTGTTGCGCATTCCGGGGTTCGCAGCGTGGTACTTCTCGAACAACGCCATCGCCTCGGGTCCAGCCTTGAGGTAGACGTTGCCATTCGGCCCCTCCTCCTCGGTGTAAGGCAGTCCACATTCCTGCGCCAGCCGTCCGGACCCCATGTTAAACGCAAGTCCGAGGTTAATCGCTTTGGAGCTTGGGCCACCCGCATACTGCGCATTTCGCGGAATCCCGGTCATGTCACTCACCAGTTGGTGGAAATCCAAGTCCGGATTCTCCTCGTAGGCCTTGAGAATCGCGGGAACCTGACCGTAATGATTAGCCACTCGGAATTCAAATTGTGACCAATCCAGACCCAGCCACTCAGCCCCCAAATCGGCTTGGAAAATCGGACGAACCAATGACTTAATGGCGACGTCTCGACTTGGAATCTGCTGCAGAGCGGGATTAGTAATCGATAGCCGTCCAGTCCCTGTACCAGCCTCGGCATCATTTTTGGTCTGGTTATAATTGCAATGAATGATTCCATCGTGCTGGTGTCCCAGTATGTGGCCCTTGAGGAAGGTATCGCGGGTCTTGAGTGCCTTTCGCAGGTCGAGGATCATCGCCGCCGCTGGGTGCTTCATACGACGCAGACAGTCAGCGTCGATCGACGCCTTACCGCCGTCGGTCTTTCCGGCCTTGGTCCCGTCGATCAGATACCACTCATTGTCCTCGCGTAGCGTGGGCTTGAATAGATCCGCGATCGATCCGGAGGGGTTCGGGTTGACCTCGAAACCGGCGAGGCTATTAAGACCCCGCTGCATCTCGTCGATGCGCTTCGTGAGGCCATGGACGGCCCTCTCGGCCTGTTCCACATCCACCGCCACACCCTGCTCCTCCATGTCGATGATCACCGGCATTAGATCGCGTTCCAGCCGCAGCACTTGGTGCAAGTCTTGCCGCTCGATTTCTCCTTGCTGCCAGTTGTACAGCGCCAGCGTGACCACCGCGTCTTGGATCGCGTACTTGGACACCACGTGCTCCGGTGCTCGGGAAATGTTAGGCATCTGCATGTTGCGGGTAGGGCGACCGCCGAACAGCTTCGCCAGCTCCTCGTACATCTCCTCGTCCTTTTTCATGCCGACATACTTGCGAGCCAAGAAATCCAGCGCGTAGGTCGGTTCGTGCTCGTTAATGAGCGCTGCCCGGATCATCGTGCAGTCGATCTGGTCCGTAGGTACTGCCACCCCGGCTTCGCGCAGGAAGTGCACGTCGAACTTCATGTTGTGCCCCACCCACGTACCCACCCGCTTTTCGCGGATCAGGTCGTTGAGCCACCCGATCACCCCGGGAGATGTGCGGATGTCCCAGTACCCGGAGAACTCGGGGAGTGCGATGGAAATGCCGAATGCTCGGTCCTCCCACCACTTCAACCCCGTAGTCTCGGTATCTATGACCAACACCGGGGCGTGGTCGATTCGTGGAAATGCGATCATCAGAACGGGATGTCGTCGAAGTCGTCGCGGAACCCGGTGGGTGCTGGTCGAACCGTGCCCCCGGCGCTCTGCTCTTTGCGGTTGATCTTGATGGAGAAGTACTTCTTGCCCTCCATCTTGCCCCCCGCTTTGCCCTCGTTCACCCACGCCGATACCCAATAGTCCACGCCCTCCACGTTGAGTGAGCCAGTGAACTCGGGGTGATTCTCGGTCTTGCGATTCTCGTTCCGGGCAATCATGCCGGAATTGGTGTTGTCGTATGCCATCTAGGTTCCGTCCTCTATCAGTTGGTTAATGAAGCGGCCATTATATCACCGCTGGAATGATCCGTCAATTACTACAGTTTGTACCCGTTGTACCCCTCCACGATGTCCAGCACGTTCTTGCTCCGGGTCATCCCGACGTAGAACACTCGGACCTCGTCATCCGGCGATTTCTCAGCGGTCTGCTGCACCCGGGTGGTCATGTCCGTGAGAAGAATGACTCGATCCGCTTCGTGCCCTTTTGCAGCATGTATCGTGCTAAGTCGAATAGTCGGGGCCACGTCCAAGTCGGCGTCGGAGTAGAAGTCAATAACCCGCGCTGGGACATTGAGTGCCACATAAAACGGTCGTTTGGCAAAGGCGTGATCGTTACGTTCGAGGTCTGCCCGGGTCTCTGCAGTAGCGATCGCAAATATTGCATTCCGCTCGCTATCTGCGATTCGCTCACCCCGGCCAAGCTTGCGGAAAGCCCGAACACCGGTGGCGTAACGATTTTGGTACATTCCCGGTCGGCCACTCTCGCGGGTGTACGGTATGCGTTTCTCAATGAGCGATTGTTCAACTTCGCGAAGGACTGAATGCGTCCGTCCCAGTAATAACGTATCCGTCCCGTGTTCGATTTCCACTGAGTTGATCGAGCCGTGTACTCGGACCAGTCCCAGATGCGCTCGGGGATTGAATGTCTTATCCACTCGGAAATTGACGCGACGGATGAGGTCTTGAGAGCGCGAGTGGACTGTAGAAGGAAGTCGATGCGATTGCGAGAGGACCGTATTACGACCCTTATGCCTTTGTGTGAATCGCGCCATACCGTGCACGTCTGCTCCCGCCCACGTGTAAATCGCTTGGTCATCATCCCCCGCGATAATGACTTGGTGAGAACGTCGGCAGAGCTTCTCGATGACAGCCCACTGCAAAGGTGATAGGTCTTGAGCTTCGTCGACGAAGACCACTTCGGCGTCGGCGCGGACCGCCCCCTTAGCGGCTCGTTCCAGCATATCGGTAAAGTCGTAATAACCGTACGTAGATTTCCACTCAGAATACGCCCGAACGAATGCATTGAACTCGGCACGGGTGCCGGGTCGGTCCGATACGTCGTAAACGTCGGCTGGATCATTAAACGTGTTTCTAGCGTAGTTGAGTATGTCGAGATAGAAATCCCCATCTGCTCTCTCCTCATCGTCTTCGGGCGACTTGCCGATTACCGGCACACCCATCACTATCGAGAATTCGCGCAGCTTCATCGGGTCCACCACCTGTGACTGGCGCATTCCCATATGGCGAAATGCCATCGCGTGAATCGTGGATACGTTGTCGGAGCGACGTAGTCCCAGTCTAGATAGCGCCTCGTTGGCTGCTGCACGGGTGAAAGATACGAAAGCCACGCGCTCGGCTTGCACTCCCGAGTCGCGTGTCTCCTTTACTCGCCTTAGTAACTCCGTCGTTTTGCCAGTCCCGGGTGGTCCGTAGATGGCCTCGACTTGCATTACCCCCTCCAAGTAACAGCGCGTACCGCCCACATACTCGCGGTCTCCACGTCGGTGATCGCAACGGATAGCGCTCGCTGCACATCCGCATCGTGGTATGAATCACGCAGCGTTTTGAGGTAGGTGACCATGTCGTCAGTCTTCGCCTTGATCGTCGCCACGCGCCGCGCTTCGTCCTCGTTCAGCGTGGGGTAGGCTGTGAAAGGTACTGCTTTGGGCTGCTCAGCGGGTTTTATCGGGACAGCGACCTGGGGTTCGGACACTACCATTTGCTCAGCCACTGGTGCTCGACCGAATGCCTCGTCTTTGGGGTCTTTTTTCGTTGCCATGTCTATATCCTAAAAGAAGATGGGGGCCGAAGCCCCCGTTAATCAATACTCCGATTCAGCAGCCGCAGCCACCTCGCCGTCGTAATCCGCACTCACCTTGACGCCGCCTTGACGAATAGTCTCGTACAGCTTCTCGGCTCGCTCGTAGATGTCCTTTTGGACGAACCCCAGCGGAGTCACGTTGTAGTTAAAGTACGATTCGTTCCGAGCGTTGGTCTCGGTGATCGCCGACAGCTTGTAAGCCCTACTAAAAGAATCGGTGTTGGTCAGTCGCATCAGCGAATTCCAACGCTTCGATACCTTCATCTTGGACTTGGCCATCGACAGCACCGCTTCTTGCCACTGGTCAGCGTAGCGCACCAGCACAAAATGCTGCGCAGTGTCCACCGCTTCCAGTCCTTCTTCGCCCAACGCTGCAATCGCATCGTCCGCTAAGCTCTTGGACGCGAACGCGCCACGGAAGCCATTGGAACCGCCGCCACCAGCCTTGCGATCTTTCCATACCAAGTACTGCTTGGTATAGTAGACCGGCACGACAGTGACCGCTTCGCCGTACAGCTCGCGGGTTACGTTGTTGTACAGCATGCCCTCTTCTGCGCCCTCAATGTAGGCCGCATCGGTCTTCTTACGCGCCGGGGACAGTGCTTGCACCAATTCGATACGCGGGATAATCATGTCATCCGTGGTCACGTTTTCCGCACCACGGGCAGCACCCTTACCCTGTAACCAATCGGGCAGCTCGTTCGATACTACCAATTCACTACTATTAGCCGTCGCTAATTCACTCTTTTTACTAGCCATTTTGCATTACTCCATGAGTTAAAAAAGACACGCCGGGGCGTGCCACGTATCCGGCTTGCGCCGAATTGGGGTTACGACTTCGTGATCGAAGCGCGTGTAAATGGCGAGACATTGAGGAGTGTGTCCGGGATGTCCTCGCCTTTCTTGAACATGCCCTTGACGGTCGCCTTCAAGGTGCTTGGATTGATATTCTCTTGCAGTAGATCGCCACGCCCGTTGTCGCGGAGCCACTCGAAGAATGCGGCTTTTTGGTCAGCCTTGACGCTGACGTGCATATCGGCGGTGAGTGATACCCGGCCAATGCCGGTCACATTGATTCGGTCGACGCCGTCCTCCTCCATGACCGTCGGGATCTTGGTGATTCGCAGGAAGTCGAATTCTTTGTTAATCAGCTTGAGCTGATCTTCCATCGCTTCTTTGCGATTTTGCAGGGTGGACATCGCGTGGACCAGATCCACCAGCGTTAGACCATCATATTGCGAATATTCGTTGGTTTGTTCAGTAGACACCTGTGACTCCTTTAACTCCGATACGGATTGCTGTATATACTCGATCTCGATTGTTCCATTTGAGGACGTTGAATGTGTCGCCCTTTTCGCGAGCAAGTGCGAACACCAATCCCGCAATAATTGGTGATCCACTAGGGGCGATGAAGTCAACTCCGGGATCGTACTCATGAAATCGTTCGCGGATGAGGCCAACGAGCTTTTGGTTGTGGAGCGAATCTGGGACATTGCTTACCTCCGACGCAGACAGGAATACAGGTTCACCGAATCGCTCGATGTCGCTATAATTCGCGGTCGTCACTTCTTGTGTTACGAACACCTTTGGCACTGGGACTCCTCTATTCACTTCTCTATCAGATGGACTCATTATAACATCACCCTAATGCACCCATCAATAGATTCTCGTTTCTCGATGCAATGCTCGTGCGCACGAACTCCGACACGTCCTTCTTGCTCCGCAGCGCGTCCACTACGATCGCGTCCACCGTGCCTTCGGCTACGATGTCGATATAGGTCACCGATTTCGTCTGCCCGATCCGGTGCGCCCGATCTTCCGATTGCTCGCGATCAGTGAAAGAGAATGAATTGCTGTAGTACACCACCAACTCGGCAGCGGTCATGTTCAGCCCCACACCCCCGGTGGCCGCATTACCAACGATGAACCGGGCGATACCCTTTTGGAACTTCTCCGACACGTTATCCCACCGCGTGTTCTCGTCGATTGCACCATATATCTGCACCACCGAATCCTTGCCGTATTTCTCGACCAGTGCTTCCGTGATCATCTGGATCTCTTCGATGAACCGGCACCAAATGATTGTACTGCATACGTTCTCTTCCACCACCGACATTAATTCATCAATCTTGGGGTTCTTGCCCGGTATACGTGTGTGCTCGAACTTCGCGGTGTTGTAGGTATCCGGGTTGCGCTCGTAGGTGATGATACCTCCGGCGATCTCTTGTAATCGGAGCATTCTTTCGAGGACGGTGTTAACGGTAATGCCTCGATCCCCAGATACTGCGCGGTCACGCTTAGCAATTTCTTTGTATAGTCGCTTTTGCTCTTCATTCAGTTGTACTTCTCTCGTTTCGTAAATCTTCGGCGGCAGCTCGGTGAGCACGTCGCTTTTGCGCACTTGGTACACAAAGGGGGAGATCAGCTCGATCAATTCCTCCATGTTCTGGTATCCCACAATCTGCCGGTCTTCGTACCCGCCCATGATCGCATATCGGTTGCGGAATGAATAAAAATCTCCGATCCCGATAATATTAGGGTCAAGGAACTCGAACTGCATGAACACGTCCATGGGTCCATTGGCGATCGGCGTGCCGGTCATGATGATCTTGTACCGTGCCGATTTGCCCAAGTCCACACAATTCTTGCTGCGCACCGCGTTGTGCGTTTTAATCATGTGCGCCTCATCCACAATCATCGCCACAGCGAGCGCGGAATTGACGAACGTCATGGAGTATTTTATTGCATTGCCAGCAGCAAGCGATTCGGTTCCCACGATCAGGAATTTAAGGCCTTGATCGGTGCGTGCGTTCCACTCCTCGAATGCTTTCGCCTTGGAGGTATCGAGCACGTGCACATCGCATTGTACCGGGCAGTGAATTCCGATCTCGGCTTCCCAGTTACGCCGGGTGCTGAACTTCGTGACCACCAACACTCGCTCGACTTTGCCGTCGATGAAGTGGGCCGACATCAGGTCCAGTGCCGTTTTGGTCTTGCCCGTTCCCATGTCCATGTAGAACGCGAACATTTCCTTCCCCCACGCCCGGTCGAGGGCAGTGCGCTGGTACTGGCGCGGGTTGGTCTTGAATGGATACAGGACCGGGAACGGGGTTACAGATCGCGATACACGTTCGATAGTCTGATTTGCAACTTCGCGAGCGATGCTTGTGAACACACCGTCATCAAAATTACTAAGGAGAAAGTCGCTGTTAGCCCGTAAAGCAGGAGCTGTCCACACGCGACGCTTAGAATCCCAACGCCGGTTAGGAATCTTGCGCACTCTGTCGACCATCCACGCAGGTGTGTGAATGACGAAGCGAGAAGTCTTAGGATCGTAGTCAATGCGGACATTAGAACTCGGATTCGAACTTGGGTTCATCGACTTTTACCTCATGATCTTCGGTGATTGGGGCATACCATACATTGAGCGTTTTGCCGCCCGGGATTCGCATCTTGTCGTGATCCGCGCCACAGTCGCGCCGGAGGGTGGTCCACAGATCCATCCCGGTCTGCGCTTCGGCCTTGTTGCGCTTGAGGTACTCGCTGAACGCTGTGCCTCTAAACACTATACAGCGCACGCCGTTGATGACTTGCACCACCGGAATGTTGCGGGTGAGCGCCTTGCGATCCTCGATGTTGGAACCATCGCTCGACAGGTCGGCCTTTTGCACGAACTCGTGGAACTTGGACACGATCACCCCCGCAGCGGACGCCTCTTTCGGCACTTCGATCACGCGCAGCGTTGAGATCAGCGGGTCCAACACCCTCTTGCGCCACGATTCCTGAGTGATCTTGGGAATGTTGAGCTTGAGCTTTTCGAATATCAGTGTACCCATTGCAGCCGGGTCGCGCAGCACCACCGTGGGAATGTTTGCGATCAGCTTGCTGTTGACATGGATGCCCCAGCGGGGTGGCTCCGATTGGTACTCGATAAGCTCCGTGAACTGCGGGAGCGAGTCGTGTGCATCCAGATCTTTCATCTCGTCCATCGAGATCCCGAACTCACGGGTGATACACACTTTGCGATCGCACAGGTCTTTGCATGGAGCCTCGGCGCACTTGTACAGGTAGTCACGCCTCGACGCCGACCTAATCACCTTTTTGGCCTCGGATGGCCCCAGTGGCTTATCGAACATCGTCTTGTTCAGCGCCATCGCATCATCGAAGAACGTGTCGGGGCGTGCTCGCTTGAGGTAGACGGTCACGTTGTACATGGCCTCATTTCGCGCTCCGGATTCCACACCCGAGTGAATCATCTTTTGAATGCACGGCGGTGCTTCCAAATGCTCACGCTGGGATAGCTCAGTCAGCTCCGCGACCGTGATCCGCTTGGACTGGGCGTGCTGCACGAACAGCTCGAAGGACATCGGCTTGCCATCATCATCGAACGCGTACCGGGCGGTCTTGTCGGCGTCGAAGTATCCGAGGTTGATCCAGTTGCCCAGTGCCTTTTCGCCACCACTGGTCACCAGCGAGTCCTGCTTCGGGAAGATCTCAGTCTTGTACTGGATCTCCAGCATGTCGCGCCAGCTGGTTAGTATACGTTGGACTTGCTTGGCCGGGAGATACTCTTGACCGAACAGATAAAGATGCGCTCCTCCTCGCTTAGTCCGACACATAACAAGCGGTAGGCGGTATTCTCGGATGCGATCAGCAATGGCTCGGAAATCAATGTCTTCCGGAGTGTCATGCTTATCAACGTCAATAGCACCAAAAAGACAAGTACCCCCGTCAGTAATAGGCACGATGCCCAGACCCATTTTGCCATTGATATGATTTTCATAGTCCTCTATCCTTACTTCACCTTTTTCGGTGATCATGCTACCACTTGCTGGGTCCCACTGCCCGTAACTTCGTAAGTTACCGGAGAAGAGGCCAGCAAAGTCTTTCACTAGACTTGTCATCGTTTACCCCTATACCTCTATGATTATTGACACCACTTCCGTGGGCTGATAGAATTATAACATCTCGCCATCGGAACATCAACCCTCACCGTTTGTTCCACCGTTCCATAGCAATGGAACACATGATGGAACACCCTCTCCCATTCGACAGACAGGACATCTGTTCCACCGTTCCATGCGCACGCGGGGGAATTCTTGTCGCAGCTCGTTGACAGAACCTCGACCGGATATGGAACAGATGGAACAATGGAACAGAACCACTCAGAGTCCCGACCGACGCGGCCTCTCGGCCTGTTAACTGTTCCAGACGCCGTTCCATTATTATGGAACAGATAGACTATCTTGGGGTTCTCTCGTGCATGCGCATGTAAGCTCTGTGTAAGCGAATCGGACGAGAGCCTCACGGAGACCCTTAGAGGGGGTGGGAGCTACTTAGATAGCTACTGAGGCGTTCCGAGGCCGGGAGAAGGCTGCGGGGGCGGTGGAACGGGCATCTCCAAGTGCTGGGGAGTCAGCGTGTCCTCGGGGTACTGCTCCGGAGTGCCTCGCTTACCGGCCAAGCCGCCCAGATTAGCCGCTCCAACATTAGCGGCGGTGGAAGCTTGCATCAACATCTGCTCTTGTGCCTTCAAGCTCTGCATGATACTATCCATCACTGGGTTAACCCCAGTGGCGGGGGTCAGGAGCTTTTGCTGAACGGGTGTGGATACGCGGGGTCCCATACCTGTCAGGCGAGGCACGGCGGCTTGGGTAGCCTCGATCGCAGCGCCGAGCGGGTTGCCCTGCACCAGCCGGGTAGCAGCGCCCACACCGGAAGCGCCCGAATCGAGGTCCACGTCCTGCGCGGTCTTGCGAAACCCAGTCTTTTCGGTAGTGAGCATTCGCTGCTCTTCGGTCAACCGGCGCTTGAATTGATCGAAAGCGTCATCATCGCGGAAAGCACGACGGATTTTTTGCTCCATGTCGCGTCCCAGCACCGTCTTCATAGGATCGGCGGTAGGTCCGGCAACCCGAAGCTTCTCCAGCATGCTTTGGGCTATACCGGCACGGAAGGCGTCGAACTCGGACGGATTGTCCTTGAATCGATCGATCAGCTTGCGCATATCCATCTCGGGCAGCTGGTAAATCTTGCGACCCTCTTCCATCGCGGTGAGCATCTCCGAATCCCCGGCGTAGGCGAGGCGTGCGGTCTTGTACTCCGGCGCAGCTTTCTCCATGTCTTTGAGCAGCCGCTCTTTCATGCTCATCAGCGTGCTGGCTTGGCCACCTTTACCCTGACGAATGGATTCCGAGATCATGTCGTCCAGCGCGATTTTTGTCTCGTGCAATCCACGGAGAGTGTTCTTCGGATCGGTGATATCGAGTCCGGCGTCGGCCATCCGTTTCGCACCCGCTTTCATCGCATCTTTGAATGACGGAAGGTTACGAAGCCGCTCGATGTCCGGCGCGGTCTTGGAGCTAAATCGCGCGTTCGAATCCCAAGCTGCTTGGTACAACGAATCGGCGTCTGCTGAGCGCTTCTTGATCAGGTCTTGTACATCGGTGTAAAAATCCTTGGACCCCGACATTAGTGTGCGCATATCCTCACTCACCCGTGGGATTCGCTCCAACTCGCGGGTAGCCAGCGTATCTTTTGCTTCTCGGCGTGCAGCTCCGGGCGCAGCGGTCGCTTTACGCAGCAATGCAGCGGTGTTCTCGCCAAGATCCGCTAGAGTGATCTCGCCCCTTGCTGCCGCTTGCATCTTCATCAACGCTTGTTCCGGCGTTAACCCATCTTTTTGCAGCGCTTTCGCGATAACCACGTCGGCCATCTTGTTAGCGTCGCCGAACCCCATCGCGGATTTGAGTTTGCCGAACGCTGGCATCACCACGTATTTCCCCAGAGCACCTGTGGCCCCGGTGAGTGCAGCACCGGAAGCTGCCCCTTTAAACGCTTCCGCAGGAAGCTCCGTCAGCGGCTTTTCGCTTGTACCCACGGCACTGGTAGCGCCGGATGCTGCACCATAGCCCATCATCCGAGCCACGGAAGGGGCTTTGCCAGCCAAGAATCCAGCGACCTTCGGACCCACTGATCGGGCGACTGCCGGGATCGCTCCAGCACCACCAGTGAGCAGCGCGGGGGCCACGCCACCCAGCAATTCCCCGGCGGTGGACGCTATGGGACTGTCCTCCGAATATTTGCGTTGCCCTTCGCGTTCCGCTTTCACGTAGTCTTCGTACGAGTGCTTCCCACCCATTGCACGCATTCGGGCAATAGCCTCATCCGAGAACCCCATGGTTAAGCCCTGCAAAGCAGCACCGCCGAACCCATCGAGGAGCGCGGAAGGGCGGGGTCCAGCCGGAGCTGGTCTGGGTGAACCGGGTGCGGAAGTGGGTGCGCTGCCACCAGTTTTACCTATTTCGAACTTGCGAATCTGCGCCTCATTCATTGAATCCGGGAATTCGTAGATAACGCCATTGATGATTCGTTCTTTAGTCATTATGGTCTTTCCTGCCCGTCTGCACCAACCCGCACTCGGGGCATAGTGAAGTACTGCTGATAGGTGGCTCGGTTGGGATTCAGAATAACCCTGCCTTTATCGTCTCGCGATGTGATCGGGTTCGCGTCCAAATATTTGCGCCACTGCGCTTGCGCTTCTGGGCCGATGTGGCCATTAACAGCCGCATAATTGCTGATGTACGAGTTGTAGTCGCGATCGCGCTCACGTTGGGCGAGCTGGTACTGGATGATAGTCTTGTTGGTGATTGGCTCTTTGTCGCTGCTGAACGTTCCCAGTTGCATCATCTTAACATCAAGGTTCGATACGTTGGAGTCGCCCGGGATGCGGTTTTGCTTCGCAGCCAGCGCGGAGAGTGAGTCGAATTCATTGATCTTGGCGCGATCACCAGAGAGCACCTTGGCCACTCCGCCGACACCGGGAAGACCATAGGTCACCCCAGTGCTGATCTCGGTGTTGAGTGACAGCGCGCGCTTCAAATTGGAGATGTCGTCCTCCAGCCCACCCACGTAAGGCGAGACTTTGTCGCGGATGTAGTGATCTGCATCCTCCGCATCTTTCTTGCGTTTTGCTGCCGCTTCGATTTTGTTCAAACCGGCGTAGCGGTTGGTGGTCGCCAGTGGAATACCCACCTCGGTAGCCCTTGCGGCGATGGCTTGCGAATCCTGATTGCGCACGTGCTCGTCGATTTCTTGCCGGAGCCGTTTGGTCTGCGTGCGGCTCTGCTCGATGGTAGTCTCTTTCCCCTCCTGCTCCAACCGGATGTTCTTCGACACGATCGATTGCGCCCGTGCCAGATCTTTGGGATTGAGTGGGTTGCCACCGAATGAATCCAACGCTTTGGCGACTTCGGGCGACTCTTTTTTGAACACTTCGGCTTGCAACGCTTGCTGTGCTTTCTGGAGATCGATCGGGTTCGTCAAGTCTAGATTCAAGCGCACCGCGATGTCGTTCAGCGGCTTATTCTTTTCGAACGCCTCGAATTTTGCAGCAAACGCGGGGTCGGTGAGCGACATTCCAGAGCGAGCCGCGAACGTCTTCATCTCGGGTGTGGCTTTATCCACGGCCATCAGATCTTTAATCCGGGAGATACCCTCGGGGCTGCGCGGGTCAATGCCTTCGGACTGCACCTGCTTTTGGTACGCGGTTAGCTGCGGGGTGAGCTTCGACACCACCGAGAGACCCAGCTTGGCTGCAGCTTCTTCGTCCGACAACCCAGCACGCGCCAGCTCGTAGCGCATCTTGGCGACATCCCGAAGCCGCGATTCCTCGTCTTGCTGAGCTTTGGAGTACGCTCCGGTGGCTGCGCCCAGTGACTCACCGAAAGAACCGGTGCGCGTGGGAGCCAAAAAGCCCTGAGCGAGTGCCATCATCGAGGGGTCAGGTCCACCACGACGGTCAGTCAGTGCCTTCACCATCGCTTCGCGAGCGGCGTCGACTTCGGTCTTCGCCTTTTGGTACTCTTCTGAATCGGACCCTAGTGCTTGACGACCAAGAGCCGAAAGCGACACACTGGCGACTTTGTCCGGGTCCATCCGGAGCATCTTGGCAAGCAGTGGACTGTAGGTATCTGCAGCAGTATCTTCGGCCATTTTTTACTCCTCGCCTTCGAGCATTTGCCGAATTCTTTCGGCTTCCTCTTCGTCGGCTATCCGCTGGCGCTCAGCTTTTTCCTCTTGCAGGATTCTCTCGATTTCCTCTTGACCAGTGGTTGCTACGGGTCCGGTGTCGTCTTGAATATCCGTAGGCTCCCATATCTTAATACCGTTTTTGTCGTAAATTGCGTTAGTAGCGGGGTCGGTGTACGTCCCATCCTCGTTCATATGGTATCCGTACATCGGACTGTCGGGCAGTTTAGACTTGTCCTCGTACGTGGGCGTTGTTATACCGGGTACATCTTTAATACCTGTGATCGCACCCAAGATTCCTTTGGACGCGATGTCAGCGTAGGTCTTGTCGCCCAACACCGTTTTGAGCACGTTATTCACTGCGCTTGGTGAGCCACCAGCTCCGGAGGAGAACAGCGTACCCAGACCCGCGATCTGCGACAATGGCGAGTTGGCATACGCGCCGGGAATCGGAGCGTTTGCGGTTTGCGATACGGTGGTCGGCACTTTGAGGTTCGTGAACACGTTCGCAGCATTGGTGGCTTGCGTGAGTGGTGCATTGAGCCGCGCCTGTGCCAGCTTTTGCTCTTGTTCGCCAGCTCCGAAGGTGGCCTCGGTGCCCTTGAGACCTAGCGTCTGCGCGGTGGTTCCCAGTGCCCCGCTGGTCTGCGCTTCTTGCAACGCGTTCGTAAGGTCGGTCCCAGTGAGCTGGCCCATCAATTGTCCAGCTTGCAGCTGGCGCGACTTATCGGCTTGTGCTGCAGCGAGCGCGGATTGGTAGCCGCTGCTCAGAGCCTTGGACTGCGCCCCGGTAATGTCGCTCAATGCGCCTTGCAGCGTTTGCCCCATGATCTCCTCGTTACGTTTGGAGCCAAAGTCGCCAGCGGACACGGACCGTGCATTGGCCATAGGACGCAGATTTTGGCGAATGTTGAGCTGTCCCAGCCGCCCGATTTCATCCACCACCTGCTGCTGGTAGGGGTCCATATACTGACCCACAGCGGTGGGCGCGGTTTGCGCTGCCTGAGACACGTAGGGGTTCGCCGCACTCACTGCCGATAAACCGGCGGTTTTACCCAGCGCCGTCTGAGCACCTTGCATATAGGGTTGGTAAGACGTTGCAGCACCGGGCGTCGCCTCGATAGCTGCCGTTTGCAAAGGCGAGAACCCCGCCACCGCTTGCTCGGGCGTGCGTTGAAGCGCTTGCGTTCCGGTCTGTGCAAGGTCTTGTAGGTACGAGTTGTACCACGATGGGCCGCTGGTAACGTCCGTCTTGGTGGTGGTGATATTCGGCAGCGCACTGCCTTGGAACATGTCAGCCATTATTTGATACCTTTCATATACTCCAAAGGCGATTTAGCCTTGGGTGGAATTCCATCGATTGATGCCGACCGCTTGTGCTTTCGAATGCTCTTGCGCCATTTGTCCAGAATCTCCGCTCCGCGCTTGTTGGACCCATCGCCCAACGACGCCACGATTTCGGCGTCCAACACGTACTCGCCATCCGCGAGTTTAGCATCAATGAGGTCATCTTGTCCACCCCCTGCGCCTTGGACGTAGTGGGAGCCTTTGTGCGGCACATCACCGCCCTGCGCGGCCATGAGGGGTGAATTCATGACTTCGCCGCCTTTAGCGTACATGGTGCTCGGGTTCTTGTAGGGCTGAATGATCGAGCTGTAGCTCGGTTCGTACCCATACGAGTAATAATTTACTTCGGGCTGCAAGGACATTTCCTCCTCGCGGCGTGGTGCGGCGGCTGCGGCGAGTGGTGATGTAGAATACATATCTTCGGAATCCTCTTGTCCGGTGATGTCAAGTCCGGTAGCTTGCAATGGGTCAATGAATGTGGACGGACGTCCCAGACCACCCACCCAGCTTCCGGGTATTTTACCAAGGGTCGAACCCTGCGCTTTGTCGCTCGCCGCTGCTGCTTGGAGAGCCGACGCGGGAGAGGAGGCGCTGGGGGATGTGGAGGATATCGGGGCGCTGGATGAAGTCGAGGACTTTTGAGTAGGAGATACAAAGCCCGTGCTGCTGCCGGGGGTGTTGACCATCTTGAACGTCGGGACTTTGGCCCCGGGGATGTTCTTGTAGGGCGTGCTGGCGCTGGTCCCCTCGGTGTCGGATCCGAATTCGTAACCCGACGCCGCAGTGTTGAGCAGCCCGTTGTCCACCATTTTGGTGACTTCGTCCTCGTCGAGTGCATAGGGGTCGCCATTCTCGTTCATCCCGATGCCAGTACCATCATCGTAGACGAAAACACGGTCAGTACCGACTTGCTGCCACCCTACTGGAAAGCCGCCGCGCTCTTCCATAATGCTTTTCATAGAATCGTTAAAACTATCCCAATTTGCCTCTTCGCCACCCCCAAAATTCTGAATTGGATACCCGGCAAAGTCTGGTTTTACGTCGAACGGTGACAGCTCGGGTTCGTAACTGACAAATGCATCATTACCTGTATATACACCCATATACACGCCCTGTGAGCTGTACATGTGGTAGCTGCCATCAGGGTTAGGGACACGGTAGGAGCCGTCGCCGCTTTGGTAATCGGCCAGCTCTTTGGTCGTTACGGATTGCTTGTTGCTCAGGTCGCCAATGTCCGGTGTGATGCTCGTCACCCACGCGTTCACGTTGGGGTCATAATAAGTCTTGCCACCACCAGATGTCTGATCAGCGGTCACCTCGTCCATCGTGGCTAATCGGGTGCCGGGTGCCGCGTAGTAGTCTTCCGATCCCACTTGACCGCCAAACATCACGGGTCCGATGTCGCGAGTGAGGGTGGGCTTATCGCTAGATTCCACATCGCGCCCCACCATCGCTTTGGCGTATTCATCCGCGAAGGCTCGGGCCTCGTCCTGCGATTTGCCTTGGCTAATCGCGTATTTGAACGCCCGATCTTGAGCGCTGTAGTATTCCGGGTCTGTAGAACGTATCGCGTTTCGATACTCGCTCAGCGATTCTTGAGAGCCAAGCTCCGAGGTGCGCATGTCGGTGAGCTGCGCCAGATTGTCGATGCTATCGGGGTTAAGATTATACTTAGCAGCAAAGGCACGAGCCTCCTGCGCGGTGGTCCCCATTGGGTCCGCGAATTTGTCCAGTTCAGCCAACACCTCGGTTTCGGTGCGCTGTTGAATATACTTGTCGAGTTCCTCGCGGGTGGGGTCGGGTATCCCTTGAGCCAAGTATTGGGCACGCGCTTCCTCTTCGATCACTGCACGAGGGTCGGCGTAAGCGGAGATGTCGCGAGAGGTGTCGACTTCCGCTTTATTACCAACGTAATCTTTTAATTCCTCTTCGGTCGGGATGTACCCTTCTTTCTTGAAGAATTCGGTCGCTTCATCAGCCATCGTGGCCAAGGGGTCATACTTAGCACGGAGTGCCGCAATAGTATCGGCTTCGTTGCGATTGCCCAGATATTCTTTAATCTGGTCCTGCGTCGCGCTGTAACCTTCTTTAGAAAATCCTTCTGACGCTTCGCCCGAGGTTACGGCTAAAGGGTCAAACGTGCTCTCGATCGTCTGCCCAGTCTTCTCTTGTTCATTCAGCCCGACATATTTATTAAGCTCGTCCTCGGTAGCTTCGTAGCCTTGATTAGCGAAGTATTGGCGTGCTTCGTCTTTGGTGGTCTCGTAGGGATCAATGGCTTTAGCCACCACCGCATCTACTTGGCTTTGGTAATTTACTAGATTCTTGTCGAGTTCGGTCGAAGTGTCTTTCAACGTGGCCAGTGTTTTATTATACTCGTCCTTGGTGGACACCACGTTGCTGTTCGCATCGTCGTACGCTTTTTTGGCACTGGCCAGAACGTCTTTATTGTCTGTATAGTATTTATTTACATCATCTACAGCAGCATTGGCCAGCTTAGCCGCCTCGTTGACTTTACCCACATAAGCGTTAGCACCGGCGTTGTCGCCCTCATCCACCATCGATTGCCACGTAGCTTTTTTTGCATTGAAATCGTCAATCAGCGTTTTTTGCTTATCGAATTTTTCCCGCAACGGATTGTTAACATCGTTGAATGCTTGAATTGCCTTGGCTTCTGTCTCGCTTGCGGCCAGCATTGACTGCTCTTGGGCCTGTGCGGTCTTGTACGCTTCTTGCGCTCTAGTCGTGTACTCTTTAAGTTCGGTGTTCGCTTTTGAGCTTACGATCTCCGCCAGTGATCGAGTGAGTGATGCTTCCAGAGCGCTTGAGACATCGCGACCACGAATCGCTGCGCTCATGCTGTAGTTAAACGCATTGGACACCAGCGTGGTGGCCGCTTTGTTCGCAGGGTCCGAAAAGAACGCTTTAGTCGTTTCGTTCGAGTTAATCGCTGAGCTGAGAACGTTAGCACTTTGCAGCGCTGAGGCCACGACAGCAGTCCCGACATCTTTACCGGTGACAGCAGCCACGGTGGCGTTAGCTATCGCATTACGAGCCAAATCGGGTAGGCTGTTGAATCCATCGATTGAGCCAAGCGCCAGCGGGATACCGGAAGCGACACCAGTCAGCAGAGCAGTATTGAGATCCCGTCCGGTGATTGCGGCAGCGGTCACATTCTTTGCGACGTTAGTAGCGATGGTGGTGGCCACCGGGGAGCCGGACACAGCGCCGACCTCCGTTCCTACTACGTTACCAACGTACGACCCCACATACGATCCGACGCCGCCTACAACAGCGGATTTCAGCACATCACTGGGCGAACCTCCTTGCAAAGCCGTGGCAGTCCCCGCGATAGTGGCAGCACCCACCGCTGTCGCGACTGTAGAGGATACTACGACGTCCGCAGCAATCGTAGCAATAACCGCAGTACCGACGTACTCGGCACCGATCAGGATGATGACTGGTAATGCTGCTGGCATATCAGAATGTCATGTAGTAGGCAGTGGTGGTCTGGTCCGTCCCCGGGTACTGCACTTCCTTGGTCTGGAAAGGCAGACGGGTGCGCTTGGCCACCATCGCGAATTTGGGGTCATCGGTGTAAGTGTAAGCTGTCTTCACACCAATGTTCTTGAGGTAACGCGCAAGCTGAATGAAATTCCGCGACAACGATACCGAGTCTTCCTGCGTGGTCATGGTGTGGACTTCGACGAGTCCTTTACCCTTTACGATGACCAAGAATACCGTGTTACCAAGATGTACGAGCTTCGCGCCTTTGTCTTTCGTGAGCTTTACCAATCCGGCCATCATCTGCTCCACTTGCTGCGGCGATGAAGCTTCCTGCGCAAAGTACTCACGACAGATTCGGTTAACCTCTTTGATTTCTTCGAGTGATGAGTCTGCTGTGGCCATTATGCACCTACTGCGGGGTTAACGGCATTGACCACGGCTTCGGCCCAGTCATACCAGAGATCATAAGCGTAGGGGTCCGGTATCGCCTCGTTTGCAAGCAAGTCGATTCCCTTGAACCCCGCCGCCCATTGCTGCCAGTTTTTTTCGACGCTTGGGATTTCGAGCTGCTGATTCGCATACAGCTCGCACATGAGGCTCGCCCAAGAGTCCCAAGAATGGTAGCGTGGATCGTAGACGAGTGCGACAGCCATCAGTACGGCCTTATATCGCCGGTGTCGGCATTGAGTAGCAAACGGCCAAGCTGGTAGTCACCACCCTGCACGTTGCTACGAAAACGTAGGCGAAGCTCGCGGCGTTGTTCGCGAAGATCGATTCGCCCAGTGGTCTGGTCAAAAAAGTACGGCCCGGTGATAATGTCGTCGGCTTGAGCAAATGGACGACCGTACACGTACAGCTCCATTTCGCCACTCATGATGAAGTCCGGCTCCAAACGCTCGATGTGCAAACCGATGTTGTCACCAACTCCGGTGGACTGCGACGGACCACCGGATACCCACCCCAGATCGTTGGTCTCGAAGTAGCTCTCGATCGCGTTTTGAACATCCCCAATGATAGCGTCGGTGCCGAATTCGTGCTGCCACAGGTTGATTCGATCTTCTGGAGTGCTGAACGTCAACGTCTCCGTTACCGTCGCTGTGGCCGCTTGCGACAGCGTAATGATCTGGGTCCAGATCGCAGTGATCGGAACCGAAAACCCGCTGCCCGTGCCCCCAATGGTCGCCGCCGTAGCGCTGAGGGCATTGCCGATAATGTACCCCGCACCCAGTGTAGTGATAGTAACTGTAGTCACCACAGCACCCGCCACCACTATGGTAGCCCTGGCTCCAAACCCAGTGCCGCCGGTGAGCGCCACGTTAGTGTAAGTACCGTTGGTGTACAAAGAACCCCCGGTAATCGCCCCGAGTGTTTTAATACCACTCGATGTTATGTTGTTAACTACCGTGTTACTCGGGATATTAGTTCCGGTCACGACTTGGCCAAGCTCTACATCGCCGTTGTAGGTGTCGCTGGTAAGGGTCGTCCTGCCCGATATCAACGCATAACTCGCTGTAAACACGATTTCCGTTTCGATTACATCCCAGCCAGCATTGACGGGGTATTGGAACACCTGCGAGAAATACCCCGCTGAGCGTCTTGCACCGTTGGCTTGGCCAGCATCGTACCAAGTACCTTCGCGCACGTTGTAGATGATCACGTCGGTGCACTCGGTCGCGTCGCCACGTGGATAAAACCACCAGATTTCTCCGAATCGCGGAACCTTGGTCGCCCACACCTTTTGGCGCTGTGCGTAGTTAAGGTTATCGAAGAAGTAATTCTGGTTCATGTTATTGGGGATCTCTTTGACCACACCGTTGTAAAGCATGAACCGGTCCACAGCGCACCAGTAGTAAATACCGTCGTATTCGATAGCCGACTGGCTGGAAAGTATCGACGTTTGACTAGTGATAATGTCGTAGCGCCAGTATTGAGCCGGTGTTCCTTGGCCCCCGATGTAGGACACACGAACCAGCGAATCAATCGACCAAAACAGGCCGGACGGAGCGTTCGAACCACCGCGCACCGGGAGACCCTGCACGATCTTGCCGGTAGCAACGTTTGTCTCGTTAGCATCAGCGCTCACCCAGTCGTCGGGGTTACCAGCTGCGCAATTACGGATGAGTCCGTCGTTACCGTACACAAAAATGTAGGGGTGCAGCACTACGACGCCACCAGAAACATCCACGTCGTTATCTATCGTGAGTGTAGACGATCCGGTGATCGTAGCAGCGTTAGAAATCGTGAATACAGTAGCATTTGTGACTGACACCACCGTAGTGTTCGCCGGTATGCCGGTACCCGTGACGATCTGCCCCGCGCCAATCAGATCGGTGCTGACCACGGTAACAGTAGTGGAGGTAGCGAGTGTAGCAGCGATGGTAAAAATACCGATCGCATTCAACGTGGTTCCGGTGATGCTGCCTATAAGCACCGGAGTGTTAGCGGTACTATCGATCGCTACGAGGTTCTGTCCCGGGTGAGCTACGATAGTGTTGTCCGCCCCCTCGCGATTGTAGAAACCGTCGAATTGCCACAAATTCAGTGCGCTTGCTGTAAACCCGTTCAGCGTAAATGTGCTAGCCCCCGCACCAATTCCGTTTTCATCGATAGCTATTGTTTGCAGTCCATCACTATATCCACTAAAAATGGCGGTGAAGTTGTCCTGTGCGTTCAACCAAATGCCGCGTGACGGACCCACAAAGTCCGCACTAATCTGCTTGTACCCGCGAATTTTTCGTGGACGGCCCCGCTGGAATCGAACCCACCGGCCATCAGTGTAGAAGTCCATGTCGAACACTGTACCATCCCGCTGGATGCCGGGTTTGGTGTCGAGCGCAAAGACTTTAACGGTCATGTAAAGACGCCCCCGGAGATGCCCCCGGTGAATGTGCCAGTACCCGCGTAGGTCAACCCCGTAGCGGTGAGCGTCAAGCGCAGCACGCCGAGAATCGACACGTTCCACTGTCCGGAACCGGCGCGGTACATGCCCGTGGTGGGTTCGTTGCCGTAATACAAAGCGGGGCTGGCGACACTGCCGTCGATCAAGCCTATGGATACCGAACCCGCAAGCACAGTGTTAGCGTTGAGAATATTTACCGAGTCGCACACCAATGTGGCTTGCTGATTCGACGCGATAGAAGCGGTAGAAGCGCCGGACACCCCAGTAGAAATCGTGACTGTAAAGTTAGACGCAGTGCCATTAGTGGCGTTTTGCACATAGTACACTTGGATGGTTTGTGGTACGACAATCGTCACGTTTCCAGTCAATGTACCGGTAAATTTTAGAATAACGTTCGTAGCCTCAGCGGACGTCAGTGTGTACGTGCCGCTGGTCACCGCTTTGGTGAGTTGTGTGAAGTTGAACTGCGAATTCTTGCCTAGCCCCACCGTGTAGAACGCCGTGCCCGAGGAGACGATAATCGCGGAATCGCCAGCTTGAAAAGTAACAGTGAGTGATCCATTGAGTAGATCCGACCCGTTGGTGTTGACTGCTAGCGCACCAGTACCGGAATTGCGCACCAATACAAACCAATTTTCACCCAGCGTCGCTGCTGCATCCAATGTTAAAGTACCCGCACCACCGGTCCACACCAGCGTTTCGGCTCGATCAGCGCTCGCCGCCGCCCTATCCGATGAAAAAGTCGTAACAGGGTGCGATTGATTCAGAGTCTGCCCAATGGCGACTAATCCATAGCCAGCTAGCGTCGCGGCATCCGCACCGGAGGAACCGATGCCGAAAGCGATGATGCCCCAAGTACCGGCGGTGGTAGCATTGGTGATAACGTAGATGTACTGGGCTTGCCCCGCAGCGACCGTTACAATAGTGTTCGCACCGGAGTAGTCTTTAACCGTTACAGCGACAGCGCCGACGTTGCGAATCAGTGCGTCTTGGCCCACGGATGTTTGGTTAGCCGGTGGCATCCACAGCTCGTGCGCGGTGGAAGCGGTGGACACCTCCATGATGCGAGCGGCAGCGGCGTCGTCGGTAGTACCATTGATGGGCCACTCCAACTGCAAGTCAGTGGTCAGGATGATGCGGCGGTAGGAAACGTCGGTGGGCTGAATGACGTTACCAGTAAAAGGGGAATTGTAACTCATGAATCAAGTACCGTTGCTTGTCGGTCACCAATACGGGTGAGATCCTCGCCCTTAAGCACTCGCACGATCTCGTCGTACTCGGCTTTCCACATCGGGAGTCGGGCGTCATTTTTAAGATAGGGCATAGCTTGGAGGAGCGAGCCGTAGAGCATGGCTTGGGGTGAGTACTGGGTGAACCAGTTGGTCTGGTTACTTGAATCCAGCGGCTGCGCACGCTCGTAGTACAGCACCTCGAAATCGTAGGCCAGCGCCGGAGTGGGGGCCACGAGCCAGTGGGTGTAGTCGTAGTCGCAGTAATATCTCGGAACTTCCGTGGTGGTGGCATTGGGCCAATACTCACGAAGGTACTCGTACTTGCGCAGTAGCACCGGCTGGCGCTCCCCGGCTACGGTGATATTCATGGACACGGTCTTGCGCCACCGGGCCGGTTTGTCGATAATGCTGGCCCCTATCGTCATCGTACTAGCGTTGACGGTGAGGTTCCCGAGGAATTTGATGTCGGCTGCAAGCTTTTGCTCGCAGAGCATGATGAAGAGCGGGATCTTGGCCAGCGTGGCTGCGTCAATACGCTCCAGATACTGCTGGATGTCTAGCACTAGACTATCGTAAGTCATCACTACAGCAGTAGTCATATAGTTATCCTCTATCGATCAGTGCATCAGATTTTAACATGTATTTCGTTCTAGAGTCAAGCTCCTACATTTCTTTCGAAGTGCGGACAATCCACCAGCGACTTGAAATTTCCACCCCACCGGTTCTTGGGGTGAAGAGACTCCCAGTAGACACCCAGAGGGGCGAGGATACCCTTGTCCCAGATGATCTGCCCATCCTTGAAGAAGTTAAGATCGATCGCGCAGCGCTTGAGGTGAATGGAGTTTAGGGTCTTGGAACGACCAGTCTTGACGTAGATCGCTTGCTGTTCCGGGGTGCGAGCCAGTTCCCCACCGGTGACCACGAACCCCTGCTCCGTGGCGTGCTGAATGAGCTTGCAAGCGTCGAGGAGGAACGCGGCTTGTTCTTGGCTAAGGCTCATTCTTTGCCCCCTTTGCGCATTTCCATGACCTTCTCGACCGTGCGACCACCAAAGTAGGCCGTCATCACCAGCATGCCCCACTGGCCCAGCAGGGCGACGTAGGACTCTTGCACTTGGATTCCTGCGGCGCTCAGGCCAGCAAAGATCAGGTAGGCAGTCAAGATGTAAATCAGCGTGCCGGGGCGAATGTTCTTGGACAGCCAAGAGTCGGAAGACATGTCGGCCTTCCAGCGGTCGGTCACATTGTTGTCTTCAGCTACTTTAGCTGCCAGCAGCGCTTTGAGTTCTTCCTGCTCTAGTCGGGCCTTTTCGATACCCAGCTCCAGCAGTCGCTCCTCGTGGTCGTACTGGAGTTGGCGCAACTTGGCGACCTCAGCATCAGTGGGGTTGTCGGAGATCTTGACACCAAGAGTATTCTCGACGACTTCCTTGCCTTTAGCTTGGATAGCCGAGGACAAAAGACCCAGACCATTCTGGGCCAGAGTGCCGAGTAGTGATGCGACGATTGGGATCATTTCAATCCTTCCCAGTTATGGTTTTGATCGGCTTAGCAACATGAGTCTTCTCTTCCAAGATTGCAATATGCATTCGGTTTTCCGCGATCTGGTCGCGGTTGCGTTGAATTTCCTTTTCAAGGTCTTGACGCAGCTTTTCTCGGGCTAATTCGGCCCCAGAATTTACCGCTTGCCGATTGTCCGAAGTGACCACAAGTGATATTTTACTGTTAAGTATGGTGACTTCGTGTGCTAGATTAGACAGTGCACTCATCAAATATACGACGCAAGAAAAAAGGAGTGGGAGAAGCGCGAAGGTGATCTTCTCGATTAAAGCACCTTTACTTTCCATCGCTTGAATCTTCTCCTCACTCATTCAGATCCCCAGCATCTTTTTGACAAATTCCCCAGCCACCCCCGGGCCGAACAGGACGGCGATCAGAAGCACATACAGGAGTATCTCGATCTTGTTGATCCGTTTGTCGCCATCGCGCAGTGAACGATCGATCGAGTTGTACCGCTCAGTGCAAACGGCCTCGTGCACGGCCAAACGGGTGTCTAGGGAATCCGACATCGAGTTACTCCGCTACTGGCGCGACTTCGACGACTTCGGGGGCAGCCTGAGCTTGCGCTTCTTGCTGAATACCGCTGATCAATTGTTGCACTTGAACGTAGGGTTGGTTACCAAGGTACTGCAGAATTGCGTTGACCAGCTCAGTTGAAAATGCGATTTTTTGCATGAAATACTCTCCAAGATGTTGTCCGCTGTTTTAAGGCCAGCGGGTTGCCCACCCGTATTATACCGCAGGTGCGACCCAAGGCAACGGGGTGTTCTGTGGGCTGACAGGCGGGGTGATCATGCTGTCGATCTGGCCCTGTACACAGGCTTGTGCGCTTGCCATGGCGTTCTCTGGAATCCAGCCAATGACGATAGCTTGGGTAAGCTGGTCGTAGGGGATGAATGTTTCAGGCGCTTGGCTCGAGTCAAAGGTGGTGTTGCCACCGATGCTGGCAGTGTATTCCCCGTCCACGCCAGTGACTTCCCACAAAGCGTTGACCACATAGTTGGGATCAGGCTGTTGCAAGGCGTACATCGAGGTGATGGTCGTGGTGAAAGTTGTCATGGTTTAAGCTCCTTGGTTGAGTTGAGATTTGAGGCTATCAATTTCGGCTTTGAGTTCTTGGATGGCTTTGATCAGTGGGCTGATAAACATTTCACGGCTGATTGCCTGTATGCCATCTGGCCCCATATCCCAACCAGCAAAAGTGTCTACGCCCTCTGCATCAAGAGCCGCCTTAACTTCTTGAGCAATCAATCCGTGAATAACTGTTGTCGTGTCACGCTTGTTTTCTTCTGCGTAATATGGATTGTCTTGCTCAAGTTCGTTGCTGGGTTTCCAAGTAAATTTAACAGGGCGCAGACGATTGATAAATGACAGGCCAAGGGTGTCTTCTTGGATGTTTTTCTTCAAACGCCCGTCTGAGGTTTGAGTCCAAGTGGCGTTGACTGTAAAAGCGTTATAAACTTTTCCTGTTGATGAGCCTAAAGTTACATAACTATCGCCTTGCCCAGTTAAATCATAACCAATAACAATTTGAGTTGAGGCAGATGCTGAACTTCCTCTAGCACCATAACCTACAAAAGTATTTTGTGTGCCACTTGTAAGCGTATAGCCAGCAGACCGACCTAACAAAGTATTGTCAGCCCCAGTTGCTTGATAACCGGCCTGATAGCCAACAGCAGTGTTGTTGGCTGCTGTGGTGACTGCATAAAGCGCCTGATAGCCCACAGCCGTGTTGTATGAGGCTGTGGTGTTGTTTTGTAAAGCGGCAAAACCAATTGCCGTGTTGTTTCCACCTGTAGTGTTGTAGTACAAGGGGCTAGACCCACCAACAGCAGTGTTACCAGCGCCCGTTGTGGTGTTATACCCAGCAGAATACCCAATAAAACACTGGCCCGTAGCTGTGGTATTTGAATATCCTGCTTGATAACCCAAGGCGGTGTTGTATGAGGCTGTGGTGTTGTTGACAAGGGCTTGAACGCCAATTGCAACATTGGAGCCGCCAGATGAGTTGTAGTAAAGAGTCTGGAACCCCATTGCAATATTGCTGGTTCCATTGTTTGTATATCCCGCTTGTGCCCCTAAAAACAGGTTTTGTATGCCCGTGCTATTCGTAAACCCCGCCTGATAACCTACCGCAGTGTTACTTGAGGCTGTGGTGTTGGACGGAAGTGCAGACCGTCCAATTGCGGTATTGTAGGAACCAGTTGTGTTTGCAGTACCTGCTACAACACCAATAAAAGTATTGTCGGAACCTGTGTTGGCAAAACCAGCTTGAAAACCTACAAATACATGGCCTTGAGCCGTTGTATTTGAATATCCCGCTTGATAGCCAATTGCGGTCATTGCGCCTGTTGTATTGCTATACCCCGCTTGATACCCTACAGCAGTGTTGTTTGAGGCTGTGGTGTTGGAGAACAGCGCATACCTTCCCAAGCCAGTATTTGCAGTTCCAGTTGTGTTTGCGTACATAGCTTCAGCACCCACAGCCGTATTGTTATCAGCCGTAGTATTGGAATACAAAGCCTGCGAACCTACTGAAGTATTGGCCGCACCAGTGGTATTTAAGTATGAAGCAAGTCTACCAATCGCAGTGTTATTCCCGCCTGTGGTGTTGGAGCGAAGGGCAGATTCACCAATTGCAGTATTGTATGAACCAGTCGTGTTGAGGCGCATTGCGTTATTGCCAATTGCAACATATTGAATTCCTGTCGTATTGGTAAGCGCAGAATTTCCACCAACAGCAACGCCGTATCCAGATGTATTTTGATATCCAGCTTGATATCCAATAAATGTTGTTATACCCCCAGTATCAGTATTACTGTATCCCGCTTGATAGCCAACCGCCGTCATAACAGCACCAGTTGCGCTATACCCCGCCTGATAGCCTACAGCAGTGTTGCTTGAGGTTGTAGTGCTGCTGAATAATGCCTCACGACCAACGGCGGTGTTGTAGTTACCTGTAGTGTTGTAATACAAAGGTGAATCGCCAAAAGCATTGTTGGCTGTTCCCGTGGTATTAGCCGCCAAGGCATACGGCCCAAGACCAGTATTACGGCCCGTTGTATTTGATTTGAGCGCCCAATAGCCAAATGCACCTATTGTGTCGCCTGTTGTATTTGAATACCCTGCCTGATAGCCTACAGCAGTGCCAAATGAAGCTGTAGTGTTGGAATAGAGGGAATCTTTGCCAACAGCCGTGTTATACGATCCCGTGGTGTTGCTATATGCGGCATTTGTGCCGATTGCCACGCCACTCTCAGCAGTTGTGGTCAAACGAAATGCGTTGTAACCAAAGGCTGCATTTGCACCGTTGCCAGTTGTGTGCGAATACAAAGCACCCGAACCAGTTGCGGTGTTGTACTGCGAACCAGAAATGCTATACCCCGCCTGATAACCCACAGCAGTGTTGTTTGAGGCTGTGGTGTTAAATCTAAGTGATTCAGAGCCAACAGCTACATTAAAGCTGCCTGTTGTGTTTGCTCGCAACGCACTTGAGCCAAAAGCTACGCCGCCAGCACCAGTGGTGTTTGATTGATATGCATACCGACCGAAAGCATTATTTGCGTCTCCAGTAGTGTTAGAAGCCAACGCATTAGAACCAAAAGCAGTGCCATAAATTGCGCTTGTGTTTGCAGACAATGCGCTAACACCAACTGCTGTATTCTCGGTTCCGCTTGTATTTGCCGCCAAAGCACTTGCACCCACCGCAGTGTTGGTGGCTACAGCACCTGCGCCAAGACCTACAGTGAGTCCTTGAATGGTTGCTCCAAGGGTGCTACTGAATGTTCCAGTGACTGCAAGCGCAGTACCACTCCAAGTCAAATTAGCAGAACCAGCTAATGCACCAGAACTGTTGAACTGGACCTGAGTATTAGAACCACCTGCTGGGCCAGCAGTGGCACCGGCGAGCAGGGTGACAACGCCAGCGGAGCTCTTGTAGTAGAGCTTACCATCGACGGTATTGAGTGCAAGCTCGCCAGCGACGAGGTTTGCCGCTAACGGGACAGCCGCCGCAGTGGCGCTGTAGTAAAGCGAAATAGGGGTGAAGCCAACAGCAGCCATTAGAAAGTTCCTCCAAAGATTCCAGTTGTAGCAGTCACAGTTGTGAATGCCCCGGTGGTAGCGGTGGTAGCTCCAACAGTACCATTGATATTGATCGACGCGGTGCCGGTAAGATTCGTCACAGTCCCGCCGCTCGGCGTACCCAGTGCACCACCATTAACCACGAAAGCCCCAGCAGCACCCGTGTTTAACCCCAGTGCGGTCACAACTCCCGTTCCGGTAGTCGTCGTGGCTGGCGCTACTCCAGCACCCCCGCCAATCATTAATGCATTGGCCGCGAGTAGCGCCGAACTGGCTACCGCAGATGTCGAGGAGAAGTAGGGGATGCCGCCCGAAGTACCCGAAGTAATTCCGAGACCGCCATTGCCCAGTGCGAGGGTGCCGTCCACGTGGGTAGTTAGACCGATCTTCCCCCAGCTGGGTGCGGTGGCAACGCCACCGGAGATTAATGCGTTGCCGGTTGCTATGTCGGCCAGTTTAGCAAGGGTCGTGGTAGTGTTGGCGTAGAGCAGATCGCCCACGGCGTAGACTGTCTGCCCCGTACCGCCCAAAATCGCCGTGACCGGGGAGGTTAGACTGAACTGCGTGCCAGTGAGGGTCAAGCCCGTACCCGCTGTGTACGATCCAACACCGGCGAATTGAACCCAGGTGATCGCGGTTGTACCCAGCGTACCGCCAGCATTGGAGGTACACACCCAGCCCGTATCGGCGTATAAGGTTCCTTGCTCAATGAAGGTAAACGCACCCGGCACCTCTGCCCACGAGTCCATGTCGGTTGCACGGGTCCACGCAGCTGCAGCCACTAAATAAATCCCGTTGTTCTGGCTTAACGTTTGGTCTTTCACCAAGCATCTATCGCCAGCAATCAGTGCTACGCCATCAATGGTCTGCGTGCCCGACAGCGTAATATTCGCCGTAGTTGCCGCGACGCACGAAGCTTTAGGGTCTAACCCCTGGGCTACTGTGTCGACGTATTGTTTGGTCGCCAGCTGCAATGCGGTGGTCGGGTCTTGGGTCACAGCGACCGATGTTAACCCGCCCAAAGTCAGGCTCGAGCTGCCCAAAGATATCGCGGTGGTTCCGATGGTCAGCGAGGAATTCGCGAGCTGTGCGTTGGTGATCGTTCCGGACAGGTCGCTGGTCGGAATAGATGCCGAGGCCGTCATCGCACCCGTTCCGTTGCCGGAGACATACCCAGTGAGGGTCGTAGCACCCGTTCCACCATTTGCGGCATTCAAAGTACCCGCCAGAGTGATCGCACCACTGGTCGTAGCACTCGGGGTGAACCCCGTAGTACCCGCGCTGAATGACGTTACACCCCCAGTGAGTGCGAACTGCCGCCAAGCACCACTCGAATACCCGTCGAAAGTACTTGTACTAGTGTTGAACCGCACCTGACCATCCGCGCCTACCGGTTGCTGGGCCGTAGTACCATTTGGAAGTGTTACAGCACCCGTTCCAGGGAAAATCGCATTGCTCGCCATCGCGATCGTTGGGTCTCCAGACCCATTTCCATTCGCTACGGTGATCTCGTTCGCCGTTCCATATATCTGTCGACCCGCTATAGTGGTCCCATTAACCACCGCGAGCATTCCAGTACCCGAGGAATTGGCCAAAGCGAGTGCTAAACCACTCAGAGCGAACGTCGGATTACCCGCGATACCATCCCCGTTGGTGATCGAGAGACCCGCACCGGAGGCTGTGAGAGTGCGGTTGGCTATACTAGTAGCCCCGGTCTTGACGAGAACCCCGGGAGATACTGTCTCGAGGCTCGCTGCGGCCCCGTTGAATTCCAGACGCAGGTAAGACTGCGCTCCGCCATCGGTCAGACCCAGTCCGGAACCGGTCGATAGGTATCGGGAGTTGGGCAGAGTAGGTTCCTGGACCTTTGTCAGGAACGTCTGGTTCTGCGATGGGGACGCTGCGATTGCCGCAGTAGTCGTCCGCACCGTTTGGCCATTCTGTACAATAGGTACAGATTCGGTCCCGGTTATCGTCCCGGCTGCTGGAAGCTGTGTGATGGTTAAGTTAGCCATTTAGGGACTCAACGTTATACTATCCAGATTACCATTGTTCTCGGGCGTCTGGGTATTTTGCTCGGGAGAGAGCACATAACCGCCGTATCCAGTGGCAATCAGATTGTTATCTTGAACAGCCACGGACACATCCGGGCGCGGAAAGCGAATCGTAATGCGCTCAGTCTGCCTCGCTGGCAGTCGATACGGGTCTTTTTGGTCCGCGCAACCTTCGTTGCAAACCTGGAGACCGGGAAAATTAGGGTCGGAGCGCATCACCGAATGCGCTCTCTTCATCTTGCAGCGATCACAAACCGCAATCGATAGCGTCGAATTGCCGAGAGTGTCGAGGAAAATGCCCATGCAACCCCCTCTACGCCGTGTAAACGCCAATAGCTGGCGCAAAATAAATCGGGGACTTGTCGCGCTCTTCCTGCTCGGCAAGGTTCGTGTACTCGTTCGCTTTCGCTTCCAAGTACTGAATCCGGTCCAGCGGCACATTCGGCAGCTCCAGCCCCATTCGATGCGACAGCTGCATCAAAATCGCCTCGTACCAACGCTGCGGAATCTCGATCTCGTTGGTCAACGCCCCAACATCCATGACTTGGCGTGAATACCAAACAGTCATCTGCACCAGCGGGTCACTCGGGGTGGGCCAAAGCCATAACTGCGGCTGGGGGATCGTGCGGTTGAACCAAAATTGAAAAGGCTGGTTGGCCGTGAAATTCTTGTTCGGTAGATTTGTGTAGTCGTCGCGGTTTAACCGCGCCATGGTGATCTCGGTGCTGTTGTTACCCACGAAGAATTCGCGCAGCGCCAGCGTAGTACCGCCGGACGCCAAAATACGGTAGTATTCGACGCTTTGACCCGGGTTAATGTCGTACCAAAGCCATTCGTTGTCAGTTACAGTGGTCGTCCCCACATCATCCAACGTCAGCCAGTTAGTGCCATCAATGCTGTACTGCAACGTGAAAGTCCAGACTGCGCTGCCGCCACCGGCGACGTAAGGAAGAACACCGATTGAACCCGCATAAATAGGGTTATCCGTGCCGAATGCGACGGAGATATAACCATTCGCGGATGTCTGCTGGCATACCGTATCTACATCCCCGTCGAATGCATTTCCTACAGTGCCGCCAGCCGATGAATAATAAGCCCCGCTTGGGCGATTCATCTTTCGATACAGTGCGTTGAGCACCTCGATCGAACCTTTGGGTAGCGAGTAAATGTAGTTGTCGGCGGTTACGCCGAACACCTTCTTGTCAATCGCCCAGTAATTAATACCGATATTGGACAGATTGGTGAGAAGGATAAATAGCGATTCGCGTGCCGACAGCTGCTGCTCGGACGTCAATTCCTCCGCTAATTTGCCGCAACGGCGAGCACCATGGTCAATGAACGTTTGTACATTGAGAACCGTTTGCCCTACCGTATTTGAATATGCCATCTTACCATCCCGGACAATTCCATCGTTGCATCGAAGCCCGTGCTCGGCTGCCCTTTTCGGACTTTTCGGCTACTGGTCCCATCCTCGCACAAAAAGAATCGCGGCGTGCACCACCTTGGGGCTGCGGGGGTTTGAGGTCGGAGCCAGTTTCGCTATTATACCGCGCCCGACCCTTTGCAGTCAATCCTGCCCCTTTTTCTGCCGGAAGCTTTTCACCACGCCCGATAGCCAAGCTTGGGCCACCTTTATTAAATCTTTTACCTTTGTCAGCATTTGCATAGTCCTTTCCGACAGATTGCGGGATGCCTACCTTCTTGGCGAACGCTGGATTGTGCGCTACCGCCTCCATCAACCTGTGCTGGGAAGGTGACTTGCTCGGCATGATCAAGCGTAGGATTTAATCATCTCAAGCACAACAGTGTATGTGTCGCCAGAGCTTGCATCTGAAGTGCTAAACACAATATTTCCATTTTTACCAGTGCTGGAATTGTTTGTAATTCCACCAAAACTGGAAAAATCATTTGTGTAATTGCTGTTCACATTACTAAGGAAGAACGGAACATCCGTATTTGCGTCCCAGTACATGCGAACTTCCATGCCATGGCAAATTGCGGTGATTTTGCTCACTGAAACACCAGTGCAGGCTTTGCCAGAATCACTGGAAGTAAGAGTTGACACATTGACTTTTGTGACTGCCGTTTCACCAGTGCCATCACTGATGTTCGTGAATTTCATGATTGCCAGACGCTCTCCGTCCAACAATGTTTGACTTGTGACTGCATCAGCCATTTTTATCTCCAATTAAAAGATGGGGGCCGAAGCCCCCACCATTAACACTCGTCAGCTTTTACTTTTCCGCCACGCTTGAACGTGCCGGATAGCTGCGATATTGCTACCGGAGCTGACGGTTTCTTCTTGGGCATTGCTACGGCGCGACCCGAGTCATTAACTGCGCCCCCCGTAGCAAAATGCTTTTTTGCAGCACCGCCTTTTTTGTAGCCGCCGCCGTTACCCAGTTTAACATCACCTGTGGGTGCTGAGTTGTTGTCGGGATGAGCGGTGCTCATCTTGGTAGAACCTTTGGTCGATTTGATGATGCCGCCGCTTTTGTAGCCGCCTTGGCCATCCACTACACCACCGGTCTTGTAGGCTCCGGGTTTGGTGCTCTTGGCAATACCACCAGTCTTCAAGCCTTTGTGGGCTTTAGACGCGGGTTTGCTCTCGTGCATTTCCAGCTCTTTGCCGACACCCTTGATAGCCTTCATTTCGGCTTTGTGCATCTTGGGTGACTCCATCTCGCCGCCTTTTTTCATGGCGGGACGCATTGGAGCTGCTGCCATGGCATCAGGACCGGTCATACCGGGTGCACGACGAGCCATACGCTTCGCAGCCATAGCACGAGCTGCACCGGGTGCGCCCATAGGTGGAACCACGGGGCTTCGGCCAGCCAAAGCACCCATGACACCACCATCCATCTTCTTGACGGGCTTTTTATCGCCCATCTTCGGGATGCCCTCGGCTTTCATCCGAGCAAAAGTAGCTGAACCACCAGTCTTGAGTTTTAACTCAACTGACGGTTCTGTGGTCATCATTTTGACCATTGGCTTGAATTGACCCATGCTGTTCTCCTTTAGGCTTGTGTGACGCCAAGAGCGCCAATACGGGTTGCATTCGGACCTGCCGCAATTGCTGGCAGGGCTATCCCCATCACGAGGCGCTTGATGCCGTCACAAGCCGATGAGGGCAAATAAGTACCCCTTACATCACCAGTTGTGGTGGTTGCTGTGGCGGTAGCGGCAACAGTCATAGTTCCAGCATCTTCAGCCAAGGTGTTGTCCCAGCCAGCGCGGGTGACGTAACCCCTATCGGTGATACGAAGTGGCGCACCCAAGATGTCGGTCGTACCTACCGCAACGGTAACAACACTCCCGCCAGAAGCAGTGACACTGGCGATTTGGTAGAAAGCTTTCTTACCATTGACAGTAGTAGACGCCACCGTTCCCGTTGCAATTACCTCGCTCATGGCTTGACCGTAGTAGTCGTAACCAGAAACAGTAATGTTAACAGAAGTTGGAGTACCAGCACCTGTAGTAGTAGAGACAGCACGGGGGCAATCAAGTTGCAAGCCTGTCGTACCGCCAGTGATTGTAGTGGATGTTACGCCAGCACCTGCTGCGAGCGTGAGTGTGGTAGCGGTTGTAATGACTGCGGCGACAATGTTCGTAGTCAATTTGGCTTGTGGTACAGCGTCCCAAATGTAGACGCGGCCCAGTGGGCCAACACCCAAGGTCATTGGGGACGGATTTTGTAGCAAAGCATTACCGGAACCAATAATCGTAGCGCTAGCCACAGTTTGAGAGGCGCTTACGGTGTAGGTGCCAATACCTCCGGTACCAGTACCGAAAGCGGTAATGTAGGTTCCGTTGGTCAGCGACGTAGAACTGTCAATAAACATGCCCACAGCAATCGGGTCACCGGAAAGCATAGCGGTGACGGTCAGTGTCGTGGTGGCAATTGAGCCAGTAAAAGTCGAAACAGCGGGGTAGGCGTCTGCACCCTGAGCGGTGACAGCGGAACCTAGGAAAAGGTCATCCGAGAATTGAGGCATGGTCTGCTCCTTGAAAAGTTTGACCAAACAGTTAACAAAATTGGGGGGCTGAGTGTTACCCCAGCCCCTGATGGCGTTTATTAGACGCCAGGAGTACCGTACATAGCGCGTGGGTCGGTGAAGCCGACTTGGTAACGCTCGGTTGCTTTGTAGCGCATCGAGTCAGTCTCGAAGTCACCTTCCATGGTCTTCTCCAATGCACGACGCATGAGGAGCTTCATGCCCTCAGGAGCGTCGGATTGAACCCACCATGCATTCGCGTTGGTTAAACGGGACAGGACAGCGGCACCTTCGTCCAGCAAGCCGATGGACTTGACGGGGTTGATGTCGTTGTTAGCTGTTCCAGCACGCAACACCGATTTCAGCAACACTTCGGCTTGGAAGACGTTACCGGGAGCCACCACCAACTGGCGGGGAACCAAGCGGATCTTCTTGCCGTTGTTGTCCACTGCTTGGCGGATCTGGATGAGCATTTGCTCAAGCGAGGTCTGCGACAAGTTAGCGGAAGTCGACAGCAGGTTGCTGAAAGTACCATTCACGATGGGGTGAGAGGCGCTGTTCAACTGAACGCCGTCACCACCGGGATAAGAACTATTGAAAGCGCGGTTCAGCACGTTGGCCGACAGCGTTTCTTTGGTCTCAATCAGTGATTGGGCGAGGTGGCGAGCGTAGACTTGGCCAATTCGGATGTGGTCGCCGTCCTCTACCAACACTTTGGTCAAGGCAAAGGCGAGGCCAAAGACTTGATATACATAGCGTTGCAGGAACAGGACACCACCTTGTTGGTAGGTCACTGGAGTACCATCGGGCAACTGGGGGGCTGCACCGAAACCGTACAAGACGGGTTCTTCATGGTAGTTACGGGGAATGCCCTGTTCCTCGCGGAACACACGGGACCATTCGTCTTTTCGTTGGTCGTACACGCCGTCGAAGCATTCGTTGAGGATAGGTTCAACAATACTTCTAAAGTCCGTACTGCGCATTGGAGCGGCCATGGTTTAGTCCCCCTTAAATGGCATTAACGGTCGCTTGATACTGCGATTCGTTAATAGTTACCCGCACAACCGTGTACGTATCGCCCCAAGCATTGTCGGGGTACGGAGCCAAATCAACGATCCGCATTTGAGCAGAGCTACCAGAGCCGACCAAAGTGGTAGACAAGGTGCACTGCGACAAACCAGTGACATTGCTGCCAGCGGTAGTCGCGCTCAAATCGGCTTGATCGCCAATAGAGGTCTGAGCCAGTGAGCCGTCGGCTTGAATTTCGTAAACGATGTTGGGGTCGTTATAGAAATAAGCAACGCATGAACCGGTTTGGTAAGCCGTGTTGGCTGGCCAATAGTTCGATATGCGACGACGACCAGTGGTGTCAGTCCACTCAACGCCAGCGAAAGCCCCTTGGAAGGAGTCACCCGCTGCTGCGACAACGATGTTGCCGCTCGTATTGAGCTTGACCGGTTGGCCTTTCAGAATGTCGGTGTTGTACGCCGACGCAATACCGCCAGCCAACGCTTGAGCGCGATCCAAACCAGAGGGGTGGAAAGCAGGGCGCAGACCGAACGGTGCATTTGTAGAAGACATAGTCTTTTCTCCAGAATGTAGTTCGAAATCCGTTAGGTAAATACCGGAACGGGCATGGGTTTGTCAAGCTCACGAATTCCATCGCCTTCAATATCGCCTAACGATCGACCCTTGCTGTCACGCGGACCTAGGTTGTCAGCCTGAATACGGATTTTGTCCGCTTCATCCTGAGGCGCAAAGTGGTGCAGCTCTTCCATGATGGACTGGTAAATGTCCTCTGGAATTTTATACAAAAGCATCTCGTTGCATGCAATATAACCCGCTTGTTCACCGGCTTTAACTTTGTAGTTTTCAAAGCCCGGAACTTCGTCAATCATGACTGGAGTATACCCCATACGGAGGCGTTTGTGGATCGGATCGTAGCCGTTAGTTGTCGACAGCCAGATCGCGTGATATCCCGGCATATCCGGGGGCTTGGGGAGGGACTCTTGCGTCCACTCGTTCCGGAACATCCTGCGACGCTCCTGATCACTAGCCAGCTGTGTAGTGGCATCGGCACGTTGGCGATCCTGCGATGCGCGGGATTCACGGCCACCAGCGGTAGTATCTTTCTTTAAACGGTCATCTTTCATGTTCAGCTCCTGTTGGCGTTTAAGCGGTCATATTCAGCGTATTTTTTGATCATCTTGTTGCGTTCGGCCATATTATCCCACCGACCCGCATCCTTGATGGCTCGCACACGCTCTGGAGACAGACGGAACTCGTTCGGTCTTAACGAATTACTAGATTCCCGTCCAGATCCTGTAACCACTTGCCTTGGTCTCCGATTTTGAGCAGATGACTGATCGTCATTTCCGCCATTATAACGGTGAGGCAGGTATTTTGTCAATCTATTGTCCAACTCCGACCAGTAATCGGGGGTGTTGGGATCCCAGCCTTCCTCGACGAGACTTTCATCGATTTTAACCGCGACACGGCTGTCGGTATCCTTCCCATTCGGGTCGTACCAATCATTTCGCGCCATCCAGTCACCGGCCAGACGCTTCAAGCGCGGGTCCGGCGCTTTTGGGACTGCTGGAGTGTTAGGTGCCGCCACGGCACGCTTTTTGAGCGCTTCGAGGGATTCGACCTGTCGTCGGGCATCGTACCAAGCTTCCTGGGCATCAGCCAAACCCGCGCCATCGGCCATTTCGGTCGCCTCTTTGATCTTCATCTTGGCGTATTGCAGCCGTACATGACCATCTTCGATCGCCTTGTCCAGCCGTGCCACATCGGCACCCGCCGTGCGTTTTTCCAGCACCGCCAGCCGTTCGGTCATCTGCTCGTTCTGGCGCTGCAGAGTGGTGATCAGATGGTTCGATTCGGCGGTTCGAGCCTTGTGGAGCTTTTTCTTGAGATTCCGCTCTTCACGCCGCGCCAGCCGGATGGCCTCTCGCTGCGGATCAGGGTCCGGAGTATTGTCTACCCCACCACTGGAATCATCATCGTGGTCATCGTCTGTATCCGCCGAATTTTTCTGCGAATCCGTTTCGGCATTACTGCCATTGTCTGGAGCTTCTCCGGGTGGCAGCAACACCGTCGCTGACCCATCTGAACCCTCCGACATTTGCAATTCTAATTTATCGACCGTGTTCATATAAACGCCTTCACTTTCAAGGGATCTCCAGTCACTTTTGCAATGACTTCGTGATCGTTAAACACACTGAACAACGCGGTACTGCCTTCATCGGGGTGCCCGTAGGGTACTTCCCAACGATCGCCGCCCCATTTGGGCATACGCACGTAGTCTCCAACTTCGATCCAATTGCCCTCGGGCCACGGTTCGAGCGAGTCGCGTTTCTTGAAAGCCAGTGGTCCGATCGCTATGACTTTCGCCACTTGATTGTTCCACTTCTCAGTCTCCTTGGTCTCTTCGACCAGTACAATGCCAGAGCTGGTGACAGTCTTTTTGGTCTGTCTCCACTGGACGAGAACCCGTCCACCTACTGGCCAAGCACCGGGATCAACTGCGGGAAATGCTTCCTGCAACGCTGCTTCATTCAAAGCTTCCGGTTCGTTTTTCATCATCAATGTCCTCTTCCTTTAGAAGATGGTTTAAGGTGTCCAGAGCTTCTTCAAGCCCTTGGTGCTGTCCTACCAATCGCTGGTAGGTTTCGAAATTGACGACATGGCCGTCAATTAACGATTTGGCGATCGCTGCTTTGCGCTCTTCGATTGCACCCACGAAGTCGCTGACGTATCGCATTATTTCTTCTTCGCTTGCATCAACGCGCCGACTTTGGGCTTGGTGTTGCTGGAAGACTTGGTATCCTCCTTCGCGCCCAATGAAGACCCGTCAAGCTTTGCACCCATCGCCATGCGCTTGTGCATATTCACATCTTGACCCATTTGACCTGCGTTGTTAGTAGCCATTTTGACCTCCTAAGGTTTGTTGTGCGCTTTCCAGCGCGGCGATAGCAGTTTTCTCCTGCTCGTGCTTCAAGACGGAGGTATCGTGCGATAACTCCGCAGTCTTGATTCTCTCTTCTGTCAGATTGTCGCTCGCGTTCGTCGCGATGTCGATCTGCATTTTGCGGTTGTTGTCCAGCATCGTGGCTTGCAGCTTCGCTTTGTCGTGCTCCGCATCCATCTGGTCTTTCGCTGCACGCCGCTGAGTTTCGGCCATCGAGGTCTGCATGATCACTTTGTCCGACGCGTCCATCGGCGGCTCGGGTTTGTACTGCTGCATGGTCTGCACAAGCTTTTGCAACGCTGGCATCACCTTGGTGAACGCATCTTTCGTGTCCATATCGGTGTGCTGCGACGCCAACGCGTACAACTTGTCGATCTCCCCGGTGATTCCCGGCACGTCGTAATCTGCGGGTTTCTTGCCCAATGACTCTTCGACATACCCGTTCATGTGACCCATGTACCACAAGATCAAGTGCTGCTTGAAGTGTTCGAGGAACGCTGGCATGAAAGACGGAGCGATGATGGGCGATGAACCCAGCATCGGGTTGAGCGCGAAGTCCAAATGCGCTTGGATGTGCGCCAATTGATTTTGGTGCGGGTAGGCAAACGCTGCACGACCAATCGCCATCGCTGCGTTCTCCTCGGCTGCGTTCGATTCGGTCGGTTCCACGATGCTCGGCATCAACTCGGAGGGGTTCGGCACCTTCATCTGCTTGATCACCCGCTGGATAACGGCACGACGATCGAACTGGTCCGGGTATTTCTCCATCAGCGCCAGCACCGCTTGGTTCTGTGCAAATCGCTGAGTCTCGCTGAAAATGTGCGGATCGCTCACCGGAATCACGTCGGTGTTGCGATTGAAGTCCTCGCGTTTGATCGGCAGCTCTTGGACAATGTCTCCCTTGCGCATGTCGTCCAAATACCAGCGATTGATACGCTGCAGGATCATCAGCACCCGGCCTTGCGACTGGTGCAATCGGGCGTGAATTGCCGAGAACACCGCCGCGCCCTGCTCGATCAGCGCCTGAGTGGTCCCAACTGGTGCGTTGTTGGTGATGTCGGCGATTTTCTCCTCGCTCGTGGTCACAACACCCTTTGCTGCGGTGGTCAGCCAGCCCAGCAGATTGAAAAGCGTCTCGCTTGGTGGGTTAAAAGGCATCGGCATCGCGATTTTGCGAATGTCGTCGACCCCCGGAGCACCCTCGATCTCGGCCACTTGGGTCACTTCGACCTGCTGCGATTGCCCCGAAATCTTCGCGCCTTTGAGCTTGAGCATCGTCGCGGCGTTGTTGATGTGCGCCGAATCCATCAATGCACGCAATGCGCCGGTCAACGCAGCAGAAAGGCCACCGATCAGGTGTGGGAGACCAATCGCGTAGGCTCCGCGCCACGGGATGAACTTGAACTCGACCATCCAGTCGAGCTTGGCCATGCTCTCGTCGCCCTCTTCCCAATTGCGATACAGTCCGACCACCTCGGTGTTCAGCTCGTCGATCATCAAAATGTAGGGCGCAATCTCGCCTTTCGAGTGTCCATCGTCTTCTACTGGCATGTTCACGTAGATGTGGTACACCCGGCGCAACCCGTCCTCGTTGTCCTCGAACTGTCGACCCTCGATCTTGTTATTCGCCTTCTCGGCGGCAGTCATCTCGGGTTCCATGCTGGCGCGAATGATGTCGATGTCGCGGTACAGACCGCTGGAGACACGCGATTCGAATTCCTCTTGCGTGATGTCCTGCTGTTCCGTTACCCGTTGCGCAGTATAGAACGACCCGGCAGCAAATGGGAGCAGCACGTTGTCCACCGCCACGAACTCGGCGCAGGGGCGTTTCATGCGGGTGTCGTACCACAACTTCAAATACTGCGATCCACCGAGTGGCAACTGCGTGAGCATCTGCTCTTGCTCGTCGCGAAATTCCTCGATCTGCTCGGTCAGCTGCCAATTCATGAAGTCGCGTTTGCGCTCCGCACGCTGTGTAGCTTCCTCTTCGGCTTTGCCCACGACCTTGGTGCGCACTGGACCATCGGGCGGAAACAGCTCTTTAATCGCTCGCGACTCGAAATCAATGCAGGCCTCGGCCATGATCGGATGCACGACCTTGCTGGCCCCGGCGAACGTCGCACCACCGGGCGCATCGTTTCCCATGCCGGTGCGCTTTAATCCCTCTTCGTATTTCTTGTCTCGATCCTTGCGAGCTTCCCGGTCCTTTTCCACCATTTCGATGTACTTGAGCGCAATGCGGCTTAGATCCCACGACGGGAGCGACTCGGCTAAATTCTCGTAGAAATCGCCTTCTTGCATCGGACCGTTGAAGTCGTCCATTCGCACGATCGCTGACCCATCGGGCTGCTCTTCAACTTCTGCAAATTCGTCTTCCAAGTCGAACACCAACCCCTCAGTGTCTTCGGGTCCGGGTGCTGCTTCCATCTGCGGTTGTGGGAATTCGGTTGCCATAAAAGTCCTTTATTGTATCACGGGCGTTAGTCGTTGTTCCACAGATTCTCGGGCCGATACTTCGGTTCTGCGTGCTCGCCACGTGCGTATTTTTCCAGATCTTTCGGGGTCATCATACCACTCTCAAGTGTCGTTTCGTACGACCCCATCGAAAAATCCTTGGCCGAATTCATCATCTGCTGATAGCGTTCCGGGTCCGCTTCCTTGATCTGGCGTAGCGCACCACGTAGCTGCATTGGTGGTACATTGGAGCTTGGTGTGCCAAGCATGACGTTCAACGCGCCGGATGGGCGCATCGGTCCGAAAAATTCCCAATCGTTCGGTGCGTATTCGGGGTCAGTCAAATGCTCGTACATCCGCTCGATTTGGAATTCGTTGCCTGATGGGTCAAACGCTTTGGTCGGCTTCGCACCACTCAACTGGTTCTGTACGAACTCTATTGCTTCTTTTTTGGACATGCCCTGCTTAATAGCGGCCATGATGAGACCGGGCATCATGTCGGCGCTAACAGCTGCAGCGGCTGGCGCTACGGATTCAGCCAAACTCGCGACGTTTGGTAAGGGTATCATGCCTTGCATCGCTTGACCCGCTGCGGATTTGAGCACGGTGCGACGAGAAACGGGCGTTTCGGTGATCGATTTCAAGGTCGATTTCGTAGCTCCTGCATCGGGCGACACGGTGGTCGTCTTTTCGGTCAGCGTTGGCGCTTGGCCCTCTTTGCCGAATTGCTTCTCCAGCTTAGCGAGTGCTTTGTCGTCGATCCGGGCCAATGGGAAATCCATTGCTGGTTGGGCTTTCAATCCGAACAACGAGCGACGTGCGAGATCCGGCTTGTCGGCGACCTTAGTGCCTTTCATCAGCAACTCATCCGCCATCTGCTGCACGGTCTTTTTCGCACTGCCACCACCAGCAAATGCACGTCTGGGCATTGGTGCACGCATCAAGTCGGAGCTTCGCGCCTTGGGCGGCGTGGCACGCATCTCGGGTCCCGCGTAGGTCTCCGCATTGTGTGGCATGAAGTCCACACGCCGGGTTGCAGTTGCCGGGTCGTATGCCTTGTTAGACGCGGCTGCACGCATATGAGCCATAGCTGCACGTTGCAATTCGGGCGTTGGAAATCTGCGCTGAAATTCCTCAGCCATGCGACGATCTTGGTCGTCTTCGCTCAGCTGCGGCATCGAAGGTTTAGGCAATGGACCAAGGCGTTTAAGCAGCTCCTCGTCGTGTCCTTTGTTTAAATCGCCAGCGTGCAAAGCCATGTATGTGGGAACCGACGCACGCAAACCAGCGAACATCGTGGCCACATCCGCAGGATCGGGGTCCATCGCTTTTACAAGGTCTTCATACCAAGCTGCCATGTCACGCCTCACTGTGCATACGGGTTGACCTTTTCTTGCCGCTCGTCGTCCGCGTATTCGTCGGTGGGCACGGGGTCAAAGTTGAGAAAGCCCATGTCGCGCAGCAGCCGCAGCGCTTGGGTCGTAGTGTCGGTCAAGTCGTCACGCTCGGACTCGGGGAACGAGCAGATCTGGCTCACCAGCGGTTCAGCCCAATCGCGTGGCTGGCCCCGGTGGACCGTGGATTCGGGCACGTAGACGCGGCCATGCAGAATGATGTTGGCCACCAAGTGCAAACGCTGGACTTTGTCGGCACGCCCCGGGTTGTAAGCGCGGCACGGCACTTGTGCACGCTGCAAATCCTGCAAAATGCTGATACCCGACGCTTTGTCCTCGACCAGCACCAAGTCAACCTTTTTGCCCGGGTCGCCGTAGACCGATTTGTACTCGTCGATCACGCGAGGGCGCAGGTCCGGGTAAGCGAGGAAGTCCTCCCAGCAATCGATGAGCATGGCGCACAGTGGCCGATCGTCATTTGGGCGAAAGATGCCCCACGTGCTGCACGCGGTCGGGTCGTTGATCGTCTTCTCAGTGTACGCGCAATCGTACGACTGCAGAATGAACAAGAACTCGGGCAATGCACGATCCGCGTCCCACAGCTTGAACCACTCGCGTTTGACAATGCCGTAGTCTTCCGGGTCGATGACCTCGGCATACAGCTCCTGCCGTCCCAGCCGCGTGCCCTCGTACTGCGCCACGATTTCGTCACGAAACGTGGGTGCAAGGTTGTTGAAATTCTCGTGGGTCGTGCCGGTGGTCAGGTAAACACGGTCGTCGTCCATGAGCTTTCGCACGATCGGGATCGGCTTGGGTGTGGTCGTGATGCAAACGCGGGGCTTTTGCCCAAGGCGCAAGCCGAACATAAGGTTGGACCACATATCTTCGACATTGCGGAATTTTGCAAGCTCGTCCACCCACGCCAAATCGTGCTGGGGTCCGCGCAGCGTTTCGGGGTCGTTGTCCGAATAGATCGTCGCAATCGCGCCGTTGGGCCACTCGATCCGGCGTTTCGATGGAACAAATACCGGCTTGCACTTGGGGTGCGAGATGGCCAAAATGCCGGACTCGCCCTCGATCATGACGTCGCGTGCATCGCCTGCGTCTTCAGCAATGAGTGCAACACGGCCAGCGAGACCATTTTCGACGTGGTAGCGCACGAACTCAGCACCACAACGGGTTTTGCCCCACCCACGACCAGCGAGGATAAGCCAGATGGTCCAAAGGTCGCCGGGGGGTATGAACTGGTTTGGCCGTGCCCACGTTTGCCAGTCGTAGTACAGCTCGACGGCTTCGATGTTCGACAACTCACCCACGAACTCGCGCAGGTTCGCCGGGTCAACGAGGTTTCGGGCTTTGCTAGCCTTCTGCCTTTGACTTCTGCTCAAGCCGTTGTGCAAGGCGATCACGGAGTCCCTCGATGTTGATGTTTGAGTCGAGCGAGCCAGAGACGTTCATGTTCACATCTTTCGCTCGGAATTTCGCATCGTAGCCCATGAGCGTGAACTGCAGCAGCCCATCGCTGTATCGCTTCACCGTTTCGCCCGTCTTGACGCCTTGATGCACCAATGGCTCGTCGTGTCCGACTACGGACCGGCGATACGCTTCAGCACGCATCGTGTCGACCATCTCTTCTTGTATCGCTTCCATGAGCGAATCAAAAAGTCGGTGGTCTTTGCGCCAGCCCAGCAGAGTCGTGCGGTGCACACCGGCAGTCGTGTAAGCATGGCGCATTGAAAACATGGCAGAGGCCGGACCATCACGGTACTCGGCGAGCACGATCAGCATTTTGAATGCTCGCGTTTCCTCATGCAGCTGCAAAGCTCCCGTGGCTTCGATCGTTGGGTCGTTGCACGTGAGTGAGTGTGCCAAACGGCACGATTCGCTGGGCGGGAAACGCACGCGGTCCCGGCGTATGGCGTCGAGCAAGGCACGGGCAGAAATTCCAGCACGCCGCTCAAACTCCGCTAGAGTTTCTGCGCCGATTTGGTCGAGGGTCGTGAGGTCATCGTGAAAAGCCATGGGTCGGATTAAAACACAGGCAGCGAAGGCACACAATGGTCCGTTTTGCCGACGAAACAGGTTATAAAAAGCGGGTTGTGTTATAACTTCGGGTTATAAAGACACGCGCACGTACGTGAGGGGAGAGAAGAGAAGCCCCATGTGGTGGTGCAACAACAGTTGGCGTCTAGAGCGAGTCGTGCTTTGTTCCATTGTTCCACGATGATGGAACAGCCGATGGAACACCCCGACAGGCCGAAAACCCGCGTCCCTCGGGGCTTCGTTCACTTCGAACACCTTTTGTTCCATTGTTCCACCTCATACCCCCCCATATTTGAAGTGCGTTGACACGGCCAAGTCGCTCGCGTGCGTGGAACGCTGGAACAGCTGTTCTTTTTTCGAATGGGGAGGGCGTTCCGTTGGTTGTTCCATCTTGATGGAACGGTGGAACAGGGCTGGGGTTCCACGGTGCTGGTGTTGGACCAGCACGCCGCGTTGCGCGACGTCCCGTTACTTTATCACACCTGAGCCAGCGCGTCAAGTATTGCTTTGCTGTCTGCATTTCGATTCGAGTGCCACACCGCGTGAGACTCCCAGTCGGCCCGGGTCCACTTGTCGATTTGGAGTGCCGCGTCGCCACCCCGGAACAGGAACACGTCGCCGGTCGTCCCGAATTCGACCAGCAGCGCGATTTTCCCACCGCTCGTTTGGTGCCGCTCGGCCCAGTAGCGCTGTCCCGTGGTCCAGTGCCCGAGCCGGATGGGGGTTTTGACGCGGAGCGGGAAGTCGGCCACGACTTTCATTTCGATCCACCCATGCCAGCCGGGGTGGGCCAAGTACAGGTCCGGGGTGTCGCGTTTGACCCGGTTCTCGACGCGGGTCAGGTGGGCGAGGTGGCCGATCCGGCGCACCACCCAGTCGTACAGTCGCTGTTCGGGGAGTCGCATGGGTTCGTGCCTTTCGAGGATTTGCCTTTTGCGCCAGCCGGTCATGTGCGGAGTTTAGCACGCAGCGCGTTGGCCAGTCGCATGCTCGCCACCCCGGGGTTGGGCGCGTTGGTCAGAATCGCCGGATCAACACCGTACTGGGCGCACAGCGCGAGCCGGGAATCGGGCGAGCGATGGATCGCAAGCAGTTGGGCCACCGTGTCCAGCTCCCGGGGGGTCCGGGTGGGCTTCGAAGGGGTCCGGAAGGCCCGGAGCGGGGTCTCGGAGGCCTTCGGCGCACGGGGTTGGGGCGTGGGTACCCGGGCGATCTCGGAGGGCTTCCGGAGGCTTCCCGTTCCACGTGAAACGATCCGGCCACCCTCGATGCAGGTGCCGTCCGAGAGCCGGTACTTGGTCCCGTTCTTTCGGGCGTACTCGCCCTTGGCCCACCAAGGCAGGTATAGCGGGTCGTCCGTGCCCCGGGGGGCGTGCTCGGTGAGGACTTGGTCGATGGTGGTGGACTCAAGCATTGCGGCCACCTTTCACGTGCACGAGGCATTCGGCCACGCGATCGGACCACTTCTCGTCCGCGTCTTCGTTGTACGCGTCGAGGGTCTCGTCCAACGAGGCATCGTCCAAGTAGTCGTTGGCGCAGTCCACGAGGTCGTTGGCCATGGCGAGCAGCCCGACTTGCTCGGGGGTCAGGCCCAGCGCGGCGAGCGCTTGGGTGGCCAATTCGAGCTGCTTTTTCGCTTTGGTGGTGAGTCGTACTTGCATTTTTGTGTCCTCTATCGGTTGGTTGAAAAGCCCAATTATACCACGGCTGGGGCTATTTGTCAAGTATTACGAAAGTATTCATCCGCCCAAATGTTCGTCGACGAAGGTCTCCAGCGCCCGGAGGGCGAGCCAGTGGTCCACCCGGGAGCCGTCCGCTGCCTGATCGGCAAAGGTGGCGTCGACCTTTTGCGGGGAGACGTTGGCCACGAACTGGATCCGTTGACCGTTGAGCAGCATTTCGCCGGACAAGGTGGCCGAAGCCACCCGGACCGCAGCGCGGACTTTATGCATTTGCGGTTTCCTTCAAAGCTTTGCGAAGCATGTTGCCGAGATTCATGCGTTGCATGCCGACATTGAGGTGACCAAAGCGCTCGCGCAGACCGGCTTGCGAGATGCCGGTGGCTTTCGACACGTGGGCCACCACCTGCTCCAGCGTCATCGGACGCAGAGCCAGCGCCACGGCGTCGCCCTTGTCGATCGAGCGTTTCACGTCGCCGGACTTGGTCACGGTGCTGTACGACACGTATTGGGGCAGGTAGCCGCTGTACACGACGCCATTTTTGCGATCTTCGATCGGCAGCTTCGAGCGGGGAGCCTTGGCGCTCTCGGTGCTCTGCTCGGCCTTGGCAATGTAGGCGCGGGTGATGGGCGCGTCGACGACGGTGTGGCCCGACAGCTCGCCGTTGCGCAGCTTGATCTGCTTCGTATTGCCGATAACACGGGCTGTGGTCCAGCCGCCGTTTTTAGCGATGATTTCGACTTGCTGGCTGGTTTTGGTGATGATTGCTACGTTCATGGTGATGTCCTCTATTGGTTGGTTGAAAAGCTTAATTATAACACGGGTGGAACAGTTTGTCAAGTATACCGAAGGTATTACTCGCAGTGGTGGTGTACGACACGTGCGGCGTTGCGAATGACTTCGCCGTTCATGTCGAAAGCGCGATCGAAACCCCAGCCCTCAGCGACCAAGGTCTCGAGCACGGCTTCCAAATCCGTTTGGCCGCAGCCACCGTTCATCACGCTGTCGCCGGTGGCGAGGTCGTAAATCGTGGCTGTACGACCGGCGTTGCCGAATCCGGCGCATGCGCTGAACTCGATGCTGTAGCTGGCTGGGAGTGCTTTCATTCGTTGTCCTCTATCGGTTGGTTGAAAAGTCTAATTATACCACGGGGGCAATACCTTTGTCAAGTATTACAGCCGTATTACAAAGATCCCGGACGGATCTTGCGCGGTGTCGACGTACTCTTGCACGCCGGGGGTCCACTCGGCATCGGGCCAATAGACCACGTAGCCCATGCCCAGATGGTCCACGCGACACCCCTCTTTCGGCAAGCCCTCTAGGTCGCTGCCCCGCTCGATAGTGCAAGCGACGCACGATTTGCCGTACATGAAGCGGCCAGAATAGGACCACGGCTGCAGCTCGCGATTGAGAATCGCGTCGACCAAATCCATCGTTGTGTTCAGAATCATCATGGAAAAGCCCTCATTTCTTCGAGTTGACGAACATTTTTGCGAATTTGCATTTGTCGATCGCGGATCGCGTCGATTTCGCACCACACCTTGCGCACGTACTCGCTCGATGCGAGTTCGTGCTCGTGGATGCGCAGCACCTCGTAGCAGTCCTGCAATGCGCACTGCAAGCCGTAGGTGTCGGACTGGGCGAATTTACGGCGAAAGACCGCCGCAAGGTCTTGGTAGGAGATCGTGCGATTCATACGCGCTCCACGGTGCCGACCAGTTGGCCATCAGCGATTTCGAACAGCACGTGCTTTGCGATGTTCAGAGTCTTGCGTGCACGCTCGGTGTCGCCCATGGCCAGCAGCTCTTGCGCGTCGGACATCAACCCGGCCACCACCATGTGGCCACCGGAGCATTTGTAAGTGATCGAGTCGGTCAGATCGCGAATGTACTGGTCGATGTCTTCGACGCCGTACATGCTCATGTTGCAAACGATTTGTGTTCTGGTCAGTGCCATGGTGCTTGTCCTCTATCGGTTGGTTGAAAAGCCCAATTATAACACGCGTGGGACAATCTGTCAAGTACCCCCCTCCAAGAACCGATCGATCTCCTGCGACAGCGAGTGCATGCCGCTGTTGACGAGCTTGACCACCGGGACCACCGCACGCACCCGGTCCTGCGCTGCATGGCTTATGAACTTGGTCATGAGAAAAGCCGCGTCGACTTTCGGTATAGCCCTAGATTTCGCCTCGTCCGCTGTGTAAAACAGCAGGACCACATTCTGCTTTCGGTACTGGGTCGCGACCATGCTGGCTTGGCTATCCAGCAACCCCACGACCAGAATGTAGGGACGCGGCTTTTTGCACGAATCGGGCAACCAGCCACCATCGATCGACGCACGCCGGAACTCGGCATTTCGCTTGGCGTATTCCGCGTCGAACTGGTCGTCCACATCTTTGTACACTTGTGCACGCAGCCGAGCCTCGACTTTGTCGAGCACTTGCTCCACGAGCCGATCCACGAGAGCGGCGAAAAGTACGCCTATATCGGTATCGTTTCGCAATTGCGGGGGTGGCGCGGGTTCGGTAGCCACAGGTGCCGGTTTGGGCAGATTCTTCACCCGGGCTTTAGCAATGGTTCTCGCCTCCGCGATTCGCGCTTTGTAGGTGTGCACGCGTTGGTCGGTGATTTTCACACGACGATCTTTCACCAGCACATTCTGCGCGTGGTGCATCGCGGTGCGGTTGGTGGTGAGCGGCTGCTCGATAAACACATCGATCATCGATGCAAACACGGCAGTCTTTTCTTCGTTCGTCCAAACGGTTCGGGTCATGGCTTTTGTCCTCTATGCTAAAAAAAGGGGAGACCATCGCTGGCCCCCCCGAACTCTTGGCAACTGCAGCATTTCGCCGCAGCCCCCCTATTATACCAGCGACAATGCGGTGTCCAGTGCGTCGCGTTTGAGGCGTGCACCGGCACCAAACGCGACGC
>Ga0209087_1000085_pt1 | contig 55565 bp, 66 predicted proteins | sample S_130805_EF_Meta_FD_187321 | JGI IMG/M metagenome (GOLD analysis project Ga0209087, IMG submission 187321) | Freshwater microbial communities from Lake Simoncouche, Canada to study carbon cycling - S_130805_EF_MetaG (SPAdes) (version 2) | ecosystem: Environmental > Aquatic > Freshwater > Lake ... | reverse complement strand
GAAGAGGAACTGGCTTACATAAAGGGACAAGTCGAAGGCGACACACTCACGCAAGTGCGCACGTTGTTGCAGGTGTTCAGCCCTGACGAGCGTGACCAATGGTTCAAGGTTGGACTGGCGTTGGGCAGAGCATTCCCGAACGACAAAGGTGTATACGAAGAGTACGCAAAGTGGTCACGTGCCTCTCCGAACTACAACACCAAAGCCGACGACAAGACCATGCACGACTTGTTCTATCGGCAAGCACTGTTACCAACGAAAAGCAAATACACACTCGACACAATGATCGCTCAGGCGCAGAGCGTAGGTGTGCAGCTCAAGTTGTTCACGCAAGCGTTCGACGACTTGCCTCCGACCGACGAGGAAATAAAAGTCAAACGATTGCTGGGCTGGGACAACAACAGACACGACGCACTCAAGTTGTTTGCGAACCCTCCACCTCCAATGGAGTTTATTATCGAAGACATCCTGCCGAAACACCGAACAACCTTTGCAGCTCCAGGAGGAACAGGTAAGACGCAGATGACGTTGTGGATGGCGCTACACGTGGCAGCAGGCAAAGCACTGTTCGGCAAATACGAAGTCAAGCGTCCAGGAAAAGTGCTGGTCATGAACGCAGAAGACCCCAAGAAGCAACTGCAACGACGACTCATCCAACTTGCTAACCATATGGAGTGGGACAGCGAAGAGCAGAAGTTCGAAGCATTCGAGAATGTTGCCTTTGTGGACTTCGAGATCGATACAATCTCGCTGTCTGCGCAAGTTGCTCGCACAAACCATTACGACATAACCAAAACAGTCGAAGAAATCATCAAGGCTTACAAGGAAGTCGGTCTGAGCTGGGTTATCTTCGACCCGATGACCTTGTTCGGGTTTGACGAAGCTGGTGGAAACGACAGCGCCTCGGCAATGATGAAGGCTTCAGGCATCCTCGCAGACCAACTCAGTTGCGCAGTGACTTACGTAACGCACACAACCAAAGCTGGCGCTAGGTCAGGCGAAGCAGACATGCACACGACTCGTGGAGCTGCAGCATTCGGCGACTTAACACGAGCGCACTGGAACTTAGTGAACTTCCGTCCATACGACGCAATGACCAAGACTCGTTACTTACAGATGTCGTTCGACAAGGCGAGTTATGCCGCACCGCAACCACCAGTGCACATTATGGCAATCGAGAACAACACATTCGTAACCTACAACCCAGAAGACGAAGACGACGGAGAATTCGACGAGACATTATGGGAAGGTGTCAAAAAGGCAATCGACTTCCTGCGCAAGGCTGGCGAGGCTTGCTCAGTCGATACAGTTTCAACTTACGGATACGAGGTCAACGGACAACATGTCGGCAGGACACGTGCAAAACCGAAGATTCGTGAATGGTTGGAGGAAGGTCGCTTAGAAGTCATAAGCGAAGGGCGACGCAGGCAGCAATTGCGTGTGAACAAGACGTGGGACGATTCAAACTTTTAACAGGAGTAATTATGAAACATACAAAAGAAGATCACATCTGGACACCGAGCGGAACAGACGTAAGCGAACGCTGGCGCAAGATTTATGGTTGGGTGCCACCGAGCGAACTGCCCGAATACCAAAAGAAATGGGCTTATTTCCAAGAACTGCCATTGCGCAAACTCGACGACAAAGCTCGTGAAGAATTCGAACGCATGATGAAACAAAACAAGGTCGTGCGATGGAAAACAGTTTGAGACCTCGCAAGTCGAAAACGAAAATGGCTTGCCACAGACGTGGTGCGCTTTTTATGGGCGGTCGGTTCGACCGATTTCATTCATTTAAATTAAGGATCAAACATGGAAGACGTAAAAACATCCACTGGTGGGAAAAGTAAAAAGCCTAAAAAGATAGTTGTTGCTGAACCAATTGTGGAACTTGAACCAGAGCAGGAAATAATCCCTGAGCAGTGGGTGAAACCTGAAAGTGAATACACGCAAGTTGACTGGGCAGCGCTTAACGATCCTCCCGAACCAGGAACCAACGACGTAGCTGTAACGCCAACAGGCGTGAACGTGGTGCGCAGAGGCTTTACCACCTTACAAATGGCGATTGCGTTCAGGAATTCGTTACGAGACTCAGCAGATTATTCAATCGTGGAAGTGCGTGAGGCTGCAGGTATGGCGCTCGAAGGACCAATCCTCTGCCATTACGTGGCGCACAAGACGGAGGAATTGTGATGCTGGACTTTTTCGTAACGCTTATGTTTGTGATCGGGTGCGCAACCACCATTGCTTGCGTAGTTGGTTTTGCGATTTGGTTTTTTATTTGGAGAGGGACGAGCCGATGAAAGCGATTGATATAAAAACAGCGAGCGATTGTATCGACTACCAAGCGCAAGTCATAAAAGAGCAAGGTGAACAGATCTCTGAACTTTATAAGCAGATTGGGGATTTGATAAAACTCATAAGACGAGCGCAAGAAGATCGCCAACACGAATTCGACTACGCTGAGAAACTCTTGAAGGAAAGGGGAGATGAGCATGGCGGTTATTGAATCCCCATTTTGGCACACGCTACAACGTGAAATTAAAAACAGGAAAGAGGATATGAAAGAACTAAGCCCATTAGCAAAACAATTGCTCGGTAACAGTGGAGCAATCGACGTATACACGCAAAAAGAATACGACGATGCATTGGCGATTGGTAAGGCAGAGATTATGAAAATCGCCATCGACACAACCAAGACCGCAATCAAGATCGAGCGCAACGAGTGTGCCAAGATTGTGCGTGAGTGGACAGGCGAGCTGGACTTGGAAACGATAGCGACTGCAATCGAAGAAAGACTAACCTCACAACGGAGCCAATGATGGACGATTTCAAAACAATGAAAGAAATAACACAGCGTGTTTTCAAAACTCCAGAGGACGAGGAGTTCGAACGGATACAAATCGAAATGGAACAAAGAGATGGACAAGGCTGGCGCAAACGGCAAATAGAAAACGCTAAAACAGCGGAGGAAGCGTTTGCAGCGTGGGAAGGGACAAAGCATGCGCCAAACCAATACGACCTCCAAAAACAAGCATTCAAGGCTGGGTGGAGCGCTGCAATGAAAAGTCAACGGAGTGAACAGAATGACTAACGAGTTTATTGCTAAAGACTACACATTTTATAAATCACCCGAACAAAGTGAATGGCGGTGCTATATGTTCGGCAACCGACCAGGAGCGCAAGGAATAATTTATCACCCGACAAAAGGGAAACACCCGAATTGGTTTGTGCGTTGGATGATGCTTGTTTGTTTCGACTGCTTATGGGTAAAGGACAAATCGTGAACGAAAACGAAACAAACTGGACAGGTGTATTCGCTGGATTAGCGATGCTTGGATTCTTGATGCGGTCAAAAGGTGCTGTGTTCACGGACGAAACTGTTGCTGATGCGTTTTCTATTGGTAAAGCCATGGCGACGGAACTTCGACGGATCTCCGACGGATCTTCCGATGAGTAAATACGTGGGTTCTAGCGAGATCGGTCGAAGCTCGGTCGGTGTCCATCGGTCAGTGGGAAGTCAGGTGGAGGGGGAGAGGAGCGAAGCGAACTCCTCTCCCCGAGATCCGTCGGTGCTCTCTTCTCTAGGGAAGTCGAAAAACGACGGATCTGGAAGTGATTGTTTTAAAAAGGAAATTTGGAATTTGGGTTGGAAGCTCCGTCGGTGCTTTTTAGACCTCGAGATTGTGCAAGTTGTTGTTTTTATTGGAAACCATAATGGGAACTTTCTGAGCTCGGTCGGTCACCGACGGACCACCGACGGATCTCGAAATTAAACGGAGGAAACAGTGCGTCACAAGAAGATTGAGAAGACTTTTCATTATTCAGAATTGCAGGCATACTTCCACCAGATTCACAAATGTGGATTGTCACTGTTCGGATTGTCGGACAATGAAACTGAAAATTTGGAGAATGAAATGTCCGAAGCAAGACACAAGCAACATGGAGTGAAAGTCGGGAATGAAACGTATAAGTCCGTTGCAGCTGCATTTGTTGCGTTGAATTTACCGATGCACAAGCACCAATCGTTCCGCAAAAAACTCAAGGTCGAGAAAAAAGCAGAATTTGATGGACACGTGTTTGAGATTGTGTAATTGCGCAACTTTTTCAAGTTTGCTTTTGCGCAAGTGTTAGCGCATAATTCGCTGAGTTGGATTATTTTCACAAGGGCAAAATAATGGCAGAGTCAGCGAATACGACTGTTATTGATGCACCGAAGCGCCGAGGTGGGCGCCAAAAAGGGCAAGTGGCGCTAAAGCGCCAAGCCAGAGAGCGCTTGCTCGGCAAACTCGACATGATGACTGTGACGCCCTTGGAGGTTATGTACCTTACCATGAAAGATTTCTGGGACAAGGACGAAAAGATTGCCGCATGCGCCATCGCTCGGGACTTGGCGCCCTACATCCATCCGAAGCTGACAGCGATTCAACAACAGATCATCACGGACGATTCTGAAAAAGTTGCTGATGAGCGAGTCTTTGACAAGTTGCTAAATGCGCTTGAGATTGGCGTGACGATGCGCAATGAAATTTCGAATGGGCGCACCACTGGCAAAGTCATCGCCCAACAGACAACCTTAATTGAAGAAGATTTGGACGAATGAACCAAGTTGTCGATCCTGCTATCCTCGCTGGTGCACGTGCACAGTTCACGTTGTTGCCAGACGCAAAGAAGTTTGCGTATGAAAAGCGAATCGCATGGCTCAGTACTGCAAAGGCGCATCAAGTGCCACCGAAAGACTTGTGGTGGTCGATTTGGCTTTTGCTCGCTGGTCGTGGTGCAGGTAAGACACGTGCCGCTGCGGAGTGGACTTGGTGGCAAGCGTGGACGCAAGAGCGGACGAGGTGGCTTGTCAGTGCACCAACGTCAGCCGACGTGCGTGACGTGTGCTTTGAAGGTGACTCGGGTTTAATGAACGTGTTGCCGATTGAAATTGTGCAAGACTACAAAAGTTCCTTAAGCGAGATAACGCTAACCAATGGCTCGATCATAAAGGGAATCCCTGCCTCTGAGCCTGGAAGATTCCGAGGTCCACAGTTTCATGGTGGTTGGCTCGACGAACTTGCTGCGTGGGATTACCTTGACGACTCGTGGGACATGATTCAATTCGGCATGCGACTCGGTCAACACCCACTTCTCATCTGCACCTCGACGCCAAAACCGAAACCGAAGATTATGGAGCTGGTGGACCGAGACGGTGATGACGTTGCGTACACGATCGCCTCCACGTACGCCAATCGTGAAAACTTGGCGCCCAAGTTCTTTGAACAGATCGTGCAGTACGAAGGCACAAAGCTCGGTCGCCAAGAAATCTACGCAGAGATCCTTGACCCCGAAGAGTCTGGCATCGTGAAGAGGGACTGGTTCCGATTGTGGGACTCGGAGAAACCACTGCCACAGTTTCAGTATGTGCTGCAAAGTTACGACTGTGCAACTTCCGAGAAGACGCACAACGACCCAACAGCATGCACTGTGTGGGGAGTGTTCAAGCCCAACGATGACAAGCCTATGAGCGTGATGCTCATCGACTGCTGGACGGAGTATCTGCAATATCCCGAGCTGCGTCCCCGAGTCATCGAAGAATCCAGCTCGATTTATGGCGACCCAGACGAGTTCGGCAACGGCAAGAAAGTTGACATGATCCTCATCGAGGATAAGTCCGCAGGCATCTCGTTGATCCAAGACTTACAACGCACAGGACTCAATGTGCGGTCGTACAATCCTGGCAATGCGGACAAGATGATGCGCTTAAATATTATTTCCCCTATAATTGCAAAAGGCAGAGTATACTTACCAGAATCTACAAAGAAGGCTGGATGCGCAAGGGATTGGTGCGAACCGCTGATTAATCAAATCTGTTCGTTCCCCGAAGTGCGCCACGACGACTTGGTGGATAGCACGTCGCAGGCATTGCGAATATTACGGGACATTGGATTCTTAACGATTGATTATGTACCAGACAACAGCGACCAATACGTCGACGAGACAAAACCGAAGAGGGTGAATCCGTATGCCGTCTAATCCGACTCCTGACGAAATGCGCTTGGCGCTTGCCCAGCAGAACCGAGTTGCAGTTCCGAATCGTCCTGGTCGGACAATGCCAGCAGATCAAGCCAAGTTAAGTTACGCATTCACCCACGGATTGGCGCCCATGCTGTTCGGTGCTGCTAAAGGCACTGTGGCTTCGATTCCTGGAGTCGTCGGAGATGTGAACGAGCTGTTGCGTGATTACGCAGTTCCGTATCTTCCCAAAGGAGCGCAAGACGTGTTGGCCAAAGCGCCAGCACCCTTCACAACCGAACAATACGTGAACATGATGCCCAAGATGGGTGGCCACACGGAAAACGTGGCGACCAAGTTGGGTAGCAACGTCGTCGGTGCGATGGTGGATCCGTTTGCGGTGGCTGGCGCAATCAAGCGAGCGCCAGCAGCTGGTCGGGCATTAGCCGAGACAGCCACCAACAAGATCCTTGCAGGCGAGTCGCTGATTCCTGGAATGCCCGCACAGTTCATCAACCCACCAGTGCTCAGCGCTGTGAAGCCCAAAGGTGGCAACTGGGGAACTGACAATCTCGACCACGCAGTGGGGATGCTCAAACGTGACATTCCTGCAGTTGACCCAACCAAACCACTAACTCAAACTGGTGGCAACTACATCCGTGCTGAATTCCCTCACATCGACGAAGACTATGCAAATTATTTCCGTGGCACTGGCCAACACGGAATGCATTACGCAAAAGATTATTGGGAGTGGATGGCAAAGAATCACCCAGACGAATTCAAAGCCTTGGAGTCTGGCAAGACTCCGCAAGGTTTCATCAATCAGTGGATCGATACAAAGTTGAAGAACTATGTTCGCAACGACATGGCCACTCCGACCGACCCAGTGCGGTTGATGGCTGACAAAGAGGTGTCGCACATTCAAGACATTGGTGAAAATTGGACACTGTTCAAAGATGCAAGGGACAATCGTTTGCGTGGTGGTATGCCGAAAGAAGGCTACGCTCAAACAAGCAAAGGCAAAGACTGGGAAGCTCGAACTGACTTAGCTGTAGCACCGATGAGTGTGAAAGAGTTTAATCAATCTTTCCCAGCACGTGCCAAGACGCAAGGCTTCGACGTGCTTGAACAAAAGAATCCTGAAGCAACTGTTAATCAAGTTTACAACAGTTCGATGCGTGATCTTGGTTTTGATCACCTCACTGACGAACTTGAGAATGCGATTCGTCCGAACTCAGATCTGCCAATGAACTTGCGTCTTAAACCTGAATCGCTAGAAAAGATGACAGTGCCACAAGCGATCGAGCGAGTCAGTAAGATTAATGACTGGCGTGCTGCTCAGATGGAAAAGGCGACTGCTGAAAGCATAAAAGACTTCCCAAAGGTAAAAGAATACGACGACAATTACAAGTGGCTCGAGCTAACCACTCCGAAGAATGTGCCAGAAGGTTACAAGGTCGAACCCTACAAAGATGAAAATGGCAAGGATTGGTTCCGTGCAATCGATAAAGACGGGAACAACTACGCCAGCGCTACTTCAATGGACAAGTTGTCTAGCCTGTTCACAGAGAATGTAACTAAACTCGACAAGGCTTTGAAAAACGAAGGTGAGATGATGGGTCACTGTGTTGGTGGCTACACCGACGACGTTGTCAACGGAACTTCAAGAATTTTCACGCTGCGTGATCCGAAGAACAAACCACACGTAACGATTGAAGCTGTTCCTGGAGTTGAACGTCCTTTAGAATTGCCTCCTGAAGTAGCAGAGCAATTCGCTAAGGAAGCAGCCCAAGAAGCAAACGAACTTGGCTACGCACCGAACAGTCAGACGTGGCAAAACTACTACACAGGTGGGCAGCTCCAAAAAGCCGACAAGTGGGCTCGGGACAACTCTTATGAAACAGTCGACATAACTCAAATCAAAGGAAAGTCCAATGGAGCAGTCACCGACAAGTATCGTGAGATGGTTCGTGACTTCTTGAACACTCAGCCCAACATTGGTAAGGTTCACGACTTAGACTACGTAGACTTGATTGACATGAATAATAAAAAGTCCGCTGTTAGTTTCTTAAACGACAACTATGGTGGCGACTTTGGCGTTGTGAATAGCTCTGAACTTTACAACAAGGTCAAGGCTGCTAACCCGAACATGGATCGTTTCGTCCACGCTTCTGATTTTAGCGACTTGGTCAATGATGTGCGTGGACCAACGCCAGAAGGCTACAAAGACGGTGGCGGTGTTTCTGTTTCCGACAGCGACCCATCGTTGCAGTTCTACTCTCGCACGATGGACAATCCCGACAGTTCCAAGACGACTGAGCAAGGAATTGTTAAGCAATTCGAGCAGGACTACATGAAGTTCGCTTTACAACGGCATCAAGCGCCAGCACGTAGCGATATACCGAATGCCCAACCACCAGCTGCACGCACGAATATTTATGGCGAGTATGGCACACCTGCTCTGGGCGGTATGGTGAGTGGGCGAGTCACCAAGTTGGGTCACGCACCCGACACCTACATGGGCGACTTGTCTTACCGCACTCCCATTGGTCCAGGAATGGCACACTTAGGAGTGCAAGGCATGCAAAGTCCGCAAATGCCTGCTCGCATGACAGGCTACCAAGCTGGCTACGGAGTTCCGCTCGGTGGCAATGGGTTCGCAGGTGTGAATGTTATGCAACCTGCGCAAGGTGGTAAGCCTGTGCTTGGCGCTAACCTGCAATACAGAAGACAATTCGCTAAAGGTGGTGCAGTGCGAAGCCTAGAGTCTAATTTGCCTAAGTTGCCGAAGACCGACTACAAGTCTATCGACGAACTTATGACCGAGATATCGAAACGGCATAAAACTGCACCGAAGAAATTGCATGACGACTTTGTTGAAAAGCATCGCATGACACCAGACAATTGGATTAAAAGGAAATAATATATGGCTACTGAAATGCCAATCCCACAGGACTACAATCGCTACATTGATCCACTTGAAGGCGATTCGGCACAAAACTTGGAAGGTGACGAACCACTTTCGCAATTGTTTGACCAAGAAGAATCTGAAGTTGAAGAGTTGCCTGACGGATCAGCGATCGTTCGCATGGACGACTTAAAAGGTCCAGAAGAAAGCCCAGACTTCTATGCCAACATGGCTGAAGAGCTGGACAACTGGGAGCTGAGCAAGATTGCGCTAAAGTATTTAGACCTAATCGACAAAGACAAAGAAGCACGTGAAGAGCGTGACAAGCAATACGAAGAAGGACTGCGTCGCACTGGTTTAGGACATGACGCTCCTGGAGGCGCACAGTTCATGGGCGCCAGCAAAGTCGTGCACCCTGTGATGGCTGAGGCTTGCGTAGATTTTGCCGCACGTGCGATCAAAGAATTGTTCCCACCAGATGGACCAGTGAAGACAAAGATCATCGGCGAGGTAACCGAAGAGAAAGTCGCCAAGGCAGAGCGCAAGCGTGACTACATGAATTGGCAGTTGACCGAGCAGATCGAAGAGTACCGAGACGAGCAAGAGCAGATGTTGACTCAACTCCCACTCGGTGGTTCGCAGTATATGAAGATGTGGTGGGACGAAACTAAGAAGCGCCCATGCGCTGAGTTTGTGCCTATTGACAATATCTATTTACCTTTCGCAGCTGGAAATTTCTACACCGCAGAGCGTGTTACAGAATTCCAAGACATCACGCAAGAACAATTCGAAATCCGAGTTGAGTCAGGTTTGTATAAAGACATCGACGCATACATCTCGTCCGAGATGCCTGAAGAAACAAAACCTGAGAAAGCCAACGACAAGATCGAAGGTCGTAACCCGAAGAGCAATAACATCGACGGCATCCGTCGAGTTTACCACATTCAAACCTTTATGCAACTCGAAGGTGACAAGGTCACCAAAGAAGAGCGAGCACCTTACGTCTTGATGATTGACGAAAATGAGCGTGAGGTGGTCGGACTTTACCGAAACTGGGAGGATGGCGATGAAACACTTACTAAACTCGACCACATTATTGAGTTCAAGTTCATTCCTTGGCGAGGCGCTTATGCTATTGGTTTGCCTCACCTTATTGGCGGTCTCAGCGCTGCACTAACAGGTGCATTGCGTGCATTGCTGGACTCAGCGCATATTGCTACGGCTCCGACAATGTTGAAGTTGAAAGGTGGCAAGATCTCTGGCCAGTCCTTAGTTATCGAACCAACTCAGGTCACGGAAATCGAAGGCGCTCCAGGAGTGGACGACGTGCGCAAGATTGCCATGCCAGTGCCGTTCAACCAACCCTCGCCAGTGTTGATGCAATTGCTCGGTTGGCTCACGGATGCAGCTAAGGGTGTTGTTACCACTTCCGAAGAGAAGATCGCTAATGTAACTGCGAATGCGCCAGTGGGCACAACGCAAGCGCTGATCGAACAAGGTGCTGCTGTGTTTAGCTCGATTCATGCACGCTTGCACGACTCGCAACGCAGAGTGTTCAAGGTGCTCGGTCGACTCAATCGTTGGTATTTGGACGAGCAACGCAAGAACGAAGTTGTTGAAGATTTAGACGTAACCGCTGACGACTTTATCTCCAATCCAGACGTTATCCCTGTTTCTGACCCACACATCTTTGCAGAAAGCCAGCGCTATGCACAAATACAAACCTTGGCTGCTCGTGCCGCTGCTAACCCTGATTTGTACAATCGACTCGCTGTTGAGAAGCGGATACTTAAGCAAATAAAGTTGCCAGACGTGAACGAAGTGTTGCCAGACCCACAAGACGTGAAGGATATGAATCCTGCACTCGAGAATGTGGCAATGACAATCGGCAAGCCAGTCGGTGCGTTCCCGATCCAAGATCAGTTGGCTCATATGATTACGCACTTGGACTATTTCAAAGATCCAATGTATGGCTCCAACCCGATCATGGCGCCCACATTCGTGCCTGCATTCTTGGAGCATATGAAGCAACACTTGACACTTTGGTATTTGAACCAAGTCGACGGATACACTTCCGCTGCACTGGATCGTCCATTCAACGTCTTGAAGGTCGAGCCAATTATGCAAGAAGCGCAGAAGTTGGTAGCTGCTGCTGGTAAGCATGTGCATCAAGACGCTGCAAAAATTGCAGAAACGATTATCCCTGCATTGCAACAGGCGCTCGAGATGGTGCAGAAGATGAAGAGTCAGCAACCTATGCCTCCTGAGATTCAAGCAATTACTCAAACTCAGATGGCAGAAACACAGCGCAAGGCAACCTACGATCAGATCGATTTACAATTGCGTCAACAAAAGCAATTAGATGACAAGGAAGCAAAGCAAGCCAAGATCGTCACTGACGAGCAAATGAAAGCTGCGGAAATAACTCACGACATTAATGTCATGACGATGGAACAGCAGTTTGAAAGAGATAAATTAGAACGACAAGCAATGGCTGAGCAACAAGCAGCAGCACAACAGCAAGCAGCTGCTATGGCTGAGCAAGCCACTATGCCGAACCAAATGCCCCAACCACCAGTTCAACCCTAGGAGAAAACTATGACTGAAGCAATCAATGCCCATAAGAAAATGGCTATGGGAATCACAGAAGGTAACGTAATGAAAAAAGGCGGTAAAGTGAAAGGCTACGCTAATGGCGGTGCTGTTTCAAATGCCGCAGCAGCAAATTTACCAGCAATGGGCGACAAGAAGAATGTAGGTGTCGACTTTAATGCTGGTAAAGCAAAGATTGCCTCCCTTAAAAAAGGTGGCAGTGCGAAAAAACCTGGACTTATGATCGCTATTGCGGTTGGTAGAAAAGGTTCAGCTCGAGGTCGCTAATGGTAACCCCAAACGACCTCATCAACGGCATCAAACGTCGGCAACAGGAAATTGCAGAGTCGCTAGTAAACGGCAACTGCGTCAATTTCGAAAGTTATCAGCGTTTGGTTGGCCAGAATCAAGGCTTGCAAGAAGCCTTGGAAATTTTAAACAACTTACTATCAGAAGAGGATAAAGATGTCGAATGATATCGAACAGACGCTTGCAGAAGCATTCCCAACAATCGACCCATTGATGGCACCGTATGGTGGCAGGGTATTGGTTCAATTGCGGGCTGTGAAAGAGAAAGTAACTTCCGCTGGAATTTATATTCCCGAAGAAGTCAAGGAAACTGAGAAGTGGAACACGATGATTGGCAAAGTGATCGCAGTTGGAGCACTGGCGTTCAAGAATCGTGAAACAATGGCTGCATGGCCAGAAGGTGCTTGGGCGCAAGTAGGTGATTACGTGCGTGTGCCTAAGTGGGGTGGTGATCGCTGGGAAGTAGATTTCACCGACGAGAGTGGTGCAAAGGGAAAAGCGTTGTTCACGTTTTTCAACGACCACGAACTAATCGGTAAAGTCACAGGCGACCCACGAGAAATTAAAGCATTCATCTAAAGTTTTGAGAGGAAAACTGTATGAACTCAACTGAAAAAGCAGAAATGCAAGTGGACGAGCTGGACGACGGAGGTGCGGCAGTAATGTTGCCTGAAGGCGAACACAATCCACAAGACCAAAGCGCAGACAGCGCTCAGGATCATGACGACGATCATGACGATGAACCAACAGGTCGAAAAGATGACGATGTAGATCCCGAGCGAGAAGAGATTCGGGCTGCTCGACGTGAAGAGCGCAGGTTGAAAAAGCAGATCCATCGTGAGAAAGCGAAGGAATCCAACTACTTAATCAACGCACTCAAGAAGCAAAACTCAGAATTGGCTGACCGACTGGCTTCAGTCGAGCGCAAAACCAATGGTGCCGAGTTGGCACGTGTTGATAAAGCGATCGAAGACGCTGGTGTGCAAGTCGAATATGCCAAAATGAAAATGAAAGAGGCTGTCACTCGCAACGATGGCGAGAGTTTGGCTCAGGCGCAAGAGATGTGGTATGAATCTAAGCGCAGGATGGAGTCTCTTGAGATGCTCAAGACCAACGCCACCAAGCAAATGACCACACCTCAACAGAACATCAACGCTCCAGACCCCATGGTTCAGCGTATGGCTTCTGATTGGATGGAAGAAAATCCTTGGTACGACCCACAAGGTCGCAACGAGGAGTCGCAAATCGCCCAATTGGTCGACAAAAAACTGACGGAAGAAGGGTTCGACCCGACTTCTCCAGATTACTGGGATGAACTGGACACACGTATGCAAAGATATTTGCCGCAAAAATCAAATAGCGGTTATAATGCAGGTAATGTTCAACAAAAAAGACCTCGATCTGTGATGACAAGTTCTGGTAGAGAAACGATGGCAACGACAAAGTCTAACGAGTTTAGACTAAGTCCTGATCGTGTCGCTGCTATGAAGGAAGCTGGTCTTTGGGATAATCCCACTGCTCGTCAAAACGCCATTCGCAAGTACGCTGAATGGGATCGCTCTAACAAGAATCGAGGTTAAAAATGGACAATCGCTTAAAGAAAAATACTAACTCTGGTCGTGAAAATCGTGGTGCGGTCGTCGATAGGACACGTGCTGCGCCTGAAGATAGTTTTGCTTCCTCGGAAGAACGTCGTCGTATGTTCCGCTCTGAGTGGATGCAAGAGGCTCTTCCCACTCCACCAGAAATTCCTGGATTTCACCTGTGCTGGTTGTCTTCTACAAACCAATACGACCCTATCCACAAACGCTTGCGCATGGGCTATACGCCTGTAAAAGCCGAGGAACTTCCTGGCTTTGAGAATTACCACGTGAAAGCAGGTGAGTTGGAAGGTCATGTTGCTTGTAACGAGATGATTCTTTACAAAATGCCTAATGAAGTGTACCAAGAGATCATGGCAGAGATGCACCACTACGCTCCAATGGAAGAACAAGAGAAAATCAAGGTCCAACAAGACCAACTCTTGAATGCCAAGGACAGTAATGGTAAGCGTCTCGGTCAAATCGAAGGTGATGGCATGCAGTTCGACCAAAGTCGACAAGCACCTGTGTTTTAATTTTTATAGCCCTGTTTGTTTTTATTAACAAATGGGGTTATAATGATGGAAAATAAGCGAAGAACCTAAGTCGCTTAGTTTGAAGATTCGTAGTATCCCTGAAAATTGCGTTAATAGCGATTTTGCCGATAGCTTTGAAAAAAGCGAAGCCAAAACTTTTTAATTAACCTTTTCAAGGAGCAACTTATGTCTGCAACATCTGCACCATTTGGCATGCGCCCTGTGTACCATCCAACAGGTTTGGATCGTGCTATTGCGCTAACGAATGGTATTACCTCGGGCTATGCCCAAAACCTGTTGAAAGGTCAACCAGTTCAATTGTCTGGTGGTGTTATTGTCCGTTCCGACGGCACTGACTCTATCCAAGGCGCATTTGACGGTGTTGAATGGACTGACACAACTGGTCGTCGTCGTGTAAGTAACAATTGGCCAGCCAGCACATCTGGCACCAACATCGTTGCTTATTTCTACCAAGACCAACAAATCGTGTATGAGATTCAATCTGACGGCACATTGGCACAAACCTCAATCGGTAGCCAATTTGACATCACGAATCCATATGCAGGCTCAACCACTACTGGTTTGTCTGCAGCGACGATGTCTAGCTCTGGAACAACAAGTGGTAACAACACACTGCGTGTGATTGATATCGCTCCGTATCCAGACAACAATTGGGGCGATCCCTATGTGATCGTACGTGTTCAAATCTCGCAACAGCAGTTTACTGCTAACGTTGCTGCCATAGCATAAGGAGAATAGAACATGGCTGCTCCAATGAGAAGTACGGATTTCCGTTCAATCGTAGAACCAATCCTAAATGAGGCTTTTGACGGTGTTTATGACCAACGTGCAGACGAGTGGTCCACTGTATTCCGTGAACAAGCTGGTATTCCACGTAACTACCACGAAGAGCCTGTATTGTATGGTTTCGGTGCTGCGCCTCAGTTGCCTGATGGCTCACCTGTTACCTATCAACAAGGTGGCGTGTTGTTCTTACAACGCTACGTCTACCAAGTGTTTGGTTTGGCATTTGCCTTGACCAAAGTGTTGGTTGAAGACGGTGACCATATCCGTATCGGTCAGGTTTATGCTAAGCACTTAGCACAGTCTTTGGTGGAAACCAAAGAATTGCTCTGCGCAAACGTATTGAATCGTGCGTTTAACAGTTCTTACACTGGTGGTGATGGCGTGCAGCTGAACTCAGCTTCACACCCAATCGTTAGCGGTACTGCAAGCAACTTGCTCGCAACTGCAGCTAACTTGTCGCAAACTTCCCTCGAACAGATGTTAATCCAGATTCGTCAAGCTGTTGACAACAACGGCAAGAAGATTCGCTTACAGCCATTGAAACTGGTTGTTGCTCCTGGAAACGTGTTCCAAGCCGAAGTGTTGTTGAAGTCTGTACTGCGTACTGGCACTGCGAACAACGACATTAACCCAATCAAGTCGATTGGTTTGATGCCTGAAGGCGCAACTGTTATTAGTCGTTTGACTTCTCCAACTAACTGGTGGGTTCAGACCGATGCACCTGAGGGCATGAAGCTCTTGATGCGTCGTGCTTTGGAGAAAACTATGGAAGGTGATTTCGAAACCGACTCCATGCGTTACAAAGCAACTGAGCGTTATCAGGTAGGATTTACCGACTGGCGTGCCATGTACGGAACTCCTGGCGTCTAAAGCAATAAGGGGGTTGGGGAAACTCAACTCCCTCTTTTTTTAATTTGTATTTGTCAAACTTTTCAAGGAGCAGACAAAATGCCTCAATTTTCAGATGACCTATTTCTAGGTCCAGCAATTACTTACATGGGTACTGGCCAAGGAAATGCCAGCGCCACTTTCAGAGGTTATATCTCTGGTACAACTCTTACTGTAACTGCGATGCTTTCTGGCGACTCTTTGCTCGTCGGTCAGTTTATCGATAGTTCAACTGCTGTAACTAACGGCACTTACATTACCGAATTTGTTAGCGGTACTGGTGGTACTGGCACTTACACAGTAAACAATTCACAAACTGTTTCCAGCAATCCTGGAGTTACAATGTTTGCTAACGGCAATGCGCTGTTGGGCGATCCTGCTCCGATGTCTTTGGGTGTTGGTCCGCTCGGTCGTGTTTTCGTTTGGGACACAATCCCACAAGCTGCTGGTGCAGCTGTTGTCGCTGCGAGTCAAACTCCCGCAGCTGCAAGCAATTTGACACTCACTGCTGGTGCTGGCGTTGTTTCTGTAACGACCCAATACGGCACAGTGTTGCAACTTGACGTGCCTCGTGGTGTTAGCGTTTCAACTGGAGCTGCTGTCGCTGCGACTTTAGCTAGCGTTGCGGTCACTGGCATTGGTGGTCAAATTTCCTACACTTCACAAGCAGGACTAGCTACTGGTCAGCGTGTTGTTGTGTCAGGTACTTTGAGCGGTACTGCAACCATCACTGGTTACACAACTCCAACAACTTACATCTTGACCGCTGTAACAGCAACCACTGCAACTCTGACAACCACAGCAGGTGCAGCAGTTGTAACAACCGCAGGCACTACGACAGGTTTGACCTTCACTTTGGGTGCAGCCCCAGTGACTGTAACTGTTTCTGGTTACGACTACTACGGCCAAACAATGAGCGAAGCGATTACTTCAAGCGCTGCAGTTAGCACTACTGTAAGTGGTTTGAAAGCCTTTTACGAAATCAGCTCCATCGCAGTGAGCGGTGCTACTGGTACTGCCGTGACTGCTGGTACGACTGATGTTCTAGGTTGCCCAGTGCGCTTTATCAACAAGGGTTATGTTTCCCACGTTGGTTGGGCAGACGTGTTGGGTGAAGATGCCGCAACTGCCGTTGTCGCAGATACCGCAACCGCAACTACCACAACTGGTGACGTGCGTGGTACGATAGACCCTTCAAGTGCTTGTGACGGAATTAAGCGTCTTGTTGTTTCTGTTTTGCTTCCTGCAATCGCTGTTGGTCCAAATGCTACTCGTCAGGGTGCACTTGGCGTTACCCAAGCCTAACTAGGAGAGCAAAATGGGACAATTCAAACCAATGCCAAAAATGGAAACAACCGAGCCATCTGTTGAGCTAAAACTCAAAAAGGGTGGTAAGGTTAAGAAGATGCAAATGGGCGGTGCTCCAATGATGGCTGGCGCTGCAATGCCTGTTTCTCCTCGTCGTCGTATGGCTATGGCTCCAAAAGCCATGGCTCGTCAACCCATGATGATGCGCAAAGATGGTGGCAAAATGGAGTCGATGAAAAACATCGAAAAGCACGAGCGTAACGAGCGAGACGAGCTCAAGCGTGTAGAAAAAGAGCTAAAGAGCCACGAGAAAATGAGAGCTAGTAAAGCCCATCAAGGTCTCAAGAATGGCGGTTCTCCTGCTCCAAAGGCTGGTCCAAATGTAATCGGTGGTTTAGCTGGCGGTCTCGAGGCAACTCGCACTGACAACAAAAAAACCACTGGTGGTGTGCGTGCTCCTGGATACAAAAATGGTGGCGCACTCAATGCAAAAGGAGCAGCTGTTGCTAAGAAGTACATGAACAAGATGAACTCTGGTGATCCAATGCCTACTGTGAAAGGTGGCACAAAAGGTCTTGAGGGTTCTAAGTTCAAAAAAGGCGGTGCTGTTGCTGCTAAAGGTATGGCAATCGCCAAGAAGTATATGACTAAGATTAACTCTGGTAGCCCAATGCCTACTGTAAAAGGTAAGACTGGTAGCCTAGAGGGATCCAAGTTCAAAGATGGCGGTCACGCTACTATGACTTGTAAAGATGGCGGTGGTTTCACTGCTATGAAGAAAATGCAGAAGTGCTAAATTGATTGGCGAGGGTAACACCTCGCCAATTATTTAATTCGGAGAATTTATGAGTACTTTAACAAATGTATTTGCAGTGCACGAAGATTCGACAGGCACGATGTATTCTGGAGCAACAAACCTTGCTGGTTACCAATTAGCTTCTGGAGGTGTTGCAGGAGAGATTGTATTTCGTGATGGTGGTAGCGGTGGGACTGTAATGCTACGTGTAAATATCACAACTAATACTGCAGTGATTTCAACACTGATTCCTGGAAATGGAATTCGTTTCACCACAGACATTCACGTAACACTACCTGCAAGTGCAGCTGTAACGATTTTCTGCGGTTAAAATGCCACTGATAAAAAGCAAATCGAAAGAAGCATTCGGCAAGAACATTGCTGCTGAGCTGCGAGCTGGGAAACCCCAGAAGCAAGCGGTGGCGATTGCCTATGCGACTAAACGTGCTGCCAAAAAAGATGGCGGTGGATTGTACGCAAACATTCACGCAAAGAGAGAGCGGATTGCTGAAGGTTCAGGCGAGCGTATGCGCAAAGTCGGTAGCGAAGGTGCGCCAACTAAACAAGCATTTATCGACGCTGCAAAAACTGCTAAGAAAAAAGAAGGTGGAGTATCATTAAGTGTTGGAAGAGGAGAAAAACTTCCAACAAGTCAAGGTGCAGGGCTAACTGCCAAAGGCAGAGCCAAGGCGAACAGAGCTACAGGAAGTAACTTACAAGCGCCAGCCCCAAACCCGAAAACTGAAAAAGAAGCTGGTCGAAAAAAATCATTCTGCGCTAGGATGAGCGGTGTTGTAAAAAATGCAAAGGGTGACGCACCCCGAGCGAAAGCCTCCTTAGCTCGCTGGAATTGTAAAGACGGTGGAGCTGCTACTAAGAAACATGACATAAAGGGTTGGTAAAATGAGCACTAGTGGAACAGTCGGACAAACAGTCGTCACTGTCCAGAACTTGATCGACAGTGGTGCTCGTCGTGCAGGAAAACTCGCCGAGGAACTTACCGACGAGCAGATGATGGCTTCTAAACAAAGCCTGTATTACATTCTTTCCAACCTTGTCAATATCGGAATTCAATACTGGTGTATCGATAAAGTTATCGTCGGTTTAATTCCTGGACAGCAGAACTATTACCTGCCAGTGGGAACAGTGGACGTGCTCAATGCGAACTATCGCACTGTAACTGCAGTGACCACAGGTGCTTACAGTTCTTCAGGTGTTACTGCTAATGCTTTCAATGGTGTTGGCAATGCGATCTGCCAGCTCACAAGCAATACAGGCTCCATCGGCATTAACAATGGCTCGGGCAATCCTGTTATGATCAATACGATCGGGATTTTGCCAGCCATGAGTGGCTCTGTAACAATTCAGCTGCAATACTCAACAGACAATACGAATTGGGTAACGCTGGAAAGTCCTGGAGCAGTCACTTGGACTTCAGGAACTTGGATTTATTACGACCTGCAACCAACAGTTACACAACCTTATTGGCGAATCAAACAAGTTTCTGGCGCTAATATGGGTTTTTATCAAGTTGTTTTCGGCACAATGCCATTGGCGATTAACATGGCTCGTATGAACCGAGACGACTATTCGTCTCTGCCGAATCGTAGTTTCACTGCGTTGCGCCCATTGCAATATTGGTTCGATCGCACAATCCCAAAACCGAATATGGAACTTTGGCCAGTGCCGAACTCCATCCAGCCCCAACTTGAACTTTGGGTAAGTCGTCAAGTGCAAGATGTGGGTGCGTTATCGGGTGAAATAGAAATTCCTCAGCGTTGGTACTTAGCGGTGCAAAATATGCTTGCGCACCAAATGGCAATGGAACTCCCACAGGTCGATCCTGGAAGGATACAATATTGCGAACAGCAAGCAGACAAGTACTGGGCTCAAGCTGAGGCAGAAGAACGAGATAAGTCACCGATTTATTTCGCCCCAAACATTAGTTACTACACGAGGTAAAGATGTCAGTTTGGCTGGACACCTCTGGGAATACTGTTTTATCGATTGCTATCTGCGACAGATGCAAGATGAAACGTGCGTATTCTGATATTCGTCCAGACGGGAACATTCCTGGAATCCGAGTTTGCGGAAACGGATGCTCCGACCAATTTGACCCTTATCGTTTACCTGCGAGACAATCTGAGAAAATCTCTTTAAGATTTCCTCGTCCAGACGCTGAAGTTGCAGAATACCAAGACGCAATCACTACCGATCCAAATATCGTTAACGAACCAACTCCATTCGACCTCACAGGTGCTCCTGGAGAATTCGGTATTGCGCCAGAAACTTCTGAGGACGACATTGATGGTAACCTTGATAATTTGAGTCCTTAACTATGGCAAATATAAGAATCTCCCAGCTACCAACAGGATCAGCAATCACTGGTTCTGAGTTGGTGCCTGTTGTTCAAAATGGACAGACGATCCAAACCACAGTCTCGTCGATCACGAATAGTCCTTCGCAGACGCAAACCTTTTTGACCACCACACAAGAGGCTTCTCTTCCGAACTCTCGTTACATTGGTGGTGGTTTAGGAATCGGCACGAGCAATGGCGGTGCACAGGGACTTTACAGCCTGTTCTTGAACGGCACTTCTGCAAGCCTCGAAAACGCTGCTACAGGCTTAATCGTCAAGTCTGGCGTGAATACGGTAGTTAATCGCTCGATCGCAGCTGGAACAGCTGGTTTAAGCGTTGCAAATGGCGACGGCATTGCTGGCAATCCTACACTTTCGCTAACTAACCTTGCTTTGTCGATTTCTACTTTGACTGGCAACGGAATGGTTAGCTTAGTCAATGGTTCATATTTCCAGAACGTAACCCTGACAGGTGCTGCTAATCAGATCACGATTCTGAACCCGAACGGAGGCAGCAACCCTCTCATTAGCATTGCGGACAACCCAACTCTTCCTGGAAATTCAGCTACGCTACTGCCAAGAGGTAACACCTCTCAGCGCATTTCTCTGCCGACCACAGGTATGCTCCGCTACAACACTCAATCCGAAGTGTTCGAGGGTTATACAAATACAGGTTGGAATACTTTTTCAGTCACAGGTGGTGTTACTTCTTTCAGCGCTGGCACGACAGGGTTTACACCTATCTCTGCCACAACAGGCGCAGTAACGCTAGCTGGAATCTTGAATGTTACGAATGGTGGTACGGGAGTCGGCACTTTAACAGGTTACGTTTTCGGTAATGGCACCAGCGCCATGACTGCAAGCACCACAATCCCTACGACAGCTCTTTCAGGTGTTATCACCAATGCCCAGCTACAGAACAGCTCGGTGACTTACAATGGCGTAACAGTTTCTTTGGGTGGCAGTGGCACAATCACTGCTACAGCCTCAAACCCCTTGACCATAGGGACTGGCTTAACAGGCGGTAGTTATGACGGATCTCTGGCTGTTACCATTGCAATTGACACTTCAGTGGTTGCCACGCTAACAGGCACGCAAACTCTGACCAATAAGTCGATGTCGGGGTCTGCAAATACATTCACGAATATACCGAACAATGCGCTGACAAACTCGTCTTTGACGATTGGCTCTACAGCTATTAGCCTTGGCGCAACAAGCTCCACATTGGCTGGATTGACTTCGGTTGCTGTAACGCAAGACCCCATTTCAGCTCTTCAATTAGCTACCAAACAGTATGTTGACGCAGTAGCTGAAGGGCTACATATTCATGCTTCTTGTGCTGCAGCAACACCTGCGACGCTAGCTTCGATTACTGGCGGTACTGTAACATATAATAATGGAACAGCGGGTGTTGGTGCTACTTTGACTTTATCAGTGGCGTTAACAGTCTTAGACGGCTATACACTGCTTAATGGCGATCGTGTGCTGGTTAAAAACGAAGCGACTCAAGCTAATAACGGTATTTACACATGGGCTACAGGCGGTACTGTTTTAACTCGTGCGACCGATTTTGATACAGGTATTGAGATTGCTAGTGGCGATTTTACATTTGTTACGAACGGAACTTTATACGCTAGTACAGGTTGGGTTCAAACTCAACCCGTAACAACCGTAGGTACTGACCCTATAGTATGGACTCAGTTTACAGGTGCAGGAACCTATACAGCAGGTACAGGGTTAACCCTTACTGGAACTCAATTTAGCATTACCAATACAGCGGTCACAGCAGCTTCGTATGGTTCTGCCACTCAAGTAGGCACGTTCACCGTCAATGCGCAAGGTCAACTGACCCTTGCAGCTAACACAACAGTTACTCCAGCGGTTGGCTCAATTACAGGACTTGGAACTGGCGTAGCGACTGCTTTGGCGGTAAATACTGGTTCAGCAGGAGCATTTGTAGTCAACGGTGGGGCTCTTGGAACACCGTCTTCTGGTACTTTGACTAACTGTACAGGTTATCCAACCAGCGCTCTTAGTGGAACAATTAGCTTAACTACTCAAGTAACTGGCACATTGCCCGTAGCCAATGGCGGTACAGGAAGAACTGTTGGTAATTATTCTATCTACGCAAATGAAGTTCATGTAAGCAATCTTAGCGGCAATGACACAACTGGTGATGGAACTTTAGTCAACCCAGTTGCCACAATCACTAAAGCCTTAACTTTATTAACAGCCGTTTCTCGCACTGTAATTGTGCATCCAGGTGTTTATGCGGAAAGCCCGACAGTAAGCTCAACAAACACAACAATCACTACATTAGAGCTGACAGGTGCAAACACTGAATTAACTGGAACGCTGACGCTGTCTGCGGCGGCTCGTATTTCTGGTTTGAAAATGGCTAACCTAACCATAACAGGGTCTGGGTCTGCTTACATTTCAAACTGTACTGTAGATACACGAGTTATCAAATCAGGCTCAAATTATGTTGAGATTATCAACAGCGAATTGCAATGTACTTTAGGTGTTCAGATTTCTGGCGCTGGTACTGTTTCTATTATAGGAAACAAATGCTGGGCTGTAGCTGTATCTAACGCAAGCGCCAATGTTTTAATTAAAGATTGTTACCAAGTGCTTACCCCAAGCGTAACGGCTGGAACTTTGCAAATTGATGGTTCTGCTATTTTTGCTGCAAGTCCCGCATCTAACGCTGTAACTTCAAGTGTTGGTAGCTTTATTACGCTGGCTAATAGTTTTATTTTAAATTCAGCAGGAACTAACGTAGAACGGGTAAGTCTTGCAGGTTTTTATAGTATTTTGAACCTTGTTTATGATAAAACTAACTCTACCTTTACAGGGACAAACTTAAACGCTATTGATTATTTCAGCGTTATAAATACTGAAAGTTTAGTCTCGAGTGGTACAATAACAGCAGCAAATTATGTTGGTGTTTCTGGAGGCACTTTCTAATGTTTTCAGCTTATAATTTTGCAAAAGGATTTTAATTATGGCACAGGCAGGTTATACACCTATTAGTTTATATTACAGCACAACAGCCAGTGCTGTTCCTGTAAACACCAACCTAGCGAGTGGTGAGCTGGCTATTAACATCAACGACGGAAAACTTTACTATAAAGATTCTGGCGGTGTTGTTCGTCTTTTGGCTAGCAATGCAACTTCTGCACCTGTCCTTTCGTTCCAGACTTCCCTCGGTGGTTTAACTCCTAGCACTGCTACGACTGGTGTTGTAACGCTGGCTGGCACATTGAACACAACTTCTGGCGGTACTGGTTTAACTTCTTACACTGCTGGTGACTTGCCTTACTACGTTTCTGGCACTGCGCTGAGCAAGCTCGGTATCGGCACAGCTGGTCAGATTCTTACTTCGACTGGCTCTGCACCTCAGTGGAGCACCTTGAGTGGGGTGGCGGTTACGACGATTTCTTTCGGCACCACTGGCTTAACTCCTAACTCGGCGACTTCTGGCGCTGTTACTGTTGCTGGCACGCTTGTTGTTTCCAATGGTGGTACTGGGCTGACTTCGCTAACTGTCGGTCGTATCCCTTTCGGTGCTGGATCGAGCGCTTTCGGTAACTCGGCGAATCTGTTCTTCGACAGCACGAATACAAGGCTCGGAGTCGGAACAGCTTCGCCAGCTGTGACCACCGAGTTGGTGGGTACAGATGCCATGCTCATCCCAAAAGGAACGACAGGAAACCGTCCTACAGGTGTTTCAGGTTATTTGCGCTTCAACACCACGAGCAATGAGTTTGAAGGCTACAATGGTTCTGCTTGGGCAAGTGTTGGCGGTGCTGCAATTAGCAACGACACTTCAACTGCAAGCAACATTTACCCACTGTCCGCTGCAGCTACATCGGGAACTGCTTCGACGCTTTATACTTCGAATGCTAAGTTTTTGTATAAGCCCAGCACAGGCGAGTTGCAAGCCAGCGAGATGGTGGCGACGAATGGACTGTTCGTCAATGCGACTTCGATCGCTGCTAGTTATACAATTCAATCTGGCTACAATGCGCAATCGGTTGGTCCTGTGACCATCGCATCTGGTCAGTCTGTAACAATTACTAGCGGTCAACGCTGGCTCGTTTATTAAGAGGAACGAATATGGCTTCTATAGTCTCAGCAGGAACAACTAGCGCAACAGCGCTGAACATGAGTGCGGATACCACAGGTATATTGCAGCTAGCCACGAATAACGGCACGACTGCGGTAACGATTGATACTTCACAGAATGTAGGTATTGGTACTGCTAGTCCTATTGCTAAATTAGATGTTAGAGGTTCTGGTGCATATTTTTACGATAACTCTACTACGGATTTTCAGCTAACTGTTGGTTCTAGTGTTTCAACAATAGGAACTACTACAGCCACTCCTCTTGCATTTAAAGCCAACTCTACAGAACGGATGCGTATTGATTCTAATGGCTATGTAACAACACCTTTTCAGCCATCATTTTGCGCTTACAACACAGGAGCTTTTACCATTTCTTCTGGTGGTGCGAATGCAAGCCCATACTCTGGTAGCGCTTTTAATGCAACACAGTTCAATGTGGGAAGTTGTTTTAACATTTCAAATGCAAGGTTTACAGCGCCAGTTGCAGGAAAATATCTTTTTAACTTTGTTATTTATGCAAGCACAGATCCAGGAGTCGTTTTAGAAGCAAAACTTTGGATCAATGCTCAGGAGGTAAGACGTTTTTATAACAGAGCTGGCGGAAACATCAACAATGAATCAGCTAGCATTACCGCTACTATGTCTTTATCAGCTGGGGATTACGTCCAATGGGGTGTTTACTGCACAGATGCTTTTGATGTTGCGGCTCAAACAAGCACTTTGTTCAATTATTTTGATGGTTACCTAATCGGTTAATTTTAAAAGGAAAACAAAATGGCAACATACACAATCACACTTTCTGCAGCCGAAGACAAGGCACTCAAATCCATAGCATTTTCAGCGCAAGATTGGATTGACAATGCAATTCACGAGCGTTGCCGCATTGCGATTGAAGAAATCGTAGCTGCTGAAGTACAGCGCAAACTCGCTGCTAGTGAGCCAATCACAGGCTCTAAAGAAGATATCGTCATGGCAGCGGATATTGAAAGTGCAGCTGATCGACAAGCAAGAATAGAAGCAGAACGAGCAGCCCAACAAGGAGCGTAAAATGCCATCAATAATTAACGCATCCTCAACTGGTACTGGAGGCATTGTACAGACTGCTGACGCTTCTGGTGTCTTGCAACTTCAGTGCAATGGCACTGCGGCTATTAATATCAATAGCATTAATCAAGTAAGTATTGCAACCACCAATACGGGTGGCGCTTTAACTACAACCACCACCACAGGTAACTGGGGTGTTCTAATTTACGACCAAGCAAACAATGCATCCATGTTGCAGTTTAGAAATGTGTCTGGAGCTGCTGCAGGAAATATCTCGCTCTCGTCCGCTGGTGCAACATCAATTCTTTTGTCAAGCGTGGCTGGCGTCAACTTCCCAGCAACTCAAGTCGCCTCTGCTGATGCAAACACTTTGGATGACTATGAAGAGGGGACTTTTACTCCATCATATTCACTTGGTTCTGGGTCGGGAACTTTTACAACGCAAATTGCAACATACACAAAAATAGGAAGAATTGTTACGCTCTCTATGCGGTTTGTTGGAAGCAGTGTTTCTAGTGCCGCCAATCTTGCTGTTGCGGGTCTTCCTTTTGCATTTGCAAATTCAAACGCTGATAGTTCTGGTGCATTTAGAGAATATACAACACTTGGCAATCTTTACATTTTGTCTTTTGGTTCATCTACAGATGTGTCAATGCAAAGATATGACAACAGCAACGGACTACCAAATGGAGCGCCCGCTTGGTCTGGAACATTTACTTACACAACAAACTAAGAAAATAGCAAGGAACAACCATGACACTCATCCTAAACGGAACTGACAACAGCGCCACAACCCCAGCGGTGACTGGTACGGACACTGACACTGGTGTCTTCTTCCCTACGGCTAACGTAGTGGCTTTCTCGACATCAGGAAGCGAAGACGCTAGGTTTGATGCTACTGGAAATTTTGGAGTGGGTACAACCACGCCAAGTAGTTACGGAAAAATTGCATCGGTTGGCACAAACACAAGTTCTGCATTATTGGCTGTTAGAGATGAAGGAACAGCAACAGGCAATTTATTTATTGTAAGTTCTAATTCGGCAGGAACTATTGCAAGAATTAACTCATACGGAATTGGTGTTGGTGGAGCAACGCCATCATCAGGTATGGGCATCACCTTCCCCGCAACTCAATCAGCATCATCTGACGCAAACACGCTAGATGATTATGAGGAGGGGACTTGGACACCTACTATTAAAGGTTCTGTAACTGCTGGCACATCAACTTATTCTACACAAACGGGAAAATATGTAAAAGTTGGAAATATTGTTTTTATAACAGTTTATGTTACATGGAATTCCGCTAGTGGAACTGGAAATTTAAGAATAGCAAGTCTTCCTTTTGCAGGGGCAAGTGGCGTTTATCAAGGACTTGCAATTTCTGGCATTTCTAGCGTTTCAGGTTCAACTTCTGGTTATGTTTGGTTTGGAAGAATTAATAGCGGTGAAAGCGAAATATCAGTTAAATGGGCTAATTTTGCAACAACAACACCTAATGATGGCGATATTGCTGTATGTAATTCAGGAACTCTTTTATTTACTGGAACATACACAGTTTAATAAAAGAAGGAAACACAATGTCAACATTCACAAAAACCAAAATTATTTACCAAACAACTTAAGAGTTCATTAGCCTGACTGGATTGGTCAGGCTGGACACAACGCCAACTTTAAGGAGAAACCCAAATGGCAATCACGAAAGAAAAAGTAATCGACCAAATCACCGTAACAGAAAATGGAATTGTTCTGTATCGTGAGGCAACTCGCATCATGGAAGACGGTGAGCAACTGAGCCAAACCTACCACCGCACAAGCCTGACACCAGCACAAGACCTCACGGGTCAACCTGCCAATGTCGTGGCAATCTGCAACGTGGCTTGGACACCTGAAGTCGTCGCTGCATACGAAGCGCAGGTAGCTGCAAATGCTGCTAAAAACGCTTCATCAGCTGTATAATTTTTTTAACAACGGAGAAAAGTAATGGACAAAATCACTTTGAGTTTGCAACTCGTCAATCAAATCATGGCTTACCTCGGCAACCAACCTTACCAAGGAGTTTTCCAGTTGATCGACGCAATACAAAAAGAAGCGAAAGAGCAACCGAATAATGGCGACCAGGAAAACAACAGTTCAGCAAGTTAAGAGCGTGATCGACAGTCACATCGACGTATGCGCTGTCCGCTACGAAAGTATCGGGGTGGAGATGCGTGGTGTGAATGCTCGACTCAAACGCTTAGAAACTATTCTCATCGGCACTGCAGGCTCGATCATTTTGCTTTTGATTGGGCTTGTGTTGAAGTAGGAATAAAGATGAGCCATGACAGACGACCTCGGATTGTCGGCTGGTGCAAAGGGCATCAGTCAAGGATTTAAGACTGGTAGGGAAGCTGGTCGTGAGATTGGTAAGAACATCGAAGATGTTCAAAAAGAAGCAGTAGACCTAGCGAAAGAACGTGCGAATGCAAGGATTCGCGAGCGCAGAGAAGCAGAGTTAAAGAAAGAACGAGCCATTTTCAAGGCTCTTGAAGAGTATAAGCATCGGAAAAAGATCTCCGACGAAGAATACAAATTAAGAGTCGAGTTCGTCAAGAAGCATGGAACCAAAGAGTGGGAAAAGGTTTTAGAACTAAAAACCGAAATTGAAAAGATAGAAAAGAAAGACAAAGAGTATTTCGATTCTGAACTTTCAAAAATTAGGCAAGTGCAGTTTTGGTGTTTTTTTGTAGCAGCTTGGATCGCTTATTATATAGTTTGGGGAGGTAAATCATGAACATGCAAGACGTACTAAAAGCAGTCATTCCGATCTTAGTAGCCTGTATTGCTTGGCTTCTTGGGCAGGTATCTTCTTTTCAAACTCGTCTTACTCAAATTGAAGGTAAGATGCCTGCGCTGATCACCAGTGAAGGCATCCCAACAGACAGCCCTATCTCCGCAGAGCGCAGAGCTAAAATGCGAGAAGAAATGTACCGAGAAATCCACGACATTCATGTTCGAGTCAAACTTCTTGAAGAAAGAACCAAAAAATAATGCTTACCCTCTTTACCACACTCATCTCGTTCCTCTCGGGTGGATTGCCTAATCTTTTAGGATTCTTCCAAGACAAGTCAGACAAAAAACATGAAATGGAAATGGCTCGCTTGCAAACCGAGCGAGAACTCCAAATGCTGGAAAGAGGCTACCAAGCCCAAGCGCACGTTGAAGAAATAAAAACCCAACAAATCGAAATGCAAACCCAAGCGCAGGAGCGAGCCTCGTTATATGCACACGACATTGAAATAAGCAAAGGTGCAAGCCAGTGGGTGGTGAATGCTAGAGCAATGGTAAGACCTGCTATTACCTACGGAATGTTTTTGATGTTTATGTTCGTAGAGATATTTGGCTTTTGGTTCGCTTACCATCGGGAAGTTTCTTTCGACATAGCGCTTGATCTTTTGTGGGATAACGAGACTCAAATCATTTGGGCTAGCATTGTTTCTTTTTGGTTCGGTACTCAGGCATTTAGCAAGAAATGAACGTAAGTGAAAAAGCCATCAAAATGATAAAGCATCACGAAGGTGTAAGGCAAAAACCCTACCGCTGCCCAGCGAAGCTCTGGACAATCGGGGTTGGTCATGTGCTTTACCCTCGTCAGGGTGCTTTGAAAATAGATGAGCGAGACGCTTATGCACTGGAAGAACGAGACAACCGCACTTTTTCAATGGAGGAAGTAGATGGAATTCTTAGAGACGATCTTAATCGCTTTGAGCGAGGTGTGGAACGCTACTGTCCCGTCAAGCTCACTCAAGGTCAGTTCGATGCTCTTGTTAGTTTTGCTTTCAATGTTGGTTTGGGAACATTACAGCGCAGCACCCTCCGTCAGAAGGTTATTCGCAACGACATGGAAGGTGCTGCAGAAGAATTTTTGAAATACACGCTTGCAGGTGGAAAAGTCCTAAAAGGCTTAGTCACTCGCAGGAATGACGAACGTGCTTTGTTTTTATCATAGGACGAAGTATAATGAACGCTAAAAAAGAGGCTCGAAAATGACGATTGCAGCGGTGATGACATACGACTCGCTGACTGAAAACATTCAGTCTTACCTCGAGCGCTCTGACACGGCAACTCTTGACAAGATCCCTTTGTTCATTATGTTGGCAGAGCAGGTCATTGCCAGCGAAATAAAGTTCCTCGGAAACCTGACTGTTAACACCTCTGCGATGGTTGCTAACCAGTTCACGATCGACAAGCCAGCAAGATGGCACAAAACTGTTTCGATGAACGTCACTGTTGGCGGTGTGCGTCAGCCCATACTGCTCCGCAAGTACGAATACCTGCGTGAGTATTGGCCAAATCAAACTCTAACAGACACCCCACTTTATTACGCTGACTACGACTATACACACTGGCTCGTAGCACCGACACCCGATCAGGCTTACTCTTTCGAAGTTCTTTACTACGAGCGTGTGCAGCCACTCGACAGCACGAACCAAACAAACTGGTTTACGATTTACGCACCGCAAGCATTACTGTATGGCTCGCTGCTACAAGCGATGCCCTTCCTCAAAAACGACGAGCGGACTCCAATGTGGCAAGCGCAATACTCTGCGATCATGCAGACGTTGAAAGCTGAAGACGTTTCCCGCATTGCTGACCGTCAAGCTATTGTGCTCGATACATGACCCTTTCATACGTTTCCCCTTTCACTGGCGATGTCATTCAACCGACAGACGTCAGTTTTGCTGCGTATACGATCAATGCTGCTTTTCAACTAGAGTGGCCATCTGGTGCTGCACCTGCAGAAAATCCTGCAGCAAGGATCATGGACATCACTGCGAGTGCAGCTGGTTACAGTCTTATTATGCCTCCAGCGAACCAAGTGTCGGTTGGTCAAGACGCACTGATCCGCAATCTTAGCGCAAATACTTTTACAGTTAAAGATTACGCTGGCGGGACAATCTGCACAGTCACTGCTGGGCAAGCGCAATACATTTACATAACAGGTAACGCTACCACAGCTGGTAATTGGGGCATAATCGCTTTCGGTGCTGGCACTTCCTCAGCTGACGCTTCGGTGCTGGCTGGCTACGGATTGATGGCGATTTCCAGTACATTGAACCAAAGTCACCCTTCTGCTACAATCAGCAGCCCTTACACCTTTCTTGCTGCTGACCGAGCACAAACGAAAGTCTGGACAGGTGGTGTTGGCACTGGCACATTGCCATTAGCTGCAACACTGGCCAACAATTGGTTCACCTTAATTAAGAACAACGGCACTGGCACGTTTACGATTTCGACTACAGGCGCACAGCTAATCGACGGACAAGTTAGTAAGCAGTTCAATCCTGACGAGTCTGCTTTTATTATTTGCACAGGTTCAGCATACCTAACTGTCGGATACGGAATTAGCACGAATTACTCGTTCACAGTGTTGACGAAGCCTGTTACTGGCGGTGCTTATGCGCTAACTTCGAACGAAGCTGGTAACCTTATTCAAGAATACGTTGGCACGTTGGTTAGCAACGTCACAGTGACTTATCCACCTGTGGTAAACTTGTATGTGGTTTCTAACCAAACAATCGACAATGGATTTACGCTAACGCTAACTACAGGGATCGTTGGTTCAGCAGTAGCGACAATCCCTCCAGGACAGCAAGCCACACTGATTTGCGACGGCACAAACTTCTTGAATGCTAACACTGTGCAAGCTGGTGCGACTTCTTTAAGCATTATCAACGGCACTGTTGGAACACCTGCGATTAACTTTGCAGCAGAAACAAACACTGGTATTTGGAGAGCTGGCGCTGGCGAGTTCGACATTGCTGTTTTGGGTGTTAATCGCTTCTCGCTAACTGCTCTTGGGCTGGCTATAACAGGCACTGGTAATTTCACAGGTGGAATTTCAGGAGGCACATTTACATGAGTCGTAAAGTATTTGCCTTAGACACTCTTCCTGGAATCCAGCGAGACGGAACTGTTTTCGATCGTAACTATTACGTTGATGGTCGTTGGGTGAGATTCCAACGTGGTCGTCCTCGTAAGATGGGTGGCTACCGAGAAATTGTAAACAATTTGGCTGGTCCATCGAGAGGCATTTACGTAAACCCACAAAACAATTTCAACAATGTTTACAGTGGCTACAATAACGGATTGCAGTTGGTGCCGATCGACAATAATGGTGTTGGTTCAGGTGTAACAGATATCACATTGACTGGGTTTACACCGAACACAAATAATCTTTGGCAGTTTGACACTTACACCGACACAAACGGCACTGGAAATCAAATTCTGCTCACTCATCCTGGACAAAACCTTACCGACATAAACAATTCGGTAGAAACTCCAGTTCTCGGCAACGTAATCGGCACGACCACTGCTAGTCCGATCGGTGTGTTTACGATTGCTGCAACGCTAAACTCTACGACCACTGTAACAGTTGCTTCGACGACGCAAATTGGAGCTGGACAATCTGTTTCAGGATCAAACATTCCAGCAGGTGCGACTGTTACTGTTGTAAACAATTCCACGACATTTACAATCTCCGCTGCAGCTACAGGCTCTGGCTCGGCAACGCTAACTATAAACAACAATATTTCGGTTTCTGGCGGTGTTGTTGTTTTGCATCCATACGTGTTCGTTTATGGAAATGCAGGTCTAATTCAAAACTGCTCTGCTGGTAACATAAATGATTGGGTCTCTGCAGACGCCAACGAGGTAAACGTGGCGACTGGTAAGATCGTGCAAGGGTTGCCAGTGCGTGGTGGTACGACTGCTCCTTCAGGCTTATTCTGGTCAACTGATTCTTTGATTCGTGTTTCTTACACCCCGACAACTGTTAATACAGGTGGCACTCCTTCCACGATCTATTGGCGCTATGACTTAATCTCGAGCCAGTCATCTATCCTTTCCAGCCAGTGCGTTATCGAATACGACGGAATTTATTACTGGGTTGGTGTTGACCGATTCCTAATGTATAATGGTGTGGTGAAAGAGATTCCGAACGCTTTCAACCAGAACTACTTTTTCGACAATTTGAACTATGCAGCTCGTGAAAAGGTTTATGTAACCAAAGTGCCTCGTTTCGGAGAGGTTTGGTGGTTCTTCCCTTCTGGCACTTCTACAGAGTGCAACGATGCAATCGTTTACAACATCCGTGAAAACTGCTGGTATGACGCTGGCCAAGCAATTGGTTCACGTCGTTCGGCTGGTTACTTCTCGCAGATCTTCCCATTCCCAATAAATGCAACTTGGGAAACAAATGCGACAGGTGGCGTCGGCGCTTACACAATCGGTAACAACGGCACTGGCTACACCAACGGCACTTATCCTTTGGTAAACTTGACAGGTGGCACTGGCACAGGCGCTAATGCATCATTCACTGTTTCGGGTGGGGTCGTTACGAATTTTGTGATAGGTTCACGTGGGACAGGTTACACTGTAGGTGACGTGCTCGGGATAAACTTAGCCACTGCTGGAGCAGTATTCCAACTTACAGTTACTTCACTGATGAACTTTGTTTCGCTTTACCAAAATGAATTTGGCACCGACTCGGTGCAAGGTGTTGTTGCTTCTGCCATCGAAAGTTACTTCGAAACAAACGATCTTGGCTGGGTTGCAGGTGGTCCATCGCAACCCTCGGCAGTGGGCGAGAATCGTTGGTTGCACATTGAACGCTTGGAACCAGACTTTGTTCAATCAGGAACAATGCAGTGCTTTGTCACTGGTCGCCCATTTGCGCAAGCAACTGACCAGACTAGTTCTGCTTACGACTTTACACCGACGACCAACAAAATCGACATGCGTGAGCAGAGACGAGAATTGCGTTTAAGATTCGTGAGTAACGTGCAAGGTGGCAACTACCAACTCGGTAAGGTTATCATTACGGCAGATATCGGCGACGTGAGAGGTTATTCGACATGACGATTGCTGTTGTTTACGACCCTCGCAACCTTACTTGGGATCACTGGGCTTCGCTTATGGTGGAAGCCTATGGTAGTCAACAGCTTGCAATCCCAACAGCAGAGTCTGAGTGGAGAGATTGGGCGACTGGTTTTTGTGGTATTGGTTTGTTTGAAAGTGATGCTGCTCCGAGTCCTTATGCCTTTGAAAATTGGCAAGATTGGGCTACGGCAGTGGTCGGTGCTGTTAGTTTACTAAGGGGATAAGAAATGACTATAAATTTCTTAGAGTTATTCAATGCGGTAGCAGAAGTGGCAAGACCAATTCATGTGAAATATAATCCAATTCCGAACATGACGGATAAAATCGCAGACTACGGAATGGACAGTTTGGATATGTTGATGGTGTGCGTTTACATGTGCGAGCTGCACGGCATACCTGAAGAAGTGGGTAAAGATTTGCAAGCAACGAATGTGCAAGAATTCCAAGAATTCATCGACAAACACAAAACCCAAGACCCTGAGTCGATCGAAGCTGCTGTGGAGTATTGCAAATGAAAATCTTTTTAACAGATTACCGCACTGCTTGGTCGTCAAATGTGAAACTTATCGGCGACATAAAATACCCACAGTCGGTGCATTTGTTTGAAGACACCTATAAACGAATCGCTACAGGACTGAGTTATGTACCCCATAAAGTCGCAGAGAAAGTTCTTGACCCCGTGCTTTGCGAGAGCCTACGTCAGGAAGATTGTAAAACTGCTTTTATTCTGGCAAGTGGTAATAGCCATTTTGCTGGCATCGGTGCTCGCTATTATGATAATTCGCTGAGCTACACCTACAAGTTTTTACCCTTTACACTTACCCAAGTTTACGCAGGTCGGATCGCCCAGTCTCTTGGCGCTTGCGACCAAATCACGACCGACTCGTCTGCATGCGCTTCCTCGCTAAAGGTAATGATGGACGTGCAAAACCTTATTTGGACTTACAAGTTCGATCGGGTTATTGTTCTTTCCGTGGAAGACGGAGTCTCGAATGCAGTGCTAGAGTTCTTCGGCGAAGCAAAAGCCTCACTTTCCTACTCGGAAGAGCAAAACGGCATTCTCCCGTCTGCTTTCGATGGTTCTAACTATGGTTTCAGAGTTGCCCAAGGCGCTGTTCTGGCAGTTTTCGAGTCTTCCGAGTATATGGAGCGCTCTGGTCATGCCCCAAAAGCCCAAATGTTGGGTGCTTATACTGCCTCGGAAAGTTGCAGCAATGCGATCGGGCAGCGTGAAGACGGACAAGGATTTATCAACGCCATAAAAGGCACACTGGAGGTGGCAAATGTTAGCAGCAATGAAATCGCTGTGGTCAAAACTCACGGCACTGGTACAAAATCTAATAACCAAGCTGAAAAGTCTGCGCTCGAAAAAAGCCTGACAGGGTTCATCGCAACATCTTTTAAGCCAACCATCGGTCACACGATGGGTGTTTCGGGACTGCTAGAAACATGTTTGTTGCTCGATTCGATGAAAAAGGGCATAGTTCCTAAGATAGAAAATAGAACGGAAAATGACGATGTATTCCTCTCCCATGACCGAGAAATTTCAGGCGGTGTTGTTCTTAGCTTGGCTGCTGGGATGGGCAATGTTTACTCGTCTGCGTTGTTTGACACGAGGGTCGCATAATGTTTGTAGATAGCAAAAAAGAAATGCTGGACGATATTGCTTTGCTTCGTCTTGCTTTTGAAAACTCAAAAACACCATACACAGTAGAAGAAGGGATCGCTGCTGTGCTGGCAGAATCTCGTATGCCGAACTGCATTATGATGCGTGAAGGGAATACTCTTTTCATTATTCAATATGTTCCAAAGCAGAAAAACCAAGGAATGTTCCGTGCTTTAAATGCGGACACTCCTGCTAATTATTTACAAAACAGTTTAGAATTCATCAAAGCTGCTGGTCTTGCGGGTTTTACCCTTTTGGTTAGCCAATTTCAAGACCCAGCATTGCTACAGATTTTTAAGTACATAAGCAGGAAACCACCTTTTCCAGGAATGGGATATGCCGTTCAGGAGATGAGAGAAGGTGGTTACCAAGTGACAGTTAATTTAGGTACTCCAAAAAGCGCCCATGGTGGCACTTTGCCTTCTGCACCTAAGAAAGCAAAGGGAGCGTTGTAATGGGTGGAGTCGTAGAGGCAATCGGAGATGCAATCGGTGACGTTGTTGAAGCAGTCGGTGACGTTGCTGAAGCGGTCGTTGAAGCAGCGGTTGACGTTGTTGAAGTTGTTGCTGACACAGTTGAAAATACAGTTGAAGCAGCTTTAGATGACCCAGTCGGCACGATCGCAAAAGTTGCTGCCGTAGCGACTGGTAATGCTTATTTGCTGCCTTACATAAGTGCAGCTAGCGTTGTTGCCAATGGTGGTAACCTTGAACAAGCTGCTATTTCATTCGGAACTGCCTATGTTGCGCAAGGTGTAGCGAACTATGTCGCTGCAGATCTTAGCACTGCCAATACATTCGACACAACTCCGTTCAGCGAACAAACTCGTATGCTTGCTGACCAAACAGGAGGCATGATCGCCAGAGATCAACTCTCAACAGCAATCGGTTCAGCTGCTGGTGCAGCGACAAGGACTGCAATATCAGGTGGTGATTTCGAAGACATCTTGACCTCTGGTTTGACTAGTGGTGCTGGAAGTTATGTTGGTCAAGAAGTCAAATCTGAAACAGGCGATTTCCTAGGTAAAACAGGTAGCACGATTGCTGGTAACGTGGCAGGTGCAACTACAGCTGGGCTATTACAAGGTAAAGATTTCGAAAATGTTTTAGGTAGTTCACTGGTCAACAATCTGATTAATGTGAACCTTGCTAACATGAATGTAGGCAAAGGTAACGAGCCTGTCAAGAAAGCGGAAACAGGCAGTGATGTCATGACTGCTTACGAGAATTTGAATCCTGCTGACAAAACTTTTGTAGACATGGCAGTTGCTACAGGCACTGACATAAGCACTGCTGTTAATTACGCAATAGCCAATCCTACTTTAGAAGTGCCTACAGGTGGAACACAGTACGCATCGATCGATAACGGAGTGCGTACGGATGCAGGTGGCGGTGGTGGCGAGCGTGAAGGTTCTGTAACAGTTGAAGGTGTTCGAGAACAAACAGAAGAAAAGCCAGAGTTCAAATACGGAGCAAATGGCGAAGTTTATGCTCTTGAACCAGATGGATCATACGCAAAACTGGATTACGTAAAACTCGACTCGCAAGGAAAAATCCTTACCTCTGACACAAAAGGAAATTGGACTGAAACAGGTGACTACGCAAAAGGCACAGAAGCATTGCGTTCCGCTGCTGACGACCCTAACAAACTGAGTTCTGAAGAGTTGGGTAAAGGTTATTACTACGCTTCTGACGGCACAATGCGCACGCCAGAAGGCTCAATGCTTATAAAAATTTATGGAACTAGCGACAATGTAACTTCTCCTGAAGAAGCTGAAGTAACTCCAGGATCAGAGTTCGACAAAGCAATGACCAAGATCGGTGGTTTGCTAGGTCTTGGTGGTGGCGATCCAAATTCTCCCTATCGTGCATTGTTCGGTGGCGGTGCTTACATAAAAGGTGAGCTGGACATGTCTGCTGCTTCTCCAATTGGTTGGGGAACGAAAGAAGAAAAAGACGAAGCGCTTAACTACATGGAAATTGTTTTACAAGATCCGAACGCTACAGTCCAAGACAAACAGTTAGCTCAGCAAGCGATAAACCGAATCAACGAAAGCAAAGTGACAGGACGTATAGGTGGTGGCGAGCCTACGACTGGCGGTGCAGAGAAAACTTTAGGTGGCGACACTGGCGGTTCGAGCGCAACTGCAGGCACGACAAGCACCTCTGGCTCTTCGAGTGCAATGAACGCTTCGACTGCAAATTACATTTCTAGCACTGTTAAGAATTTAGAAGATTCAGGCTACAAAGACTCAGACATTGTCACGCTGCTTACCAATACATTCGGGTTGGATCAAAACCGAGCAAGCAATTTGACCAATGTTGTTTCGACCAATGGTGTGGATGCTGGCAACGACTTCTTGCTTATGTCTTCGAGTTTGACTGGCACTGGTAATAAAACAACAGGGACAGGAACAACAGGCACTGGCACGACTGGCACTGGCACGACTGGCACTGGCACGACAGGAACAGGCACTGGCACAGGTTCGACAACGACTGGCACTGGCACAGGTTCGACCACTGGCGCTGGGACAAGCACTGGAACAGGAACAGGCACTGGAACAGGAACAGGCGATACAGTTGGAACAGGAACAGGCACTGGAACAGGCACTACAGTCGGGACTGGCGGTGGCGCAGGAACAGGCACTGGCACTGGTGGTGGCACTGGAGACGGAACAGGCACTGGTGGCACTGGTACTGCTGGAACAGGCACTGGCACAGGAACAGGCACTGGAACAGGCACTGGTGGCGGAAGCACTGGTAGTTCCGCTGTAACTGCTTTGTCTTATGGAACTTCAGGCGCTCCCAGCTCAGGCTCACAAACAGGCGCTTTGCCGAAAGGATTAAACGCATCTTATCTTTCTGCTGCACCAATTCAGGACTCAAATATGAACCTAGGACAATTAAAACAACTTTATCCACAATTAGCTGCAGTTGACCCAAGGATTCTTTCAACCTTGACAAGTAAGAGCAATATGAATGCGCCTGCAGGTGGCGCAACAGGGTTTACTTCTGGCAATTTGATTACACCTTCAGCTGGCTATCCTGCTCAAGCGTCGGGTCAAAATCCTGGTGGGGTTGCTTCGTTCATTCCGACAAATGATTTGATGTCTGGTTCTTACGATGCACTTTCCTCTGCGGGACTGCGCTCACTCGGTGCTTTGCCAAGTACTGGTTCGGTTTATGGTCTTAAAAAGGGTGGCTCTGTAAAGAACAAACGAGCACTACCACACGTGCCAGAGTTTATCACTGGTAAGACTGGTCACTACGTAGAAGGAAAAGGCGACGGACAATCCGACGATATTCCAGCAATGCTAGCAGACGGAGAATACGTATTCGATGCAGATACTGTAGCAGCACTCGGAAATGGATCTTCCAAAGCAGGTGCGCAATTGTTAGACCATTTCCGAGAAGCACTTAGAGATCACAAGCGCTCAGCACCGACGGATAAAATCCCTCCAGCTGCTTCGCCATTGGCTTATATGAAAGCAGCATTGAAAAAACACAAAGGATAAATCATGGCATTGACACAAGGCTCACCACTACCGAATATAACAACCACGCAAGGTCAAACGACCACTGCGCCAAGTTTTTATACAGACTATCTAAGCAACCTCGCTCAGCAAGGCACGACAGGTGCGCAAGGTGCAACTTATGTCGGTGCGACTCCGCTGCAACAGCAAGCGTTTCAAGCTACAGCTGCGAATGTCGGTAACTACCAACCTGCGCTAACTAGTGCCACAAACCTTGCGACTGGTGTTGGTAATTCAAACATTGCGAACAATGTAAGCAATTTCATGACTCCTTACACCCAGAATGTTGTCGACGCAATCGGCACACTGGGTCAGCGTAACATTCAACAATACCTCGCTCCTGGAGCTACTGCAGCTGCAGTTGGTTCGGGTCAGTTTGGTTCTAAGCGTGGCGCTGAAGTTCTTGGGCAAGCGCTTAACACTGGTATGCAAAATATCAATGCTGCTCAGGCGCAGGCACTGCAAACAGGATACAGCCAAGCATTGCAAGCAGCACAGAACCAAACAGCAAATCAGTTAGCAGCGAGCCAACAGCTCGGCAATTTAGCAGGTACGACTCAAAACTTAGGTCTTGGTGACATCAATGCGCTCGCTACGCTCGGTGCTCAGCAACAGCAAATTGATCAAAATGCAAGCCTGTTCCCCTTGCAAACTGCAAACACTGCAGCTGGTATCTTGCGTGGCTACACAATCCCGACCTCTGTCAACTCGACTTACACTGGTCCAATTCCTGGAGCGTATTCTGCTTCTCCATTGGCTCAGATTGCTGGTCTTGGCTCTGTGCTCGGTGCAGTTAGCAATACTAAACTTGGTGGCACTATTGGATCAGGTCTCGGCAGTCTTTGGGATTACTTTGCTAAAGGTGGTACTGGCGCTGAACCTACTTTAGACTTCAATAGCGGAGATACAACAGGGAATATAATTTATGACACAGATGGTGGTTACGCTACTTCTGGTGGAAATGTCGTTGACCCTAACGAATATAGTGGAGGAGTTTAATCATGGCACTACCCACTGGGGCAATTCCCGCAGCACCGCCAAATCTCGGAGCTGACGAGAGTGGTAAGAAAGAGTATTTTGATGCGCTTACAAAAACGCTAAAAGCGCTCGAAGACCGCTCGGAAAATTCTATCAATTTGTGGAATGTGGCTGGGCAGTTTTTGAATCCTGGACGCACAGGTTCGTTCGGCGAAGCATTAGGCAACGTGGCAGGTTCTGTCGGACGAGACGTCGAAAAGCAGTTAGACATGGCACTTCCAATCGCTCAGATGCGTGCTAACATCGCTGGACAGAAATACCAAGTCGAAAACGAAACAAAAGCACTTAACATGTTTGCGAACGCAATCGGTGTAACACCTGCTCAGGCTGCTGGCGCATTAGAGTCTGGCAATTTGACACCCGACATGCTGAGCAAGATCCCTTCAAATTTGTATGTAGCTATCAATAAACTCGATCCTAAACTTGGTGACAGCATCAAGAATGGTTTCAACATGGACGTTGAGCGTCGCAAGTTGGTTAACGACGACATCAAGAATGGCTTGAGCGTTGCGGATATGATCGCTAAGTATGGCGAAGGAATCAAGGTTTATCTGCCGTCGAACATGCCGAGCAGCAGCAAACCTGCAGAACCAAAAGCAACAGAAACGAAACCTGTAGAAGAGCCAGTCAAAAAACTACTCGCTCCGAAAGACCTTGCTTTGCAAATCGAAAACGATTTCGGAATAAAACTCGGACCACTAGCTTTAGAGCGCACCAGAGAGCAACAGCAAGACCTTATCAATCGAGCTGGAAAAGGCGAAAAAGGGATTTATAAACCTTCTCCTCTTGTGGATGGAAAAGACGTTTACCACGAAAATGCAATCGATGTTCCGCAAACTGTTCCAGAGTCTTACTTGCGTGCTCGTGGTTATTACAGACCTGACAAGAATGATCCCGTGCATGCAGTGCCACTTCCTGGATTTGGCCAGAGTGAAAAGAAAACTTCTTCAGCGCCTGCAGTTTCCAAACCTGTCGACATTAGCAAAGTTACAGTCGGATCTGACATTAGCGAGCTTCCATTAGCTGCACAAGCAGAAGTTAAAAAGACTCGTACAAACAGCCAAGACAAAATGTACGAAGTTCATCGTTCTGAGATCGCTGCTTACAATCCGCAAATGACCGATGAAACTGCCAATCGTTTACGTGAATTGCACGACATCGCTAGCAAGAGACCGAACATTTTCGGTTTGATGCAACAGCAAGGTTTACTCTCTGCGTTGAAAAACTCTGCACAGGAGGGAATTCAATTCGGTCGTCTTGGCTCGATCGCTTTGCCAGTGCAAACTTTCGAACAGAATATGAAACTAAGTCCTGCTGACCAAAGGATTTTGCGTCGTGCTTCACAGTTGATGGCTGAGCAATTTTTCGAAAATGCAAAAGCTGATAAATCTGTTCTTGGTCCGCAGATCTCGAACGCAGACGCTCAGTTCTTGCAGCGACCAATGGTTACTGAAAAAGACGCTGCATCGACAGTTCAGTATTGGGCTAAAAATCATTTGTTGCTTAATGCGCAACGTGGCGAATTGTTCAAATCTTTGCAGCAGCATGACGAGAGATTTGGAGCGAATGTTCCATTCGGAAGTTACTTTGGTTCTGATCCTTACGTTAACATTGTTAAGAAATATAGCGATTTGAATAAACAATTGCGTCAACGCTATCCTGATTTTGGAGCGAAATAATGGCTGAAGAAAAAAAGAAAGACGAACTAGATGACGTTTTGGGCGTTGACTCAAAATCTGACTCTGAATACAAACTTGACGAAGTCGATCCTCTTTTTGCAAAGAAGGAAGAAAAAGAGTTTTCTGACAAACCGATCGAAGCGCCGAACTATAGCAATGTCCCCGAAGCTGGCGCTGCTGGCGCTGTTGTCGGTGCTGTAGCAGGGAGAGTTCTACCGAAAGTAGAAGCTCCTATGCCGAAAGGCTTGGACACTGCAAAAGTAAATGCGTCTGTTGCACAAAAGTCTGTGCAGCGACAAGTTGAAGCGCTGAAAGATACAAAAGCAAGTCAAACTCTTAAGATAGACGAAACGCTAAAAGAATTAAACAATGCAAGGGCAACTGCTTCTGAAGCAGAGCGTAAACTTGCACTTGCTCGTGAAAATGCAATTAGACTAAATGCTTTACCTGAACCACCGCCAGCAGCAGAAGTGCCAAAAGTTTCTGATTTAGATTATCCTGGAAAAGCCTCTGCAGGAGCAGAGCGCCACGCCAACAAGATGTCTGAAATTCGTGCAACAAATCGTGTTCAACGTGGACTTGAAGGTGTTAAAGAATTGCAAGGTGCAGGTAATGCTCCTGGATACACTCGTGTAAGTCGAATAATTGTTCCTGATTCTTTAGCAAATGCTTCTGTTTACAATGCTGAGCAATTGCTTGCACAAAAACAATTAGCCGAAGCTGAAGCTGCTTACAAAACTGCTCAAGCGAACGCAAACAGTATGCAAGCAAAATGGAAAGGTCTTTCAGGCTCAACTCCAAAATCTGTCGTAACTGCAGAGACTGGTGTGGCTCGTGCCACAGAAAAAGCAGCAACTGCAGCTGATAAATTAGCAGAGTTGCAAGCAGCTAAGCCAACAGGCTTACAACGAGCTGGTGCACTGGTTTCTAAAATTCCTTTCCTTAACACTCTTTCGGGTGGTTTGGTCGGTGCTGAATTGATGAATGCAATCGAGCAAGCCAATCGAGGTGAAAATTTCGACGCAGCAATGTCGGGTATGGGTGCTGCGGGTGGAGCGCTTATGATGGTTCCGAACCCATATGCAAAAGTGGCTGGCGCAGTTTTAAGTGCACCACCCTTAGCGTATCAAGGCTACCAAGCTGCAAGAGATTACTTCTCTCCTAAGCAGTAAACGCTCTCCGTCTCCTTCACGTTAGGGAGAGTGTTTTGACCCCACTTCGGTGGGGTCTTTTTTAATCAGCGCCGAAGACCATGCTTCTAGCCAGATGTTGTAAGGGTCGTTGAGCATGTCTTCGTTGCCAGTGCGCTTCAACAATGCAACCCAATCCTCGAATTCTTTTTTAGGATCCATCAGATACCACCTTCCATTTTTCAATTTGTAACATACGGATGCCGTTACCACCCATCCGACCTCGTATCAATAGAACAGCACCGATCGGCACTGCCTCTAAGATTTCTTTGCCCATCTTTTCGTAGTCCTTACGACGCACTGTGGCGATTGCTAAGCCAGTGTCGTCTTTGATGGTTACGTTAAGCCAATAACGGAACTGTCGGTCGTAGTCGGTAATCACGCCACCACGCTTCATTACGTTACCAGTTTCCAGAGCATCACGTAAGTTCTTTTCCGTTAGCACCCCGATCAAAACTCGCTCCGATCCGTCTGCTTCAAGGTCGTTACACTTTGTAAACTCCCAGCCCTCTTTCAATCCGTACTTGCGTGGGTTGGCATACCATTCCCCAAACCGAGCAGTGAATGGGTATGGATCTGGCCATTTTAGTCTTGGGTTTTCAAGTTTGGCGGTTATACTTGGGGGTAGATCTTTTTTTGTAACTCTTGAATCGAGGACTTTTTGCGCCATCTTTGGACCAATCCCGTGGACTGCGGTAAGCCCACCATAAATTGCATCTCCTTTAGCTGCCCAGCTGGCTTCCGAACGATCTTTGTCGAACGCTACGTATTTGAAACCTTCGGCTGTAATTTCTCGGAGGAGTTTGAGGACTGCGTCATCGTCGGAGGTGTGGCGCAAGGAAGCAGCACTGAACTGCAGTGGATGGTAGTACTTCAACCAAGCTGTCCACGCAGAGATGACGGAGTAAGCAGCTGCATGTGCCTTGACGAAAGCGTACGACCCTGCATGCATCATTGAGTTCCAAACCTCAAGTGCGGATTCTTTGTTGATGTTTTGTTGCTCAGCACCATCCAAAAACTTGTCTCGAAATTGATCGAAGTATTCTTTGCCCAACGACTTAGACATTGCTCGACGCAATGCAGTCAGCTCTGGCCAACCAAGCAAGCCAATGTCCCGACCAAGGAACAAGATCTGCTCTTGATAAATAACAACACCTTCAGTTTGCTCAGTCCACTTTTTATGAATGTCATGATGATACAACGGAACATCCAACCCTCTCCGCACGTCGAGAAACTTCTTCGCACCACCAGACTGCAATGGTCCAGGACGAGCGAGGGAAGTGAGTGCGACAATGTCGTTGAAATTCTTGACTTGGAATTGCCTGAGCAACTGCCGAGCAGCATCACCCTCGAGCTGGAAAACACCAGTGATCTTTTGACTGTTTAGCAATTCGTAGATCTTTGGGTCGTGCACGTCGATGTCGGTAATCTTTTTGCCGACTTCGTCTAGGGTTTCTTGCACAATGTCGAGCGTCTTCAGTCCTAATGCGTCCAGCTTCATAAGGTTTAACGACTCTGCTTGGTATTTGTCGATCTGCCCGATTCCCTCTGCAGTGACGGAACAGTAGTCTGCGACTGGCGTATTGCAAATGATCACACCTGCAGCGTGCACACCTGCATGGGATGCGTGTCCTTCGAGCGCACCTGCATTCCTGAATCCAGGATGTTTGTCGAGCAACTCTCTGCCAGCCTTGAGCGCACCCATCGTGTCTTCAAGACAGAATGCTGCACGTGAGTCGCCTGATGACCGCTCAATCATGTTGTCTCGGATCTCGGCAGTTTCCCAAACTGGAATCTTCATGCGCTTGCCGACGTTGGCGAGAATTGATTTGGGCTTCAGCTTGTTGACGTTTCCCAGTCTTGCAATGTTGGTCTCACCATACGTTTCTTTTAGGTAAGTAAACAATTCGTCCCTGCGGTCTCCAGGAAAGTCCATATCGATATCGGGTAAGTCGATACGAGTAACGTCCACAAAACGCTCGAACAACAATCCGTGCTCAATCGGGTCGAGTTCGGTTATGCCGAGCAGATAGCAGATTATCGAACCAGACGACGATCCACGTCCAGGACCAACGAGCATTCGCTCACGTGCCCAGCGCATTAAGTCATAAACCATCAAAAAGTAGGACTCGAACTGCTTTTCACGAATAACACCCAGTTCACGCTGTAATCTGGCTTCGTATTCCTCACCGAAACCCTTTGGAAAGCGCCAGCTGATACCTTTCCTTGCCTCTGCCTCTAAATCGCCTTCTACGACCATATTTTTGGCCACTGGCAGGGTTACAGGCTCAAATCGTTCAGCGATTTCCTCCCAACTGACTGAAAATGGATGAATTTCGTCAATTTCACGCTGTGACCACCAATGTTGCGAGTGTGCACCCAATCGCACCCCTAAAAGTTCAGCGTACTTGCGGTCTGTTGGGGCAGGGTAGCGCACGTCTGAAACAAAGAACAGTGGTAGGCTCTTAGCACGAGCTACTTCGATATTTATTTTATTTTTCAATGGATTGAGTGGGTGCAAGTCCACGACCATGTCTTGCGCTTTGACTCGCTCGATTTCGGCAGTAAACGGAAACACCAACAGATTGTCGGAAAACTCTGTGTCGTAAGTTATGCCTGCACTGTGGCGGTAAAGTTCCCGCAGACCCTCTTGATTCTTGGCGAGCACCTTGATGGAGCGCTCTTCGTCGCCCACGAGGAGTTCTGCGCCAAGAATCGGTTGGATACCTGCCTTTTCTGCAGCCTTGAAAAAAGGCACATGACCCCACGTGCCAACGTCACAAATTGCTGCTTTGGTATAACCCAACTCGCTGGCTCGTGCTACGACCCTGCCAATCGGTCCAAAACAGTTACCAAAAGTGAACTCAGTTCTTGTTATCATTTAGCGCCTTGTAACACTCCCACAATGCTCGCACGTCGTCCACTGCTCGGTGAGTTTGGGCGAGGGGTTTGCCTTGTGTGTGTTCGTAGAGTTCGGTTAGTTTCATACGTCTGCCCTTTATGTGCATCGTTGAATCGACTGTGCATACTTGGTTCGGGGGGAAAGGGAATCTCCTCTCCCAACCAGTGCGGAGTAATTCAAAGTATAACACGTCTCGGTCAAACGCAACATTATGCGCAACAAGCGTGTGGGCGCCAAGGAAGAAATCAGCCAGCTCGGGAATGACTTCCTCGATCGTGCGTTTCCCCTTGAGTTGCTCTGGCTTGATGCCTGTGATTTTGGTAATCTCGGCAGAGATTTCCTGCTTTGGATCAATCAGCTCGCCAAGTTCCGCTACGACACTGCCTTTGTCCGAGACTTTGATTGCACCGATTTCAATAATTCTCGGTTGCAATACTAAGTCTGACGAACTCGGCAGTATCAAGCCTGTTGTTTCAAAATCAAGCAGTATGATCATCGGTCAGCTCTTCCAACATGGCTGCATAGACCGACAAGTCGTGCGCTGAATCTTTGTGCCCACCTCGCTCGAGGTTTTCTGCGTAACGCATTAACTTGCTAAGGCACTGCACGAGGATTCCGTAACGATTGTGGTCGTCTGCAGAAATGCAAGGCAACCCCTCAGGGAAAAGTATCTCGACAACTTGGCCAAACTTTTTGTAGTTGTCGCCATACAGTTTGTTGCGCTCTTCGTAAGTCTTGGCATTGCTACGCAAGATTTCTGGAACAGTTTGGATTTTCTTTTTCATACTAAGATTCCTTTCACACCGATTGAGTTATACATTTGGACTATGTCTTGCCTGTCGTCGTAGGCTTTTTCGATTTTAAACAACTTGAGCAAGTCGAGGGTTAACTTGCGTTTCATCTCGGCAGAATGCTCTTCGTTGTCGTTGGGGCGCATGATCAATGCATCGTAATGCAGGTCGTTGTCTTCCAACCACCGACGAGTTTTCAATCGCATATACTCGGGACGAGCAGTCATAAAGAAAACTTTACAAGGTGCTTCGTCCACGATGTGGCGATTCATAACAGTGTCGCCACTGCAGTGCAGGTGATACTCGTGGTATTTGTGCAACCCATCTGGTGCTTCTGGGTCGATCAACCAATGACGCCAAGCATCATCGCTGATTGTGTTGTCTAAATCGACAATACGAATGGTGTTCGGCAGCATGTTAGTCCTTCCTGATCAGATCGATTGCTTTTGCGATTTCCCAGCCAACACCTTTGCCAGTGGTGATGCCCATTTCGTTGGCGATCGTCTCGAGCATTTTAACGGCAACGTCTTTATCAGACTCGAAGAACGGAGTTGCCCATGGCCAGACTTCAAGAATCAAACTTTCCATCTTGCGTACAATCTCGCCATACTCACCTTGTGCACGCAACGACTTCCGTGCCTTAATGAGGTCAGTGACGGATCGGAAGTTATATTTACAAACAATGTTGCACTCAGTGTTCAATGGCAGGATACCACGTGCATCCTCGAGCGCCACACCCATCTCGACCAACTCTTTGTAGGATTGGCGAGCAGACTCCACCGCAGTGCGATACGCTTCGAGCTGACTGCCTTCCAACTTCCTGCCTTCAACAACACCCAGCTCAGACGCATTGGTAACACGCATCGACTGCATTGCGTAAGAAGCAGTGCGAGTGCGAGTTATTTGCTGCGCTACAGCTCGGCTGATACCGCTGAGCAGGAAGGTAACGTCCACAAACTCCCAAGAGCTCTTTATGGTCTTAGCCATGTATTGCAGCTCTTCCTCTTTTTTGCTAATGCCCCAACCCTTGATCTGGCTCATAAGACCAGAGCTAAGATTGAGACGAGTTTGCTTAGTGAAGATCATCACGTCTGCAGCATGCCACATCTGGTCGCTACGACCGATGCCTGTAAAATCGATTAATTCAACTTTCATTTTCTTTGCTCACTTTCTTTTGTAAAACAGCAACAATTTGCAATATTTGGTCAGGGGTAAACTTGTGATTGGTTATGTAGTCTTCAACAACATGACAAGCAAAGTTTACACCACGATCAAAACAGTCTAACCCCTTAGCGATTGCAACTTCCTCGTGTACGAGTCGGCATTCACCAGTTTCTTGATCACATTCAGATCCTGAAGGACGTCGTCCAGTAATATATTCCGCCATGTTGCAAATCTCCCTAAAGAATAAACTCCGTGTTGTTGTGAAAGACTTTCGACAACAAACCTACGGAGTGGTTCGTCGATCGGTGCAATCTTGCCATACGATTGCTTGTGGTTGGCATCGATGACCTCAATGTCGTCGTCAACAAGACCAAATGCATCAAGCACCTCGGTCATGTCGGACTGCACGTAAGTCATGTCGTCGACCGACTCAACAATTAGCAAATTGCCAGTGATTGAGGCTCGGTACACAGCAGTGCTCGGAGACGGAAAATAAATCGTCTGGAACACGTCTGCAGATTTGACTCGGAAGCGTTGCACCCGAATCGGAGAGAACTTGAACAACACGCTCTCTTTTAACTCCATGCCTGCGAGTTTGAGCGCAATGTTCATAGGGATCGTGCTGATGATTGGGTGGTGCTCGGGCAATTTCTCGACAGGAGTTTCCCATTCCACTCGATCACCAACCTGTTCGATCAAACGCAAGATAAAGTCTTCGGGTGCAATGTAACGATCCGCTGCATCCGTTTTCCAAATTGATCGGTCAAAGTAACCACCAGCAACCTTGTGCGAGTACAAATTCGACAACTGAATGTTTGGCTCGTAGAACTTGCCATCCACCCAGATGTTTTTGAACACACGAATCTTGCGGAACGGAATGCCCACTGCATCGCCGACAGCAGAGGTGCGGAAGCGCAAGACAGCCCTGTGAGACTGCCTGTCTTTCGACGAGGCTTCAAACACCTTTGCTTGCGGATTGACCGCAGCAGCGATCAACCCACTCAGCCCAGCGCCAAGTATGATCATAACATCTCCTCGGCGATCTCCCACAATTTCATATTCACCTTGACAGTGTTGTCCATTGCACGGATGCCGTGTGTGCGAGTGTTGCGACCATTCGTTGAACGACCAACGATGCCACCTTTGATAAGGTTTTCTTGCACACGATTGAAAATGCGCCACAGGTCTGAGCCTTGGTCTTCCGCACGACGAGCCTCGAGCAATGTGTGTGGCATAACACGACCACCCCAGAGCGCTGAAGCCAGCACAGAGAATTCAACTTCCTCGTTCTTGCTAAGGACACGTTGCTTGAACACGTCGATGCGACGAGCTGCTTCTTGCGCAGACTTGATGACCTTGTTTGCTTCCTCAAGCACACGCTCAGCAGTTACGTCCACGTGGCGAATGCGAGCAGATTCAATCTCCTGCGACTTGACGATCAATCCGTTGGAGCAAACAAAACGGAACAAGCCAGCTTCCATACGCAGAGAAGAAGAGCCATCGTTAGCATTGATGACCATTATCTCGGGCACAGAGCCATTGATCTCCTTGAGGTAAGACTCGTGGCGCATACGCACAAAGTGACGCACCATGCGTGGGTCACGTTTGCGTGGCTTGAGTGTGTTGGTTTGCGTTACTGTGAAACCCTCTTCACGCATGAGGTTGACGACTGATTCGGTGCTGATCAAATCGTACTTGGCAGAAAGTTTTTCGAACTTGATGCCGTCTGTTGCTGCTTCTGGAAGAATAATTTGTGACATGTTTTGCTCCTGTTTAGATTGAAAGACCGAGAACTAAAAATATATACATACCTGTTGCACCGAGTGCAGCCATCAAGACCATCTGCCACCAATTTGGCTCCCAATTGTCGCTGAATGCTTTTGGTTTGACAATAGAGTCGATTTGCTTGTTGACGCTGGTCATTATTTCTTTTGCCCTTTTTGCTTCAAGTTTGCTTAAGCCCAACTCGCAACGGATGTTGTAGATGTAGCCTGTGGTGCAGTTTACTCGCTCAGCAATCTCTTTGATCGACATGTTGCCCTCGTTCAAGAGTTTGATGATCAACTGCTTGCGGATAGATTCAGCCATTTGCTTTCTCCAGTTTAGTTTTAAAGAGCGCCAATAATTCTGGCGGTGTGGTGGCTCGTATACCGAGCTTCTTGTCTAGTTTTTGGTAATGAGTCTTGATCAAATCTTGCATCTTGCGACTCTGCTCAAGCACCTGATGCACAAGCTCAACAGCGTCACTGCTCTTACCACCGACATGCCAGTAGTAACGATGCAAAGGAGTTTCGCTCTCTTTCCAATCGTAGATGGTGGCGATGGTGCCGTCTTCGAACTGCAAGCGCCAGCAGCAGGTAACCTTGTCTGCTTGGCGGTCGTCTGGACCTTCGTCAGGCTGACCGAAAGCGTCGAACAGCTCGTCGTACGTAGCTATTACATAACCCTTGAGCGAAGTGCGTTCAATAATTGCGTCGTTTGTAAATTTCATTTCTGTTTCTCCAGTTTAGTTAAGAACCCAATAACCATACACGCAACGACCAGTCTCACGCTCTGGGTTGTGTGTATCGTTTATAACTCCGTCAACAACGCATGTGTAGTGCTTGCTAACAGAAACCACAAGGCGACCCATGGGCAACTCGCCATCCGTCAAATGCACTTTGCAACCAGTGCCTATGCCCATCGTTGCTACCCAGCTGAACCCTAGCTCAGCCATGTAATCTTTAAACCATTTACGACCCACGTTGATGCCGTTACGAGCCGAGGCAGAACGCTTACCAGCTTTGCCTGAGCGCTGGTTGCCAGTGCCTTCAGCGAGCTTTGCGTAAACTTCTGCGTAGGGTTTGCCAGAAGCAATTGCAATCGCACGAGCTACGCAATCTCCAGCAGAGCCTTTGAACCCTGCCTCTTGCCTACCACCATCGTTGAATTTGAATTCCATTTTACAGTTTCTCCAGTTTTGTTAAAGGTAGCGAGCCAAGTCTTTTTAGTCGTTCGTCTTCGAGTACTTGAGCTGAATAGTGTCGAGGCTCGCTAGTAAACTTTACGCTACTTGCGTAACACGCTCGGTCTTCACAGTGATGATCGAGCTGATTTTAGTAAACTTCTGAACTTGCTCGGCAGTAGCACCGAGTTCTGCTGCAAGACCTTTGCCGTCGAGCGTGCCACGCTGAGACAAAGTTACTTTAGCAACATACTCGTTACCAACAGTAGCACCTTCGCCGAACTCGTTAGCCACGTGGGCTTTGAGTTCCTTGGCACGTGCTTCGAGCGCTTTGATTTGGTCGTTGATAGAACCGAGTTCGTCGACGATTGATACGATTTGGTTATTTGCTTTCATCTGTTTCTCCAGTTTGGTTTAGGTTTCAACCTCTCACAAAATCGTTCGAGGTAAGAGAATTATCTCTCTAAAAATTGGTTAAGGCAACAACTTTTTCACAAAAATTACAAAATATTTTCACTATTTTTACCAGTGAAAACCCTTGATCAGGCAAATTCTGGGGAATTTAGCCATAAAGGCGCACCGCCAGCACGCTCCCAGCTCATCCAGTCGGTCGTGTCGAGCTTGTGGCGGTAATAATTACGATAGGACTCGACAGGATCGTCGGTCTTGCACTCGTCAGGCATGCACAGGGCAAATGGGACGCTAGGCGCTTTGTTTAGCGCAGGTGGTGCCTTGCTCAGCTCGCCAGAGAACAACTCAGCGCAAGCGTGGTATTTACCATAGCGCAACTTGTATTCACGAGCAAGGTATTGCCCAAGCGTCAAAAGCCAGCGATAATTCATAAGGGAAGCAGCAGCCCACTGAACGCAAGGATGGTTCTCGTGAGTTGGTTTGTATGTTACGTTAGCGCCATTGCCGTGGATGTGGTGCACAGTAGCAAGAATCTGCGCTGTTTCGAGCGTCATCTTAACAACGTGTTTGTCGCAGTGCATCTTGGCTGCAAGTGGTGCGGATTGGTGTAGTACAAAAATGTTCATCTCGGTTTCTCCTGTTGATATCGACTGAACTTTTCAATCGATGAAAGAATTATGCCTCAATTTTCACGAAAAGCAAACAATTTTTGTAAATATTTTTCATCTTTTTTGTAAGTCGTTGTTTTTTATAAGGATTTTATGAAGGAATCAGCACTCTGGAGTAGCCTAAAAGACTCAGGCGAGCTGCCTTTCCACGTAAGAATTGAGTCTCCAGCCAGTCCTGGAGTGCCTGACGTGTACTTTTCCCTCAACAACGGAGTCACGGGTTGGCTCGAGCTAAAAGTTGTTCCCGACACGCACAAGAAAATTTTAACGCAAGGCACGGGAGTCGGGCAACTCCGTCCTCTTCAGGTTCTATGGGCTAGGCAAGCAAGCGACAAAAATATTTTCACGAATGTGTTGCTCTTCGTCCAAAAACGAGCGATACTTCTGTCAGGTCGAGACGTTTTCCCTCTTTTGGGCGCACCGATTGACCAAGTGTTAGCGAGGGCATTGTGGGTTGGTTCTACCTCTCCACGTGAGCGCTGGCAAGGACTACAGGAGAAACTGGATAAACATGGAAGAGAAACAACTATTCACTTGGCAGCAGAAGGCTCTGGATGAGTCGGCTAAACGCACGTCCTACGGACTGTTTTCCGATCCTGGAACAGGCAAGACCTACTGCGCCTTACGCATCGCACAACGCTGGACTGACAACGCTCTAGTCGTGTGTCCGTTGTCTGTCAAAGAGCAGTGGGCAAAGGAAGCAAAACTGGTGGGTGTGCCTACGGAAATCTATCACTACGAACAGGTGCGCAACAAGCGCTACTTCGACGTAATCGTGAACAAACTCCGTGCTGGTCAGACCACGTTCATCCTTGACGAAAGCCACCGCATAAAAAGCCCAAGCACCGCAACAACCAAAGCAGTGCTCAAGCTGGCGCCACTCGCCACAACAAGGCTCGCACTCACTGGCACTCCGACTGCAAATTCACCAGCGGATTTATACACACAGCTCAAGTTCTTGCAACCTGAGCGCAAGATGGAAACCTATCGGGACTTCCAAAGCGAATACATCGAAGCACTACCAGCAAACCATCCACTCATGAAGCGCATTGCTGGTCGTCCGTTCATTGCACAAAAGCGCAAAGATGGATCGCTGATGACAAAGAACATCGACAAGCTGAAGAAGCGTGTGCATGAATACGGCATCACAGTCAAGTTGGACGAGGTGGTGGAGTTGCCTGAGCGCACGATGTTGACACGCATGTGCACACCCGACAGCGAGTTGCTCAAGACATATCGAGAATTGCAAAAGAATTACATCGCCAAGTTCAAGTCCGAGGAAGTAACAGCGCAAAATGCCGCAGTGTTGGCTGGGCGCTTGACACGTCTGTCCTCGGGTTATGGTCATGCTGACTTTGACGTTTCATTTGCTAACCCGAAATTGCAAGAGCTTGTCGACGACATTGGCTCATTCGTAGCAGCAGGGAAGTGCATCGTCTGGTCAGTGTGGACTGCCGAGCGCAACGACGCAATGGACGCACTCAGCGCACGTGGTTGTCGAGTGACGCTTGACCCAGACGAATTTATAAATGGTGACTACCAGATCTTGCTCGGTTCACCCAAGATGTATGGCACAGGCTTAAACTTGCAGTGTGCCAAGTACCAACTGTGGCTCTCTCGGTCATGGTCGTTGTTGGAAAGGGAGCAAGCACTAGCAAGGAACTACCGAGCTGGGCAAACAGAGAAAACAGTTGTTGTGGATTACTTAACAGAAGGAACAATCGATGCAAGAGTTCTGAATGCTTTGGAAAACAAAACAGATTTACTAAACGAAATAATGACCACAGGAGCATTTTGATGCCACGAGTATTTATCACGTCCAACCGCATGCGCAAGGACACATACACGAGGGAACTAAAGCCCATCGTCGACTTGCGCCCAGCCGAACAATACGGAAGTCTTGTTTCGGTTTTTGACCACGACATGGATCCAAGCAAACGTGAAGACGTAATGGTTGCGTCAGAGCGCTTACAAGACTTTGACCCAGAGCAGGATTACATTCTGCCCAATGGCTCGCCAATCGCCACACTGACAACAGGCTTACTGTTGCGAGAGAAAAACGTCGAATCTGTCCAGACACTTGTGTGGGACAAGATCTATCTTAAATATTTATTGAATGTGATTGAACTATGAGCGAACACGCAAAACTTTCTCCTTCTGGCTCTGCTCGTTGGTTGTCTTGTCCAGGATCGTATTGGCTCTCCGAGCAAGCACCGCAACAACCGAGTTCAGCTGCAGCGGACGAAGGCACTGACGCACACGAGTGGGCTGCAAAAATGCTTTATGGCGACGATGGCTTCGACAATCCATACGCAGGCATCGAATTATATGTTGACCGAGTCAAGACAACCGCAGAGCGCAAGGGTGCAGTGTTGTGGGTCGAGAAAAGAGTTTACCTCACAGAACAAATCCACGGCACACCTGACGCAGTTGTTGCGCATAAGAAAACAGTCGACGTGTTCGACCTAAAGTATGGCTACAACAAAGTCGAAGCAAAAGACAATTCACAGTTGCTTATTTATGCAGCTGGTGCCATCAAGACCTATGACTTGAAGCCAACCACTGTCAACATGCACATCGTGCAACCAAGAGCAGGTGGCATTCGGTCTGCGAGCATGCCGATCAAACTCTTTTGGGCACGTGTCAACGCAATCACCGAAGCAGCGGACAAGTTGCTCGCCAATCCCGACGCACCACGCAGAGCAGGTGACCATTGCCAATACTGTCCAGCTGTGACAATCTGTCCCGAGCGTAAAGCCGAAGCGCAAGCAATGGCAGAGATTGCATTCCGCAACGTCATGGACGTGGACGAAGACACGATGCTTTGGGCTATTGAAAACAAGAAAAGAATTATCGATTGGCTCGAGCAATTAAATGTTTGGGCATTGGGACACCCACCACGTGGCTATGCAGCTGTACAAGGGCAAGGTCGCAGAATTTGGCGAGTGGATGTCGAAGTGCCACAAGTGCTAAAAGCGATGACACTAGCAGAAGCGGAAAAAGCAGGATACAACCTTGACGAACTAACTGTCAAGAAACCAGGACCACTAACTCTCGTGCGTAAGGAAGTGGACGCAAGTTCATTTCCTGACGTGGAGTAGTTGTGCGACGTAACAGGTATGGCTGTAACTGTTGCGTCTTCCATTCCCAGCCATGTGTAAATTGGAGTAATTAACTATGAGTAACATTAGCCCTATCGGTCGTATTTCTTTCCCTCACTTGTTCAAGCCACAGCAGAATGATCGTGGCGAGAATGTTTGGTCAGTTGTTATCGTCTTTGACAAAAAGGCGCAAGAATCTGCCGAATATAAAGCGATGGAAGAAGCGATCCAAACTGCAGCAACAGAGCGCTTTGGAACAAAAGTGCCAGCAGGTGTGAAACGCAAATCCTTGGAGCCAAAGAGTGGATACCCATTCACACTTTGCGAAACCAAGACTGAATGGTTCGGTTGGGCGCCAGCTGGCTCAACAATGGCCACCTTCAGCAGCAAGTATGCACCTGTCGTCATTGATCGCAACAAGACGGAAGTCTTGGATCAAGCCGAAGTGTATGCAGGTCAGTACGGACGTGTGCAGTGGACGAACTACGCTTACGATGCCTCAGGCAACCAAGGTGTGTCGTTCGGTTTACGTGCGTACCAAAAAGTAAAAGACGGAGAGGCTCTGTCTGGTGGTAAGCCAGATGTAGATGCTTTCGGGGAAGTTGACGAGGAAGCAATCGCTAACTTCTAATGTTGGGTGGGGAGGTCGGAGCGATCCGATCTCCTCTTTTACTTTTGGCCACTATGAAAATAATTAAACTGGAAAGACAAACGAAGGAAATGCATCTGCCTGATGACCTCATGGCAGAAAAGCGTTGGCTCGTTTGGCGGGAGGAGGATGGACGCAAAGTTCCATACTACCCAACAACACATAGACGCAGATCTGGAACAATGGAGACTGCGCAAGATTTTGCCGCAATGGGTAGCCATGCGGAAGCAATGGATTCGCTCAAGACCCACGTGCCACACTACACTGGGTTGGGCTACGCAATTACGAACGGAAGTATTTTAATCGACCTCGACGACGTATTGGGCGAGGGTGGTAAGTTTGTTGACGAGTGGGCAGAGAAGTTTACTTACAAAGCGATTGCGTCTGGCGCATTTGTAGAGATTTCGCATTCAGGCACGGGCATCCACGTCATTGGTCATGGCCACGCTCGTAAAGCTGGCGCAAAGGGAATTGCTATCGAGGTTTATCCCGACAAGCGCTTTGTGGCGATCACTGGCGAGCTAATGGCTAACACGGAATGTCCAGACGCAGTCACCGACATAACCGACTTAGCCGAGGAAGCGTTACAAGAGTATCAGCGCAGGTGTGACGAAAAGGGTTTGAACAACCTGTCCTCCGCAATGGCGAGCGAAGAGGAA
>Ga0209087_1000084_pt1 | contig 55848 bp, 59 predicted proteins | sample S_130805_EF_Meta_FD_187321 | JGI IMG/M metagenome (GOLD analysis project Ga0209087, IMG submission 187321) | Freshwater microbial communities from Lake Simoncouche, Canada to study carbon cycling - S_130805_EF_MetaG (SPAdes) (version 2) | ecosystem: Environmental > Aquatic > Freshwater > Lake ... | reverse complement strand
AACGTCAACTCAAAGCACACTACAATGTAACTCAAAAAGAACTTGATGCATGGCGAGCCCGTGCTCAAGCATCTGAATTCCTGTTCCCCCACAGTACCATGGTTGCTATTGAGGACCTGTGGATTGACTATGAGGTACAACGTGATGTGATTCACAAACACGTGATCAACATCATGCGCAAATGGGACGCTCGTATTTGCAGTCCTGGAAGTGCATGTCGTATCAACGGCTCCAACATCTATTTGTATGATGCACAGCATCGCACCTTGGCCGCGGCTCTATTGGGTTTTACAGAAATCCCTTGTGCAGTGGTCGAAACCGATGACCCCAACTTTGCCAGTTATGCATTTGAAATGCTCAATGACACTGGCGTCAAACGACTGACTCCCGGAGACTTGCACCGTAATGCCTTGGTGCGTTACAAAAATGGCAGCCGTGACATCAAGGTTGTTCGTGCCAAAACCATGCAAGACCAATTTGATTCCTCCGGCATTGACTTGCAAGACAAAGGATCACGTGCATCAGACAACCTGCGTGGTGACAACGACTACTACTTCAGTCACTTCAAGTATGCACAAAAGGGCATTGAAATAGATGACTCAGGTAAAATCTTGTTGAACATGCTGTCAGCCATCAAAGACACGTTTCCCATGCAGGAAGAAATTGATCAGGGTGTGTACATTGGCCTGTATGAACTGCATCGCATCTCTGGAACCAGTGCCAACACCAAGTTGCCTGCAGGTTGGATGAAGTCTGTGTTGGAAACCATCAAGCCCACATTCAAAAGTTCCAGTTTGATACATGCCAAAGGCAAAGTACAATGGGAACACGTAAACCCAGGCTCAACTTGGAGTGCGCCCAGTGCCATGGCTAACTTCATGCGTGAGTTGTATTTGCGCAACGGTGGCACAATTGCCTTGCCCTATCATGGAGAAGGTGCTAAAATGGGCATTGAAGCTGGCAATGTTGCCCCTGGTCTTTTCCCTGAGGAGAAATAACATGAGACCAATTTGTATCAATCACGGATGCGACGAACTAGTTGTATATAGTCACAAAGATACCCAAGGAAACCCTCGTTGGCGTATTCATTGCAGTCATTGTCAAAAGGCCAGTTACGGTAAGTGGCCACATCGTGCAGGGGTTACCCCGTTCAAAACTGGCAAATGCACCAATACTGACGGGCATCTTGGATTTGATTGCATGATAAAATGGACCAAGGTACCAGACTGGGCCAAAGGTATGACAGAGATTGATCACATAGATGGTGATTGCACCAACAATGATCATGACAATTTGGATGAGTTGTGCCCGATGTGTCATAAACTCAAGGGACAATTGTCTGGGGATTTTGACAATACCAAACGCCACGGAATAAAATTACCAGTTGAGAACAAAGGCCAAAAACGAGTCAATGCCCACAAGCAATTTGAGGCTCTGTTTGGATCATGAATTTACAAGAATCACTTGAACAATTCACTGCACCTATTTACGGTAAAACTAAACGCACTGCGGAGACTTATCAAACTGTGGCCAGTTATTGTACCCGCAACTTGACTCGTCTTGTTGCAGAGTACAATGCCATTCAAAATGATCAACAGCTCATGCGTGAAACACGCAATGACATTGATACTTACTTGCGCAGGTATCATGAGTATTGCATCAAACAACGTGATGGCATGCTGGCACACTATCACGAAATTGACGCAGATGAGGAATGTGACTTTGAGCACTTGATTCCGGCTGCAAGAATTCGAGACCTGTTGTTGTCCAGCACCATTACAGTTGAACAGGCCTTGAATGCACCCACAGTAAAATTGAGCAGAATCAAACATGAACTGCTGAAAGATGCCGGCTGGGCTGCCACCACACCCAACATGTGGTTGCCGTTCCAGAGATACACTCAGGTGTTTGCGGCCCAGTTCGAAACACATGACGGCACTGCAATTGATCCTTACAATTGGACTTTGCAAAATCATTATGATTACTTTGATCACTTGGTAATTAAACAAACAACATGACAGACTTCACACAGGCCACTGCCGCAGAGTTATGCAGTTTATACCGATCTGGTGCGGCAAGTCCTGTGACTGTGGCCGAACAGGTGCTGGCCAAGATTGAGCGATTGAATCCTGTGATCAATGCATTTTGTTTCACAGACCCTGAGACCACGCTGGCACAGGCCCGGGCCAGTGCTCAACGCTGGCGTCAAGGCCAACCATTGAGCCGGTTGGATGGGGTGCCAGTGGCTGTCAAAGACTCGATACTCACACAAGGATGGCCCACCTTACAGGGCAGCCTTGCAATTGATGCCAATCAACCATGGCCGGAAGATGCGCCTGCAGTGGCACGATTGCGTGAAGCTGGTGCAGTGTTTGTGGGCAAAACCACTGTTCCAGAATTCAACAGTAGCGGTGGCAGCCATTCAAATTCAAAAATACACGGCGTAGTACGTAATCCATGGGGCATTAAACACACACCAGGCGGCAGTTCAGGTGGGTCGGCTGTGGCAGTGGCTGCTGGCATAGTCCCATTGGCAATAGCCAGTGACGTGGGTGGGAGCATTGCTGTGCCGTCAGCGTTTTGTGGCATTGTTGGGTTGAAACCCAGTTGTGGAAGAGTACCTCAATATCCCGGTGGCGTATTTCATCTTGGTACAGTGGGGCCAATGTCAAGATCAACAGCAGATTTAGCATTGATCTTGAATACAATATCTTTGCCAGACGTTAGAGACTGGGCATCTTTGCCATACAATCATGTTGACTACACGCAACAAACGCCAACTACATTGAATGGGTTGAGGGTGGCTTATTGTCAAACAATTGACGATCAACAGGTTAACTTGGAGATTTTATCAGCAGTTGACCAGGTGATCAGTTGGTTGTCTTCTCAGGGTGCCGTGGTCGAATTGGTCGACATTGATATAAAAAATTCACCACAAGTATTGTCACAATTACAAACACCGGCAGTATTACAACAATGGCAAAATATTTCAGTTGATAAACAACATCTAGTTGGTCGCGAATTTCAACAAATATCTATATGTTCTCACGCCAAAGTGGACCTATATCATTGGCTTGAACAATGTAAAGATGCTGTAATCAAAATGCGTAAATTCATGCAAATGTATGACGTAATAATTTCTCCGGCAACCACAGTTACCCCAGATCAAATTGCAGTTGATGAGATAACATTAGAAAATAAAAAAATATTAATTTCTCCCTGGTCCGTATTGTTTTCAACCACCAAACAACCCACGTTGACTATACCAATAGGATTAAATTCCAACTTTGTTCCGTTGGCAGTGATGATTACCGGGGCCATGCATGATGATGTGAGGGTGTTACAAGTGGCCCAGGCCATAGAACATCAGTTTTCCATGCCCCGTTGCCCGGTAATACTCAAGTAGTACTTTTGTAGAGGTTGACCAATATTTCCCAATTTGCTATAATATGAACATATTGTAACAAAAGGAGTTGGAAATGAAAGCACTCAACGCACTGATCAAACAAGAAAATTCATGGGCCAGCATGTTCAACGGCAAGTTTGTGGCCTACGAAGTCACAACTGTGGCAGGCCGTCGTCGTGTGGCAGAAATGATTGATGCCAAACTCAGCCCTGAGAATCTCAGCTGTGATGGCGAACTGTCCCGCAGTCAAGTACAAGCTCGCTATCGTGCGCTGACGTCAGCCGCACAAGATCTGGTAAAGCTGGATCCTTCAATGGCTCAGTTCATGTACGAGTTTGGAGAATAACATGTGGACCATTGCTGTGATCTTTGCCACCGCTGTGCAGAACGTGGGCCAGTTTTCAACCCAGGCTGACTGTGAACGTGCCCTGGCACAGTTTCAAAAGCCCGGCGTGGTAGCGGGTTGTATTCAACAAGCCACGCCTGAGCAAAGTATGGCGCAGGCACAACGCATGATGAACCAGTTCATGAACAGCATGAACCCGAAGTAATACTTTTTTAGTAGTACTTTTGGTAGTTGACCAATAATTGCCAAAATGCTATAATATAGACATATTGTAACAAAAGGAGTTGATGATGGGAACACGCAGTCGAATTGGTGTCATGCACGGCAACAACGTCAAAAGCATTTACTGTCACTGGGATGGCTACCTGGGCTTCAATGGTCGGATTCTGCAAGAGCACTATGACAGCTCCAAAGCCAATCAATTGGTGGCCTTGGGCGACATGAGCAGCCTGCGAGCTGACATCGGCGAGAAGCATGCGTTCAGCAAGTTTGACCCTGTCACTAACATTGAGCACCGTGAGCACAACGAAGACTGGTGTACCTTTTACGGACGTGATCGTGGTGAGAAGGACACTGAGTGGAAAGTGGCCACCACGTTCGACGAGTTCTTGGGCCAATGCTACAACTCGGGCGCTGAATACTACTACATCATGAAAGATGGTACATGGTATTGTGGTGACACTTATGGCTCTACCCCATTAAGCACAAAGTTAACAGTTTTGGCTGAAGCTTTAGAAGCTGAAACGGTTGACCAATAATTCCCAAAATGCTATAATACGGACATACAAAGCAAAAAGGAATCAAAAATGAAAATACGCAACGAATATTTGTGGCTGGTACTGGTAGTGATTGTGATCATTGTTGGCCCGCTGTTGAGCATTTGGTCTTTGAACACCTTGTTTCCTGTGTTGGCAATCCCTTACACCTTTGAAACATGGTTGGCTGTGATGTTGGTTGGCGGTATGTTCCGTGGCAGCTTTGGCCGAAAGGACTGATATGTTTGTAGATGTAACTAACATGACACCCCGGGAAATACAACGCCTGGGCCACGAGGACGATACAGGACCTGCACAACGCCAGTGGACATCACGCCGCACGGCCGGTGGTGGACACTCAGGCTACAGTGTGAGTGATGTGTGGGGTGCGGCATGCCATGCACAACGCATGAATGGTGCTTACATCAAACAAGACGAATGGGAACTGCCTTCAGAGTCGGCCACTGCTGTGCAACTCAAACGCAAGAGCAATCGCAACATCATGATGGAAGCCTTGGAAAATCCTTTCATGATCACCGACGAAGATCGCACCGCAGGTGCAGAGTGCCTGAAATTCATTCAAAATGATATGACATTCCGCGCACTGCAAAACCGACTCACAGACTTTGACCGCAGTGTGATGAAGATCACTGCTGTGGCCGACAGATTCTTTCCGCAGATGCACAGACTGGAACTGGCCACTGTGGCTTGTTTGCCCAACAGTCACCACCGTGCGTTGAAACGCATTGCGGAACAGGACAGACTGAACCAAACTGCTGGCTACATAGGCACAGTAGGTGACAAAGTCACAGTGACGTTGGACATTGTTCGTTGTGTTTTCAGTCAAAAGTGGAACACCTACTATGCCACTGGTATCACAGCCAACAATGAAACAGTGTTCTTTTCCATCCGTGAGCCGCTCAACACCGGCACACTGCTGACCTTCCGTGGCACTGTGAAAGCACACCGGGACGGACAGACTCAACTGAATCGCGTGGCGGCGGTATGAGGGCTGTGGTGATTGCGTTTGCGTTAACCGGCTGCTCGGTATTTCACGATGCCCGTGATGAACTACGAAAAGACATCACAGGTGTTCAAACAGAATTTGCTAGACTTTATCTCAAGGAGAAATCACAATGAAGAACGTTTTTATTGGTTTTGTGTTGGGCTTGGTTGTGGCCAGTGTGGGCTTTTCGGGCATTGCTCGAATTGCCGACAAGGGCGTCCAAACTATCCAAACACAGAGCAAAGAATTGGCCCAGTAATTTGGGCAAATCCAATCTAAATTATGCAAAAAATGGTTGACACCAATACCGTTTTTGTGTATAATTTGGATATGCTGACGCACAGCATGTTTCGTAACTTAACTTTAGGCAACTCAGAAAGGCAACACCATGTCAAATGACAAAACTTTTACCGTAGCAGGCACCGCAACCAACCGAGATGGCACCGTCAAGGTGCGCTTTGCAAACGATCTTGTGGCTCGTATCAAGATCCTGAACAAGGCAGGTTGCAACAACATCAACTTGATTGAATTGCCTCAGGCAATGACCAAGTTGGAAGCCTTGCAATATCTGCAGGCACAAGGCATCACCACAGGTGATGAAGGCTATGCAGTGGCCAATAAACTGGCTGAGAAGAGCAAGGTCGCTAAGAAAGGCGAAGTCAAGGTCTCTGCAAAGAGTGCCCGGGCCAAGAGTGCTCCTGCAACTGTCAAAGCAGATGCAGTCGAGAGCACCAACGCCTAATAGGCTAGTCTCCCACAGCGCCGTTTAATACGGCGCTTTTTATTGGCCGCTCAAAAGAGATAATTACTGTATGCACGAATTTGAAAACGACCCCATTTACGAGTACGCCAAGTCAGTTATGTTTCAAATCATGACTGTGTTATACATAAACGGTCGCACCGAAGCGCACGTGGGTGCCATCATGCGGCTGTTGGGTGTGGATGAAGAGCATGCTAGACTGCATGACGACGAACGCATTGAACTGGATGAAAATTTTGTCCGGATGGTCTCAGCATTAAATATCAATGAACTTGCTTCAGTTCAAATCCCCCAAGGAACTACGATTCATTAATGTCTATACCCACGTACCGTGCAGTGGAACCGCTGTACATTGTGATGTTGCGCAACAACAATCAAGCCGAACCCATGTTCAAAACTTGGATACGCCGACATCAAATTGAACATGCCACTGTAAACGGCAATAAGATGATGCTTCATCACCAGCAGGCATTTGATCGATTTCTTGTGACCTGGACACATGAATGGACTGCCATCACTGTGTGGGACACTTGGAATCGCAGACACATCTACGTGGACTAGGCTGAAGTGCCAAAATCACTGGATTTTCTTGACATGCTGTGATAATGCATGTATAATTACTATTCACAACAAAGGAGTCATTATGACACAACACGAACAAATCGTCACCGCTTACGAAACATACATTGCGGAAAATGAAAAATTCACAGCCAAGGGTGTCAAAGCCTCAGCGGCTCGTGCTAGAAAAGCATTGCAAGAAATGAGCAAGGGCATCAAAGAGCGCCGTAAAGAAATCACAGCAGAGAAGGAAGCCATAAGTTCCAAATAAAATAATTTATGTCGCAAAAAAATGTCTATCTTTTTCAGCCACAATATGCTAATTTTATTCTTGGAAATGAACAACATTGGTTGCCTTACAGTGTAGGGTGCTTGTGGGCCTACTCTCAGCAATTTCAAGAAGTAACGCATGACTGGAATCTTGACGGCATTTTTTTTCGACGAGATCCTATAGACAAAGTTTGCGCACAACTGGTAGAGCCCAAATTGTGTGCTTTTAGTGTTTACATTTGGAACAGTGCATATTGCTTGGCCTTGGCTGAATCCATCAAACAGAAATGGCCAACTTGCCACATTGTGGTAGGTGGCCCCCAAGTCAATTCATCTTGGTCGCAACATAATTTTATAGATTCAGTGGTACTCAATGAAGGTGAAAGATGTTTTGTTAAAATATTAGATGACATTAACAACAACAGAAAACTTGAAAAACTTTATAAAATGCCACGCATGGATGATCTCGTCCATGTACCTAGCCCGTATTCAACTGGGGTGTTCGACGACCTGGTGAGAAATAATCCTGAAATTTTTTGGAGTGCAACTCTTGAAAGCAATAGAGGTTGTCCTTATTCATGCACATTCTGTGATTGGGGCGGTCTAATAGCTAGTAAAATAAAAAAGTTTTCATTGGAACGAGTGCAATCTGATTTAGATTGGATTGCTTCTCATAGAGTCAAAACTATTTTTATTTCTGATTCAAACTTTGGCATATACAAAGATCGAGACCTTGCTATTGCAGCAATGGTTAGAGATTGCGCAGACAATTTAAATAGCGACCTTGAATATATCAGTGTAACTTACGCTAAAAACAGCACCGAACATGTGTTTGAAATAGCCAAAACTTTTGGCCCTAAGCACAAAGGCGTAACTTTTAGCGTTCAAAGTATGAATCCCAAGACGTTAGAAACAATCAAACGAAAAAACATGGATGTTAATGACATTCAAAAGTTATTGGATTTAAGTAAAAAATACAATGTGCATCACTACACAGAACTAATACTGGGGTTGCCTGAAGAGACCATAGAATCTTGGAAAGACGGAGTATGCGAAATTTTAGAACTCGGACAACATCATCGCATAGAAATTTGGCCAAACAACGTATTAGAAAATACCGAGATGCATCGTGATCAAATGGGTAGATATGACATAAAATTAGTAAACGTTCAAAATTTTGTGTCATGTACCGGCGATGATCACAGCGATATTCCAGAACTTTTTCCCACGGTATGCAGTACTAATACTATGACCACTCAAGATATTATAGAATCTTGGATGTATTCTTGGATGGTGATACATTTTCATATAAATGGTTATTCACAATTACTTGCCAAATATTGTCGTTATGTCATGAATGTGAGTTACCGTGAATTTTATGACCATCTTTTTAAATTGTTATTCAAACATGATTCTGCGATAGGGCAAGAGGCACGAATCATGCAACAAACAATAACTAATTTCTACACTACAGGTAGCACTGGACGAAATGATATCACTGCTGGTGATATTCAATTCCATAGCGCCGAATGTTTTTATCAAAATATTGAGCATGCAATAACAATATCTTTAGAAGCGGCAGAATATTTTGGCGATATAGACCCAGGGGTAATTGAAATACAAAAAAGATATCTTACTAATAATGTTTGGTTGTGTCCATTTACTGCGCAAAGCAAAATTAATATCAACAACTGGCAATTAGAAGCATGCAATTATCATATCACCGATCCTAATATTGATTGTCCATTGGATCAATCTTTCCATTTTACATTGCAACGCCGTAACAAAAAACTCTATAATATTATAACTAAAGCATAAAAAATTAACTCTGATCTTTATGAAACACACATTGCAAGAAAACAAATGCTAAGTAACACCCAGCCTGAAATGCATGAACCACACTCGTGGCCAGTACATCTCACTGCCGACCTGCGGCAGCGACTGTTGGATGACAAACTGCGTCGAGCCAGACATTACTGGCAGGCGCAACAAAAATCCGCAGTGCCAAAAATCGCAAATTCCCATGTCAATATCAGCAACACCAATTCCCATGCTAACATTAAATGAACTCGATCAGTTGACCACTAGCATAACCAGTGGCAGCAGCCCAATCTGGGACACAACCGGAACCGTGGTACCAGGATATGGTGCTGCTATCGGTAACGGTGGAACTGGATACACTTACACAACAACTGGCACCAGTGGTAGTCCTTGGATTGCTACTGGTACTGGTACCGGTACTTTAAAAGTCGAACAAAGTGGCAGCATAGAAATCCAAGGTGAGAATGCTGACATCAAGATGAACGGTAAAAGCATGAAAGCCTGGATGGAAAAGGTAGAAGAACGACTCAACATACTCACCCCAAATCCTGAACTGGAAAAAGACTGGGATGATCTGCGCAGACTGGGCCAACGCTACCGAGCCTTGGAAAAGAAGTGCCGAGAAAAAGCCCAGATGTGGGAAGCCTTGAAAAAAATACAACCTAAACAACCATGACACCCAAACAACGTATCAAACACATTAACAAATGGATCCGAGACTATGCCCGCAAGGCTGGCGTAGACACTCTAGTAGTGGGCATTTCGGGCGGGATTGACAGTTCAGTTGTGAGTGCCTTGTGCGCCCAAACTGGCTTGAAAACCATTGTGGTGCAAATGCCCATTCGCCAGAACCGCAAACTGGACAATCTAAGTTCAGCACAGGCTGGCTGGTTGCTGGAACAGCACCCCAACAATGTCACACACATGAGCATGGATTTGACCCCGGTGTTCTCAGCATTTGAGAAAAAGGTTGGACCATTTGGTGACTCAGAATTAGCATTTGCCAATAGTCGTGCTAGATTGAGAATGATGACGCTGTATCAAATTGCACAAAGTCATGGTGGCATTGTGGTGGGCACAGGCAATCGAGTGGAGGACTTTGGCGTGGGATTCTTTACCAAGTACGGCGATGGTGGTGTGGATATTTCGCCCATTGGTGACTGCATGAAAACCGAAGTATGGGACATGGGCCGGGAACTGGGTTTGCTGAAGGAAATTATTGATGCGCCGCCCACAGACGGACTCTGGGCTGATGGTCGCAACGATGAAGATCAGCTGGGCATGACTTATCCTGAACTGGAAAAGGCCATGTTGCAAGACACTTATTCAGGCATTCGCGAGTATGCCACTGCACCAGAAAAGCGATTGCTGAAACGTTATCGCGAGATACGTGCAAGAAACCTGCACAAGATGACACCTATCCCTGTTTGTGAAATCCCTCATTAACTACAATGTTAATGACAAAAACACATCATTTTGACAGTTTTTTGACACGTCTACAGCCGAATCAAATAAGTAAAAGTGGTGGTAGAACAACACATTGCAATCAAATAGGATCTTCTACTGCTGATTGGTATCTTGTCCAATTGAAAAAACAAGTACCCGTAGCACCAACCGCAGTTTGTCCAAGCAGGCGCTGGTGTTCGAAAGAGACTCTCGGAAAGTCTCTTCGTTGACAACTAGAATTGGACAGGCTCATTTCTCAGGACGCGAGCTTGTCCCAAACGAGTATGCCAAGGAGGCCCGAGGTCTATCTATGTTCATCTCACTCAATCTTTTGTCAATGTGATTTACTCGGGTCTCCGCGTACGACCACGTATTGGCGTTTAAAAGGAAATCAAATGAAACTTAGTGCAAATCGACCAAATGTGTTAGCTGTTTGGTCAGCAAGAATTATCAAAAGTATAGCCCTGTTCGTAGTGGCCATCACAGTGTGGAATGTTTGCAACGCCAGACTGAACATGCTCAAAAGCGACCGAGCGGCCAGCATGGCAGGCTATGTGTCAGCAGAAGACCGATTGAAACAACTGGATTGTTTGACTCGTAACATCTATTGGGAAGCAGCCTCAGAGCCATTTGAGGGCAAGGTAGCAGTGGCGCAGGTCACATTAAATAGAGTAGAATCTGGCAGATTTGCACCCACAGTGTGCGGGGTGGTTTACCAGAAGAATGTGTTCTACCAAAAGGTAGTTTGCCAATTTTCGTGGTTTTGCGAAGGCAATCACAAGATCAAAGCAGTGTATCAGCCCATGTGGCAAGAAAGCGAATTAGTGGCTAAAAAAGTACTATTGGAAAACTTCCGATTGCCCAGCATGAAAAATGCACTGTACTATCATGCAACTTATGTAAACCCCAACTGGCACAAGCCTAAAATTGAACAAATTGGCAACCACATCTTTTATGGAGAACGACTATGAACGCCTGGCCCTTTAACCTGCAAGTGATCCGTGATTTTTTGAACAATCATTTACACAAAATCTCAGCAGACACCCTGGGCTGGTTGGCAGCCATTGTGTTGCACTGTGCCACAGTGCCCTCCTTGTTGGCACTGATGACTGGACTCAGTGATCGAGTGCCCAGTTTGGATGTGGTGGCATTTCTCTGGGCAGGCCTCGTCATGCTGTTCCTGCGAGCCATTGTGTTAAAAGACACCCTAAACATCATCACAATTGGGGTGGGTTTTATAGTGCAAGCCGGGCTCATGGCCTTGATCCTGTTTAGGTAATACTTCAGTAGTATTGACCGGAAATTGCGATCATGCTATAATACAGCATGATTGACAACTACGGAGCACTGCAATGACCATGCATCTTGAAGGTCCTTGGCTCAGCATGGGCGGCAAACGTCGAGGCAAAGTGAAGTTTCGCAACGCCGAAGAGGCTCGGCGAGCCCGCGAACTTGAACAGTCGTGGAAAGACTTGCTGAAACGTCAAGGCGTTGAAGCAGAAGAAAAGAAACGTGCTAGAGCCATGAAGGCACCTGCACTGGATTACCGGTTGACCACACCCCCGGGTCGTACAACCAGCACACACATTCCGTCACGTGACACAGGTGGCAACGCTACCCTGGCCGCGCCCAAAGTGTATACAGGCACCAAGGTCAAGGGCATTGCTACCATGCACAAGTCAAATGCTGTGCCGGTGTTCTCAGACGAGGAGGCTGTGGAAATTTCAAGGATGCGTCGTGGCTAGTACATACTACGGTGTCAAAGGTGACTTTGCATGGAAATTGGCAGTGGACAATAAATTGCGCTCAAACAATATCAACCACATCCCCCGACTCATGCGTGAAAGCGATCAAGTATGGTATCAAGGTCCACGTGGCGGTGTGCAGTTGATCAAGGGCGAGTACTGGAACTACTGGGCCACATACTTGCGCCGGGATTCAGAAAAAATGAAACAGTTTGCCTGGGTCAAACTACGAGCACGGGCATTGAAGCAATCATGATGCTACTGGGACATGGCACAGTGTATGGCGCACAGTATTATACCGTGGCCCCACCCATGGGATTGATGCCATGGCGTGATATGGCTGAGTGGTGCCAGGTGACATTTGGCCCCAGCACTGGCAGTATTTGGGCCATTGGCCCCAGCACTGGCAGTATTTGGGCCAACCATCTAGCACCAGGTACTGGAGAACGTTGGTATCAAAACAACAGCAAGTTTTGGTTCCGTGATGAAGCAGATAGAACTTGGTTCTTGTTGAGGTGGTCGTGAAAAAGTACCACAGCGAAGGCGGCACACAAAATCCTGACTTCCCGTATCAGGTTCGAGTGCGCGATTTCACCACAGAAATGTACAACTGGTGTGAGGCCTATGATGATCAAGGCGAAACATTCTGCAGATTTTATGTTAAATGGAATCTGTACGACAATCACAATGAATATGATCGTGTGACGTTTGAGCAGGAACAACCTGCCTTGATGTTTGCACTGAGGTTTGGCACAGCATGAACAACGTGATTGCCACATCACATCCCTTGGCTGTTCGAGCCGGTGAACAGATATTTGCTCAAGGTGGATCTGCTGTGGATGCTGCCATTGCCGCGGCTGCTGTGCTCACTGTGGTAGAGCCCTGGGGATGTGGACTAGGGTCGGATGCATTTGCACAAGTATGGGATGGTAGTCAACTGCACGGTCTAGATGCCAGTGGACCTGCCCCTGCTGCCTGGACACCTGAGTATTTTGTCAACAAGCATGGCCCAATCGAACGTGTGCCACAACGCGGCATAGACAGTGTCACAGTGCCAGGTGCTGTGGCTGCTTGGTCTGTGTTAAGTGCTAGATTTGGTCAATTGCCCTTTGCTGACTTGATGCAACCTGCTATTGATCTTGCACAAAATGGACATGAGATTCGGCGCAGTTGGGATATCCGAGAATACTACAAGCAACCAGGATTTGTTGAAACATTTTCTCGTCGTGGTCGAGTGCCACAACCTGGTGAAACGTTTCGACTTCCTGCTATAGCACGTGGCCTTGAAGTCATTGCTCGCACACACGGGCAAGCATTCTACACAGGAGAGATTGCTGATGCATTGGTCAAATTCTCTCAACAGCACGGCGGCGCAATGAGTGTAGAGGACTTGAAGCACTACCGGCCTGAATGGGTCCAGCCTATCTCACAAAATTATCAAGGCCACACTGTGTATGAACTGCCGCCACGTGGACAAGGCATTGCGGCATTGATGACCTTGGGCATGTTGGAAAACTTTGATCTCGAAGACAATGTTGTCAGTACACACTTACAGATAGAAGCTATCAAACTGGCCTTTGCAGATCTGCATCAATACATTGCTCAACCTTCCTCAATCACTGCGCAACAACTGTTGGATCCTGTTTATTTGCAACAACGTGCGGCCTTGATTGACCCTGATCATGCACAAAATTTTGGTGCAGGTAATCCTGTTCTTGCAGACACAGTGATGGTCACTGCCGCAGACAGTAGCGGGCAAATGATCAGTTTTATTCAAAGCAACTCTTACGGTTTTGGATCCGGGTGTGTAGAACCCACATACGGCATCAGTTTGCAGAACCGAGGACATGCATTCCGAGTCAACGATGTTGTGCCCAGTCAACGTCCGTTTCACACAATCATCCCTGCGTTTGTTTTTAAAAACGGGCAACCTATTATGAGTTTTGGTGTGGTGGGCGGCAACATGCAACCGCAAGCTCATGTACAATGCCTGGTTCGTGTGCTAAAATACAAACAAAGTGTTCAGGCCGCATGTGCCGCACCAAGATGGCGATTCGATCAAGGGCTGGAAATTGCTGTAGAGCCCGGCATTGATTGGGAAAATTTACAACGCCGGGGTCATGTGATCAACAACTCAAATCAGAACTTTGGAGTGGGACAATTTGTCTGGCGTGACAGTGATCACACCGCAGTCAGCGATGGAAGATGGCTGTGAAGAAGAAACGTTTATTAACTGCAAGAGGAGAACTTATGGAACACCCATTGAGCTGGGAACAGCAAGAAGTGTTTAGATTGTTGAAAGCACAGCCCGGCACTGCCTATCAAGAGTCAGACGAAACAGGCCGGCACATTTTTAGAGATTGGGTACGCGGCCTGCTGGAAGTGAGCGAAATCACAGTGACCTTTGTCAAAGCAGATGGCACCTTACGTGACATGCGATGCACCTTGGATCGTGACCGGATCCCGCCCCAGCCACCACGTGCTGAAAAGCCTGCCAAAGAAGCACCTGTGGATGGCCTAAGGCAAAATGGTTTTTTGGGTGAAAACAAAGAAGTCACCAAGCCCGAAGAAAACCACACCCAAAAAGTGTTTGATTTAGACGCAGGTGCTTGGCGAAGTTTCCGTTATGATCGGCTGCGAAAGGTCACAGCCACTACAAGTTTTGAATAAGTAATTCTACATTAGTCTTAAACGTATGACACAACGCAACATTAAATATATAGTAGATTCAATTGAAGGCAATTCATTGATTACTACCGCTACTAGTCCTGATCATGGCTGGGTAGAATATTGTAATCAACTTGGGCAGTTGGTGTACGCTGATTCTGTAAATGAAGAATTTTACAAAAAATGTCAACAACAAGTAATAAATCTAATTTTAAAATATATTGTAACTAAAAATCAAAAACAACTTGGGTTTATATATCATTTGAGTTCAATTTTATTGAATGATGAATTTGTTATGCCCATGTTTGCAGTGTTACCTGTAGATGCAACAGACCCAAAAATCACCGCTGGAATCACCAGAATGATCGCTGCCATAATCAATGGCCGTGACAAACATGAATTTAAAACTGTGATATTTGTGCCCAAAACACAGTCATGGCAGCACCTGGAAAATGTCAAATGTCTAAACAGCACACAGCACTTTGAAACAGTGTACAATCTCAAAGGTGTAGACTACGAAATTGGCATGACTGACAGTATAAATGAAGATTCAAATTACCTTACATTTGATCGCAGTGTGCTAAAATATACAATTTACGATCAAAAAGATCAGGCACTGCCTCACACACTGCTAGGGTCAAGAGTGATAAACTTTTGGTCAAAGCACATGAAAAATAACAAAATAGAGTTAAACATTAGATGCACACCTGAAGTGGCACAGTTGATTCAGCCAAATAAAATTTTTAATTACAATGTCACACTCGAAGATCCAACGCAATGGCAGTGGAGTCTCGGGCAAACGTTAAATGCATTTAGAAAAAATCATGTGCCGGTGGACTGGGAAAAATCTTCATTGCATCTCTGGTTATATGATGTCTGCGAGCCAATCAACTTGGCATTGTTATTGCCCTGGGCCGCCGAACAAAATACATGCTATCAAACAAAAAATAAAAAAGCACTGTTCTTTGACAACTCTACTGATTTTACTCACATGCAAACTGTCGGCAACTGGATTCAATAATGGCCAAAGAAGAAACAATCAGCATGGAAGGTCGGGTTCAAGAAATTTTACCCAACACCATGTTTAGAGTATTACTGGATGATGTCAACACAGAAGTAATTGGCTACTTGTCGGGCAAGATGCGCACACACAACATCAAGGTGTTGCTGGGCGACAGAGTTGCAATGGAGTTTTCGCCCTACGATTTGACACGTGGTCGTATTACTCGACGCAGATAAATATCAGTATGGAACTGAGAAATCACATCAATCTAGTAGAAGCCAGCACAAGACCGGCCAAGTTGGAAACCACTCCGTTGCCTTACGGTGTCAAGGATCTGGCACCTGTACTGAGTGAGGACAGCATCAACTATCACTACGAACATTTGGCCAAGGGCTATGCCAAGCGTTACAACGCTGGAGAAGGCAACGCGGATTTCAATCGCGCTGGCAGTTTTTTACACAATAAATTCTTTCCACAACTGCACCCTGTTAAAGGTGCCAACAGACCCCGTGGTGCTGTGTTGGCCTTGATTGAAGAAAAGTTCAAGACCTACGAAGATTTCAAAGAAGCCTTCAAAGACGTTGCCATGAAGATACAGGGCTCAGGTTGGGTGTATTTGAGCACTAGCGGTGACATCAAGACCATTGCCAACCATGCTGTGCGCACAGATATCTGTGTGCTGGTTGACTGGTGGGAACATGTTTGGGCCACAGACTATCAGTGGGACAAAGAACGTTATCTAGACAACATCTGGAAAATAATAGATTGGGACGTCTGTAACGAACGTCTGTAAGGAGTCGGCATGTGGAGATTGTTGTGGGTACTCATGCCCGTTGTGGCACATGCGGACATGAACAAATGTGTAAGAGAGCCTACCCCGGACAAGAAAAACTACTGTCTAGCCAGTTATGCAGGCAGTGCCTCATTTTGCGACAAGATCAATAGTTACGAATACCGAACACAATGCATGCGAATGGTCATTGCCAAGCAACGAGAAGCCGCATATCAAACACCTCGACCACCCCAAAAGGAAGAAACAAAATGAATCTACAACCAGCGGCCATTGACAAACTAAAAGAACTTGTGGCCGAAGAAGGCAACCCCAATCTCATGCTACGTGTGTTTGTGCAAGGCGGAGGATGCTCAGGATTCAGTTATGGATTCACCTTTGATGAAGCCAAAAACGAAGATGACTTTGACTTTGTGTACGACTCAGTCAAGATTGTGATAGATGCCATGAGCATGCAATACTTGCAAGGTTCAGCAATTGATTACAAGGAGGATGCCATGGGCGCCAGCTTTGTGATCAACAATCCGCAAGCAGTAAGCACTTGCGGATGTGGTAGCAGTTTCTCTATTTAACTTTCTACACAGTACGTATCTGCTCTGGTCATTTCAAAGTTGATCTTGCTGTAGTCCACAGAGTAAAACCCATCTTTATCCATTCGAACTGCATGTGCGAACTGTGGTTGTTCCAACAAATCTTGAGCCATAACGCCAACCCAGGTAACATCACTCCAGACATATTTAAAGGTGTAGATCTTTAATCCATCACTGCGTGTGTCAATCAATTCAATATTGCGTTTTAGTCTTGCATCCGACTTGTTGTGCACCACTAGTTTGTTGGCAACGTAAGTGTTGTTTCCGGTTACTTTTATATTGTAAATGGTTTGAGTCAAGTCTTGATTGGTGTATTCTTCAATTGAGTCAATCGCAAATCCTGTTTGATCTTCAGTTTCAATTACATCTCCCACTTTGTACTGGCTTACAACTATTCCATACTTGTCATAGGTCATTGCAGGATCATAAGATTTCCAACCTTCATTTCTGATCCAAACAGGATGATCACTAGCCATGAATGGCACACCGCTGTTGAATGCCATCAGTGTGGCGCCAGTTTCGCCCAGGGTAGGTCTCAGGAATTCCAGTACAGTATTGTGTGTGCCATCTTTGCCCAACACAACGTCACCAAGCGCAACATCTTCAATACACTTGTATGATCCATCTGCCATGGTGATCATTGTGCCGGCCACAAAACAACAACAGCAGCCGCCACCACCACCACCTCCAGCAGAACCGCCACAACCGCCTGCGCCACCTTTGTTGTGGACCACAAGATTGTCGGCAATATAAGTGTGATTGCCGTCAAGTACAAAGTTGTAGATTGTTTGATCAGGATCTTGGTCGCTGTATTCTTCAATACTGTGTATTTCAAATCCCACACCATCCTGGGTTTCAACAATGTCTCCCACTTGGTATTGACCCACGGTCATTGAATATTTGCTGTAAGTCATTTCGGGATCAAATGACTTCCAGCCTTGGCCTCTAATATATACCGGGTGATCACTGGCCATAAAAGGTTTGCCACCGTTGAACGCCATCAATGTGGCGCCAGTTTCGCCTAGCGTGGGTCTCAAGAACTCCAGCACTGTGTTGCAAACATTGTCTTTACCAAGAATTGTTTCTCCTAATGCAACATCTTCAATGTTTTTTGTTGATCCATCAGCCATGGTGATCAGTGTGCCAGCCACAAAACAGCAACAACTACGAAATGTATCGTATACTATGGGTTTTGGCGGTGGAGGCAGTGCTCGTCGATCAGGTACTCTTGACACCCTAGCCCAATCATCTGCTTGTGACTCAAATGTTGGCACAAAAGTTCCAACCACTGGTTCCCATACACCAGCCTCATTCACATACATACCGTCAATTTGCTTCCATTCACCGTTGACATTGACAAAAATTGTTTTGACTTCTTGCCAGCCCCCGGCGGTCCGCACCCTAGGACCAAAACTGTTGAATATAAAAACAGCACCACCGTTGTTGCCCTGTAGTGAGCCTGGGGCACCGCCAGTTCCTACTCCAGGCAGAAGATCGTAATAGGGTCCAGTAAATGCCACAGAAACGTTGGTAGGATTTGCCACTGTGCCTGTGGCTATGGGATTTAAATAACTCAATCCCACGCTGCCGGCCTGACCGTAGGCATCGCCCACACTGCTGAAACCATTCTTTCCAGCACCACCGGGTCCTCCAGGACCACCTGCACCACCACCTGCACCGTCTTGGTACAGATCACCTTGATTTTGTCCAGTTTGCGGCGAACTGATTCCAGCAGCGGTGAGACCACGTGGTCCGGGTGCTGTGGCTTCGCCTATTCCACCATTGCTGCCACCAGCACCACCGCCACCAGCACCACCTACTGCAACTGCTATCAATGTTTCATTTGGGGTTCTTGGATTCAACACCAAAGTAGTACACGCACCAGATCCACCTCCACCGCCTGAAGCACCCACAGGTCCCGCCAAACCGCCAGTGGCGCCTGACCAACTTTTGCTGATAATAATGGCTACACCTGCGCTTGGCAACGCTGTTTGACTGAACGAAGCAGAGAACGAGATTGTGTGATATCCTTGACTTACTGTGACATCTGTGGTGAATGAAGTGCTGTATGAATCACTGCCAGGTGTGGTATACACAGGTGTTCCGTCAATGGTCAGTGTGGCTGTGTTGGCTGCACTCATTTCAATTTGATAAACTCCGGTATAAGGAAAATAAACATTGTTGTATGTGCGTGAGCAAGACGCGGCTTTGACATCTTGTTCCCACATACCAAAATCAAACATGAGATTGCTATAAATGTTGGTGCTGTTTGTTATAGGAGTTGACACAAACAGTGGTGGACTGGCTACGGTATTCCTAGTATCAAATATATTTCTCACCAGTCCAAATCCACCAAAGCCTGCATTTCCTGCAGTGGCTATGGTAAGACCCACTCCAAACACGCCATAACTTGCTCCAGCATTGGCATTGGCTCGAATGCGTATGGTATGCTCGCCAGGAGTTATGGGAACTACCAGTCTTGAGCCGCCGGTCTCTTGAGTTGTCCAACTGTTTAGGCCAGATTCAAACAGCACTTCGCCATCGAGATACACTGTGGCTTCGTAGTAGGCTGCCAAGTTAAACACATAAGTGATGGAAAGTTCAAAAAATACAGTATACGATTGATCAAAATTTAAGGTGTTGGCCTGGCTTGTGGTGCTGCCATCCAGTGCTGTGCCAGTGTTCCATACGCCGGTGTCATTCAAAAATTTTGACCATTTAGCAACATTTGTTGCACTAGCTCGAGGCAATGGAGTAGTTCTCCCAATGGGCACAGCGGTACGTGTGCTGAAAATGGGAGTCTCATAAGCATTGGCCACACTACTGTTGACTCCACTGCTGCCGGCGGCACCCACTGCAATCTCAACCACATCTCCAGGATTCACAGTAAATGCTGCTGACACATATCCGCCGCCTGAGCCTGCGCCACCTTGTCTGGTTCCATCACTACCTCCTGCGCCACCACCAGCACCCCAGAGATAAGCCTGCACAGTTTGTGAGTATCCAGCGGCAGGCAACGTCAACGTTTGCCGAGCGTTGGTCATTGCTAAAGGTCTAATTAATGTTGTCATTGATTATATAATTTGATACCAAATGTCTCCAGTGACACCAGCAATGTTAGGGCCTGTGTTACCAATGTAGCGTGTGCCGTATCCATTGGAAGTGGTAGCAATAGTAATGGTTCGGTCTGAGCTAAGATCGCCGCCGCCGGTCAAGCCGCCTGCGCCAGTGATGGTTCTGGAGTTGGGCGGAACAAAGAGATTGGTTCTAGCCACAGCAGCGGTTGCAGCACCTGTACCACCATCTGCCACAGCCAATGGAGTAATGCCAGAAATAGCACCACCAGTGATTGCCACTGAGTTGGCATTCTGCACACTCATGGTTCCTACGGTTGTAGTGGCACCCGACGCTAAACCAAGATTGTTTCTTGCACCAGCAGCGTCGCTGGCACCTGTTCCGCCGTCGGCTATGGCCAAATCTGTGATGCCAACAATGCTGCCGCCGGTGATGGCAACTGCACTGGAATTCTGTATGGCCATATCACCCATGCCAAGATTGATTCTGGCCTGTGAAGCAGTACTGGCACCTGTGCCGCCGTCAGCCACTGCTAGATCAGCAATGCCTGTGATTGATCCGCCTGTGATGGCCACCACTGTGGCGTCTTGAAAAGCCATGGTACCCAGGGTGTTGATGTTGTTGATTACAAATTCTGTACTGGCAATCTGTGTGGTGCTGGTACCATTGGCAGCAGTAGGAGTAGTGGGTATGCCACTAAATGCTGGAGAAACTTTGTTGTTTTGCACAAATGCAGTTGTGGCAATTTGTGTAGTGTTGGTTGCAGTGGCAGCAGTGGCAGCAGTGGGTATGCCATCAAATGCAGGACTGTTGGTTACAAATGCTGTGGTTGCAATTTGTACAGTGTTAGTCCCGGCCACTGCTGTGGGTGCAGTGGGGGTGCCTAAAAATGCTGGCGAAATTTTTTCGCCTTGCACAAATGCTGTGGTAGCAATTTGTGTGGTATTGGTCAATGCAGCCGCTGTGGGTGCTGTAGGAACACCCGAAAACGCAGGCGAAACTTTGTTGTTTTGCACAAATGCTGTGGTAGCAAGTTGTACGCTGTTGGTAGCAACTGCGGCGGTGGGGGCAGTGGGAACACCAGTAAACGCAGGACTAACTTTTTGCAATTGCACATAATCTTGTGAGGCCAATGCTACCCAGACATTTGCTGTGCTGTAGGAACTGATCAAGTCTGTGCTGGAATCGTACCAGAGTTGTCCCAAAATTGGTTGTGTGGGTGCTGTGCTGTTGGCAAAGTTTTCCAACAAATATACGTAGTTTTCGTTTTGATAGTCCCCGTAGTTTGTGACAGCACGACCTACCAAGGCAAGATCTGTAGCAGTGGTGTTGACTGTGCCGTCCCCCACAACTGCTACAATTTGTCCACGACTGTTATTGATGATGTATGACATTGACCGCTCCGATTGCTAGTATTTAGCGACACACAAAGTTTTGGTAAATACCATACTGGAACACAAACATGGCACAAGAAATTATCAATATTGGGGCAACTGCTAACGACGGCGCTGGGGATCCTTTACGCACTGCATTTACCAAAACCAACAACAACTTCAGTCAGTTGTTTGCGGCAGGTGGTGTGAGTGGTATATCAAATGGCACTAGTAATATCAACATATTAAATAGTGGTGCTATCTTGATGAGCCCACAAGGCACTGCCAATGTGATCACTGTGACCACCACAGGTGCCACAGTAACAGGAACATTGATTGGCAACAGCGCAATTTCAGCCGTAGGCAACGTCACAGCAGGACAATTTTTTATTGGCAACGGATCACAACTAACTGGCGTGGTATCTGTTGCGGCCGCAGCATTGCTTACAGGAAACACACTGAGTTCCAACGTATTAACCAGCAGTTTGACCACAGTGGGCACACTGGGCACGTTGAGTGTCACAGGCAATGTACGTGGTGGCAATTTGGTCACCACAGGTGCTGTGGCTGCATCAGGCGATGTTGCAGGCACAAACATCAATGCAGGCAGCAATGTCAATGCATCAGGAAATGTCACTGGGGGTAATATTATAACCAGTGGAGCACTCAGTGTTGGTGGCATTATCAGCGGTGCTGGCAATGTCAACATTGGCACTCAATATTTCATCGGCAATGGATCACAACTTTCGGGTATTGCCGTAAGTTCCAATGCAGCATTGTTGACTTTCTCTACTTTGAGCAGTAACGTTACTGTCAGTAGTTTACAACAACTGGGTACTTTAAATTATTTGAATGTCAGCAATGCTCTAGGCGGCAATGGTTCAATTAGTAGCAACAGTATCACTGCTGGCACAACCATTGTTGCAACTGGCAACGTCACAGGTGGCAACGTCAACACAGGTGGCATAGTCAGCGCCACAGGAAATGTCACGTCAGGTGCCATTGTTTCTGCTTTTGGAAACATTGCCACAGCAGCCAACATTACCGGCGGCAACATTGAAATAGCCACACAAATTAATTCATTAGGGGTTATTACTGCCACTGGCAACATCACTGGTGGTAATATTCGCACTGGTGGTCAAGTCAGTGCCACTGGCAACATCACTGGTGGTAACGTTCTAGGTGGCGCCAACGTCAATGCCACAACCCATACCGGCAGCACAGCAAGTTTAAGTGGCAACGTTACTGGCGGTAATTTGATTACCTCAGGACTGGCCAACGTGGCAGGTCGTGTAGAAGCAGGCAATATTTTGACCTATGGCACAATCACTGCTAATGGCAATGTGACTGCACCAAACTTTATCGGCAATGTGGTTGGTAATATTTCAGGCAACTTGTCAGCACCTGGTGCCAACACACAAGTGGTGTTCAATGATTCTGGCACAGCCAATGCCACAGCCAACTTGACATTCAACAAGAGTACCAATGCACTCACAGCCGCAGGTACTGTCACTGGCGGCAACATCAGCACAGCAGGCACACTCAGTGTGGGCGGCAGCACCATTATTGCTGGTAACTTGACCGTGAGCGGTACCACAGAATACACCAATGTTACCAATTTGGCCATACAAGATCCCATCATCAGCATAGGTCGTGGTGCCAACAATGCAGCATTGACCAGCAGTGACGCCAAAGATCGTGGTGAACAACTGTGGTACTGGAACACCGCAGAACGTAGTGCGTTTATTGGATTCCAGGCCAGTAGCAATAAATTGATTGCAGCATTGCAAACCACTATCACCAATGAAGTAGTAACAGTTAACAGTTATGGTACCATTGTGGTTGGGACATTGGAAGGTACTGCGGTGTCAGTAACTGGAAATGTCACAGCGTCTCAATTTATTGGATCAGGTGCAGGCTTAACATCGATTCCGGGGGGCAATGTCACTGGTACTGTGGCCAGCGCAACCAATGCAACCAATGCAACCAATGCAACCAATGCAACCAATGCAACCAATGCAACCACAGCCGGCACAGTGACCTCGGGCACACAATCCAACATCACTAGCTTGCCTTCATTGACTAGTTTGGTCATACCCACTGGAACCTCTGACCCAGTCAGTACAGCTGAAGGAAGATTTTACTACAACACTGTTATCCCCTCGCTTAGAATCTACAGCGGCGGTGCCTGGAGAAGTTGTTAATACATTATGGCACAACCTATATGGATCACACCCGCTGGTAGTTTGGGAACTATACCCGAAGGCATATTCTATCAGACCAGCATGCGGGCCTACGATCCTGATCCTGAACCGGGCACAGATCTTTATTACAGAGTCATTGCAGGCACCTTGCCTGCTGGCATTCAATGCAGTATCACTGGCCTGATTGCAGGAGTACCACAGGCCTTGGCCAGTTTGCAAGGCGTGCCACAACCGGTCAATCGCAACGAAACCAACAAATTTACCTTGCGTGCCTACACCGAAAATGAAGCCACTGGTCAAATCCTTCGTATTGCAGACCGTACATTCTCACTCACAGTGAGTGGCAATGATGTGCCTGAATTTATCACACCATATGGATCGTTCGCCACCAATAATACCGCTACATTCACTGGTGCTATTTCTGGCACAGAACTAACAGTTGGCGCAATAACATCAGGCACCATACAAAACGGCATGGTCATACGTGGTACCAACATTGTGCCAGGCACCACCATTGTTAGCACAGGTACTGCGGCCGGCGGCACAGGAAAATACACAGTAAACATCAGTCAAAACAATTTGGGTACTACAATTACCGGATGGATAGGAGTGTACTATGATGGCGACCTGGTGGACCTGACATTCGAATACACCAATCAAGATCCTGATGAAACTATCGTTGTAAGAAAAGTCAGTGGAGAGCTGCCTGGAGGATTGACTCTGAGCACGTCGGGAAGACTGTATGGATACATTGAACCTGCTGCCAGTGTCACACAAATACCAGGCTATGACGAAACACAAATTGACACTGTGCCTTATGACTTTGTGGTTGCTGCTATCAGCAAAAACTATCAATTTACTTTGGAAGTGACTGATGGAAAAAGCAGCAGTCTAAGAACATTTACAATTTATGTCTACAATAGAAATGATCTCACAGCCGACACCACAATTATCACAGGCGACAACACATTTGTCACAGCCGATGAGAATCTAGAGCGTGCCCCATTCTTGGTCAATGCCGAACCCAGTGATCTTGGGCGAGTACGTTCTGACAACTATTTTGCATATCAATTCCGCGCCAATGATTACGACACTGCGGATCTCACATACTCTATTTCCGTCAATGAAGGTGCAGGGCTACCACCCGGCCTCACACTGGACCCTACCACTGGGTGGTACTACGGATACATTCCTGATCAAGGCTTGTTAGAAGTCACATACAGTTTCAACATACAAGTCAGTCAAACTGACACCCCCACAGTGGTCAGTCAACTGTATCCATTTACCTTGACCATTGTGGGTATCACTGACAGTGAATGTACTTGGATTACTGATGCAGACCTTGGCATATTGGAAAATGGTGCAACCAGTTTGCTCAAAGTTGAAGCAGTAAATCGTGGCGGTAAAACGCTGAGCTATAGATTAAAGAGTGGTGCTTTCAACGAATTGCCACAAGGGTTGACATTGCTGCCGTCGGGCGAAATTGCCGGCCGTGCCACATTCAACACTTTCTCAGTTGATCTAGGGTTTACTACCTTTGATAAAACTCAAAGCAACATAACCGGGGTCAGCGAAACCACATTTGATAGTTCGTTTACTTTTACTGTCAATGCTTACGCAGAAGATCCCAGTCAAGATGTATACAATGTGGCCAGTGTCACAGTGACCAACGGCGGATCTGGATACAGTGGTATAAATTTACCTACATTGTTGTTTTCATCGCCGATAGGAGCCACCGCAGAAACAGCCACCGCAGTGGCAGTGGTTACTGGTGGTGCAATCACATCAGTGAATGTGACCAACCAAGGTGCTGGATATTACAGTGCTCCTACACTAACCATTACTCAAGGATTTGGTGGGTCAGGTGCTGTGTTAACACCCGTTATACAACCCTATCAAACTAGAGATGCTATTTCGGTGTTCAAGACTTTTACCATCAGAATATTTAGAGCCTACAATTATCCATATCAAAACTTGTATGTTGTGGCCTTGCCCCCGGCCAACGATCGAGTGTTGATTGATCAATTGTTGGACAACCAAGAAATTTTTGTTCCTGAATACATTTATCGCCCCGATGATGCCAACTTTGGGGTGAGTACCGCAGTGAAATACGAACATGCCTATGGCCTTGCTCCTGATACCATAGACACTTATGTCAGCAGTTTGTATCTCAATCACTATTGGAAAAATCTCATATTAGGATCTATTGAAACTGCACAGGCACTAGACGCCAATGGCAATGTAATCTATGAAGTTGTGTACAGCAAAATTGTTGACAACTTGGTAAACACTGCCGGCGAAAGTGTAAGTAAAATTGTAAACTTACCTTATGCTATCACAGACCCCAGCGATGGTAGCACAGAAATCACACAAGTATATCCCAACAGTTTGGTCAACATGCGAGACCAAGTTATAGATGTTGTGGGACAGATATCAACCAAATTACCATTGTGGATGACTTCAAAACAAACCAATGGGCGAGTATTAGGATTTACTCCTGCCTGGGTAATATGCTATGCCAATCCTGGAAGATCCAAACAGATTGCCTACTATATTGCTGAATACTTTGCTCAACAGTTGAACTCAGTGGACTTCAAAGTTGACAGATATGTGCTGGATCGCACCCTAAGCAAAAATTGGGACGCCGAAACACAACAATGGACTCCCAAGGGCAGTCTCACCACATTCGACTATTACAACACCACTGGTTATGTCAATATTGGTCTGGTAGAATGTGCAACTAATTTGGCGTATGATGACATCAATTACCGAACATTACAAGAGATCAATGCCCTGGGCGGTATTGATGGTCTGACCTGGATTGATGACGGCGGTGTTGCGCCTTTTGGCACCAAAGTTGTGATTAGAGACGGCACAAGAATTATTTTTGTCAAACAAGAAGATTATTCCAACTATACTAGCACAGACAATGCCTGGCAGCAGTATACTTCTTTGTATGATGAAACACCATTTGACCCTGTGTTGATAAATGATACTGTGGGCAGTTTTGACAGTGCTTACACCATTCCTGGCGGGTATCAAGTACAATGTTCTGCTACCACGGCTGCAACAGATCGAATCACATGCTCGGATACCACAGACATGACCGTGGGCGATATTATTTGGTTCACTGGCACAACATTCGGTGGCGTGGTTAATTTTACCAATAACAATCAGATTTATTGTGTATATGACAAACCCAATGCCACTCAGTTTCGTATTGCAGAAATTTCTGCAACTTTTAGAGGCACCATATCCGGCACCACACTCACTGTAAGTGCAGCACTCACGGGTACACTAGCAGTGGGTATGACCATTATAGGCACTGGAATAAGTGCAAATACCACAATCACTGCATTTCTTTCTGCAGTAGGTGGAACAGGAACATACACTGTGAGCAACAGTCAAACTGTGGCCCTGTCTACAATGACTGCTGTTGACAATCCTCCTGAACAATTGACCACTGCCACAGGAGACATGACTGCTAGTTGGGGCAACTACCGTATGGACATCTATGAAATTTCCATACAACCTGCCACTGCAACAGAACCAGCGATTGTGCAGCTGAACCCACTGCAGCAAGTTGCGCCCAACGATTATTTGCAAGTCACACAAGGTGCAACTTACAACACAGCACAATTGTATAGACCCACTGCTCCTGGACCAGGACTAACGTTGATCAACTGGCAGTCATTGATTACTGTGATCACTGTGATCGGCAACGAAACCACATTCGACGAAGCCAGCATGCAGTTTATTGAACCTGTGGATATGTACAATACCAGCGATGCGCTGGATAAATATCTGGTATTTCCCAAACAGAATATTTTGGTATAACAAGGATAACCAATGTCAAGTAATATTAACCCAAACAACATCGACGGCACATACCCCATTGCCGGGCAAGACAATAACTCACAAGGTTTTCGTGACAATTTCACACAGACCAAAGTTAACTTTCAGTATGCTGCCGACGAAATCAATGACTTGCAAGCCAAGGGCATTTTCAAAGCAGCCCTAACAGGAACCACACTTGACAACAACATGGGTGATGCATTGTTGTATGCTGCACTTATTCAAGACTTTGCTGCGGTAAAAATTGCACCCTCACCAATTTCGGGCACGTTGACACTGAATTATGCATCAGCACATTATCAAAGTTATACCACCGCTTCGGCAGGCAGTGTGACCTTGGCGTTCTCCAACTTCCCACCTTCGGGCACATATGGATATATGAAATTGCAGTTTACAGTGACCAACGTGGCGTTCACATTGACCTTGCCTTCATCAGTCAGTCTAGGACTCACAGGCATACAAGGTATCAGTCCAGGCACAGCAGGTGTCATAAACACCATCACATTTGGTACCACTGGTGTGTTTGAGTTTGGGTTTGGCAGCTACGATGGCGGCAGCACAATCACTGTATTTGACCTGAATCGAGGGTTGACTTCTTTGGGTACCGGTGCTGTGACTGTGGGTAGTTTGACTGCCAGCAGTTTTGTCAGTGCTGTGGGCAACGTCATAGGTGGTAATGTCAACACAGCAGGGCTGGTCACTGCCACAGGCAATGTCACAGGTGGCAATATCAACTCAGCAGGCCTGGCATCAATCACTGGCAACATTCAAGGCGGCAATTTGCGTACTGTGGGCTTGGTCTCAGCCACTGGCAATGTCACAGGTGGTAATGTCAACGGTTTTGTACGTCCAACTGCGGGTACTGCTACTGTTCCTGCGCTGTCATTTACTAGCGGTACCAACATGACCACTGCCGGTGCTGGTGCACTCGAATACGACGGCGTTACTTTTTACGGTACTCCCAATGCCAGCAATCGTGGTATATTAAATACCACACACTTTATGGCGTTGGCAGTTGATTACATTGGCAGTGATTCAAGCGCGGCACAAAAAGTTTTCAACTTGGGCACAGGCTCAGCAGGCGCTATCACATTGCCAGCGAGTACTGCGTATTTCATGGAAGCGGTGTACTATATCACAAGAGCAGTTGGCACAAACAGTCACACCTTGAGCACATTGTTTGCTGTGAGTTCAGCCCTGACCGGCATCACTTACACTGCTGACACCACCAGCACCACCGGTAACACCCTGGGTGCTGTGAGTAGAATATATGGCACCGCAGCCACAGCAGTGGCAGTCACAGGTGCCAGTTCATCAAGCACAGAAAACATCACCGTGGTCATACGTGGTATTGTGAGAACCAATGCCAGTACCACATTCACTCCGCAGATTCAATACAGTTCTGCACCTGGTGGAGCACCCACAATTCTCACCAACAGTTTTATCCGATTAACACCCATCGGAACCAATGCTGTGACTTATGTGGGCAACTGGTAATCCAAACACCTTGACTTCTGTCAGCGTATTGCCGTATAATAAACAATGGAACATCCGCTGATAGGCTCACTTGAAGAACAAACGCTGGAACAACTCAGCGCCCGAATCAACGAACTGAGCAAAAAACTGGGCATTGCTGCTCGTACAGGAAATGGTCATTTGTGTAATCAAATACGCATGGCCATGGAAAACTATCAAAACATGTATCAAACCCGGTTGCAAGAGAGTTACAAAAAGGCTCAAGGCGACAACAACTTTGACGACAAGATCAACATCCAATGAACGTTAGACTACAATACGACCTAGACTTCCTGGCCGGAATCTACTACGATGACCGTTTGCAAATGAACAGTTACTCAGTGAGCATGAGCCTACTGACCAAGACCATGGATGCGGTGAACACCAACATCGCCATGGATCGGTTGAAAATATTCATGCATGGAGAATTGGCCAATACGGTGTTTGTGAATCAAGACGCACGAGAACGTGCTGAAATGATGCACATCATGGGCATCAATGTAACCACCTTGCCCGAAGAACCAGTTGACCAAATCATTGGCATGATGTTATACTACAAGCTCAATGCCATCATGGAAGGGCGCATGACAGTTACAAGATTAGATTTGAGCAGTGTGCTGGGCGACTCAGTTTGGTATCAGCATGATGCTGAAGAAGATAGCCCGGGACCATTCCGTAGTGAAGGTTGGTGGCATGCGCCTACTGTGCAACACAACACCATAGAAGCAGATGCACTGGCAGACAATGTGCTCAAGGTTGTGCCCAATGCCTGGGTGGAATATGGACTGACCTGGCCCGAACAAGAAACTGAACCCACTGCCAACACCGTGGTGTTTGCCAACTTTTCAAAAAATGAAGACTGACCAATACGGACAAATCATATACAACGAAGACGATCTTGTGAACATGGTCATGCGTGGAGTCACTGTGGACCGTCTGACGGGCATGTTGGTTGAGCCAGGTGTGAACTTAGAAACAGCGTCAGCATACTTGGAACAAGTTCCTAACCTGATTGAATGCTTATTCACAGATGCAGACATGACTGTGGAAGAGTTTGATGCTGTAAACCAGAACTCCTGGCACATGCCCGACGAGTACAAATACATGGACATTGCTGAATACATTTTGAGTCTGTGTGACTCTGATGCAAAATTACAACGCTGTGGTCAAGAACTGTTGTTGTTTCAAGAACGCAACTTGTTTGACTTGTTGAGATATCTCAAATATCTTGTGGACACATTGCGAGCCAACCGCATGATTTGGGGTGTAGGCCGTGGATCAAGTGTGGCCAGTTACGTGTTGTATCTCTTGGGTGTGCATAGAATTGACTCAATGTTCTATGATTTAGATCCCACGGAGTTCTTGCGTTAAATATGATTTTAGGAGAAAGACATGACCAAAGAGATTTATAAAAGTGCCAGAGGTAAACCTGTGGACATGGGCGCACTACGTTTGAAAAACGAAAAAGAACGTGCGGTAGGCAACATGAAGGTCAATGCCCGAGGCGATGCAGTAGATGACAAAAATGTACCTGTACACAGTCGTCCACAGCAAGTGCATGACCAATATCAAAAACAAATTCAAGCCAAAACAACTTCACACAAATGGGATTTAGATTAATGAAGGCAGCATATTCAGCACACAAAATCACTCGTGAACAATTTCACGCATTAGGTGATTCAGTAATTGTAGAAGACATGGAATTTGACCAGCGCATAACGCAAACTGGTCTTATCCTGCCCAATGACAACGGCAAGAGTTCAGGCATTAGACCACGCTGGGGGCGAGTGTATGCTGTTGGTCCAGAACAGCAGGATGTGCGAGTAGGCGAGTGGATTTGCGTGGCACACGGACGTTGGACACGTGGTGTAGACATTGAAGATGGTGACGTCAAGCGTACCATTCGAAAAATTGATCCCAAAGACATCTTGATCTCAGCAGATGAACGACCCAATGATCTCACATTCTCAGATGCCATTCACGTGGAAAAGAAAGAACGATGATTACAAATTGGGATACTAATAAAGTTATTGGTGAATGCCAAAAGATGTATTCTGGGGCAACTGATCCATATGTCACAGGTTGGAACAACTGGCCTTGCAAACAAGACTTGTATCGTGTAAAATTTGCTGTGGAAGAGATGCTGGCAAAAATCAGTAAATTCTCAGGTGAAGATGAGTGGTTGCTGGAACAAGAACAACAGCAGATGTGGAAAATTTTAAAGGCACAAGGTAAAACATGAAAGAGTTATGGACAGAAAAATACCGGCCCAATAAACTGGTGGACTATGTTTTTCGTGATCAAGCACAACGAGAACAAGTAGAAGGTTGGGTTCGATCAGGTGCTATTCCGCACTTGTTGTTCTCTGGATCACCAGGTGTGGGCAAGACTACCCTGGCCCGGATCCTGATCCATGAACTGGGCATTGATCCATTTGATGTGATGGAAATCAATGCGTCAAGAGAAAACAACATTGACACTATTCGTGCCAAGATCACAGGCTTTGTGCAGACCATGCCATTTGGCGATTTCAAGATTGTGTTGTTGGACGAAGCAGACTACATCACACCCAATGGCCAAGCAGCCTTGCGTGGGGTAATGGAAACCTATTCCAGCACTGCACGTTTTATCCTCACTTGTAACTATCCCAATCGTGTTATTCCGGCCCTGCACAGCAGATGTCAAGGATTCCACATTGAGAAAGTGGATGTGACAGAATTCACTGCCAGAATGGCCACCATTCTTGTGACAGAAAGTGTGGAGTTTGATTTGGACACGCTAGACAGTTATGTCAAAGCCACTTATCCAGACCTGCGCAAGTGTATCAATCTCTGTCAGATGAACACTGTGGAAGGCAGACTATCGGCACCACACGGCGACGAAGGTGGCGCAACATCAGACTATTTGCTGAGTGCAGTGGACATGTTCAAGCGTGGCAAGACCCGTGAAGCCCGTACCTTGCTGTGTCAAAATGTGCGCAGTGAGGACATGGAAGCATTGTTCCGCTGGATGTACGACAACTTGGACTTGTGGGGCACCACACCCGAACGCCAAGACCAAGCCATCATAATCATCCGTAACAGCGCAGCCAACGCCAGTCTTGTGGCCGATCATGAAATTAACCTGAGCGCAACCATTGTGGAACTGTGTAATAATAGCATGGCATGATTAAACGTGCGTTGATTCTGAATTTCCCAAAAATCACCCCCGATGCGCCACCATTGGCCCCGGCACTGCTAACTGCTATTTGTCGACGTAACAATGTTGACTGTGATTTTATTGACGTCAATGCAGAGTTTTACATAAATCTACCAAAAGAATTGCAACAAGAGTTGTTGAATGAATTCCCCATAAATTTCACCAAAGAACTCACAACATCAGCACAACAATGGATTGACAATTATTTTTGTGATCTCAAAGATAAATGTCAACATTATGATTTGATTGCCATTAGCGTTTTTAGTCACCACAGTGTTAATTTCACCAAATTTTTTTTAGACAATCATCGCCATGAATTTGCTGCTCAAGTTGTGGTGGGCGGTGCTGGATTAAACAATCTCAGTTGGTGTGTAAATCACAGCAGTAACACACAACCATTTTATGAATATCTTTACAATGCCGGCCTGACTGATTATTGGATATTGGGCGAAGGCGAAGAATCATTTGAATCTCTATTACAAGGAATACCAGATCCCGGTGTCAATTCCAGGCAATATAATTTTCTTGAAGATTTTGAAAAAGTTCCAATCCCCAATTATGATCATTACAATTTGGACTATTATCAACAATTAAACAATGGAATAAAATTAATTGCAGTTGAGGGCAGTCGAGGTTGTGTAAAAAATTGCACATTCTGCGATATTAAAAAAATATGGGGAAGTTATAAATTCAAAAATGGTCATGCTTTGGCCAATGAAATTATAAAATTACTGGAAAAATATCAAGCCAACCATTTTTGGTTCAATGACAGTTTAATCAATGGTAGTTTAAAAACCTTTAGAGATTTTATTTCTGAATTATCGTTGATGCGACAGCACCATAATTTTACCTGGAGTGGCCAGGCCATTGTGCGCAAAAAAAGCAGCCAGGATGAGCAAGATTTTATCACGCTCAAGCGCAGCGGGTGTAGCACTCTTGCGGTAGGTGTAGAAAGTTTTAGTCAGCGTGTGCGGTTTCACATGACCAAAAAATTCACAGATGACGATTTAGATAATTTTCTACACCTTGCTCAAAAATACAATATCAAATTAATTTTACTGATGATTGTTGGATACCCTACAGAAACTCAAGAAGATTTTGAAATAGCATTGCAACAACTAGAACGATATCAGCATCTGGCCGATGATGGCACCATATCAGGAATTCAGTTTGGAACCACCAATGTTTTAATACCTGACACACCGTTGGATAGCATGAAAACATCACTGGGAGTGGTGTACCCTATCAAATCCAATCAAACTGACGGTAGTCTATGGTCGGTTGGGCAGAATACTCCAGTCCAACGTATCAAATGGCGTGTTGAAATTGGAGAACATGCTCAGAAACTGGGATACAATTGTATAGATTCTAGCTACAACGTTGAACATACTATGATTTCTTTTTTAAACAAATATCTAGCTACTCAATGAATCAGTTGCATATTGCCACAACATTTGACCATATTCCTGACAGTATACAAGTCGAGTTAAACAGCAACACAATATTTGAAGGTGCTGCATTTAATGGTGCAATAGATCTAACTCCTCAAACAGGTCTCAATCAATTGCGTGTGCATGTTAGAAAAAAATCTGCTGGTAATTTTGTCTATGACTCAACAAAAAACAGTGTGCTATATGATAGTCATGTCACTGTGAATGAGATAATTATAGAACGTAGATATTTTAGAAGTCTATTGAACAAATGTGGCAAAGTTGTTGTTGACCTTGATCTAAACCCTGGGTTTGATCGTTCAGAAATTCCCGGCAGCAACATTATTACTATGGAGGGTGCATACTATGAGATTGAATTTGAATACCCGGTAAAATTTTGGATGCAAAAAATGTTGCATGGCAAAGATTTAACATTACCGACTGAATACTTTAACCTTATCAAAACTTTATTATGAGATACTTGCTTTTAACCTATTACAAAAAACCTGACGGCAAAATTGACGAAGTTATGGCTGTGGCCAAAAACTTAAAACGGAGTGATCACCAAACTTGCAATGTAATACTTGACTTTAAAACCCTTTCTGTGTTAAAATGCAGCATGGCAGGCACAGAGGTGCCAAAAGATTTTGACCGAATTGCAGGTTATTATCACCAGCACTATGCTGCCACAATAGAACGATTATTCAAAGAGAACGGATACGAAGTTGAAGTCAACACACAAAAAGAACCTGATCCTAGTTGACGCTGATGGCGTGTTGCTTGATTGGGAATTTGCATTCTCAGTCTGGATGGAAGAACACGGATTTGCCAAACAGGAAGGGCACCAATTTGAATACGACATTGGTGTTCGTTATGGCATTGATCGAGAGCAGTCATTCAAACTGATCAAGATGTTCAACGAGTCGGCAGCAATTGGGTTCCTGCCTCCCTTGCGTGATGCCATGTACTATGTGAAGCGCCTGCATGAAGAACACGGCTATGTGTTTCACTGCATCACCAGTTTGAGCACAGATGTCAATGCTGGCCGACTGAGAGAAATGAACCTGCGCAAACTGTTTGGCAAAACTGCATTTACAGGTGTCACATGTTTGGCCACAGGTGCAGATAAACACTCAGCACTGGAGCCCTATGCTGGCTCAGGCTTGTGGTGGTTTGAGGATAAAATCGAAAATGCAATCGTTGGACACGAAATGGGACTTAACTCTGTGCTTGTAGAGCACGGGCACAACATGACTTTTGAACATCCAAATATTCCTAGGGTTAAAAATTGGAAAGAGATTTATCATCTCATAACCAATGCCAACCACTAACTCCGCGTTTAATTAACCCGCCAATTGCTGCTGAAGTTATTCCATATGCTTTTGCGGCATCACCTCTACTTTTAAATATTTCTCCACTAGGAGAAATACATGGTTTTTTTCCATATTGTGATAATTTAATTTTTGTTTCTTCGCTATGTGGTTTTTTATATTGTATAATTCTACCAGGTACAAATGAATCAGGTTGTGTTCCTGCTGGCACATAGATATTTTCTGTTTCATTATTGTACCATCTAAGATTATGTTCAATAACTGCTGATCTCCCAAACATTGAATTCTTAGATCCAGATGTATTTCTCTTAGACATCCCTACCTTATAATTTTCACATTGTGATGTATTACCACCATCACCTGTTTCGGGGCGCATATTGGCAAAATTTTGGTCATTAACAACATTCCATAATTCAGAATAATATTGTCCTTTTGTTTTAATTTCTTGAAGATTGTCAGATTCAAAAAGAATTAAGGTGGAAACATCATTGCCGTGTTTGGCTAAATGACGAGTCCACCTTAATCCAGATCCTTTATATTTGTGAGGATCTTGAGTAGTTTTACCAAGATACTTTAAGCCAGTAACTTGATGCGTTTTCAAATACAGATATGTTTTCATAATTTTATTTATGAAGATAAACTAGAAAACACTACTCAACAATTGGCGGGAAATCTACGCAATAATCACCTCCTAAACCGCGTAGAGTTTCAACACTGACCCAATGATGCTGTGGCGTTGCACGTCACGAGTTTGCATTTCGCACACAGCAATTCCTGCCACTGCGTTTTGTTGCAGTCGGGCACATAGATCGTACAGGCCATTGTCGCCCTGAGCACGATCCGCTTGTTCCACATCTCCTGTGATCACAATCTTGGAGTTTTGTCCAATGCGTGTCATCAGCATCTTGACCTGTGCTGGTGTGGCATTTTGCATTTCGTCAGCGATGATCCACGAATTTTTGAAGGTCCGGCCTCTCATGTATGCCAGAGGAGATATTTCCAGAATCTGATCTTCAATCATGGCCAAGATATCTTGTGGCCTATAGTATTCACGCATGACGTCCAATAAGGGACGAGTCCAAGGTTCCATTTTGGCAACTAAATTGCCGGGCAAAAAGCCATGGCTTTCACCCTCTACACCCACTGCGGGTCTTGTTAGCACTATTCGATCGCATACTCCTTCTCTTAGATTCTTAACAGCAGCCAGCATTGCCAGGTACGTCTTACCTGTTCCAGCGGGTCCTGCTGTGACTACAATGTGTTGATCTGGATCTTGCAGGGCCATGACCAAGCGTTCTTGATTTCGTGTGCGAGGGATCAAGTCAATGCGACGAGGTTGTGCTCGCTGCGTTGAGTTAAAGGCTATGGTGTTTGCTACTTCCAGATTCATACGTTTTTGTGCTTTTTGTGCTCGTTGTCTACTCAAGTGTGATTCTCCTAAGCCCTGTAGGGCCAGGTATTTACGGTCAGCAATTTTCAAATAACGGAGTGGTATTTTCCGATGTTTGGTCACTAAATACTGACCAGGCGGAATAAAAGCACTGAGACTCAAGTCTGTTGTGTGTGTTCAACAACTTTGGTAAATAATGCATTATGCAAACCAAAAACATTCACGGCATCAACGACAAAGAGCTTTTTAAAGATCATGCGGATTACTGGCAAGTAAGTGATACTATCCGCGACATCTACATGAGTGATGGCAGTCTGACCACACTGTTGGACTTTGAGCGTGTGCTGGACGAAATGGATGTGTACGCATTTCGAAACTGGGAAATTGGCGAACTGGTAGCCGGTCCGGATATCAGCAAATACACAGTGGGTGTGACATTCATGTGGCCAGAACGAATGATGCCCGACCCCAGAGGCGGCAAACGACTGCTGCCATTTGATTGCACGGTAACATACAAACGACAAAAGATCAAGATTCCCATTCAAATTAACGATCCTGCAGACTACATTCCTGGTACCAAAAAAGCCCGCATAGTTGAAAAACCTGTGTGGCTGGTGGAAATTGTCATGCCCAAACGACTCATGAGTGAGATACGCACAGGCGCTATAGAAATGGAAGGTCAAGAAATTGACTTGGATGAACTAGACGCGGCCTACGAGCAGGATCTAGACAAAGAAACCACACAAAGTGATGCAAAGGCTGAAAATGCACAACAAAACCTCGAACAAGACCTTGCCCCAGTCCCAGTTGCTTGAAGGGCTACAGTATCGTGATCTAGAAGGCATGATGAAGCCTACCATTCACGTGGATGAATTTTCAGGCAAAATGGGCGATGATGAAGACATTATTGTGCTGAGTTTTTTTGTGCGTGACAAACAAGCAGCCAAGGACCTGGTGGCCTGGTTTGAAAAAGGCTATGACTTTGTGCTAGATGCTGATCGTAGCCCAGGCGAAATCAAACCCAGTCGTTATCTAGTGTATGTGGAAATGCGCCGTCGCAGTGCCGCACCACAGTATGTGGCCGAACTCATAGACGACTTGACCACACTCACAGAACACGAACCCAAAGACTGGACCATGCGGTACGATGGTCAAACACAGCCCTGGTCAGAAGAAGCATTTGCACAAACTGTGCCACTCACACCTGACGAGTATCGCCGCACACACGAATCAGATTTGAACGAGTGGCGCACAGCGGCCGGTTTGCCTGTGAAACCAATTCACGACACCAAATCAGACATGCGGGCGTTGCAATCGGCAGCAGGTATTCTATGAGAGCACGAGAGTTTATTGCAGAAAATTCACAGGGCATGACCATCAGCATACCCATCAATATTACCATCCCAGCAGGTGGAGGCATGCCTACCATTGCTGCTCCGGCCGGGGAAGAAATGCCCGACTCACCTGTGATGGTTCCGCCCTTGCAGCAAGAAATAGAGCTGTTGAAACAACAAGGCGGCAAAGAAAGTCCAGTGATCAATCAGTTGATCAACCAGGACCCGCATGATCCTGATGATTTTGCCAATCACGAACACACCAACGATGTGGGTGCAGACAGCGATGACATCCGCGATGATGATGAGTCTGATCTGGTGTTGGACTTGTTAAAAAGACGTCGTGATCGATTAGAACAACAATAAGGACGGCACAAATAGCATGTCCTACATACAGAATTTTTTCACCAGCAGAGACAACAACGCCAACGCAGAAACCTACGTAGGGCAGGTGGGTCGGCTGTGGTGGGATCCAGTAAGCAATCAAATCTACTACAGTGATGGCAGCACACCAGGTGGTATTCCTGTCACCAGCGGTGGTGGCGGTTCTGCCAACAAGATCTTCAACGGCAACAGTTATGCCAATATTGCTGTGGCCAGCGGCAATGTTGAAATCAATGCTGATGGGCAGTCTTGGGTGTTTGATACCAATGGTGCACTGACATTGCCCAATGCAACCTCAGGTGAAACTGTTTCCACACTAGATGGATACATTACTGTGGGCAACTTGTTGATTGGCCAAGGCGGTAGCTTGTTCAATTCCAACAATGATACCTGGGCACTGTATGGTAACTTGAGCGATCCTGGTGCCACTATTCTTATACCCAGCAATGCCGATGCAGGCAATGGCACACCCCTGTATATCGAAAGTCAACAGTCCAATGTTGAAATTAGATCTGGCGGCACCTGGACATTTGACACAGTGGGCAACATCACACTGCCCAGCAATGTTGCCAGCATCAACTACGCCAATGGCACACCTTACGGGGGCAGTGGCACTGGGTTACCGAGCCAAGCTGGAAACGCACAAAAATTCTTACAAACTGATGGTACCACGCCCAGTTGGCAATACATTGCTGGCGTGTTTGGATTATGGATCGACGGTGGCACTGCGTTCAACAGTGGCAACTGTTTGGTAGTAGATGGAGGCGGAGCCTGACATGCCAGCACCACCAGTAGTCGGAACAACGATACAACTTCGTAGAGACACCTCGGCCAATTGGACCTCAGCCAATCCTGTTCTTGCCTTGGCAGAACCTGGCCTAGAAACTGATACTGAATTGGTAAAATACGGTGATGGCGTCACAGCCTGGAATTCATTGCCCTACGGCGGTTTTATTCCTGTGGCCACTACCAATTTTGTTCCAGCAGTTGACAACGCATACAATTTAGGCAATGCCACCAACCGTTGGGCCAACTTGTATGTGGCCAACACTGTGTTATTTGGCACCGGCAACATATCTGGTACTGGAAACATTTCTACAGGCAATGTCATTGGCAATGTGATCATTCCTGGTTCTAGATCAGATGGTGTGTTGTTCAATGACGCCGGCTCGGCCACTGCCACGGCTGGGTTTGTGTTCAACAAAACCTCCAACGTGGTCACAGTCACAGGCAATGTCAATGCCAATTATTTCATTGGCAACGGCTCACAGTTGACTGGCATAGTAGCAAACAGTATTGGCGTACTGGCCAATTTGAGCGTGACTGGCAATATTGTTGGAGGTAATGTCAGCACACCAGGGTTGGTCACAGCAACAGGTAACATCACTGGTGGCAATTTGATCACAGCAGCCGCAGTCAGTGCTGCATCAGTATCAACAAGTGGCAACATCACTGGTGCCAACATAAACGGCAATGGCTCAGGGTTGACATCAATCACTGGTGCCAATGTCACTGGTAATGTGCCCAATGCCACACGTGCCACAGTGGCTGATTCAGCCAATGCAGTGGCTGGTGCCAATGTGTCAGGTCAAGTGGCCAACGCACTGATTGCTGGCACTGTGTACACCAACGCACAGCCCAACATCACTTCGGTGGGTATATTGACTTCGTTATCAACTGCTGGAAATGTCACCTCAGGTGCTGTGTCAACTGCTGGCAACATCACTGGCAATTACATATATGGCAACGGCAGCCTACTGAGTTCTATCACTGGTGCCAATGTCACAGGTACTGTGGGCGATGCCACACATGCCACAGTTGCTGATTCAGCCAATGCAGTGGCTGGTGGCAATGTGTCAGGTCAAGTGGCCAATGCGCTGGTTGCCGGTACAGTATACACCAACGCACAGCCCAATATTACATCAGTGGGCATCTTATCTTCTCTCAGTGTGTCAGGCAATGCCACCAGTGGTAACTTGCTCACCGCTGGTTTAGTCAGTGCCACAGGCAATGTCACTGGCAATTACATCCTGGGCAATGGTGCATTATTAACTGGTGTTATCACATCAGTGGCCAACATCAACAATGGCACCAGTAATGTCACAGTTGTAAGTTCAGGCGGCAATGTCTCAGTTGGAGTGGGCGGCACTGGCAATGTGGTGGTGTTTGCCGCAACTGGTGAATATGTTACAGGCGTAATTTCAGCCACTGGCAACGTCACTGGCAATTATATTTTAGGTAATGGCGCACTGTTGACTGGAGTTATTACTTCAGTGGCCAACATCAACAACGGAACATCAAATGTCACAGTCGTGAGTTCAGGTGGCAACGTTGCTGTGGGCATTGGTGGCACTGGCAATGTGGTGGTGTTTGCCGCAACTGGTGAATATGTCACAGGTGTTGTCAGTGCGTCAGGCAACATAACCGGTGGCAACATCATCAGCCTGGCCACTGTATCAGCTGCATCTGTGTCAGCTTCAGGCAACGTAACTGGCAACTATTTTCTAGGCAATGGTGCGTTACTGACTGGTGTGATCACATCGGTATCCAACATCAACAATGGCACTAGTAATGTCACTGTTGTGAGTTCAGGTGGCAATGTTGCCATTGGCATTGGTGGCACATCAAATGTGGTGGTATTTGCCAACACAGGTCAATACGTGACTGGTTTAATAAGTGCAAGCGGCAACGTCACTGCTGGCAACTTGATCACTATTGCCGATATCAGTGCTGCAAATGTCAGTGCGTCGGGTAACATCACAGGTGGTAATCTAAATGCTGTGGGATTGAGTCTGAGCGGCAACGTGGTCAGTGCCCTGGTGTCAGCTGCCAACATCACCACCACTGCCAACATTGCGGCTGGCAACTTGATTGGCACTGTGGTTGGCAATGTCACTGGTACCACAGTGTCAGTCACCGGCAACGTCACCGGTGGTAACTTGAACGCTGCTGGCCTAAGTTTAAGCAGCAATGTAGTAAGTGCAATCAATTCCACCTCAAACATCACCACCACTGCCAACGTCTCAGGTGGCAACTTGATTGGCTCTGTGATAGGCAATGTAACTGGTACCACGGTAAGTGTGTCAGGCAACATCACTGGTGGCAACTTGAATGCTGGGGGTTTGAGCCTGAGCTCAAACGTGGTCAGTGCCCTGGTGTCAGCTGCCAATATCACCACCACTGCCAACATCTCAGGTGGCAACTTGATCACTGCGTCTGCTGTGAGTGCAACTTCAGTCAGTGCAAGTGGCAACATCACTGGTGGCAACATTTTGGGTGTGACCGCGGTTGTGGTGCCTGAAGTTCGCAACACTGCTGCACTCACAATCAGCACCAGTTCGGGCAATTTGAATTTACAACCCACTGGCAATGTTGTGGTCAACAGCAAGTACATCAATGGCGTACTGGATCCTGTGCAGAATCAGGATGTGGCCACCAAGATCTATGTTGACAACTTGGTAACTACTGCAATTTCTTATCACCAAGCAGTGGCAGTGGCCACCACCACAACATTGGCCACTGCCACAGGTGGCACAATATCTTATACTCAACCCAATGGTGCTGGCAATGGAGTTGGTGCGCTGTTGACCACAACCGGTAGTTTCAACTTAATTGACACTGCCAATGTACAAACTGTGGGCACACGTATTCTTGTCAAGAACGAAGGCAATGCTGTGTTCAATGGCGTGTATACTTGGGCCAATGCCACCAACATTGTGCGTTCAACTGATACCAATACCTATGGTGCTGGTAATCCCACTACTCTCAGTATAAACGACTACTTCTTTGTCACAAGTGGTAACGTAAACGCAGGATCGGCCTGGATTGTTGACGCTCCAAGTGGCACAATCACATTTGGCACTTCAAACATTGCTTTTGCTCAATTCAGTTCCAGCCAAACATACACAGCCAACACAGCCGCTGGTATCAGTTTGGCCGGCACAGTTATCAATGCCAAAGTTGACAACATCACCACTGCTTTTGATGGCAGTGGCAATATCTCAGTCAAGGCCAGTGCCAATTTGACCACTCCCAACATTGGTGCTGCAACTGGCACCAGTTTGAGTGTAACTGGCAACGTCACAGGCGGCAACTTGCTTGCTGGGTCAGGTATTATCAGCACAACTGGCAACATTACAGGTGGCAACATTCTGTTTGGCATATTCAAATTACTTGGTAATGGTGATGCACAAGTTGGTAATTTAACTGTTAGCAATGGCCCAGGCGTTGGCAATCTTGTGGTTGGTAATATCATAAGTGCAACTGGCAACATACTGACTGGCGCTAACGTCAGCGCAACTGCCAACATCACGGGCGGTAATATACTTGCTGGATCAGGGGTAATTACCACAACTGGCAACATCACTGGTGGCAATATCTTGGCTGGCTCAGGTGTGATCAGCACTGGTGGCAATGTCAATGGCGCAATATTCAATGGCAATGTGGCATTTGCTACTGGCACAGTGTCAGGCACAGGCAACATCACTGCTAATAATATTGCAGTGTCGGGTGTGTTGTTGTCCACCAACACAGTTTCAGCCACAGGCAACGTGATTGCTGGCAACATCAACACTGGTGGGAATGTTTCTACTTCGGGCAATGTCATTGCCCAGGACATCAGAGTTGGTCCGGGCATCACTGGCGGTACCATAAGCGCATTAGGCAATATTACCAGTGCCAACACGCTGAATGGTGCAGGATTGAGTCTGAGTGGCAATGTGGTATCAGCATTGGTATCTGCTGCCAACATCACCACTACTGCCAATATCTCAGGCGGTTATATTCTAGGCAACGGTGCGCTGTTGACTGGTGTGATCACAAGTGTGTCCAACATCAACAATGGCACTTCAAACGTCACAGTTGTGAGTTCAGGTGGCAATGTTGCCATCGGCATAGGTGGCACATCGAATGTGGCTGTGTGGGCCACCACAGGTGAATACATCACTGGGTTACTGAGTGTGAGTGGCAACATCACTGGTGGCAACTTGAATGCTGCGGGCCTGAGCCTGAGTGGCAATGTTGTTAGTGCAATCAATTCAACCTCCAATATCACCACAACTGCCAATGTGTCAGGTGGCAACTTGATTGGTACCTTGGTTGGCAATGTCACCGGCACCACAGTTTCAGTCACAGGCAACGTCACAGGTGGAAATTTAATTGGCACTGTGGTTGGTAATGTAACTGGCACCACAGTTTCAGTAACTGGCAATATCACAGGTGGTAATTTAAATGCAGCAGGTTTGAGCCTATCCAGCAACGTGGTGTCAACACTCAATGTTACTTCAAACATTGCAGGTGGCAACATCACCACACCTGGTTTAATCTCAGCCACAGGTAACATTACTGGTGGCAATATTTCAGGCACAAGTTTAACTGGATCTGTTGTGTCAGTGACTGGCAACGTCACTGCTGGCAACTTGAATGCTGGGGGGTTGAGTCTAAGTTCAAACATTGTTAGTGCAATCAATTCAACCTCAAACATCACCACCACTGCCAACATTGCAGGTGGCAACTTGATTGGCACACACATAGGCAATGTCACTGGCACAACTGTGAGTGTGACTGGTAACGTCACAGGTGGCAACCTAAATGCTGGGGGGTTGAGTCTAAGTTCAAATGTGGTCAGTAATTTGAACGTTACAAGTAACATTGCTGGGGGCAACATCACCACACCTGGGTTAATCTCAGCCACAGGCAATGTGGCTGCAGGTGGTATTGCCACCGCTGGCAACATCAGTGCCACTGGCAACATACTTGCTGGCAACGTGGTGTCAACGTTTGTGGGCAATGTCACTGGCACAACCGTCAGTGTGACAGGTAACATAACCGGTGGCAATTTGAATGCCGCTGGCCTGAGTTTAAGCGCAAACGTTGTGTCAGCCCTGAGCTTGAGTTCTAGTTTGACAGCAGCCACCACAGTCAGTGCTGTGGGCAACGTCAATGCAGGTGGCGTGGCCACAGCGGGCAACATCAGTGCCACAGGCAATGTGTTTGGTGGAAATATAATTGGTACTCATGTGGGCAATGTCACAGGTACCACAGTGTCAGTCACAGGCAACATCACCGGTGGCAATCTGAATGCTGCGGGATTGAGTCTAAGCTCAAACGTGGTGTCAGCCCTGAACTTGAGTAGCAGTTTGACAGCAGCCACCACAGTCAGTGCTGTGGGCAACATCACAGGTGGCAATCTTGTCACAGCAGGGCAGGTCACAGCCACAGGCAATGTCAACGTCACTGGCAACGTGAACATTGGCAATGCCAACTCAGTATCCTGGGCCAACGCAACTGGCATACGAGCATACACATACTACAACAATGCTGTGGCTGGATTAGACACGGTGTTCTTGTAATATGGCAACAGCAAGTAAAATAACTCCCACCGGCGCCCTCCTGGTCAATGGCTCGTTTGACGAAGTCAGTTACAGCACCACCGGTGCCTCGGGTGCCTACGTATACAAGAATGGTGTGAGCACTGCTGTAAATACCGTATCGTACAGTCAAGATTTTACACAATGGGGAGCAACTAGTCAGCCAGTAACAAAGACTGGAAATGCTACAACTGCACCTGACGGGTCAACTACAGCAACATTGGTTGTTCCAACTACTTCATCGGGAGGACAGGCCATTACCAAAGGTGCTGGCACAGCAATTATTACTACAGCGTACACTTTTTCAGTGTATGCCAAGTCATCTGGATATAATTTTGTAAGATTGAGTTTTGGCAATACCGCTGGTAGTGGATATGCGTTTTTTAATTTATCCACAGGAGCAGTTGGAACAGTTAGTGTTAGCCCTGCATATACCACAGAAATATCAGCTGTGGGAAATTCTTGGTATCGATGCTCAATTACATTTACTACCACAGTTGGCGGCAATATAAATGGGGATATCTATGTTCAATCAGCTGATAATCAATTCAGTTGGGCAGGTAACGGAACCTCAGGAGTTTATCTATGGGGCGCTCAATTTGAACAAGCATCGACACCAACCGCATACGTGGCTACTGGGGCAACCACCAGCATCAACATCAACAACTTTGCACAACGTACCATTGCATCAGGCATAGAGTATGTGTCTGGCTCTTTTGATGAAGTCAGTTACAGTGCCAATGGCGGTACCGGACAACTTGGTGTCAATGGTGTAAACACTGCCACCAATATTGTATCATACAGCCAACAATTCAATCAAACCAGCAAATGGGGCACAGGCAATGTCACGGTGACCATCAACACGATTCCTGCTCCTGACAACTCGTTGACTGGCACCAAGTTGATAGAAAGTGCCAACACCAATCGACATCTTATCACTCAATCTATAACAGTCACAGCCGGTGCACTCTCAAATGCCTATAGTGCAAGTGTATTTGCCAAGGCCGCGGAGCGTGGCAATATTTCACTTGGACTAAAAGAATACACTGGATTTACCAATCAAGCCGCGGCATTTTTTAACTTGTCAACTGGTACAGTAGGAACATTGCAAGCCTCAAATGGTGCAACAGTTCCAACAGCCAACATTACTCCAGTTGGCAACAACTGGTACAAATGCTCCATGTCAACCAACCTGGGAAATGCCACAGCAACAGCCATTGGAATAGAAATTGTCACAGCCAACTCCAGCAGTAACAACAACTACGCTGGTGATGGAACTTCTGGTGTTTATATCTGGGGCGCACAAACCGAACAGGCTGCTGCCTCAACCACATACGTGGCCACTGGGCCGACTCCCAGCGTGAATCTCAACAATTTTGCTCGCCGTACCGTGAGCACAGGAGTAGAATATGTGTCAGGTGAATTTGATGAAGTCACCGGCGCTTAACACAATAAATACAAAACCATGGCAAAACTCCAATCAGGCACTAGAATTTACGGCAACGTAACAGTAGACACGTTTGTAACAGCCACGGGCAACGTGGTTTCTACGGCCAATGTGATTGCTGGAAATGTCACGACTGTGGGCCTGATCTCAGCAACTGGTAACATCACAGGCGGCAATTTAAATGCTGCTGGACTAAGTTTGAGCTCAAATGTCATAAGTGCAATCAACTCCACCGCAAACATAACAACCACTGCCAACATTTCTGGTGGCAACTTAATTGGCACCGTGGTTGGTAACGTCACAGGTACAACTGTGAGTGTCACAGGTAACATTGATGCTGGTAATTTACGAACATCAGGACTGATCAGCGCAACTGGCAATGTAAACAGTGGAAATTTAAATGCTGGGGGCTTGAGTCTAAGTTCAAACGTGGTGAGTGCAATCAACTCAACCTCAAACATCACCACAACTGGTAACATTGCTGGTGGTAATATTCTGGCTGGGGGTCTGAGCCTGAGTTCAAATGTCATCAGTCAACTTAATTCAACCTCAAACATCACCACCACTGCCAACATTGCCGGCAACTACTTCATTGGCAATGGGTCACAACTCACAGGTATCACAGTGGCAGCAGGTGCTGCCATTACCAATGGTACATCAAACGTGGTGGTCAGCGCCAGCAGCAATATCACAGCCAATGTGGCAGGTACTGCCATTGCAACATTTGCCACAACTGGAGCCTTTGTAACTGGAGTTGTCAGTGCCACTGGCAACGTCACTGGCAACTATATTTTAGGTAATGGATCTCAGTTGACTGGTGTGATCACAAGTGTGGCCAACATCAACAATGGCACATCAAATGTCACAGTTGTGAGTTCGGGTGGCAACATCACAGTGGGAGTAGGCGGAACTGGCAATGTGGCTGTGTTTGCCACCACAGGTGAATATGTAACTGGCATAATTTCGGCCACTGGCAACATCATCAGTGCCAACTTGAACGCAGTGGGTCTGAGTCTAAGTGGCAACGTGGTGTCAGCACTCAATGTCACCAGCGACATCACCAGTGCAAATATAACCACATTGGGTGCCAATGCCACAATTGGTTCCAGTGCGGCCAATGCCACATACAACGTTGGCACAGGTGCCGCAACTTCGGGCGTTTTCAAGAACATCAACATTGGCACCGGCGGCTTGGCCAATTCAACCACGGCCATTGCGGTTGGTCCAGTATTGGGCAATGCCAGCATGACAACTTCGGCCAATACTGTGTTGGCCATTGCCAATACTTCGGGCCTAGCACTCAGTGTTGCCGGCAACATTGTTGGTGGGAATTTAAATGCAGCCGGTTTGAGCCTGAGTTCAAATGTGGTGTCAGCACTCAACGTCACTGGCAACATCACTGGCAGTAACATCAACACTCCAGGCTTGGTTGCTGCCACAGGCAACGTGGGGGCGGCAGGCATTACTTCTTCGGGCAACATCAGTGCCACTGGCAACATATTTGGTGGCAATATCCTGGGCGGTGCCAATGTCAATGCCACAACACACACTGGCACAACTGTGAGTGTGACTGGTAACGTCACAGGTGGCAACTTGAATGCTGCTGGATTGAGCCTGAGTTCAAATGTGGTATCTGCTCTGAATTTGAGTTCCAGTCTGACTGCTGCCACCAATATCACTGCTGTCAGCAATGTGGGTGCCGCAGGCATTACTTCTTCAGGCAATATCAGTGCCACAGGCAATGTGCTGGCTGGAAATGTAAATGCTGTGGGCCTGAGCCTGAGTGGTAACGTTATCAGCGCACTCAATGTCACTGGCAACATTGCTGGTGGCAATGTCACCACACCGGGATTGATTAGTTCAACTGGTAATGTAACTGCCGGCAACTTGAATGCTGCTGGTTTGAGCCTGAGTTCAAATGTTGTAAGTGCAATCAATTCAACCTCAAACATCACCACAACTGCCAACATCTCAGGTGGTTATTTCATAGGAAATGGATCACAACTCACTGGCATTGCCAGCGGTAGTGGCACAAGTATCAGCAATGGCACAAGCAACGTCACTGTTGTGAGTTCAGGTGGCAACGTCACTGTGGGTGTGGGTGGTACATCAAATGTGGTGGTATGGGCCACCACAGGTGAATATGTAACTGGATTGATCTCAGCAACTGGCAACATCACGGGTGGCAACATCATCTCAGGTGGCGGCTCAGGCGGTAATATCACTGGTGCCAATGTGATCAGTGCCACCACACTCAGTGCTAGTGCCAACATCACCGGTGGTAACGTCAGTGCTGTCAGCAATGTTGCAGCCGGTGGCATTACTTCTTCGGGAAACATCAGTGCCACAGGCAATGTACTGTCTGGCAACTTGGTGGCCGCTGGCCTGAGCCTGAGTGGCAATGTGATTGGCAATCTAAATGCCACCTCAAACATTGCCGGTGGCAACATCACCACACCTGGCTTGATCAGTGCCACAGGCAACATCACTGGTGGTAACGTCAACACCAATACCATTGTTGGTACTGCTACCACTGTCAAATCAACTGGTGCGCTGAATCTCAGTGCTACTGGCAATGTTGTGGTCAACTCAACATACATCAATGGCGTGTTAGATCCTGTGCAAAATCAAGATGTGGCCACTAAAAACTATGTTGATCTTTATGTAACCAGCGGTATTGCCTATCACCAACCTGTAGCAGCAGCCTCAACAACCACAATGGCTGCCACCACAGGTGGCACAATCACATACACTCAGCCCAACGGTGCAGGCAATGGGGTTGGTGCACTGTTGACCACAACTGGTAGTTTTAACCTGATTGACACTGCCAATGTACAAACCGTGGGCACACGTATTCTTGTCAAGAACGAAGCCAACGCAGTCACCAACGGTGTGTACACCTGGGCCAACGCCACCAACATTGTGCGTTCAACTGATGCTGACGAGTACGGGTCAGACAGTGCCACTGCATTCAGCATCAACGACTATTTCTATACCACTGGTGGCAGCGTCAATGCAGGCACAGCATTTATTGTCAGCGCACCCGCTGGTACAATCACATTTGGTACCAGCAATATCACATTCAGTACTTTTGCCACCAGTCAGGTTTACACAGCCAACACCCTGGCTGGTGTTAGTTTGGCGGGCACAGTTATCAATGCCAAAGTTGATAATACAACCACTGCGTTTGATGGCTCGGGCAATATCATTGTCAAAACATCAGCCAACTTGACCACTCCCAATATTGGTGCTGCCACCGGCACCAGTGTAAGTGTGACAGGCAACATAACCGGTGGTAATCTAAATGCTGCTGGATTGAGTTTAAGCAGCAATGTTGTGAGTGCAATCAATTCAACCTCAAACATCACCACAACTGGCAACATTAGTGGTGGTAATATACTTGGCACACTGGTAGGTAATGTAACTGGTACAACAGTGTCAGTGACAGGTAACATAACCGGTGGCAACTTGAATGCCGCTGGGTTGAGTCTAAGTTCAAATGTTGTAAGTGCAATCAATTCAACATCAAACATCACCACAACTGGCAACGTTGCCGGTGCTTATTTCATAGGAAATGGATCACAACTCACAGGAATTGCCAGCAGTGGTGGCACAAGTATCACTAACGGTACATCAAATGTCACTGTGTTGAGCAGTGCCAACATCACAGTGGGTGTGGCTGGAACATCAAACGTGGTGGTATGGGCCACCACAGGTGAATATGTAAATGGCTTGATATCAGCTACTGGTAACATCACTGGTGGTAATTTGAACGCTGGGGGATTGAGCCTGAGTTCAAACGTGGTGTCAGCAATCAATTCAACCAGCAATGTCACAACAACTGCCAATATCTCTGGTGGTAACTTGATTGGCACCGTGGTGGGCAATGTAACTGGCACCATTGTGAGTGTGACTGGTAATATTACTGGTGGTAATTTGAATGCCGCTGGCCTGAGCTTGAGTTCAAACGTGGTGTCAGCAATCAATTCAACATCAAATGTCACAACAACTGCCAATATTTCAGGTGGTAACATCTTGGGTGGTGCCAATGTCAATGCCACAACACACACAGGAACCACAGTTTCGGTAACTGGTAACATCACAGGTGGTAACTTAAATGCAGCCGGTTTGAGCTTGAGCTCAAACGTGGTAAGTGCTTTGGTGTCAGCAGCCAATATCACCACAACTGCCAATATCTCAGGTGGTAACATCTTGGGTGGTGCCAATGTCAATGCCACAACACACACAGGAACCACAGTTTCAGTCACTGGCAACATCACAGGTGGTAACCTAAATGCAGCGGGTTTGAGTTTGAGTTCAAACGTGGTGTCGGCTCTGGTCAGTGCTGCCAATATCACCACAACTGGTAACATTGCCGGCAACTACTTCATAGGTAATGGCTCACAGTTGACTGGTATTGCTGGTGCCAGCATTGCCAATGGCACATCAAATGTGAACATCAACACATCTGGTGGTAACATAGCGTTTTCAGTGGGCGGTACAGCCAACGTGGTCACTGTGGATAATCTTGGATTCAACTTTGCGGATGACACCACACAAGACACAGGCATGAACTTGGGCAGGGTCACAACCACAGCACAGTGGTGGAACCTGCCATAAATATACATACATAATGGAGATATAAAACATGGCAGCAAATCCCAATCCAATTTTTTCAAAAGCAGGTGCCGTAGGTGGCATTGCCAGCACCACACTACTAACAGCCACCGGTGACTATACAGGCGCTGGTGCCAACAACATCTTGATCTTTACAGCAGACGCCACCAATGGCGGTTTTGTACAGCGTATAAGATTAAAAGCAATTGGTACCAACACAGCCAGCGTGGCACGTATATACATCAACAACGGCTCAACCAACGCCACAGCCACCAACAACGTGTTTTATGGTGAAGTATCCTTGCCGGGTACCACTGCCACCAACACCGCAGCCACAGTGGACGTTGACTATCCACTAAACTTTGCCTTGCCCGCAGGCTACAGACTGTATGCAGGTCTAGGCACCACAGTGGCCGCAGGCTGGGTTGCTAGTGTAATTGCCGGCGCATATTAAACACCTAACATGCTAGATTTCAACAACATTTTAGCCACTCCCGGCGCTGACATACAGTATTTTCGAGGCCCGGTCACTACTACTCTATTGCAGTGGCAAGTGTGGAAAAAACCACGTGGTGCTCGATGGATCTACATGATTGGTGTGGGTGGCGGTGGTGGCGGCAGTTGTGGTAATGCTGCTGCGGTCACTACCGGTGGCGGTGGCGCAGGTGGCAGCAGTGGCGGCCAGACCACTGTGATGATTCCAGCCATGTTTGTGCCGGATGTGTTGTACATTCAAGCAGGAGCAGGTGGAGCAGGAGCAACCACTTCGGCAGGGTTTGGTGTTGTGGGACAGCCAACCTATGTGTGTATCTCACCTTACACAACCATTGCACCTGCAGGAACTGTGTTGCTGGCCAACAACGGCACTGTGAGTGCAACTGCCCCTACTACTGCAAATGGTGGTTTAGCACCGGGTGCAGTTGCAGCCGCAACCCTTGCTGGCATGTGTTTGGCCGGTCGGGGATTTTATACGCTGATAGCAGGACAGGTGGGCGGTGCCGGTGGTGCGGCCAACTCCAGTGCACCAACAGTTAACCTACCCACCACCGGACTCATGGTCACTGGCGGATCCGGCGGTGGCGGTGTGGGATCAGGCACCGGCGGCACAGTAGGCACCAGTGGTTTTCTTGGAACAGAGTTTTTCCCACTCTTGCAAGGCGGCTCTGCATTTGCATCAATTGATGCAAATCCTGGATTTATAGCAAGAAACTTCATGATGAATTATGGGGGCACAGGAGGTGGTGGCGGTGGTGGCAGTTTTCAAGGTACTGCTGGTAGTAATGGTGCACCAGGATGTGGCGGTGGCGGTGGCGGTGGCGCAAGCAACAGCTTCCCTACCATTGCCCCTGCTGGTTCAGGTGGTCCAGGATTTGTTTACATAATAACTACATAACATGCTAGACTTCAACAACATACTCTCAACTCCCGGCATGGATGTGCAGTATTTCTCTGGGCAAAGCACTGCGACATTGACACAGTGGCAGACCTGGCGCAAACCACGTGGCGTTAAAAACATCTACATGATAGGTGTGGGTGGTGGAAGTAGTGGTGCAGTGAGTTCCAACGCGGCCGCTAGTAATGCAGGCGGTGGCGGCGGTGGCTCGGGTGCTCAAACCTGCGTGTGGATTCCGGCATTTTTCGTACCTGATACATTGTATGTGCAATGTGGTGCAGGAGGTCGACAACCTGCTGTGCTGGTAAGTGCTGCTACACAAGTGGGTGGAGTACCAACTTATATTGCCATAGAACCCAGTACCACACTCACTGCCAACATGACATTATTAGTGGCCAACGGTGGAGCATCAGGTGCTGTCACTGGTGGCACTGTGGCCACCATTGCTGGCATGCCCTTGGCTGCACGTGGATACTACACATTTTTTGTGGGGCAATCTGGCACAGCAGGTGGTGCAGTCAACACCGCCAGTAATGCTGTGACTTATCCAGTTACTGGACTCATGGTCATGGGCGGAGCAGGTGGTGGTGGGTCATCTGGCAGTAGTCTTGGTGGCGGCGCTGGCGGTGGATTCACAGTGCCAGCGGGTTCACCCATAAATGATTTCTTTTTGCCTACTTATGCTGGAGGTAGCGCACCTAGTGCTGGTGCATCAGATACTGGTCGAGCAGGTGCTGTTATGAAAAATTTCATAATGAATTATGGTGGTGCAGGCGGCGGTGGCGAAGGGCTCACTAGCGGGCCGGCAGCCGGCGGCGGCGGCGATGGCGCACCCGGATCTGGTGGCGGCGGCGCAGGTGGTTCTACATTGTCAGCCACCTTGGCCAGACCCGGCAACGGTGGTGACGGTTTTGTTATTATCATGAGTTGGTAAACTATGCTAGATTTCAATCACATACTCTCAACACCAGGCTATGATATACAGCAGTTCTACGCCGCAACCGGTACCACACTAGTACGTTGGCAGACCTGGCGTAAACCACGAGGTGTAAACTGGGTGTACATGATTGGAGTAGGTGGTGCAGGTGGTGGTGGTTGTGGACGAAACGCAGCCGCCACAGGTTGCGGTGGTGGTGGTGGTGGATCAGGTGCACAGACCACAGCGATGATTCCCGCACAATTTGTACCTGACACCTTGTATGTTCAAGCAGGATTTGGTGGGGTTGGTGGAGCGGTAGCTTCGGCTAATGGCACTGCTGGCATAGCAACTTATGTTGCAATAGAACCCAGCACCACACTCACTGCCAACATGCTGTTTTTGGTTGCCAATGGTGGTGGGGGCGGTGGTGGTGGGGGCGGTGTGTCCGGGCTTGCCGGGACTGCCGGGACTGTGTCCACAATCGCCAACATGTGCTTGGCCGGACGTGGAGTTTATAATTTTTTGGCTGGCCAGGCTGGTAGCACTGGCCGAATTACGGCTGTTGGAGACTCATTAACTCCACAAGCGAATGGCCTCATGGTCACAGGTGGAACAGGTGGCGGTGGGAGTAATGGTGTTAATGCAGCGTTTGCAGGCGGTGCTGTCAGTGCAATAACAGGTACACTGGGCACTGACTTCTTCCCATTGCCCATCTCGGGTGGCATTGCCGGCACAAATGCTCCTAGTTCGGGCGGTGCAGGCAGATCAGGATTTGTGTCACGAAACTTGTTATTTAATTTTGGAGGCACAGGTGGCGGCGGCGCAGTTCAAAATGCAAGCAGTATTCCTGGTGCAGGTGGCGATGGTGCTCCGGGTTGTGGTGGCGGCGGATCAGGTGGATCAAATATAACCAGCGTCACAGTCAGACCTGGTGGCTACGGTGGCCCGGGTTTTGTGATCATAATCAGTTGGTAAATCAGCGTGTCCACTCGCAGTAGAGCCTGTTGTTTGAATCTTGCTGTAGATCGGCTACAGTAAATCCAAACTGTTCAGCATACTGGGTCAACAGTTCTGGGGTCCATGAAAAGAAATCAATTGCCTGACAATGTTCGTTGCCATGATCTTGACGTCCGGGATTGCAGCGCCAGTAGATTCTAGCATGTGGAGTCAACAGATCGACCACATGACCAATTTGTCGTAGAATAGTCGCTTCTGAGCCAAAGTTTACACTGCCCAAACAAAAAGCCACGTTGAACTGAATGTTTGATCGGAATTGTTCAATGGTACACTTGTAGTCGGCCTGATCAAATGCAGGATCAATTCCGATCAAGTTGGCAATGCGTCCTCTAAACGGGTTGGTGCCACAGCCCACATCCAGCACTGATTCGCCTAGATGTATTTTATTGCACAAGGCCCACCCTGAATACTCATATTGGTCAATGTTTGAATGCCAGTGTGTGCTGAAATATTTGTCTAGGGTGTGTTGATCCATATAATTAATTATACTCATGCTTCCCAACAGAATATTTTTAACAGGTGTGCCTGGCTCACGCTGGTCAGGTATTGCACAAACCTTGGAATCAATTCCTGGCTTTAATACAAGTGACCGTACACCTGCACGTACCTACAGTCATCACAGTTACACCGGACATCAAGGTGCATACTTTGGCCCTGGCATGGAACTGGAATGCCGACTAGATGCTGACTACATTGACTCAGCTTGGACCGAGCCCAGCAGCACACGCTTGGTCAAAAGTCACGACTGGGCATATATGTTGCCTGATGTAGCACAAGCATTTCCTGCGGATTGGATCATGTTGGTGTATCGTCCGGACATGGCGTCATATGCTTGGTGGCACGAAGCCGGAGGATTTCAAATCAAGTATCCTTGCTATGACGCTTACAAAGACAGCATGGGCATGTTGGCAGCAATCACCCAACAGAATCAGTGCATACTTGAATATGCACACAGTAGAAACGCCACTTGGCATCACTTTACCCCCGAATGGGTGGAGTCAACATTTGGGCACCGAGCAGATATTGCACGGACTGTTCCAGATATTTTAGTAACGGTGTTCAAATGAGAGATCATGTTTGGTATATCAAGTACGCCAGTGCTGTCACAATCTTGTGTGCCATGGTGTTGCATGTGTTTGGCATCACGCCTTGGAACAGTTTTGTACAAATGATCGGAGCCTGTGGCTGGATCTATGTGGGTTATCGCTGGCGTGAGCGAGCCCTGATGTTGAACTTTTTGCCCCAGTTCTTCATTATCATACCGGCACTGGTGTACATGTATTTTTTGAAATAAGGAACTATTATGAAACGACTGCTCGTACTCTTACTCATGCTGCCTGTGATGGCTCTAGCCTGGGAACCCACACGCCCTGTCACAGTGGTGATAGGCAATGCACCTGGTGCTGGCAACGAACTGGCATTTAGAAAACTGTCACAGATCATCAACCGCACCAACAAAAAGATCACGTTTGTTGTGGAAAATCGTGCAGGTGGGGACAGTGTGATTGCCATGAATCACCTGATGACTGTGGCACCTGATGGACATACCATTGCTGCGTTCAATCACATGAGTCAATACGTCACACAAGACATCTGGCAGCGAGACATCAAAAAGTATGAATACAATAGTTTTGAAGATGTGCTCACCACAGGCAAGAGCCCTCTAGTGTTGGTGGCTATCTCAACCAGTGCGGTGAACACGCCTGATGAGTTTGCCGCGCTGTTGCGTACCACCCCTCAACCTGTGTTTATTGCTGTGGGATCAGGTGCACACAGAATCACCTACGAATACTTGATGATGAAAACAGGGGGAAATCGCAGTAGTAAAACCCATA